>Ga0255780_10000043_pt1 | contig 115098 bp, 90 predicted proteins | sample 071ome_32_FD_179978 | JGI IMG/M metagenome (GOLD analysis project Ga0255780, IMG submission 179978) | Coastal salt marsh microbial communities from the Groves Creek Marsh, Skidaway Island, Georgia - 071405AT metaG (version 2) | ecosystem: Environmental > Aquatic > Marine > Intertidal zone >... | reverse complement strand
CTCAGTCGCTCCGGCGGGGCGCCACGACGGGCACGCAGCCCCGCACCGGGGCGGCGGCGGGGGCGGGGCCCCTGCGCTTCAGCCTCCTGTCGCCGGCGGCGGGGGCGGGGCCCGGGGGGGCGCGGGCGGCGGTGCCTGCCGGGTTCGGGGCGGAGCGAGCGGATGCGGGGGGCGAGGCGATGGCGGAGATGGACGCCGTGGAGCTCGACCGGGCGCTCGAGGAGGAGCTGTAGCCCGTTGAATGTGCTGGCCCGTCCCCCGGCGCACTCATCTCCCAGACGGGCGGGTCGGCCAACTTACCAGGGCGGCGGGCACGCCCTGGTGAAGGGCGGTCCTCGCTCACGGCCAGGGCAGCCGGGTGGAGATCGAGGGCGGGAGCGTGAGCGGGTCCAAGCTGCTGGACGGCATCTTGGCCAGGGAAGGCGGCCTCGCGGTGGTGAAGGACGTGCAGGTCTCCAACTGCGCCAGGTACGGACTCTGTCGGGTCGACGACGACTCCCAGGTGGACGTCGGAGACGGCGTCACCATCTGGGGGTGTGGCCAAGGGGACCGTCACGGCTGCTGAGCGGGTCTGAGCGGGCACGCGGTGGTGAAGGACGTGCAGGTGAAGGACAACCAGTCGTGCGGGGTCTTCGTTCAGAGCCAGGGCAGCCGGGTGGAGGTCGCGGGCGGGAGCATCAGCGGGTCCAAGGAGGAAAGGCCGCCGTCCAATTTCGCTAGCACGAAAAAAAAGGGGGTGGGCGAACCTGGGTGACATCTACCGTTCGGTCTCGTTCATGAAGCACGGTGACATCGCGGACAACATGATGGACGGCTTCTATGAAATCATTCCGGCTTACATTGAAGCCCTGATGGAGGACTACGAACACAACGTCCGTAAGATTGGGGTTGGACCGGACGGGTACCCAGTCTGGATTAAACTCCTGATGGACGACTACGAACACAACGTCCGTAAGATTGGGGTTGGACCGGACGGGTACCCAGTCTGGTGCCCGGACGGGCACCCAGTCTGGTGCCCGGACGGCACCAAGTCGGCACCAAGTCGTTAGTTTGTTTTTCTTATATCCTTATCGGTCCATGGCAATGGACTGTCTATACCGCCCGCCTCCGCCGCGTCCGGGCGCGGACGTGGGCGCAGACGTGGGCGCGGCAACCGCGTCGGTTGACGACGGCGCCATGGACTTCCGGTGGGTGATCCCCGGCGTGGACGAGGGCGGCGCGTGGCGCCTCCTCCTCGACGACCCGCGGGTGCGGGCCCGGGTCTACGGGACCTCCCTGGACGCCGAGGGCGGGGTCGGTGCGTGGGAGCCCGAGCCGGACGGGAGCGGCGTCGTGCGGACGTGCGTGTACAGCGGCCTGCAGATCAGCGGCGCGGCGGCGCGCGTCCTCCGCCTCCCGCGCGTCGACGTCGTCGTTCAGCAGCGGCGCGCCGGCTCCGAGCTCTCGATCTCGGCGGCGCCGCGCGTCGGCGGGGCGTTCGTCTCGTTCTCGGCGAAGATCCGGGTGCTCGAGCTCCCCACGGGGTGCGTGGTCACGGTCCGCGCCGAACCGCGGGTGCGGAAGGTCCCCGCGGTCCTCAAGAGACCGGTCGTTTCATATTTCCGGCGGCGCGTATCCGCCGAGTTCGACCGCCTGCGCGACGCCACGATGGACGTCGAGCTCCGCGGAGACACGGTGCCCGCCGTCACCGCGCCGCCGTCTTCCGCTTCGACGCCGACGCCGACGCCGACGCCGACGCCGACGCCGACGCCGACGCGGTCCTGGGGCGGGGCGTGGCCTTGGTCGCGGACGCGGTAGCACGGGGCTTGGGCTTGAAGAGCGCGGCCGGGTCGTCCGCGGACACGGCCCCTCGCTTGGAGAGGTACCGGAGCACGTTCGCGGGCGTCGACGCGGCGTACATGTCGCCGGGGTGGCGGTCCATCTTGCCCTCCTCCTCGAACATGGCCTCGACGACCGCGTTGTTGACCACCATGGCGTACCGCCAAGACCGGTCCCCGAAGCCGTTGTTGGACTTGTCAACGAGCATGCCCATACCGCGCGCGAAGTCGCCGTTCCCGTCGGGGAGCATCTGCACCTTGGTCACGCGCATCGACTCCGCCCACTTCCGCATCACGAAGGCGTCGTTGACGCTGGTGCAGTACACCTCGTCCACGCCGTACTCCCGCATCTTGTCGTATAGGGCGTCGAACTCCGGGCACTGGCTGTTCGTGCACGTGGGGGTGAACGCCCCGGGGAGCCCGAACACCACGACACGGCGCCCGACGAAGAGGTCGAACCCCCGGACCATCTTCCACTCGAACGGGTTGGGGCCCGGGAGGGCCGGGTTGCGCACGCGCATGTGGAAGATGGTATCCGGGACGACGACGGCTGACTTGGACCTGGACCTGGACTTGGTCGCGGACGCGGACGCGGAAGCGGACACGGACACGGACATGGACATGTGTGTACTAGCCGGAACAAAAAACGTGTCAACGCGGGGAGTACGCTTTTTAAATATGAGGCGGGGGAGTAAGCAACACCTCCGCCACGAGCAGCTTCGAGGATGGGCGCGGGGAGCCTTCTACAGCTGGCGGTCTCCGGGAGCCATGCCGAGGAGTACTCGGTCCGCGGCCCGACGATGACCTTCTGGAACGGCCAGGCGTTCCGGAAACACACGCCGTTCAGCCTGGAGACGATCGAGGTGTCGTTCGACTCGCAGCCGGTGATCAGCCACTCCGAGGGAGGGACATTCCGCGCGCGCATCGGGCGCCACGGCGACCTCCTGCGCGACGCGGTCCTGAGCTTCGAGCTTCCGGACATCTACAGCGGCGCGGAGGACGCTTTCCGGTGGGTCAACTACCCCGGCTTCGCGCTCCTCGAGAGCGTGTCCTTCTACATCGACAACCAGGTCATCGACGTGTTGTACCCGGAGTTCGAGGTGGTGTACGGCAACTCGCTCGAGTCGGAGAAGAAGGCGACCACCAACGAACTTTCCGGCCACGTGGACGCGATGTTCTCGCCGCGGACCGAGTACCCGATCATGACCATCCAGAACAACAACGCCAGCTACGTGTACTACCCCGACAGTGACGAGCTCGGGCGGCCCAGCATCGTCGGGCGCCGGATCTTCCTGCCGCTGCGCTTCTTCTGGACGCGCGCGACCAAGCAGGCGCTGCCGCTGATCTCGATGCAGTACTCGGCGGCCTACCTCGAGTTCAAGTTCCGGCCGCTCCGCGACGTCTTCCGCGTCCGCGACCCGGGCGCGCCGGCGGGGGTCGACCGCTGGGTCGCGCCGGGGACCCGGCGTCCGCTGTCGCGGTTCGTGGACGCGGCGACGGACGTCAAGCCGTACAACCTCGGCGCGACGCTGTTCCTGACGTACGTGAGCCTCGGGATCAGCGAGCGCCAGGTCCTCGCGCGCGCCGCGCGGCTCGACTACCTGGTAGACGTCGTCCGGTTCGAGCGGATCAACGGGATCAAGGGGTCCGGGACGTACGCACTGACCCAGTTCAACCACACCGTGAAGGCGGTCGTGTGGATGTTTGTCCGCTCCGACGTGGGCGAGACGAACAACTTCGGGGACTACGCGCGCGTCGAGGGGACGGAGGCGGACCCGATGATCAGCTGCGGGCTCTCGATCAATGGGATCCTCCGGGAGGAGTCCAAGCCGGCGTATTTCTACTCCAAGATCCAGGGGTACCACCACACGTCCGGGGGGAGCCTCCCGCCGGGCGTGTACATGTACTCGTTCGCGCTGTCCCCCTTCGAGCAGGACCCGAGCGGGAGCATCGCACTGTCCGCCGCGGGGAGCCTCCAGTTCCGCATGGAGATCGCGATGCCGGCGGACGACCCGGACATCACGTACGACATGCTCGTGTACGGCATCACGAGCAACATCTTCCGGGTGAGCTCTGGTAGTGCGGGGCTTGTTTTCGTTTAGGCAAAAAGCCCGGAGTGCGGTGGTGAAGGGTTACACAAATCTGCTGACAGCATCAGCCAAACCGTCGCCAACGCCAACGTTCCCAACATGTCGTCCACCTACGTCGTGCCCACGGGCTTGGTTGGTAAGCATGCGATCGAGCTGTGCGGCGTCACGCCGACCGATCTCGAGGACGTGCCTGTGAAGCTCGACAGCCCGAAGGTGACTACCGCCGTGTTTGTCGGCGAGACGTTCAAGAAGGTCACCGGTGACGATGGTAAGCCGTCGTGGAAGGCCGCGAAGTCCGTCGTGGCATTCTACAACGCCTTGAAGAAGGTCTCCAAGAGGGACCCTGGGCACACGCTGGACCTCGGTCCGCTGGAAAACGTGCTGGCGCAGAAGCGCGACAAGAGCCCGGCGGTTTACGCGACCTTCGACCCTAGGAACCTCCTGAAGCCTGGCGAGGTAACCGTGCACTACCGCGGTTCCAAGCGTATCAAGATCTGCATGATCTTCGTGAACCTCAAGCGGGACGGGATCCCTCCGAGGAAGTGGCAGCTCGCCAAGAACACGGATGCCGTCCTCAACGCTCTCGGGGTCAAGACCACGACCAAGAAGACATCCGAGGAGGAGTCTGAGGAGGAGTCCTGTGAGGAGTCCCATGAGGAGTCCCGTGAGGAGTCCATGGTCACCGTGACCACGGCCGACGCCGACGACCACACTGACGACGAGGAGGACGACAGCGCCGACGGCGGCGCCAAGGTAGAGGAGGACTCCGAGCCATTCCGCTCTCTCCTTACGGAGGAGTTGGCGAGGATTAACGGCAAGGCCAAGGCCAAGGCCAGTGCCAAGGCCAGTGCCAGTTCCAAGGCCAAGGCGGCCAAGACCAAGGCCTCCCCGGCGGCCGAGGCCCCCCCGGCGGCCGAGGCCCCCCCGGCGGCCAAGACCAAGGCCAGTGCCAAGGCCAAGGCCCCCCCGGCGTCCAAGACCAAGGCCAGTCCCGACCATGTCGTCACGAAGCTTGTGGCTTACTGACGTTCGAGGCTGACGTCCCCGTCCGTTCGCAAGGACGGGCGGTTTTTTGTCCCCCCCCCCTCCCGTTGGACATGGCGCAGCTTCCACCGTTCTCGGAAGTTTGAGGCGGCATCCGCCAGAAAAAAGGGGACGCGTTTACTTCAGAAGACTTTCGCGTCCAGGATCGCCGCCACGAGGTCGTCCTGGATCCCGGGGAACCGCTCCCTGAGCGAGGCAACGTCCTCGATGACGTTCTGGTTGTTGGGGAGGAACCAGCCCTCCGGCTTCATGCCGGACGGGATGAACATCATTTTCCAACCTTTTTTTCCGAGGTAACTCGAGATCCATTCGTCCGACCTCCCTCCACCGGAGTTGATGCTCGCGTAGAGGTTAGACCCGTAGACGACGATGCACGCCAGCGTGAGATCCTCACCCCGTCCGTCATCGTCATCGTAGTGGTTGTTCTTATTGTGGTCTTTGATCAACTCCACTATTTTGCGGAACCCGTCCGCGTCGCAGAAGCTGAGTCCGTAGTTCCGTCTTCCCATGTCGCACGACGTTGTTTTCGGTTCGATGACGATCCAATGACGATCCAAGCGTACGGTTACGGTATCTTTTTTTGCCTAGCGATCTCCGCTCCGCCGTGTCTCCAGGATGATCGATCATCACCCCGCTCGTTTGATCCATACCCCCTCGCGCCAGAACGACTTCGACACGTGTTCGTGCACGCCGTAGATCGCCTGCATGAGGGTCGACACCTCCCGCCTCGGCATGGCGGCCATGACCGTACCATGACCATGACCATGACCATGACCGTCCCCGTCGAGGGCCGAGCGGACCGTCCGGCGCAGGAAGGGGAGGGGGTCCTTGCCTCCCCTGATATCGGCGACAATGCGTGGCACCCCGATCCACGCGACGCCCCCCGGGGCGAGCAGGCTCGCCAGTGCGCGGAGGGCCTCGGGGCGCCACCGCCCCTCCTCGGTGAACCACGCTGCGTAATAGCAGCACATGGTCGCCGCGTAGCGGAACCGCCCGCGGAACTTCGCCGGCGGGAGCCGGGCGGCGCGGAGGTCGTGGACGATGTCCGGGCGGGTCCCGGGCTCCATGTCGAGCGTCGCGACTCCGCCGGAGCGGACGTCCTCGATGGTGACGGGAAACGGGAACTCGCAGAAGGCATCCCCCGCGATGAGCGGGTGCTTCGCCCCGTGGCACAGGACCAGGAGGCGCCCGCCGAGGGGCGCGGGAAACGGGGACTGGCACGTCATGTATATGTAGATGTATGTGTCGTGAAGCGAAATCTTTTTGACAGATGGGGCTCTGCGTTTGTGTCAATCATCATCATCAATACACGACGACCTCCCGCACCGTGTACGGCACCCACTCGTCCGGCCGCGCCCACAGCGGGATCGGCCCGAGCATGTACGCCGCCCGTGTCGGGTGGTCCCCCGTCCGCGCGGACGACGTCGCGCCGGCGGACCCGTCCTCGACGGCCGTCCGGTACGTGTACTCGTCCGACTCCCCTCCCGCGTGGACGATCAGCCTCACCCCGCGCGCGATCGCGTCCTCGAACATCGCGGCCGGGTCCGCGAACGTGACCGTAGCGAGGTCCTTGCCCGCCACGTCGAAGTTCGGGTGCGTCCACCACGTCCCCGGCACCTGCGTGTCGGCGCGGAACGCGCCGCCCGCCGGGATCCGGATCAGCCGCACCCCGCGGCGGTCGAGCAGGAACGTCGTGCCGTTCGCGTCGTGCAGGCGCAGCCCGGCCGTGTCGCTGTCCACCGCGCTCGCCGCCACCGCCAGCGTCCCGTCGGCCAGCTGCGTCGCGCTGCCCGCGACGTCCGACGTCTCATCGGCCGTGTCCACCTTGACGCACCACTGCGCCTCCCCGGTCGGCGCCACCACCACCGCCGTGAAGGTCGCCTTGGACTCCATGTTGCTCGTCACCACGAACCGCGCGCGCTGGGGGTTGATGTAGTACAGGCTCCCCTTGCCGCGGAAGTGGAGGTTCATGAGAACGCGGTCGTCCGCGTACCGCGCCAGCGCGTTGCCGTCGACCACGCTCGGGTCGACCGCGCCGAGCGTGGTCCCGTTGTCCCAGACGAACATGTCGCTCGTCCACAGCAGCCGCCCGTTCGACGTCGAGTACTTGGCCAGCACCGCGCGACGCGCGCCCTTGGCGCCCTGGAACACCTTCGCGTACGGCGCGCGGTCCGTCGCGTCGGCCACGCGGAGGACGGCCTCGTCGTACGTGTTCTCGACGTACGACACCAGCGCGTACACCGCGTCCGTCGAGGTGCACAGCAGCCCCGCGTACTGGACGGCCGAGTCGGAGGACGCCGCCGAGGTGTCCGTGACCGCGCGGTACATCCGCGTGTACGCGTGCCACGCGTACACAAGACCGCGGCGCGCCGCGTCGTTCTCGTACTCGAGGCTGTCCTGGTACGCCACCAGGATCGTCTCCGCGTTGGCCGCCGCGGTGTGCGAGCCCGGCGACTGGTAGAACCGCCCCGACGCCGCGAGGTCCTCCGGCGACCGCGGCGTCGTCGACGACCACGGCTGCACCACGTCGGTCGACTCGGTGATCTCCATGCCCAGGTACACCGTCGCGCCGTTCGTCTCCATGAACCGGACCACGCGGTTGTTGTTCCGCGCCGCGTGGGAGAGGAACGTCGACGTCCCGTACGACCCGTCCGCCTCGATCGCGACCAGGAAGGTCTTCTGCCCCTCGGTCGCGGGCAGGACGTCGCCGTTCACCTGCGCGTCCGTCTGCCCCGCCTCGCGCATCATCGCGCCCAGGAGCGACGCGTACGTCCCGGAGACGTACACCCGCCCGTTGTCCTTCACGCACAGCTGGCTCGGGTCGATGTCGCCGTCCGCAACCGCGAGCTGCGCGTGCCACACGACGGCCCCCGTCGTCGCGTCGATCTTGAACGCCGACGCGCACTTCGAGCCGAGCATCGGCGCGGTCGTCCGGTCGGACTCCGCGAGCCCCGCGCGGCCGATCAGGACGTCCCCGCCGTGGCGCGACAGCAGGTACAGGAACCCCCCGGCCAGCACGCTGCGCTCGATCGTCACCTGCGCCGGGGAGCTCAGCTCGATCGACATCCGGACCGTCCCGTCGTCGTTGTACACCGGGACCACCTGGCTCCCCTGCGTATCGACCAGCGACGCGTCCGTCCGCGCGAGCCCGTCGCCCAGGCGGTAGATCGCCGCGCTGTTCTGGTCCTCGTGGTACACCCACGCCGCCCCGGAGGTGGTCCAGCTCCCGACGTCCGCGTTGTACGCGGTGATCACGATGGTCGACGCCGTCGCGGAGCACGCCAGCGCCCGCCCGAAGTACCCGTTGACGCTCCGGTTCCGGGGGATCTCGTAGGACTTGGTCTCCACCCAGATCGTCCCCTGGCGCGAGTACTTGAACACGCGCCCCTGGTTCGACGTCCCCGAGTACAGGCGGTCGATCGTGCTGATGTCGTACCCGTACGCCCCGACCAGCAGCGTGTTGAAGTCGTCGTCGGCGGCCATCGCCCGCCCGAAGTAGTCCGAGGCGTTGCCGCCGCGGTAGAGCTGCTGGCGGATCGACCACGTCCCGGCGTCCGCGTTGCGCGCGTAGATGTACACCCGCCCGCGCGAACTATCGTACGGGACGATCGCGAACGCGAGCAGGGACCCGTCCGAGTTGGTGACCACCGACTTCCCGGATACCCGATCCGCCGCGTCGTCGCCGACGTACATGGACGAGCCGGTCCACGACGCCGTCAGCTTCGCCTCCGGGAGCGGGTCCCACCCGCTCGGCTGCGCGGCGTCCTTGCGGAACACGTAGATCGCGCCGGAGTCCGTGTTCCGGTCGTCGTCGTACCGCGCGCCCACGAACAGGAGGCTCCCGTCGCGGGACAGGTTGACGCTCGACCCGAAGTTGGCGCCCGCCTGGCTCGTGTTGTTGCTCGTGAACTTCTGGACGAGCGCCGGCGAGCTCGGCGTCGTGATGTTCACCAGGTAGGCGATCCCGCGGTTGCTCTCCCCCCCGAAGTCGAACGCGGTGGACCCGATCGCCAGGGTCTTGCCGTCCCGGTCCATCGAGATGCAATACGGGTAGGTCGCCGACCCGTCGTAGTCGGGGGTGTTCACGAACGCCGCATACGCCCACGGCGCGCTGGTCGTCCGCGACGTCCCGGAGATGCCCCCGTGCGCCGCGGTCGGGTCGCTGTTGGTGAAGAGGAACACGCGGTAACTGTCGGACTCAACGACCGCCAGGACCTTGCCGTCGTGGCTGATCGCGACGTCGGTCCCGAAGTAGTATTGCCCGTTCCCCGAGGGTGACGTGATGCTCTGGACCAGGCGCCACTCCGAGTTCGTCGCGGTGCGACAGAAGATCCGGACGGTCCCGCGGTAGGTAGTCCCTCCATTGTCGACGTCGTCGCCGTACGATTGGGGCTGGGTGATCACGGCCGTCATGCCGTCGCCGGACACCGTTACCCGCGCCCCGAACTGCGAAGTCGAGTAGAAGGCGTTGTAGGCGCTGTTCCCGTGGTACAGGACGTCCGCCGTCAGGAGATCGGGGTCCCACCCGAGCGGGGCCCAGATGTTCGACCAGCCGATGAACGTCTCCGTGTCCGCCACCTTGAACGCGTCGACGCTCCCGATGCCGTACTTGGTGTTGTTCGTCGTGACCCCGTACGACCCGTTCGAGTAGTAGTTCGGGTTCCCGACGACCAGCGACCCGCCCGTCTCGGACAGGCACAGGCTGTAGCCGAACGATACCTGGCTCGAGGATTCGTAGTACTCGCTCGTGAGCTTCGCGACCATGGACCACGACGACCGGCTCCCGCGGTACACCTCCACCGCGCCGGAGAGGCTCCCCCCGCTCGTCGTGTAGTCGGTGTACCACTCCGGCGCGCCGATCGCCAGGGCCGTCCCCGCCTGGTTGATCGACACCGCGGACCCGAAGAGCGACATAATCGTGTCGTACGACCCGTAGTTGGTCCCCACGATTTGCGTCCGAGACCAGGAGTTTCGACTCGTTTCGTAGTACACGAGCACCCGTGGCCAGTATGTACTGCTTGAATTCTTCCGGGAGTAGTACCCCGGGGCGCCGACCACGATGACCCCGCCGTCGTGCGTCACGCTAAGGGACATGCCTTGGTTGTTGTAGTAGCTGCCGTCGCGCGTGCCTCGTACGTACTGGTAGATGGACGCCCGCGTCGTGGTCGTCTCTTGGGTGTTGCGGTACACCCCGATCCCTCCGTAGTTCGAGTAGTTCGGGCTCCCGAACACGATCGTCGTCGAGTCGGCCGAGATGGCCACCGCGAACCCGCGGTAGCCGGAGTACCCCCCCGACGTGATCCGCTGGAAGAGCGTCCACTCGTTCGCGGAGACGCGGTCGTAGACGTACACCGCGCCGTCGGCGTTCGAGCCGTACAGCGGCGCGCCCACGACTAGGCGGTCGCCCTCGCGGTTGATCGCGATCGCGTCCTGGCCGGTCATCCAGTACCACTGGTACCCGCCGAAGCCGACGTCGGTCTCCTCCGGGTTGAAGATCACGTGCGTGTTCACCCACGCCGACACGTCCGCCGCGGCGGTCGGGTTCTCACACTCGAAGATGTACACGACGCCGCGGTTGTCGTTGCCGTTGCTGTACGAGTTCCCCGGCACCGTGTCGCGCCACGGGCACGACACGGCGACGACCGAGCCGTCGTGGTTGACCGCGACGCTCAGGCCGAACTGCTGGTACGCGTCGCGCCACGCGTCGTCCTTCGGCCGGAGCTCGCCGACCAGCGTCGGCGCGTCGGTCTCCGCCGCGCGGCGGTACAGCCACGCGCGGCCCGCCCGGTGGTAGTTGGTGATCGGGTCGTACGCGTTGACGGCCGACACGACGACGATCCGCCCGTCGTGGGACGACCGGACGCAGCTCCCGAAGTTGTGCTGGTCGTACTCCGACGTGGACTCCGTGCTGTGTAACGTCATCCCCCCGAGATGGGAGTACTGCGGGAGGAGCATCTGGTGCGCGGCGCTGCCGCCGCCGGAGCGGCCGTTGCGGATCTCGCCGCCGAACGCGGTGCCGTCCCCGTTCGGCCGGAGGACGAGGTACTTGGACACGTCGGCCGTCGTCGAGATCGCGGCGGTGACCCACCGATCCGCCTCCGGGACCGCCGCGACGCCGTCGCCCGGCCCGGCCGCGCCGAACTCGGGGAGGTCCGAGCTCAGGAACGCGTGGCGGTACGCGGCCAGCGCGGACCGGCGGTCGACGACCGTGACGTCCAGGACGTCGCACGCGAACGCCTGGCCGACCGGCGCGTGCGTCACGTACTCGGGCGCGCCGCCGCCGCCCGGCGCGCGCGCGAACCGGAGCCGGCGGTCGAAGTGCACGCGCCGCGGCGCGTGCGAGCGCTCGACGAGCACGATCGTGTACCGCTTGCCGACCGCCGCCGAGGGCATCTGCGCGTCGAGCAGGACGAGCTCCTGGACCTGCGCCTGCGTCGCCTGCGGGTCCTCGCTCGGGTTGTTGATCTCCTGGACGACCAGCGCGAAGTGGCGGAACGGCGCGACGGCGGCCGCCGGGACGTCGAACCGCAGCGTGACCGGCGCCTCCTCGGCCGTCGGCGGCCACGCGCGGTTCCAGGTCGTCTCGTCCGCGCGCTCCAGGAGCGGCGTCCAGTGCACGTCGTCGTTGCTGCCGAGGACCGCGAACGTCCGCGGGGCGCACCGGCCCTTGGTCTGCGTGATCTCGAACGCCGCGACCGGCGTCGCGGCCTCGAGGCTGACCTTGAGCCACTCGCCCGCGCGCCCGCCGAGGCCGCGCTCGCCGGTGTACGTGCCGTCGAGCGCATAGACGCCCGGCGCGGAGGCCCACCCCGGCCCCGCGAGCGGGTCCGGCTGGCGGTTGAACGCCATCGCCGCGGTCGTCGCGAGCGCGGGGTCGTCGTCGAGCGACGACGCCGACGCGACGGCGTTCGCGGCCGGCACGCCTTCGGCGCTCACGACGCCGTCCGGCAGCGTCGGCGCGAGCTCGGTGCCCGCGATGACCACGTCGAGCGCGTTGGCGCCGCCCGATACGGTCGGGCCGAGGTGGACGACCATGTTCTGCGTGACGCCGACGTCCAGCGTCAGCGTCCCGCCCTCGATCGGGTACGCGTCGCTGCCGACCAGCGTGAACGGCTTCTCGGCGATCTCCGCCTTGAAGACCTCGCCGTTGCGCAGGAGCGCCCCCGAGAAGTCGAGGTTGCCCGTCACGCGGACGTCCCCGCCGACATCGAGTGGCGCGCGGGGCTCCGCCGTGCCGACGCCGACGAAGCCGGCCTGGCGGTCGACGGTCAGCGCGGACTCGCCCGCGAGCGACGCGATGTCCAGAAACTTCGGGTCGCGCGTCCGGTAGTCCAACATGTCAGGGAGTACAAACAAAAATACGCGACCGCGGCGCGTGCTGGCGCCCGGGAATCTCTCGTACCGCGTGTGGCTCTGGCCGGTGATGCATAAAGCAGGCATCCGCATGTGGGATGGATTCCTCGTACGCCACGTACTCGCCACCGCGGGCGGCTGCCCGGAAGCGAGGAGGGATCCATTCCCCACGCGCGGGGGTCAGCGGCATCACCGACCCCGCCGCGCGCGTCCTCGCGCGGTTCCGCGCGGCCGGGGAGAGGGTGTGGTGCCACCCCGTCGGCGGGTACCTCCTGTTCGTCCCTGCCGTCGCCACGTGCGGGGGCTCCCACCCCGTGACCTCTCGCCCCTGCCCCGCCGGCGAGTGCCTCTTCCTCGCCGAGGTGAACAACTTTGACCCCCGCGACACCGCCGTCGTCGCCGCGTTCGTCACCGCCGACGAGGACGCCCTCCTCGCGCGCGTGCGCCGGCGCGTCTTCCTCGTCCGGGACTCCTGGGAGCTCCGCGCGGGCGGCTGCGGGACCGCGACGGAGGCGATCGCCGCGTCGCCGACGATCCCGGCGTGGCGCGTGGCGCTCGCCGCGTCGAGGCGCCCCGCCTTCGCGGCGCGGGTCCTCGCGCGGTGCGGCGCGGCCGAGCGCGCGGCCGCCGACGCCGCCATGCGGTGGTCCGCGGCGGCGCGGCCCGCTACCTTCCCCGAGCTCCTGCGGGAGGTCCCGCTGCTCGGCGCGTCGCGCGAGGTCGACCTCGCGCTGATCCCGATGCTCGTCACCCGCCGCTCCGCGCGGGGGATCCGCGACGCCCTTGTGGTGCAGGCGCGCCTGCCTCAGCCGCACTGCGCGTACTCCTTCGCCTCCCGGCTCGGGGAGGTGCACGCGCGCTCCGTCCGGCGGAGGAGCGCGCTCCGGCTGCTCTTCGCCGCCTTCTGCGTCTCCGGCCTGCGCCTGCGCCCGGGGGCGCTGCTGCTCGACCTGCACCTCCCCGCGCGGTGGTGGGTCGACGCCGCCCGCGCGGGCGTCGCGCTGCCCGACCCGGACGACCGCGGCGGGGGCGTCGCCCCCGTCCACGACCTCGAGAAGAACCTCGCGCGCAGGCTGCTGCTCGAGGATCTGAAGGAATAGCCAGATGTTCACTACACTCGCGTGCGTGTCATACCCTCTTCCGTGTCATACTCTTCCGTGTCATACTCTCCTCTCCCGTGTCATACTCTCTGTACTCTCTTCATACTCTCCTTCGTACTTATTCGTGCTTATTCGTACTTATTCGTGCTTATTCTTTTCGACGCCATGGGCAAGGCAGGCATCATGAGTCGGCGCGGACGCGACCCGGCGGACCCCGTCTTCGGACCGATCGTGGAGAGGACCCTGCGCGTGGTCGCTAAGAACTTCGACGGAGGCGCGCCCGCGGTGGTCGCGCAGGTGAAGACGCTCCCCGACGACGCGATCATGCACGTCGTCGGGAGAGTGTGTGCGACCCTCGGCGTCCGGAAGAGCCCGAGGGTCGCCGTGGGCGACCGTGGCGCAGAGCCGCCGCCCGGCGCGCTCGTGCGCGACGTCGTTGTCCCCGCCGCGGGGGCCCTGACCCTCGACTTCGCCGAGGAGGGCCCGGCGGTGCACCTCGCCTCGGCCCAGCGAGCGCCCGCCGAGGCCGCGACCGTCGCCGGCGTCATCCCGGACATCTTCCGACACGCCCGCGACGCGCCCGCGGAGATGGTCATCACCAGCGCCGACTTCGTCTCCGCCACGGCGCGGGCGTTCGACGGCCGCGACATGGTCCAGATGCTCGAGCGCCTGCTGGAGAGCGAGTACCTGTCCGACGTGGAGTACATGGTGTGCGCCCCGCGCCACCGGGACATGGTCGTGTACGGCACGCGCGTCCTCAACGACCCGCGCCTTTCGCGGCCGGAGCGCGACTGCTGCTACTTCGTCCGCCCCTGGCCCGCCGGGAAGATCACGTTCTCCATGACGGCGCGGGGGGTCTCCCTGCGGTACCGCGCCGAGGGCGGGGCGGCGCTCCCCGAGGAGGGCGCGCGCGCCCTGGTGCAGTACGCGCGCGAGGTCTGCGCCGCAATTGGCGTCCCCGCCTCCGACTTCGCGGCGCGGAACGTGTCGGCCCGGTTCTCGCTCGGGAACGCCGCCGACGCGGGGACGGCGTCCATCCAGGACCTCGCGGCGGCGTTCCCCTACCACTTCTCCGAGGGGACCTCGCCGCGGTCGTTGCGCTACAACCGCGAGCCCAGAGGGTCGCTCGTGTCCATGTACCGGTCGGCGGGGGAGGTGATGCTCTCCTGCAAGGCGTTCGGGTCCCTCCTGTCGTGCCAGTGCGTGTTCGCCATGGCCGCGACCGTGGTCCGGCGGCGCGGGGTGTTCCCCAGGTTCCCATCGGAGGCGGAGGCGCTGCGCGCGATGGTCGCCACGGACGGGGACCGCTTCGCCCGGGTGCCCGCGCGCGCCGCCGCGGTGAAGGCGCGCGCGGACGTGCCCAAGAACAAGAACAAGAAGAAGGCGGACGCGGACGCGGACGCGGACGACATGGGAATGGGCGACATGGGCGACATGGGCGACATGGGCGACATGGGCGACATGGGCGACATGGACATGGACGTTGATGATGTCCATGATGTCCATGATGTCCATGTCGATGACATCATGGCCGCCGTGGATGACATCATGGCCGACGGCGATGCCGACGGCGATGCCGACGGCGCGGTGGCCGTCCCGCGGCGGCGCGCGAACTTCTTCGCGAAGTTCGGCGGCGCGGCCGCGCCGCGGCCCTCGGCCGGGTGGAAGCTCGCGCGCCTGCGGGAGGCCGACCCCGAGACCTTCGGCGCGCCGAACTACGCCAAGGTGTGCCCCGCCGACAAGCAGCCCATGCCCATGGCCCGCGCGAACGCGGCGCGCCTGGCGCGCGCGGGCGTCCTTGCGAACTTCCGCGAGACGGGCGAGGACGCGGACACGGTCATCGGGTGCCCGCCGCTGTGGTGCGTGCCCTCGGGGAAGGCCGTCGCGACGGAGGCCCAGTGCCTGGGCGGGCGGGGGCAGGTGCTCCGCATCGCCGAGGACCGCATGAACCACGTGGTGCCCATGCGCGTGGGCATGTGCTGCCGCGCCAAGATGAACCGCCGCGGCGCGGACGACGAGCAGGAGCACGTCGAGGGGTTCACGATCTACCCGATGAAGCGCGAGGTGCTCCCGCAGAACTCGTTCGGCACCATCCCGGTGAACAACACGTTCTTCACCCGGTTCGAGATCTTCCGCGTGGGGACGCGCGACCTCGACGTGCGGTCGTTCCTCGACTTCCTCGGGGCGCGCGGGGACCTGGCCGGCGTCGACGCCAGCGTCTTCGTACCGTCGGTCCAGGACGAGGCGTTCCGCCGCAGCATCCTCGCCAACACCGTCCACGCCGTCATGTCCCTCCCGGACGCGACCAGGAGCAGGCCGCGCCGCGTCGAGGGCGACCTCCGCCCGACGCGCGTCCTCGCCGCCGCCAAGGAGGCCTTCATCCGCAACGTCAACGAGCTCCAGCCTGACACGTTCCCCGCCCTCGGGGACATCCTCGGCATGAACATCCTGTCGTTCGTCGAGAACGAGACGGCCACGGCCGTCTCGATGTTCGCGCCGCGGACCTTCCGCTCCTACCTCCCCACCGCGCTCCTGTACACCTCGCGCTCGGGGTACGTCACCCCGCTGAGCGTCCGGAAGACGAGCAGCCCCACGCACGTCACGGTGGTCTTCGACTCGTACGAGCCGCTCGTCGACGCGCTCGTCCGCAAGATGCCGGAGGAGTCCGTCGAGAAGCGCGCGCCGCGCGCGAGCGAGGTCCCCACGCCGGCGACGCACGTCCTCGGGCCGGACGCGCTCCTCCACCCGGGCGGGGTGCAGTGCTACCGCGCCCCGCGCGACGCGCGCTTCCACGTCGACGTGGCCACGCCGCCCGCGGAGGGCGCGGTCCGGTGCATCCCTTCGTACGAGTCCGAGATCACCGACTCGGTGTCCCGCGGGATCAACGCGCGGATCCCGTGGTTCCGGACGGACTACACGCTGTGGAGGGGGGGGATGGTCCTCATGTCGGAGCGCTTCCGGCAGCACCTCCTGCGCAGGGAGGAGGAGAGCGTCGTCCGCCACACGTCGTTCGACGACACCGTGGCGGCCCTCGACTACACGAGCCTTCGCAAGTTCATGGTCGTCCCGAGCCGCATGAAGGTCCTCACCAAGCTCAAGGTCGTCCGCGACACCGGCGGGGGCGGGTACGGGCTCGTGGACATTGCCCCGGGCAAGACGGAGGAATTCTTCGCCACCGCGGTGGCGGTCCACTCCGGGGGCGCCGCCCGGTGGAGCGGGCGGGACATGATCGCGGCGGTCCCGCTCGTCACGGAGCTGCACCCGGTGATCGACGCGCCGTTCATCGCGTGGTACTCGGGCACAAGCGGCGTGGGCGACCCCGCCGAGCGCTACGCCAAGCTCTCGTCGTCGCACCGCGAGATCCTGTGGCGGCGCTTCTTCGCGAGCGAGCGGGACCCCTTCCCGCCGCTGAGCCCGCTGTTCGTCAGCGTCGCGAACGCGGGCGACTTGTGCGTGGTTGTCTTCCACCCCGCGGTCGAGGGGAAGGGCCAGCGGCCGGGGCGCCTGCTCAACATCTCGCGGAGCGTGAAGATGTACCGCCCGAGCTCCTGGACCGACGCCGCCGCCAGCGAGCCGAAGGTCACGCGTCGCGGCGTGCGCAAGTACTTCCTCATGGTCCAGCTGGGGCGCAAGGGGGACACGAACGAGATCGCGATCTTCGCGGCGCCGGTCCCCGGGAAGCACGATGTCGAGTTCAAGAAGCGGCGCGCCCGCCCGCTGAACATCGTGGCGAGCAGCGACCTCCGCGTGGTGTTCAACCCGAGCGAGCTGTTCCTCCCCACGGTCATGCGGGCGGTCCACGTCGCAAACATCAACAGTAAAAAGGGCGGATACCGCCGCCGGGGCGGCGGCGACGGCGGTCCGGCTTGACGGCGCGCTACTGGAATACGAGGTCGGGGATGCGCGCGATGCTGAGCGCGGCGCGCTCCACGAACGCGGCCGCGACGGGCGGCTCCTCCGCTGCTCCCGCTGCGGCGTCGAAGAGCTCCTCGGCGTCCTCGTCGAACGCGACCTCGAGCGAGGAGCCGTCGAGGGCGAGGCCGTCGAGGAGGTTGGACCCGAGGCAAGCTTTGTACACGCCCGTCCCGACGGAAGGGATCTTCCCGACCATGATGCTCGCCGAGACGCCGCGGAGGTTGTCCGACTGGTTGTGCACGCCCGCGTTCACGATCATGTCGACGGTCTGCTCGAAGCTCGCCTTGGACATCGGACCGAGGTCCTCCTGGCGGTTGATCCCGTGACGGTTGATCGGCATCAGGCCCCCCTTCTTCGTCATCTTTTTGACCAGCGCCTTGATGTGCCGCTCCGCGACGCTCCCGTTCATCACGGCGTTGATGTTCTCGACCAGGGCCACCTCGGCCGCGTGGATCCCCAGCGTCTCGGCGATCTCGACCATGTCGTCCGACACGGTGCGCGTGGCGTCGACGCCCGGCATCGCCATGACGCTCTGGAGGACCTGCCCCGAGACCATGACGCTGTTGTCGGGCTGGAGGCTGACGCCCCCCGCGGCGCGGAGGCCGTGGACGGGGACGGCGAGGAGCGCGTTCTCCATCGCACGGAGGTTCGCGATGTCGACGGCGTCCGACCCGCGGGCGGTGCCCTCCCTCTCGGGGGCCATCACGCTGACGGTGAGGACATCGTCCGTGATCAGCGACGTGGTGCAGCGGAGCTCGCCGCTCAGGTCCCCCTGGCAGACGTTCTGCATGACCACGTCGACGATGGTCAGCGGGTCGGCGGGGTCCAGGTGGCCGAAGAGGTTGATCACACGCACGCGGTCGAGCTCGAACTCGAGGGCCCAGGACCCCTCGCGCACGACGACGCTTGTGCGGACGGTGATGTCCCGCAGCGTCGTCTTCCGGATGTTTTTTGCGACCACCTCGGCCGCCTCGCGCGAGGGGTTCTCGCCCGCGAGGTACACACGGCAGGCGACCGACTTGGGGTGCGTCCCCGAGAGGAGGTCGAGCAGGCGCTCGATCCCCGAGCTCTGTCCGGTCCCCGACGTGTGGAAGACGTTCAGCGTGAGCTGCGTCAGCGGCTCGCCGATCGAGGTCATCGACACGAGGCCGACCGCCGTCCCGATCTCGGCGATCGCGCGGAGGTACATCTCCCGCGCGCGCCTGACGACCGTGTCGAGGGCGCGCTTCCCGAGGCGGATCCCCTCGGACTTGAGCGTCGTGGGGCAGAGCCACCACCACGCGAGCGCGCGGCCGACGGGGTTGGGCGTGGGCACGAGTTCCGACATGCGGAAGGCCCTGACGCACTGCTCCGCGGCATAGATGAGCTGATCCCCGGCGACACTCCGGTTGACGGGGAACGCGTTGGCGCTGGTCCGGACGAGCGCCTCGAAGTCGAACGCGAATTGGCGCATGCCGGACGCGCGCGGGAGTGCGGCGAGCGCACTCTCGTTCTCTTTGCGCCAGCGGTCGGGGAATACGGCGATCTTTGCCGCCGCGCCCTGGGACTCCTGCGGGACCTGGTCGTAGTTCACGACGCGGGCGCCCTCGAAGCCATCGTCGCCGTAGCACAGCGACACGATGCTGTCGTCGGTGTCGACGACGGTGCCGTCGGACGCGATGGTGAGGGTCTCGCACGCCTTGACGAGCCTCCGCTGGAGGTACCCCGTCGTGGCGGTCTTGAGCGCGGTGGCCATGAGACCCTGGCGCCCCGTCACCGCGTGGAACCAGAAGTCGATCGGGGAGAGCCCGTCGCGGAAGTTCCCGCCGATAAACCCGCACGCGCGCGCGCTGCGGTCCCCCTCCCGCAGGTGCGGGAGGTTCCCGACGATGCGGCGGCCGTCGAGCCCGACCTGCTGGCCGAGGAAGCCCATGATCTGGCGCATGTTCACCGGCTTGCCCTTCGACCCGCAGGTCACCATCATGGCCATGTTATTGTCCTCGCCGACGGCCTCGCGGACGATCCGCTCGACCTCGACGTCGGCGCGCGAGGCGATGTTCATCAGCGTCTCTTCGACGAACTCGTCCATGGTCTTGATCGTGTTGTTACGGAGCTCGCCGGTCTCGATACGCCCGATCGCGTCGTCGATGGCGTGGACGGTGTCCTCGTAGACGCCGCGCACTCTCGCGCGCACGTCGTCGGTGACGACGATGTCGTGCACGCCCATGGTCGCCCCGCGCGTCATGAACCACTCGATGAGCATCCACGACATCGAGTCGATCGTATCGCGCGCGACGACCGGGCCGTGGAAGTGCACCACCGCCTCGATAATCCGCTTGACGTCCTTGGACTTGACGTGGACGCCCTCCACGACAGCGCCGTTCTCGATGACGCCCTTGACCCAGACGCCCCTCGGGAGGGCGACCTCCAGGACGCGGCGGGCCGGCACGGTGCCGTCCGGGGACCGATCCATCTCCTCGAGGACCTCGACGTGGCGCGAGAGGTCGAAGTTGACGTTCTTGACCTGGACGCGCTCGAACGTCGTGCGGTCGACGCGCGACCGGTCAAGGGTCGACACGTACAGGGCGAGCATCGCGTCCTGCACGGGCCCCACAATGGCGCTTGCGTCCTTCGGCGTGAGGATGTGGTTGGCGATCCCCGCCAGCATGAGAATCTCGACCTGGTCCTCGGGAGGGACCGTGTACATGTTCATCTCATCGCCGTCGAAGTCCGCATTGTACGGTGCACAGACGCAGCTGGGAAACTTGAACGCGAGGCCGTCTACGACCTTGACCCGCGCGGCCATCATGCTCCCGCGGTGCAGGGAGGGCTGGCGGTTGAAGAGGACCACGTCCCCGTCGAAGAGGTGCCGCTCGACGACGTCCCCGGGCTCGAGATCCTGCGCGTGCTTGGCGCGCGGTCCGGGCTTGCTGTCCCGGAGGCTGAACTCGTACCCGGTACCGCGCTTGAGCACGCCCTTGGCGCCGGGGAACTTCCCCGGGCCCTCGGTCACGAGCCGGCGCATGAGCTCGATGTTGTCGAGGTTCACCGGCTCCAGGATCGACTGCGTCATCGCCATGGCCCGGGGGACGCCGATCTGGTCGACCGAGAGGTCCTGCTCGTTGGCGATCACGGAGCGCCCACACTGGTCGACCCGCTTCCCCTCGAGGTTCCCGCGGACGCGACCCTTCTTCCCGCGGATGCGGGCGGCCAGGTCGCGCACGAAGGTGGAGATCGTTACGTTGAGAATGAGCGTCAAGCGATCGAGCGTAGTCGTATCCTGGGGGGTGGCGCGCGCCGCGTCGGCGGGGGCCTCCGGGTCCGCAGGGGCCTCCGACGCGGAGTTCGCGAGGGCCTCGGCAATCTGCCCGTTGAGCTTCACGATGCTGCTCAGGTGGCCGGTGATGTTGTCGTCGCTCTTTGTCTGGCCCACCTGCGTGCTCGGGCGGATGCATGGCGGGGGCACCGTCAACACCCCCCACACCATGTTGCGCGGGTGCGTCATCTGGGGTCCCCATCCATACCCCATCAGCGCGAGGTCCTCGCCGGTCATCATGTCGAAGATGTCGCGGATCTCCTTCGGGGAGATCGGGGTATGCTTCCCGTCGATGGTGTAGGTGACGGTGAAAGGCTCCTTCGAATTCGGAGGATTGTAGGTGTACCCCGTCCGCTGGACGGTGTCGCACCAGTCGCACGTGTTCTGGTTCTTGCACTCGGAAACTAGCCTGTCCCAGGCGTTGCTCGTCAGCTTCGAGTCGCGGCGGCATTTGATGATACCTTCCAGCGCCCGCGTCTTCCGCTCGATGCGCTTCTTGCGCAAGTTGATATTGCGCGGGTCGCCGGTCACGACGGTCCTGGGAGGGGTCCGTAGTAGGAACTTCCCGCACTTGTGACACAGGCAGCGGAGCGTCTGCGCGACCGCCGGGCCCAGGTGGGGCGGGATCACGGGGACGTGAAGCTCGATGTGGCCCGGGTGGCCCGGGCACTCGGTCGTCCCGCCGCACGTCGTGCAGGGCCGGCGGCCGTTCGACCCCATGGCGGGGTCCTCGACCCCGCCCGGCAGGGGCTCCCCGCCGTTCGTGGTGTGCGGCAAGGTCACATGGACCACGGAGGCCTCCCGCTTCTCCTGGTCAGAGGCGAGGTAGAAGCCGACCCCCTGGGGACTCATCATGACCTGTCGTCGGAAAATTCTCACTGACGACGGTCACTCTCCATCCTTTTCTGATAGGTGGCTACTCCTTATGCCTTGGCCTGTTTCGTCTTTTTTTGTATTCGGACGTATCTTCGGGATGGTGCGCGATACCGGTGGCGCACGCGACGAGCGCGAGCCCCGCCATCGCCTCCGCGCCAGCGAGGGGGGGCAGGGGTGCGTCGTGATCAGCCGGAACCAGCCCCAGTGCATGCTCACCGCGAAAAAGGCGGTCCGGATGCAGCGCGGGACGTACGTGACAAAGGTGTATTTCAGGGAGAGCGACTACCGCGTGGAGAAGGACCTCGTAGACACGCTACGGAAGATCGATCCCGACATGTCGTACATCGTGTACCCCGAAGATTTCTGCTCCGTCCGGCTCGCCGACGTCCAGGGGCTGTGCGAGACGGACATCACATCGACCCACCGAAACCCCACCTCTACGAGCCGCGACTCGGACGGCAAGCGCAGCGGGAGCAAGCCGCTACCGGACATGGCCCGGGCGTCGGTGATCCAGCGCCTGAAGGAGGAGCTCATGGACCACTTCGACGAGCGGAAGCTACGCGCGCGGCAGGTCGACGATGCGTACGAGGTGATGTTCTGGGTGATGCGCTCGCTGGCCAAGTTCCACGAGAACGACGTGGCGTACGTGGACATCAAGTACAATAACGTTATGTCGACGTTTGAGGGGGACTTCCGCTTTATCGACGCGGGTTTCATGCGCCGGATCTTCGACTCCGACGCGCAGGCTTCGTATCTCTCCCTGTACCGGTACTGGATCATCCCCCCGTCCGCGTCCGTCATGTACTACGTCAACCGGCGGGAGAGGCGCAGAGAGAAGTCCGGCGGCGCGAGGGACCGGGTGCCGCGTGGCGAAGACCTGGACGTCCCCCGGATCATGAAGAGCTACCTCGACAACCTCGACTACCGCTCGCGAGGGGTGGTGCGCGTCGCCCAGTCGTTCGCGGGGGACGGGTTCGTGTCGCACGACGGGCTGGAGGCCTTCTACCGCCGGTACGAGTCCACCAAGGGCGAGGCGGCGCGCCGGGCCATTCTGATGAGCACGATGAAGGCGAACGACGTCTACGCCGCGGCGATCATGATGCTGACCATCGTCGCGCGGAGGTTCACCACCGCGAATTATTTCGCTCTCTTCGCGAACCAGGGCATGAGGGCACTGATTGCACAGTGCCTGAGTCATGACCCTGCGGCGCGGCCGACCGCTGACCAGTTCGTCAAGCGAATCCGGCGGGTGATATCGGAAAACACACCTTAAGGTGTCCCTCCCGGCCCTTCATGGTCCTCGGCATCCAGGTAGGGTTCTCAGCATTCAACGTCGTGGCGGGTACCATGCTGCGCGGCCTGTCGCACTTATTCCGCAGGAACCGCCAGCTCAACCCTACGCTCGACGGGGAGGGCGACCACTCCCTCGGGCTCTGGAGGTCGGGGATGGGGATGGACGTGCTCCCCGGCGGTATGCATATGAGTACGGGCGCGAGTCCGGGCGTGAGCATCATGCCCGACATCCGAGGGAACAATAGCAGCATGAACAACCAGAGCGAAGATGATGTGCATGTCGACGCAGACGCGCCGCGGGATGATACGTGCGTCGACACAGGTGGCGACGCCGACGCAGGCGACGCCGACACCGACGCAGGTGCCGCCGACGCAGGTGCCGACGCCGACGCCGACGCTGACGCAGGCGACGCCGACGCAGGCGACGCAGGCGACGCCGACGCAGGCGACGCAGGCGACGCCGACGCCGACGCAGGTGCCGCCGACGCCGACGCAGGTGCCGACGCCGCCGACGCCGACGCCGACGCCGACGCATGTGCCGACGCAGGTGCCGACGCGCTGTACGGTTACGCGAGCGACGACTACAATGACAACGACGACAACAACGACGACAACAACGACGACAACAACGACGACAACAACGACGACGGCGGTGACGACGACGACGACTCGACGACCCGCACTCCCACCGGGGAAGAGGACCGCGGTACGGACGGCAGCACCACCGACGGAGACGCGAACAAGAGACTAACCCGGGGGGTGTTCAGCAGGCTGTCCCCCATGAAGAAAACCCTTCGTGGCGGGAAGAACAAGTCCGCGAACGAGATGCAGACGAGAGGTAGCACCCTCGAATACGCACACTCGAGGGTCACCCACAGGCCCTGCTGCTGCCAGGAGAACATCGACTCTCTCCGGGCGGAGATCGACCACCTCCGCACGTCCCTCGACCGCGCCTCCCGGCAGGTCCGCAACGTCAGCCGGCTCCAGATCGACTCCCTGTATGCCCTTGCAGTGGCCTCCCCGGCGGTGTCCTTCGCGAGGTCGGGGTGTCCGGAAGTCGCGTTCTCGACACTGACGAGTGCCATCCATACATCGGACATCGAGGACCGGATCCTCTCCTCACGCACCCCGTGGAGCGCCGCGGTCATCATGCAGATCCCCGACTACGGGGCGGATCCCGCGGGCGTCATCGCCGCCATCCGCATCGACGTCGCGAGGATCCTGTTCCCGGAATGCATCTTCCACGTCAGCGTCACCCCGACGAGGAGGCTCGGCAAGAAGCCCGCGGCGGAGTTCCGTTACGGAAGGGTCGTCCCGTCCTCGACGGGGGCGTGCACGGTGACCTGGTCCACGCACCAGTACCCGGAAGATTGGGAGAAGGTGATCATTGACCTCTCCGAGCCGTCGTCGCACCGCGACTGATTGCGGAGCAAGCCATAGGGTTGTTTTTGAAATGAAAACATGAACATCTACTTGATCCTGTGGATGATCCGCAGGACGTCACGCACCTCGTAGGTCGTGAAGGCCCTACGGGTGTGGTCCAGCCGCTGGCGGCTGGGGTCCATCTGCTGGCGGAACTTCCGCCGCTTGGCGCGGGGCATCATGTTGAGGATGTCCTTGAGGCTCTTTACTTCCTCGTCCCCGAAGAAGAGTGCTTCCTCGTCTGGTTGGGGGAGAACGTCGGTACGGTGATACCAACCATGCCTCTCCGGGTCGATACGGACCAGCTCCGCGAGGCGCTCCACGCCTTCAATGATGCGGAAGGTGTAGACGCAGGCGGAGTATCCGTTGGGACTCCGCCATGTCAGGAACAGGCGCTCACGTGACGCCTTCAGTAGGTCCCTGTAGGGCCCGTCGTCGGGGAGCCCCCGTGTCCACCACTTCATGAGGGAGACTTCCAGCAGGTCGTCGACCCGGAACTTGCTGAAGACCCCCGATTCGGGGCTCCGCGACAGCCCGAGCGCCTTGAGCGCCAAGCGCCTTGAGCGCCTTGAGCGCCGAGCGCCGAGCAGCGCCTCGAGCGCCTCATCGAGGGGCCTCGTGATCGAGTCGAGCTCGTCAGTCAAGTCCTTCGGGAGAATCGTTTCGAGCGTGTTTTTTAGGCGTCCGCGCGGCGTCTGCGCGGCAGGCACGCGGAACCCCGTGTTGGGGTTCGTACGGGGTACGGGGTGCACATTTCCCATGGCAGTCGGTATGCTCTGTATACTCTCGAAACAAGAGTGGTCTTCGAAACAGCGTACCCGTCGTTTTTTTGTCGGGGTCCCGAAGTTGTGACGGCCTCGGCGGCCTCGGTGGCGTACTTGGCGCGGACCAAGGCGCGGACCAAGGCCTGGACCGCCAAGTACGCCGCCGAGGCCGCCGAGGCCGCGGCGGGCACCCAGGACGCGGGGATGGCGGACACGCTGACAGTTCCTCGTATCTACAGGATGCCTTGAAAAATCCGTGGGGATGCGTTGATTGTTTTGCTTCACGGCGTCGTCGGCGCCGTCGTTGTCGTCGTCGTCGTCGTCGGGTCCGTAGTCGTCTCCGCCGGCGTCGCTGTCGTCATCGTCATTGTCGTCGTCGTCGTCGGCGGCGCCGCCGCGTCGACGATCGGCATCCTGACAAAGATCCCGGCCGACTCCTTGACCTCGAGCGTGTACCCCCCGTTCTTCCTCCTGACGAAGACGCTGCCGTCAGCGAGGTTCGCGCCCGTGACGTCCGCGTCGTCGATCACCCGGATGCGATCGGAGCCGCCGGTCCCGGTGGGGACGCTCTCCCACCCACCCGTCCCCTGGTATAGCTGCAGCCCCCCGGCCGCGTCCCACGCAAGCGACCCGGGCCTCGGGTTTGCCCCGGAGGATACCGGCGGGATGACGAGCTGGTCGAAGTCGACGTCCCCCTTCACCCGGAGCTTGTTGGAGCTCCCGATCCCCTGGAGGACCGTGTCCCCGTCGGACGAGGGAAATTCGATGCACTTGGGGGTCTCGTCGCCCTCCGTCCTCTTGCAGAGCTTCACGCCGGTGTCGCTGTCGAGCTCGCGCGCGGTCATCCCCCCCAGCAGGACGAGCTCCTTGAGCACCTCCAGGTTCACGGTCGGGAGCCCGTGCCCGGGGCGGTCGAAGATATCGTGGTACGTGGGCGCCCCGTCCGTCTCCTCCGCGCGCAGGCGGAGCACCTTCTCCTTGAGAGACTCCACGCTCTTCTCGAGGTCCTCCGACTGCGACTCGACCTTGCCGGTCACCTCCTCGATCTTGGTATTCTCCGCGTCCACGAGGACCTTGATGGCGGACATGCGGTCGTCCTTCTCCCTATTATACAGGTGGTACGACAGCCACGCCACGCCCCCCGCTGTGAGCAGGATCATGAACACCAGGAAGACCTCGGTCAGCATGGGGGGACCGCCGACGTACGTTCGTTGATGAAGGGCGTGTGATTTTTTTTTCGCGACCGCTGGGTAATCATCATTGTACGTCGCACGATGGTAGCGGTGTCGACATCAGCAGACGGTCCGCTGTACAACCCCCTCTCCTCCGCGATCGAGATCGCAAGCGCCTTCGCGGAGGAGGACGCGCAGTCCGACGAGGTGACGCCGCTCCACGTCTTGGCAGCCCGGATGTACCTGGAGGACGTGATGACCGACATCCTCCCGCCGTCCGTGTACCCCGCCCACGACTCGCGCGCGGCCCGCGCTGCGCGCCCGTTCACCCGCGCCGAGTTCGAGAGCGCCGTCGCGCACAGAGGGGTCCGCGTCGGGAAGGCCGCGGCCACGGATCTCTGGGCGCTCTGCAACGAGCACGGGTGTGCGCTCCAGGCCGCGGGGGAGCACATCCGCCGCCCGCTCGCGCGGTGGGGCTAGGGGCTGCGGCCAGTGCTAGCGCGGTGCAGCGCGGCGGGGACCAGGGCGTCGTAGTGCACCTCCGGGTGGTGCACCACGTGCACGGTCGTCAGCGCCCGCGCCCGCGCCCGCGCCCGCGGGGGGAACACCGAGGTCCGCGCCGTGAACGGCGGCGACGGCTCGCGGACGACGATGCGGAGGCCCAGCGCGGCCGCGAGCGCGGCGAGCGCGACGTGGTCCCCCCAGGTCCCCGACCGGGCCATCTCCCGGACGTACCGGTCGTAGTCCCCCGCGACGAACCCGAGGTACGCCTCCCTCCGACGCGCGTCCGAGAGCTCCGTGACCGCCGCGGCGCGCATCCCCGCGGCGCTCCCGCGGCCGACGGCCGCGGCCACCGCGGCGAACATGCAGTTGCCGTCCCCCGGGACGCGGACGAGCCGGAACCGCCCCGCCGATGGGTCCGGACGAGCCGGGCGGTCTTTTTCAGCAACGCGCACGCTAACCATCACGCTAACCACCAACCACCACCGTGATGTCTCGCGGTCAGACAAAAAAGGGGGCCGCGGGGCGCATGCATATACATCAGACGGACGGGAGCCGCGTGTTCACCCCGAGGCCCTGCAGCTCATGGCGCAGGACGTTGAAGCACCACGGGATCGCGGCCCTCACGCAGAGCGACGTGCCGCGGCACGCATGGCACCACGTCTCCGGGCCTTCGCCGTCGCCGAGGTCTCTGTACCGGTCGCGCGGGATCTTCTGGTTCGCGACGGTGCCGCACGTCGTGCACACGAACGTGTCGAACTGGTCCGAGTCGCGCATCGTCTTGCCGAGGAGCGCCCAGGAGCAGCCGTGCGCGACGATGGCGTCCTTCTCCATCTCCCCGAAGCGCAGGCCGCCGTGGTTCTTCTTCCCCTCGGGCGGCTGGCGCGTCAGGACGTTCCGCGGTCCGCGGCCGCCGCGGCCGTGCATCTTCCCCTCGACCAGGTGGCGGAGTTTCTGGTACATGCAGGTCCCGCCGAAGATCTCGGTATGGAAGGGGGCCCCCGTGCGGCCGCAGTACACGGTACCGACGCCGAGGCGCGGGAGATCCAGATCCTGGAGGCGGTTCATCGCGTCATCCACCGCATTCTGCGCGAACGGCTCGACGTAGTGGACCTCGCACGTCTCGATGGCTGCGCGGCTGATGAGCATCTCGAGGAGCATCCCGATGGTCATGCGCGAGGGGAGCGCGTGCGGGTTGATGATAATGTCGTAGCTCCCGTGCTCGTCGTAGGGCATCTCCTCCAGGGGGATGCGTCTGGCGATCACGCCCTTCTGCGCGTGGCGGGAGGCGGCCTTGTCCCCCTCCGAGGTCTCGATGGGGCAGCTGGTGTACACGCTGCAGCAGTTCTGCCCCTGCTGGTTGACGTACCGGTCCGCGCGCATGATGCGGATGACCTTGTCATCCGTGGCGCCGGCGGTCCTCTGCGCAAGATACACGTCCCGCTGGCAGGTGACGATCCCCTCCGGCGTGGAGCGCTGCGCGGACTTGCGGATGATGACCTCGCCGGGACGCACGCGGCGGCCCGGTACGGGGAGGCCGTCCGGACCGGTGACGCCCGCCTCCGGGTCGCCGCCCCCGTAGCTCTCGTCGCATCCGGTGTTCGTGCAGGTGTCGTGCGTGTCGCAATAAATCCCGACGCAGAAGCCCATCCCGAAGTCCAGGGACCCGGCGTTGTGCTGCGTAGGGTCCTCGGACCCGCGCGGGTCCGAGATGACCAGGACACGGGCGTTGTAGCCGGTCCGGTCCCGGACGTCGGCGCCGCACCACACCGCGGAGAGCGAGGTTACGAGCGTCCTCTGCGCGAATGGCTGCATGTATGTGCTGCTCCCGACCGCCCCCAGGTAGTTCATGTGCGGGATGAAGGAGATGGCCTGCTTGCCCATCCCACACTGGTAGGCGTTGCGCGGGCTCTGGGACATGTTCGGGTACGGGTGGATCGACATCTGCATGTTGTGGATCGCCCCCGGGTGGATCTCGCAATGCGTGTGGTCCGATCCCGGCGCGACCTCGCGCGGGTGGAGGGCGACGTACGAGCGCATGGACGCCTCGCGGGGGTCGACAAACTCGACCACCCCGCGCGATATCAGGTCGGTCAGCGTCGTGTCGCCCGTGACCCACGAGGTGTCCGGCAGGCGGCCGTCGGGGTCGACCACGTAGAGGGGGCGGACGATCCGGTCCGCGTCGGTCGAGATGACGACCGTGCGCTCCTCGGGGGACCACACGACTGCCGTGTGCGGGTGGATCTCCGCGCGGCACTTGCGCGCGAGGAGGCCGCGCACGAGCTTGATCGGGGAGCGCGAGAACCCGAGGGCCGCGCCGTTCAGCATCACGAGGACGTCGCGCGGCGTGGTATCGGTGGTCTGCACCACGCCGTCGATCTCGGCGATCGCCGCGCGCACGTGGTTGGGGTCGGACCACTCCGCGAAGTCGGCCATCGAGGTGAGCGACTTGGTCGTGCCGACCGTCGCGCCGTCGGAGGTGTCTTCGACGCACACGAAACCGTACATCCCGCCTGTGATCTCGCGCTGCCCGGTGCACCGCCCCCCGGTGCCGGTGACGGACCGCGGGAGGTGGATCTTCCGCGCGGCCATCAGGCTGAACATGTTCATCGGGTTGACGGCGTCCGACACCTGCATCTCTTCGCCGCTGTATGGGCTGGTGCTCCCGCCGGTGGCGATCGGCCGGCGCATGGTGTTCTCGAGGAACCCGCACTTGGACCCGCGCTCGAGGCTCTGGGCGATGGTCGACGCGGGGGGCGGTTTGCCGCCCGGCGCGATGTCGGTCTTGATCGTCTTGGCCATGTGGCTGCTGCTCCTGTGGATCGCGGAGCGGAAGAGCTCCGCCCAGCCGACGGCCGGGGAGAGGACGCCCTTGGTCGCCATGCTGTCGCGGTCGTCGGGGTCCGACACCCCGCCGGTCACGAGGACCAGGCGCGCGGCGATGCGCGCGATGGTCAGGGCGCGCTCGAAGTTGCTCTGCGCGTTGGGCACGATGCGTTGGATGACGCACTTGGCGTCGGACGACGTCCGCTCCCTCAGCGCGGCCAGCGCGCTCTCCTCGCTGAGGTGCTCGCGCGCATCGAACGACGGCGTAAGCATCGGGGCGAGCGTCTCGAGGACGCCGTCGGGAATCCCCGCGAACATGAGCTCGGCCACCTGGCGGTCGGTCACGAACCCGAGGGCGGCGAACGCGGTCGTCAGCGGAACCTCCCCGCGGAACGCGCTCGACTGGCTGAAGGTCATGCACCCGCCCGCGTCGCATTTGACGACGAGGTACACGATGGGCGAGAACTGGCTGACCCTGGTCCTCAGCTCGCACCGCTTGGTCCCCGCGAAGCATATGACCGTGTTGTTGCGCATGCACTCGATGGGGATCACGTGACGCGGGGACCCGTGCGTGATGAACTGTCCCTCGATCCCCGGCGGCTCGATGTACTCGGGGCGCTCCACCCGGTAGGCGGGGTCCCGCGTGGGGCACACCTCGCACCCGACGGGGATCGGGACCGACCCGATCGTGTAGTTCCTGGTCTGCCACGCAGAGGCCAGGCCCCGCTCGCGGTCGGCCCGGACGACCATGTGCGCGGTGACGCCCACCTCGGCCGCGTACGTGTGCCGCATGATCTTGGCCATCTGGGGAGTGAGGCGACACCTGTTCCCCCACAGGTCCCAGTATGCGGGCTCGCTCAGCGTCGGGTCCACGAACTTCACCTCTACCACCATTCCGTGTGTCGTCTCGACGACGATGGTTTCCCCGTCGAGGACCTCCCGGATCACCCCCCCGATGTCCGGGAATCTGTACGGGGTGCTTCCGGGCCGCGAGAGGATCCGCGGCACGTGGAGAGTATAGGCTATCGTCATGGTGAATGCATTCCCTCGGAAGCCAACAGTACGGGTACTTACGAAGTAGCTGTCTCCTTATGGACGGTGGTATGAACATATGGCATGTACATGTAGGCAGTCGCCCTCGAGTCGATTTTTTAGTTGTTGTATATTCATGAGTATGACCAGCGCTATGACCAGCGCCATGTCTGTCGCGGTCGCTGTCGCGGCCGCGGTCGCGGCCGCGGTCGCGGTCGCGGTCGCGGTCGCGGTCACGGTCGCGCGCGCGCGGCGGCGGCCGCGGGAGGGGTTCGAGACCGGCGCCGTCGACCCGCGGCGCGTGCGCGAGGTGTTCGAGGTCTACCGCGAGGTCCTCGGGCGCGAGCCCACCGAGGAGGAGATCCGGGCGGAGACCACCGCCACGGGCCCGCGCGCGTCGCGCCGGAGGCTCGAGTTCCGCCTCCGCTCCACGGACGAGTACACGCGCCGCTTCCGTATGGGGGACAGCGCGGACGTCCCCGACCCGAACGCAAGCCTGGTCGTCCGTGACGCCGAGGTCATCCAGCGCGTGATGCTCATCTACCGGTTCGTGACGGAGCGTCAGGCGCCCCGCGAGATCCGCTACCCGCTGCGCGACCTATGGATCATCCTCGGCGCCAGCGACCGCAAGCTCGTCGGCGTGCTGCGCGCGCGGTGGTGGCCGACCCTCGAGGACGACATCGTCCGCGAGGTGGATCGCGGGCTCAACCGGGAGAAGCTCCTTGCGATGATCCGCGCGATCGAGGAGAAGCACGGGCGCCCGATCGCGGAGTACGAGTTCCGTGGGGACATGTCGGGCCTCGAGGCGCTGCTCGACGGCGACGACGACGGCGGGGTCGTCGTCGACGACGAGGGGCGCCTCGCGACGTGCCAGCTGACGCGATCGGGCCCGGACTCGGTCGGCGGCATGACCCGCATCGAGCTCGAGAAGATGTTCGAGGAGATCTCCCGGCGGATCACGGCGACGAACGAGGAGACCACGCGCAAGCTCCTCCGGAGGATGGCGGCGGATGGCAACGGCGACGCGGCAGAGCCGGGCTTCCCCAAGCACTGGCACCAGCAGGTCACGATCGACCCGGAGCGCGACCTGCGGATGCACGCGCGTCCCGAGTTCGCGTGGACGGTGCCGCAGGTCCACCAGCCGGCGTGCCACGACCTCCGCACCGACTCGGAAAAGTCGGCACCCGCGCCGGCTGCTCCGGCGGGCGCGTGATGGTGGCATGGTGGCATGGTGGCACGGGGTGGGCTGGGGAAAACTCCCTCTCCCGGGTACGTTTTTTCATTGCGACTCCATAGTATCATCGCTACGGAATGAACACACACGACGACGTGCCGCGCGATGACGCGTCCGCCACCGCCCCGTCCGGCGCGGGGAGCCTCCGTAAGCTCTTCGTCGAGATGCAGGAGTGGATGTTCGTCAACGGTATCCTGACCGTCGCGGCGGGGTGGGTGGTCGGCGTCGCGACCAAGGAGATGCTTGACCGCGTGATCGCCGCGGCACTCGCGCCGATCGCCACGTGGCTCGTCGGCCTCCCAGTGACGCGCGCGATCGGCGCGAGTGCCGCGGCCTCGTCGGTGACGTCGGTTCTCGGTGCGGTCACGTGGTGGATCGTGATCATCGCCACGAGCTTCGTCGTGCTCGAGCTCGCGCTGGGGCGGCGCGTTTTCCGTCTGAAGACCGCCGCCACCGGCGAGGCGCGCGTCGGGCTCGCCAAGGCGCGCGCGCTCGCGGAGGAGGATAAGATCGTGCTGGACGCCGCCGAGGCGGAGGACCTTGCGCGCCGCAAGGCGGCCGAGGTCGACGCCGGGCGGAAGGAGGTCGCGTTCGAGGACGCCGCGTTCGGCGCGGCCGGCGGCGCACCATTCGCGCGGGCGGGTTCTTAGGGAGTCGCCGCGGGAAGAGAATGGACGGATGCGACTGCGACTGCGACTGCGACTGCGACACGAAGAAACATGAAGATCATCATCGACGACGCGACGCGTGCGGCGCTGGACCTCGATCGCGCGGCACTGGCTGGCGACGCCTCGCCCGCCGCGCGAGCGCGCGCGGCGGAGATGCGTGCCGAGCGCGAGCGGTGCGCGTGGCTCGACGACGTCCCCGTGGTCCCGCAGAAGTCAGAGGCGTGGCTGCTGCGGCGGCACGGGATGGTGACCGCGAGCGACCTCGGGCAGGCACTCGGCCAGGGGCATTACGGCACCGCGGAGCAGCTCCTCCGCGCCAAGGTCGCGCCGCCGTCCTTCCTGCCGTCGCGCAAGGGCGGCCCGCTGGACTGGGGGACGCGGTACGAGGACGTGGCGATGCGGTGCTACCTCCGGCGGACGCCAGGGGGCGGCGCGCGCGAGTACGGGCTGATCCCGCACCGCGGCCTGGCCTTCTTCGGGGCGTCCCCGGACGGCGTCCGCGCTGACTCGCACGTCATGGTCGAGATCAAGAGCCCGATGCGGCGTGTGATCGACGGCTCCGTCCTGGAGCAGTACGCGCTGCAGGTGCAGGGGCAGCTGGAGACGTGCGACCTGCACCACGCCGACTTCGTCGAGGCGGGGCTCGACGAGTTCCGCGGCCGCGACGCGTACCTCCGCGCCGCTTCCGGCGACGAGGACCACGGTGCGGTGGTCCGCCGGCCGGAGGCCGCCGCCGACCGAGGCGGCGGGACGTTCCTGTACAGCCCCGAGGGGCTCGACGCGGAGGCGGTCGTGGCCTGGGTGGACGCGCTCCCCGACGCGGACGTCGAGGACGTGTACTACTGGCGGCTGCACACGCTCCACATCAAGCGCATCACCCGCGACCGCGCCATGTGGGACGGCGACATCCTCCCGCGCCTCTCGGCGTTCTGGGCGGGGGTCGAGGCGGAGAAGGCGCAACTGGCTGATGCGCCCGCGCCCGCACCCGCAACCGCAACCGCAACCGCGCCCGCACCCGCGCCCGCACGCACGCGCACGCGTACGCGCACACGTACGCGCGTACGCGTGCGCGTGCGCATGGAGCTGGCAGACGCCCACGCTTCGAACTAGGTCAAAAAAATGCTCGCCTCCCCCGCATGTCGGTCCTGTCGGTTTCTCACCCGTAAACGCCATCTCCTCTCGCACTGGGACCATGGCGAGGAGCGATTACAAGGAGCTGGACGCTCTAGTGGAACACTACGTGGATAAGGAGGATGTCCTGGGCGGGGCCATGTTGGCCAAGCTCGTGGAAAATAAGCTCTGCAAATCAAGAGGGAATGTCGACGGGGTATATCTCAATGGGATCGGGGCATCCCTCGGCTTACTCGGTGACGGCGCCAAGGCGGCATACGCCGCCTACTATCTGCTCCGGGACTATCTGCTCCGGGACGAATATGGGGTTTGCGATCAGGTCGTGGACGACTATATCCTTGCCAAGGTGCGCGCATACATGGAAGAGTTTGCCTTCCTGTATGCGTTCGATGACGCCTTACAAGACGGAGTGATCTCGTACGATCCCGTTGCGATGGCCTGTGTCATCGGAAGGTACGTGATGGGCGCACAGGACTACTGGACGACCATGCGTCATATCCTAGAGGTCCCTGTGCACCCATCGGACAAGGACAATTCGCATTGCCACCCCATCGCCTGGCTGGTGGAGGTGGGCGCCCTCCACGTTGTTGCGCCGGGGGAACCAAAACTGAGCGCGGTGTTGCGGACCAGGTTCCGCGGCGTGGCGGTGGAGATGACCGGGGGAACCAAGGCTGACAACAGCTACACGTTGTGCAGCATGACGTGCAACGTCATGCTGGGCCCCTTCTCAGTGCGCGAAGAGCTTCCCACGATGCTCTCCCTCGAGCCGTCCCTCGACTCTAGTCGTCTAGAGAGCATTTCCCTTCCTGTCAAACTCGACGGGGTACTCGAATTGGGCTGGGCGATCATCGGGTTCTCTTGTGGACCCTCTGACGACGGTGACAACGTCGTCCTCGTTGTCCTGAACTTCGGTGTCCTGAACGACGGTGAGCCCAGTTTCACGATGGTCCGGGCCCCCATCGGCCCCTGCACCGGGGGCTGAAATGGTTTGGTCTTATTTTCTATGGAGCTGAAAGAAACCCGCGACGGCAGGGACGTGAACCCCGAGCCAATGAGGGAAGAAGGGTGAGACGAAGCCGACTATGGCGAGGACCGACCAGATACGCACCTCGGGGTTGAACCAACAGAACATGCCCCCCGTGGTCAGGTTAAACGTCAGGTCCACCGCACGGAAGAGCGGGATGTCCGCGAAGTTATGACACAGCGTGCCGAGCACCCAGGAAGCGAGGATGGATGTCCCCGTCAGCATGTCTTTCCTACATAAGGCCGCGGCCGCCGGGAGCCAGAGGTGGATCGTCAAGTTTTCCGGGAAGGAAACCTTGGAGACGGTGTCTGGGGGGGTGACCCTCTTCTCCCTCGTCCACGCGATGAAGTCCTTGTACGACCCGGGGGAGGAGGATACGTCGACGAGAGCGGTCAGCACAGTTGGATGATAGGCAATTCGCTTCAACCACTCCATGGTACTCTCCCCGCCCCTTCTCCGAAGGGGGGGGCTCGTTTGAATTGCCACGGGTACCATGGGAACGCCCCGCGCAGCGGCAATCACACTCGCACCTGAGTGTATCGTCTCTGTCGACACGGGCTGGGAGCCACATGGGGCTATAGCAATATCGGTGTCTGTGGGGAGTGTCGTGCACGCCTTGACGCTCCCTCCTGACCCAACCAGGACAGTGCGTGTCCTGGCTACAAGGGGAATGGCAACCGAAGGGATTCGCGACCTCTTCGTAAGGAAAGAGGGCACGCGCCCTTCGAGTGTCGCCATAAGAATCATGTGGTCGAGGAAGGTGGGGTGGTTATACAGAAACACCGCAGGGCCCGGAGGGCAAGAGCCCCTCCTGATCACTCGTATCCCCAGGAGTCGCAGAGCCAGGCGTGACATAGCGGGATACCACGACACCGGCGCGATCGTGCCCAACGACACGACTGCCGCGAACGAGACAAGCCTCATGAACGACATGAGAACGCATGAGAATGCATACCCTCCCTCTTAAGACGGATGGCGCGAGCACGGGGAGCTGTAGTTCCCCGCGTGCCCGACGACCGTCCGCCAGGGTCAGGGCAGGGCCCGCAGCAAGCTCGTCGTGGAGAGCTTTTTTATCGCGGGGGGGGAATGGATATGGATATGGATGCATACCATTCCGCGCATGACATCGGCATGGGCTGCCCCCCCGCCCGCGAGAAGGCCGTGCGTGCGGTGATCTCGCCGATCGCCCAGGAGTGGTCGTACGACGCGTCACGGCGCCAGGCGTCCGTCGGCCTCCTGCGGCGCGTCCCGAACGTACTGGGCGTCCGCGTGGACTCGCTCGTGGTGGAGCCCGCGACCGCGCTCCCGCCGTCCGGGACCGTGCTGCTGCGCTGCCCGCAGCTCGAGACGGGCGCGCGGACCCTCGGCGCCGAGTGCCTCCTCGCGCTGCCCGCCCTCGGCGCGCCGCCCGACGCGCAGGCGGCGACGGTCCGGTTCGACCCCGGTGCGGTCCCGTTCCTCGATCGCATGGACGTTGCAGTCGAGGACCCCGAGACGGGCGCGCGCCTGGACGCGGACCGGCTCGTCCTCGCCGTAACGCTGTTCTACGACGCGCGCGCGCCGTGATGCCCCCCCCCCTCCGATCCGCACCGAGCCCGATTTTTTTCGCGTCGTTTCTCATGCCGACGGAGACAGTCTTCAAGGTCGTCCCCTTCCGCCAGCTCGATGGCACCATGCGGTTCTTCGCCGCGCCGCAGGAGGTCGACCTGAGCGGGGTGGTGGTGGACGGCACGCCATTCAACCTCGAGAACGGGGACATTCCGTGGGACATGATCAAGGACAAGCCGACCGAATTCGCGCCCGCGCCGCACACGCACGCCATCGCGGATATCGAGGGGCTTGCCGACAAGGTCGCCTCGTTCGCCGAGGTGGGCCACATCCACACCAGCGTCGACGAGATCGGCGGCGACGCCACCGTCCTCGATGCCACGTCCTCCCTCGCCAACGCCTCGACGTCGCGCGTGGCCGCGGCCGCCGACCGCTACTTCGTCACCGACTTCGCGACCGGCACCGCCCGCGCGCTCGCGCGAGACGCCACGATGACGGAAATCGGGTCCGTCACGGACGCCGCGACCCCCGGGTTCGGGCTGGCCGTCGCGTGCCCCTACGACGGCGCGACCGTCGCCGTCGCGCACACCGGTGGGGTGCTCTTCTACGAAGGCGACATGAGCGCGGAGAAGTTCGCGCCGCTGCCGTCCGCCGCCGCCGTCACCGGGATCGCGATGTCCGCGGACGACCCCACGATCGTCGTGGTCGCCTCGGCCGCCGGCGCGTCGGTGCACAAGTACGTCCGTGGCGACGGAACGTGGCTCACCCTGTCGAGCGTCGCGGCCGACGATATTGGCGAGGTGGCGATCAACGCGTCGGGCACCGTCGCGATGGCGACGCGGTCCTCCGCCGGGACGGTCCTGGCCATGTACGCCGGCGCGGTGGCCGGGGCGAGCTGGTCCGCGTCGGCGGAGCACGCGGTCCCGGCCGGCCACTCCCGCCTCGCCGTCTTGAGCATGGAGGCCGGGATCTACCGCACGGTGGCCGCCCTCGCGCCCGCCGCCGCGGGGAGCGCCCCGACCGTCTCCTTCCACCGCTTCGACGCCGCGACCGGGTCCTTCACGGACGTCGGGACGGGGTCCGCGGGGACGCCGGACGACACGGTCGACGACCAGTTCGAGCGCGCGGCCGCCAAGATCGCGCTGACGATCCCGGCCGGCGTCGCGGGCGCCAAGGTCCACATCGCCGCGGCGGGCGGGCGCCTGGTGCTTGCCCTCGGGACGACCGCGGTCGTGTCCAAGTTCGCGCCGGGGACGATCGAGAGCGAGGTGCTGGTCCTCCCGGACGCCGCGCTCGGCGTGAACGCGAACGTGGGGCGCGGGGTCGTCGTCCGCACGGCGACGACGCTGACGTCGTTCGCCGGGATCTCGAAGCTCTCCGAGGAGGTGCTCCGCCAGATCTCGGACATCGCCACGGTGGTCGACCCCGGCACCATCCAGGTCGTCGACTCCCTGGAGAGCCGCTCGCGGACGCTGGCGCTCTCCGCCAACCAGGGGCGCATCCTGAACCAGCGCGCGGACGACATCGAGGCGGACGTCGCCACCAAGGTCCCGGCCGAGGACGCCGTGTCCCTCCGCGCGGCGCTCGATGACCTCTCGGCCCGCGTGGCCGCTCTCGAGGCGAACGTCTGACGTCGGCCGTCGGCCGTCGGCCGTCGGCCCGGCGATGCACCGGGTGCAGTTTTTTTTGGAGCCTACAGCATGCCCGCCTTTAAGGTTTACTCCCAAGCCCCCACCCTACCGGATGGGTCGCCCGACCCCGCCGCTCAGTACATCAAGCTCGAGCCCACCGGGTCGTTCACCACGGTCTCGTCGAGCGTCTCGGTCGACCACGTGACCTACGGCGATGACTTCACGTTCACCGTCAAGTCGGATACCTTCCTGCGGCTGAGCGGCATCGACGACCTCGTGCAGGTGAGCAAGGGGCGCCTCGAGGTGACGGACGGGACCCGCGGGTTCCGTATCGGCACGGCGAACGGGGGGACGATCTTCACGCACGAGTCGGGCTCCTCGCTCATGTACTTCCCGAACAAGGCGACGATGCTCGTGGCGGACGAGCCCAAGGTGGACGTGCTGGCTTCCGGGATGACCGTCTACGGCGAGCTGTTCACGCAGCGCACGGTCCTGTCGGCCGGCCAGACCGACGCCGCGGTCCTCACGGTGGACGAGTCTGACATCTCCGCCGTGTCGACGGGCACCGGGACCTACACCTCGGTGATGTTCGGCGTGGAGGCCAAGCACGAGGGGGTCAAGGTGATGGCCACCCGCGTGCTCCCCGGGGCGGGGGCCAATAACGTGACCTACGTCGTCTACGCCTCCCCCGTGGTCGCCGCCGACGCCTCCGCCCCCTCGATCTCGGCCGCCGCGATCTACACCGACTGGTCCGAGGTCGCGCGCCTCACCGAGGACGCGGTCGAGAGCGGCGTGGCCGTCCCCGTGTACATGGCCGGCGACGCCACGCGCGTCCCCTCCGGCGGCAAGCGCTACTTCCTCGTGAAGGCCGAGGGCGACACCGCGACCCAGTCGATCAACATCACCGCCGGCGTGGGGGTGAGCGAGGCCGACTTCTACTTCGCGTCGAAGGACATCGACATGTGGGCCGGCGCCGGCTTCGACGCCGCGGAGGACCCCACCGCCGGGACCGGGTTCATCGGTTCGATCGTGTACAGCGTGAACGCGCCCATCGTCGAGGCCGACGACGCGCGCCACGGGCTCATCCGCGACGACGTGGTCACCCGCGTGTACGCCCCCAACGACGCCTCCCGCTCCGTGCGCTTCGGGTTCGCCACGACCAAGCCCGTTGCGGACGACTTCTCCGAGTACCGCAAGTACATCAACCGCCAGTCGGCCGACATCCGCGGCCTCGGGAAGGACTACCAGGGCGGCGTGGAGACCTTCGCGCTGGACTCCTCGATGGACACGATGACCTTCCTCCCGTCGATGTTCGCCGGGACGCAGACGATCGTCGGTACCTCGTACGCCAACGCCCAGTCCCTCTCGACCGGCACCCAGACGGGCGCGGCCATCGCCAACATCGATGACCTGGTCAACGCCGTGGCCCACGCCTTCCCGAGCATCTCGGCCCTCGCCACGCACGCCGACAACAACCTCCCCGTCCACATCACCTTCGGGTACACGGACGCCCCCGTCGACAGCGTGCTGACCTTCGCTAGCTCGGCGACGTACGCCACGCGCAACGACGTGAACGCCACCGCCGGCAACGGCGAGAGCGGCGCCGGCGCGCTCTTCATCAAGAGCATCCTCTACTACAAGGCCGAGGAGGACGCCGTGTACCGGTGGGTCGCCGCCAACGACGCCGCGGACCCCCTGGGCACGGACTCCTTCGTCGCCGACATGAACAGCCCGGTGGCCCCCGCGACCGGCCCCACGTACACCGACATCATGGTCGTGAACCAGGTCGGGCGCGTGGGCGTTCTGACCGAGGCCCCCGCCTACGACTTCCACGTCGAGGGGCAGGTGTACGCCTCCTCCTCGGTGGTCGCCCCGGTCGTCGAGGCGATCGACGGGAACGCCGCCGTGAACTTCGGGACTTCGGCCGAGGCCAACGTGGACATCAACGGCACGAACCGCCTCAAGGTGGACGCCACCGGCGCGGTCGTGACGGGCGACGTGCAGGCCAGCGGGATCTTCTACGGCGACGCCGAGGGCCTCACCAACGTCCAGATCAACAACGTCACGGACATGAAGAAGTTCGTGAGCGCGGTGGTCTCCGACGAGGGCATCGCCGTGGGCGGCGCCTCGAACGTGAACGGGCACATGGCCCTGGACGCCTCCGGCCGCGTGTGGACGACGGTGCTCGCCTCGACCGGGCAAGTCATCCGCAACATGGACGGCACCGACTCGGACGTGTCCGCCACCGCGGACGGCCCCATGCTCGTGTGCTACGGCGTGAAGGGCAAGGTGGCCCTCGCCTGGACGCTGGTGCAGGGCTCCTTCGACCACACCGTGCAGGCCCTGGCGACCAACGGCCACTACCTGTACGCCACCGTGGTCGGCCCCACCAACCCCACCGACGCCAACCTGTACAGCAACGACGGGACCGCCACGGCCCTCGCGGCCGCCGGCGCGACCGCCGCCTCGGGCGTGCTCCTCGTCCGCCTGGACACGCGCACCGGCGCCGTGGAGTTCCAGCGCTGGCTCGCCTCGTCCACGGGCTTCTCGTGCGCCGCCGCCGCGGTCGAGGTCAACGCCTCCGACTCCGACAAGGTGCTCGTGACCCTGCAGGCCGAGAACGTCTCCGGCGCCACGGCCACCTTCGCCGTCGGCGCCGCGACGCGCTCCGTGAACGCCTCCTTCTTCGCCACGGCCATCGCGCGCGTCGTGGACTCCGGTACCGACCTGACCATCGAGGCCGCGCTGATCAACGGCTCCCGCAGCTGGACGGCCCTGTCCAAGACCGAGGCCAACGTGCTGTGGCGCGTGGGCAAGGCCCAGGCCGACGAGTACCAGGCCGGCACGGCCGCCGGCATGTACATCGCGAAGATCGACGCCGCGACGTTCACCGTCTCGAGCTTCGGCAAGGTGTACGACGTCGGCACCGCCGACTCCTTCGGCATCGTCGCGACCAAGGCCGGCGGCGCCGCCGTGGTCGGCCGGATCAACACGGCCGCCACCACGAAGTTCTTCAACATGGACGCCACCGAGTCTGGGTACACGATCGCCGCCACCGGCGGGCGCAACGCCGCCTTCGTGGCCGCCTACGACGCCGCCGGCGCCGTCCGCTTCGCCTTCACGCCCGTCAGCTCGACCACGGTCGGCGGCTCCGCCTCGGCCCAGAGGGTGGTCGAGACCGAAGGGAACCTGTACATCGCGGGCCAGTACACGGGCGCCGCCGCCTTCCTCAACGCCGACGGCACCGTCCCTGGCGGCATCGCCCTCGCCGAGGCCGCCAACGCGACGGCCTTCGTCGCGCGCGTGCGCAGCTACGACGGCTCCCTCTCGCTGTGCACCGGCCCGACCGGCGGCACGCAGTCCTCCGTCGGTCCGCTCTTCTACAACAAGGAGAACGGCAAGCTGTACGTGACTGGCGTGGCCGAGTCCGCCTCGGCCGGCCAGTCCTACCTCCGCAACCTGATCAACGTCGAGTCCAACTACACGATCGACGCGCAGAACGACTTCACGGCCGTGTTCAACCTGCGCATCCAGGGCGGCACCGGGACCTCCGCCGGCGGCTCCGCCGTCGTCAACGACGGCGACGTCACCACCCCCAGCATCCGCGGGACGGACACCGACACCGGTATCTACTTCCAGGACGGCCTGAGCATCACGCACGACGGCGTGGAGAAGGTGCACGTCGACGGCACCGGCCTCACCGTGAAGGGCAAGCTCTTCGTGACCACCTCGGTGGCCGCCGTGCAGGTGGACCGCGTCACGACCGCGCCCTCGACCGCCTACCACGGCCAGGCCGTGGACTCGGGCGTGTACTTCCCCGACACGACCACCGTCGGCATCTCCACCGCCGGCGTCGAGCGGGTCAAGGTGACCGACCAGGTGGACATCACCGGCAAGACGGTCACCACGGACTCGGTGCAGGTGAACAAGACCACCTCCGCCGCCGCCACGTCGTTCTTCGGCACCAGCGCCGACAGCGGCGTGTTCTTCGGCGACTCGCTGACCGTGTCCGTCGCCGCCGAGGGCGTCGAGCGCCTCACGGTCAGCTCCACCGGCATCGACGTGAACGGGAAGGTGCAGGTGAACAACGGCTCCGTCTCGGCCCCCGCCCTCCACGGCGACATGGCCGACACCGGGCTCTTCTTCACCGACACGGACGGCGCCGGCGTGTCGGACCGCGTGTCCGTGGCCGTGAACAGCACGCTCGTCCTCGACGTCGACTCGGTCGGCGCCGAGGTCGTCGGTCGCGCCAAGGCCCACAAGTACCTGTCCGTGGAGGACGGCTCCGTCGAGACCTTCGGCCCCACCAACGCCCAGTTCGCGACCAACGCGTGGAACACGGGCGTGTACTCCGAGACGACCACCTCCGTGGCCCTCGCCGCCAACGGCATCGAGTACCTCGCCGCCGGTGTCAAGACGGACGGCACCGCCGACGAGAACTTCGACGGCGTGCGCGTCGCTGGCCAGGTGGTCGTCGAGGACGGCGCCGCCGGCGCGCCCGCCCTGCGCGGCGCCGACGCGGACACGGGTCTCTTCTTCGCGACCTCCGCCGCGCACTCGGGCTCCAACACCGTCGAGGTGAGCGTCGCCGGGACGGTCGTCACGCGCACGGCCTCGACCGGCCTGGACGTCATCGGCGACGTGCACGCGACGTCCGGGATCTTCACCGGCGGGACCGTCTCGGGCCCCGCCTCGCGCAACACCCAGGTGGTCATCGACGAGGCCTCGCAGACGGTGACCATCAAGCCCAACAAGGGCGCCGCCGACGGCGTGGTGACCATCGACGCCCTCGGCGTGGTCTCGACGGACCGCGTCAAGGCGCCCACGTACGAGCTCGACGCGTACGCCGCCGTGTCGCCCTCCATCGTGCCCCACGTGGCGTGCACCCTCGACCTCGACACGGGGATGTACTTCCCCGCCGACGGCGAGATCGGCTTCTCCGTGGCCGGCGAGAACGTCGTGACCATCGCGGCCACCGGCATGACCGTGCGGACCAACGTGCGCTCCACCGACTCGGTGACGGCCACCAACTACTTCAACGTCGAGTCCCTCGGCTCCGTCAGTGCCCCGAACATCCGCGGTCCCGCCGCGGCGGCCACGTCCGTGCCCGAGACGACGCTCAACATGACCAACTGCGGGATGTACTTCGCGGTGTCCGCGTCTGACACCGCGCTCGTGAACTTCGCGATCGGCGGCATCAAGAAGCTCGAGATCAACAACGGCGGGATCATTGTCACCGGCGGAGTCACCGCATCCGGCGACATCACTGCCTACTCGGACCGCCGACTCAAGAAGGATATCGTGTCCCTCCCCGAGGACACGCTCGAGCGCGTGCTCAAGGTCGAGGCCGTGAGCTTCAAGATGAAGAACAAGCGCAAGGACGGCGACCGCACGCGCATCGGTTTCGTGGCCCAGCAGCTCCAGGAGTGCTTCCCCGAGCTGGTCACGCCCGAGCTGAACGGATACCTCTCCGTGTCGTACGGCAACATGACCTCCGTCCTCGTGAAGGCCCTCCAGCAGCTCCACGCCAAGGTCGAGGACCTCGAGGCCCGCCTCGCCGCTGCCTCCGCGCCCGCCGCCGCCTCCGAGTGAGTGACGCGCCCGCGCTGCCCCGGGGCAGCATTTTTGGATGAAAAAGACTGCGGCTCGGGCTCGCCGTTCACGCGTCCCCCGAGCCTGGGCCTGAGCGCTCGAGGGAGACCTTCAGGTCCTCCGCCTTCTCGGAGAGGACCGTGATTGCCTCGGCGATCCATGCCGCGAGGTCGGCGCCGTCGCCCTTCTCGCGGTACTCGTCGATCTCCGACTCGAACTTGGCACGCGCGGTCGCGTTGTACTCGGCGGCCTTCGCGTTCCACGACGCCTTGTCATCCTCGGACAGGTCGCGCCACTTGGTGGCCTCCTTGTTGCCGACGCCCGTCTCCGCCGCGTAGAGCTGCGCGCCATTCCTCTTGTGCTCGCGAGGGACGCGCTTCACCCTGGCGGTCATTTCGGCGAGGGTCTTGATCATGGCCAGCTGCGCGTACCGCAGCGTCGGGACGCGGCGCGTCCCGCGCCGGACGGCGGGGCTCTGCTGCTCCTCCTCCTCCGAGGGTAGGAGGGCACGCCGAGGGTAGCTGGAGCGCGGCATGGGTGCGGGCACGGGCAGGTTCTCGGGACTGATTCCGGGTGTAGCCGGGTACGTTGTCAAAAGCTGGCACGCCGCCCCGGGAGCGGTCGTTTTTTTGATTTGGGATATCGGTTGTCCATGCCCATCGCCCATCGCATTTGTCATTGTCATACTGCGACCTTGGCGGCGATCTTCTTCAGCTGCGCGAGCCACGCCCACATGCTCGCGCGCGCGTCGAGGTCGAGCTCGCTCCACTTCCCGCGAAGCGTCCCGATGACCATCCGCACCGCGGGCTCCTCGTTGGCGACCACCGTGTCGTCCTCGAGGAAGAACGCCTCGTCACGGGCGTCGATGCGGTCCCCGTAAGGCCCGAACACGCGCTGCGCAAGGACGGTCACGATCGCGGCGGGGTCCGCCGCGATCGTCGCCTCCGCGAGCATCGGGTACGTCGAGAACATGACGTCCCCGGGGAAGACGCAGGTGCACTCCCTCAGAAAATCAATCAAACGGGAGTTGAAAATCGACAGGATCTCGTCACGGCTCGGCATGCTTCTTCTTGCTTACAGGCGTTCTTCCCGGGTCGGTTTGGCTCTAGTCGTAGATCGCTTTAGAGCTTTCGCTCTACGATAAAAAAGGAAGGAGCGCGCCTCCGCTTGATTCGGACGAACGCATGAGCATGAGCATGAGCATGAGCATGAGCGCGCCCGGGAGCGACGGAGACGCGCAGAAGGTTAACGCCTTGGTCGCGGATACGATCGCGGATACGATCAAGAATGCCGTCCCGGCCGCCACCGACCCGGTCCACCTGCCCGCGATCCTGAGCGCCGCCCGAAGCGTGTGCGAACGCATCAATATCCCGGTGGACCCGGGTAACAGCGACTACCTCGCAGTCGTTCGCCGGAAGGCCATGTCCCTCATGTCCCTCATGTCCCTCTTGTCGCTCCCCCCGTCGGCGACCTCCTGCGCCGGGGACCCGACGCGGCTGCTGGCCCTGCGCCCCGAGGAGGCGCGCCCGGAGGTCAACGCCGCCGCCGCGGCGGCGGCCTCCGGGATCGACCGCCTGCGTGTGGGAGACGTCGTCGAGTCCAACACGGACCAGCGATGCGTCATGTGCGGAGGCGCGTGCGTGCAGCGGAGCCGCCAGATGCGCAGCGCCGACGAGGGCGAGTCGGTGTTCCTCCACTGCCTCGACCCGAGTTGCGGTCACACGCAGGTCTTCATGTAGACCCACGCAGCCACGCCGACGAGGACCGCGGAGTGTGCGACAAGGCCCGCGGGGAGGAACCCGGCCCCGCTCTCGGCGAGGGTCTCCCGGCCAAGGAGGTACCGCGTCGCGCGCGAGACCCCCTCCGCCGCGACCGGGTTGCACGTCAGGAAGAAGGCCACGACCACGCACACGGCGAAGCGGAAGACCGCACGGTTCCCGGCCTTCTTTTCCGGATCGTGATGCCCATCGCGATGCCCATCGTCGCCCGTGCCCATGCAGACCGGCTCAGAAAAACGTGACCCCGGGATCGGCGTAGCCTACACCGAACGCGGCCCGGAAGGCCTCCTCGGGGGGGTCCCCGCGGATCTCCGCCCAGAGGATCTTAACCAGCTGGTGGCGGGTCGTCCCCGCCGGCGCGCGCGAGGCGTCAAGGACGTGGACGCGTCCGCGGTGGGCAACCGCCACGCATGCGTCGGGGGTCTTCGTCATGGATCGCTCCTGGACTTGGATTGCTTGGATTGCTTGGATTGCTTGATACCTGGTCTTCCATTTATGACGAAACAAGGACGACGTAAGGGTTAGAGCCCTCCCGCCGTGATTCGCGCCAACTGAAAAAAAGGGCCCGAGCAGTTTGTGTGAATGCACACACACATTCGTGCGCACTACAACCGTTCCGACGAAGGATGACGGAACAACCCAATGGTAGGGTAGGGGTTCTAGCGGGCTCCGGGGAAGTGACGGTCTTCGTGGGTAAGCCGCCGCCGATCAAGTCCAGGAGAGACGTTTTGACGTTCCCCTTCCCACTCCCGCTCTTCTGTCTCGTGTTCGCGGTACACCGCTCGCCTTCAGGCGAGTACAGGGTGGTCGCGGTGCGCGACAGCGCTAACCGGTCCCCCCCGGGGGATACATACCACCGCGGGTTAATCGTGGATTTCGTCCGCGAGAACAACATCCAAAACCCGGTGATCGCCGTCGTCCCGATAAACTTCAGTTACACACACCAGGTCGTGTGCGTCATCGCATGGAGAAACGGGGCGCCAAAACTGCACGTCAACCCCAACTACCGGATGCCTTCGAATGCAACGGAGGGGTACCTCAAGTACATCCGCGAGTCCGACGACAGCGTTTACATGATGGTCACCACCGCGAAAGATCTCTCCAACGATCTTGAGGGGAGTCGCGTCCCCTTCCCTGATGTCTTCTAACTGAAATGGGGCGGGGGGCTGTTTTTTTCCCGCCGGAGTCATGGTCGCCTCCCCCGAACTGCCCAGCCACCACGAAGATTCGCGCCCGCGGTGGCTCGATGAGTGCACCCGGTGCTCGCGCCACTACCGCAAAAAGAACGTCTTCCTCAAGTGGATGTATAACGCGATCAACATCCCGAGCATCGCTCTGTGCGGTTATACGGCCATGTACGGCATCCAGCACGAGATCCCGATCGTCCAGAGCCTCGGGATCGCGACTCTCGTGCTGATGATCGTCCAGCGCGGGACGAAGCTGAACGAGTGGAGCGAGATCTGCAGCATGCTCAGTAAGGGGTACGGAGGGCTGATCAAGGAATACGAAACGCACCACGATGTCAGCCTCGACGAGGAGGACGGGGCGACCACCGAGCACCGCCGCTTCCTTGCCGGACTCAAGAACCGCTACCTGGCTCTCGAGCAGCAGGAGCGCACCCTTCCCCTCGACGCGATTTCGGGGATCGACCTCGGCCGCCGCGCAGCCATATCTGCGCCCGCGCCCGCGCCCGCGCCCGCGCCCGCGCCCGCCGCTGCGGCCGGGGAGGGGAGCGGCTGGAGGCCTTTCGCGTGGATCCGGCGCCGCAGGGAGGCGCGCGCCGAGGGGGACCTCGAGCTCGTGGAGCCACCGCGTCCCGAGGCCAAGGCCAAGGCCAAGGCCAAGGCCAATGCCACCACCACCCCCACCAAGCGCCGCACGAAGTCCGCGAACAAGGAGGTGCGCTGGTCCGACGAGGATACCGTCATCGCAGAGACACCGCGGAGGAAGACGAAGGCGAAGAATCGGTTGGAAGAAAACAGCGACAACGTAGTCGCATCCGCATCCGTGTCGTCGTCCGACGACTCCGGTAGCGACAACGACAACGAAGACGGTAAGTGATGCGGATGCGATCGCGCGATCGCTCACGGCATCGGCATCTTCATTCTGCGCATGTCATCCATGGCCTTGTCCATGACCTTCGTGGCACGGATCACCCTCGCCTTGCCAGCAGAAGCGGGCGGCACGAAGGTTGTCGTCTTCACCTCGTTGAGCAGTTCGCTCGCCATGATGAGCGCCTCCATGTCGACATCGTCCACGATCTGGTGAGCGAGGACATACATGTTCTGGAACATATCCGGGAGCTGATCGATCTGATGCGCGAACGACTGGCGAGCCGCCTCGAGCTGGACCTTCGTGAGACTCGTGTCCTTCACTGCCTGCTCGAACTTCTCCCCGGCGGACCGGATCACCTCGGCGATCGCATTCTGCATGGCCTCGACCTTGCTCGTGGTCTTGGGGATCTCGGCGCCTTGGGTGAGCAGCTCGTCCTCAGAGGGAGGGAGGGTTGGAGTCTCGGGGTCGGCCGTCGTCTCGGAGTCCTCCACCGTCGCGGCGGGGGTGTACTTCGAGGACTCGTCGCACGGGATGCCATCCTCGTCAACGAACAGCTCGATCGCCCCGCGCCCTTCGGTGCAGAAGCGGTTGAGCGTGTTCTGGTGGCACTGGGAAATATCCACACCCTTCGTGGTGACGAACACGCCGAGGTGGTCGGGGATGTTGCCCACCCTTGGCGGCCGCTGCGACAAGTACGACTTCACGGCATCAGGGGCGTGGGCCCCCCATACGTAGAGTTTGTCGTCCTCCGCCGCCTTGATGACGGCGGGCTTGTTGCCGATGGCGCCGAGGTTGATCATGGCCATGTTCGTGCTCGCTCGCGTCGCGTGATGTGACTACTCCGCTCGAGCGCCCGCCTTATTTTTTGACTAAACGGCTCGCTCCCGTCGCGCTGCACACGTAGAGCGCCGCGTCGGCCAGGTCATCCCTCTTCTTGTGCGCGGCGAACTCCTCGGCCAGCGGCGCCGCCGCGTCGCCGCCCGCCGCGATCATCGCGCGGACCTCCTCGATGGCGGTGCGCTTCCGCGCGGCGTACGTCTTCTTTGCGTCACCGGCAGCGACGTGCCGGAGCTTGGCGCGTGCGGACACCGATACCACCCGCACGCGCTCGGCGCGGTAGTGCGCGCGCATGCTGAAGTAGCACTTGAGCATCGCCTCGATGTTCTTCATTGTCGGGTTCCGCGACGGCTGCTGTTCGACGTACACGCGCGTGTCGCGCCCCGGCCGCACGGCGTGCCACTCGGACGACACGCCTCCGTCGCCGTCCGGATCGAGGTCGTCCAGTAGCACGTCGAGCGCGTCCGCGAGGCGCGTGAACTGGGCCATGTACAGCATTTTCCGCCAGTCCGCGCCGAGGTCGATCGTGCCCCAGCCGATGACCTTCGCGACCGCGGGGTCGTCGGCGCGGACCTCCGCGCAGCAGAAGGCGAGGTTCCGGAACCCGACGTCGAACGCCATTACGAGCGCATCGCGGATCGGGGGGGCAGATCTCTTCACGGTCTTCACGGTCTTCATGGTCTCCATGTGACGTAACGCGCTTGTCGTTAAGGTCCCCAGAAGGTAAAAAACGTAACGTAAAATACTACATACATAGCGTCGCACGGCATCGTAATGCATCGCGTCGCGTTTCATGCAACGCATTTCATGCCCTCATGAAGACGACATTGAAAGGCCACACGCACGAGCGGCAGTGCATCACGTCATGTCCGTTCGTGGAGAGCGAGTGTCCACGGTGCACTCTAGGAGCCGAGTGTTTCCCGGTCATTCGGAAAATCATGGAGTGTGACCATCGAACCAAAGCAGATGCGCATGCGCTGATGCAAGTGGACCCGGAGGAGCTTCGGCGGATCGAGGACCCCAACAAGATAGTGGACATGCTCACCAACATGTGCGGACCATCGATCCGCAAGAAGATCCGCAAGAAGATGGGGGAACCGGAGCTGCGTAAGATGGGGTTGCAGGCCTGCTCGGGCCTGCTCGGGATCGATTCCCGTCTGCCTTGTCTACTGGACCCGCGGTTCTCCATCTTCCATGGCGACGTCCTCGCGCCGCTCATGTACCCCAACTACGCGGCGGCGCCGCGGTCGGGCCTCGTGGTCTGCGGAGGAAGCTTGGAAAAGCCCATGTCAGGCCGCACCTCCGACGTCGACCTGTTCATGGTGATCGGTAGGGGTAGAGGTAAGGACTCCCACGAGCGGCGGCAGAATATCGCCCGTCGGCTGGTGAGAGACTTCATCGAGAGGATGTCCACTCGGTGCCACTCGGTCGTGAGGTCGAAGGACGCGATCACGATCCGGAGCTCAAGTGGCACGCCGTACCAGCTGGTATTCCGCGTATACACCTCAGTCAACGACATCCTCGCGAGCTTCGACCTGCCCAGTTCCATGAGGGCCTGGTGGCCCCTGCTGGGCGACCGAATTGCGATGAACCGGCTAGCCATCCTGTCGCTGTTATTCGGCATCAACCCCGTCTTCCCCGAGAACTCCTCCCTCACCATGGCCCAGCGCCTCGCGAAGAAGGGGGGCAGGTACCACCCGGTGTTCGACCCCGACTACGAGGAGGCCGTCAAGTGTGCGCGGGAGACGGCGTCGGGCTACATCCGCGACCCTCGGGAGTACCCCAAAGACGGGAATATCAGCGTACTCGCGGCCTACTTCCTCGCGATCGAGGGGTGGACCGGCATCCTTCAATCCCAGAGCTACTCGAGTGGAGACGGACGCCGGTTCTCCTTCGGACGCGAAGCTCTTGAAGTCCCCCCCGACACCGTATACAGGCCGGGGGGGCAGGAGTGCTTCTACCCTCTCGATCCGAAGGGGTTCTGGACGGGAATGCCGATCAAGACCCATGCCCCCATGTTCAAGAAGTTCGGCAACTTGGAAGAGCTGGAGGGTATCCAGTACTTCCCCGTCACCGCCCTCCTGTGCATCGCGTCCGGTGGCTGCAACTACGTCCGGATGCACGTCGTGGCCCGCAACCCGATCGTCACGTACATCTCGGCGGTGGTCGGCCGCAAGGACCCCCTTCACCGACGGGCACACGTACATATAACCGAGCTCCTTTCCACGATCGCGGCTGGGCTTATCAGGCGTGTCGACAAGGAAAAAGGGCTGGAGTGCTCCGTATGCTTGAGCAGCGACTACTGCCCCGCCGTCAATGCTCCGCTCATATGTGCCACGAAGCACAGGCTGTGTAAGTCCTGCAAGGACTTGCATTTCGCCGGAAAGGGGAAGGCGAAGTGCCCCCTGTGCCGGGGCCAAATCCGGAAGTCCGAGCCCGTGTTCGGCGCTTCGTTGGACATCATGGTGTATCTGTGGGATGGTGAGGTGCCCAACTGGCTGATGAAGCTGGGTCCCATGAAGGCCATGCTCCTCACGATCATCTTCCACCGGGAACGCCTCGACGAGTTCGCGAATAAAATCGCCGCGATCATCACGGCGACGCCGTAGCGATGATCAATGATGATGACTCACATGCCGACTCAGCTCAGGATGGCCGCTGTGGGCCGTTGTTTTGGTTAGTTCTTCAAACTCCATGCTGGCTGCTCACCGTCCCTCGCAACCTCGGACCTCACACGTCCAGCCCCGCGGCGCGGACCGCGTCGAGGAGCGTGTAACGGGTCGCGTCGGGGCGCGCCGTCGTGCGCTCCACCGTCCGGAAGACGTCACACACCGTCTCGGGGATGTCCGCGAGGTCGTGGTGGCTGGCGTCCTTGAGGATGTCCGCCACGTCGATCGGGACGAAGCTGCGCGCCGCGCAGGAGGACGTGCGCTTGATCTCCGACGCCAGCCGTTCGCGCGTTTCCGTGAGATCCTCCTCCGCCGCGCTCAGCTTGGTCTGCAGCCCGGTCACCATCTCGCTCCCCGCGATGTGCCCCGCGAAGCACGCGGCGCGCTTACCGGAGTACTCGTCGACGGCCTCGGTCAGCACCTGCCCGACGGCGTCCGCGCTGATCGCCCGCGCGGCGACGCCCAGCCACCCGATGCGGTTCCCCGCGCGGGACCCCGTTGCGGGGACCTCCACGGCCCCGTTGCTCGACGCGAGCGCGCCCTGCGGGGACGCCGACGCGGGCGGTGTCAGGGCGAGCGGCGCCTTCGCGCCGCGCACGTGGAGGCCGTACTCGTACGTCCCCATCGCCGAGACGGAGAGCTCGCGCACCACCGCGAAGGCGCACAGCCCCTCCAGCGCGGGGACCTCGTCCCACGCGGCGTCGTTGGCCCGGTAGTCCACCGCGGACCCGCCGTTGGCGTCGGAGGTCTCCCGGACCAGCACGGCGGTCCGCCCGGACGCCGTGCGGTAGAGCACGACCTTCACGGCCAGCGACGCCGCCGGGACGACCGCCAACGTCGTCCCCGTCCCCTCCGCGTAGTTCGCCAGGCCGAGGTCCGGAACGTCGCGGAGGTCCAGGACGACCGCCAGCGTCATCGCGCTCAGCGAAGCCCCGAGCACGCTCGAGGGGGGGCCCGTCACGCCCGCCGCGAGCGGGACCAGCGCGTCGTCGGCCGACAGCCACGCCTCTTCCGGGAGCGCCCCGGGCGCGGCCGCCCCCACGGTGAACGCCGTCCCCGCCGCCGCGCCCGGGGCGCGGAGGACCCGTGCATTCGGGTCCCACCCCTCCGCGCCGTAGACCGGCATGCACGCGCTCTTCCCCGCCCCGGCCGCCGCGGCGAGGACCTCCCAGCTCGCGCCGGCCGGGGCGCACGCCTCCTCGGAGGTCATCTCCTCGACCAGCGGCGGCGGCGTGGCCGACTGCCGGCCGCCGCTCGAGGCCACCGTGGCGAATATCGCGAAGAAAAGGAGCGCGCTCGAGACGAACACGAACGCGCGGAGCGCACCGCCGTCGCCCGTTCCCATGCCCTGACGCCTCAATTTTTTTGGGCAGACACCACCATGCCGATGGCGCTGCTCGGGGTCCTCACAACCGTCCTATTCGGCTCCGGGAACAACCTGGGCGCCCCCCGCGCCCGCGTCCCGACGGAGACTGAGGTCGTGGACTACCTCCACGCGGCGCTCTCGGACTTCTACGACGACGCGGACGACGCCCGCGGGGCGGAGGCGGACGCGGTCCTCGCCCGGCTCCTGGAGATCCGCAGCGCGCACGCGCGCAAAACCGCCGCGGCCAGGATGGCCGCGGCGGGGGTACGGGAGGTCGAGAGGCTCGAGGAGGCGTGCTGCGTATGCTGGAACGACCCCGAGGATGCCGGCGCGGGCGCGCGCCTCGCGTGCGGTCACGCCCTCTGCATGGGCTGCGCCACCCGGATCCTCGCCTCGCCGCGGGCGGACGCCGCCCGCTGCCCGATGTGTCGCGCTGGCGTCTGGGGCACAAACGCCGACGACCCGCGCGGGGCGTGACGAGATGCCTTGCCTACACGCCTACATGGCCAGGCGGTACCCGATCCACTTCTGCCGCTTGCGCTTGCCGATCACCGCGTCGAGCTGGGGGCCGAACTTGTTGCGCGTGATCTTGGACATCTCCTTGCCGTAGATCGACTTGAAGTGCATCCACGCAACCTGCTCCTGGAGCTCCTCGCCGGGGCTCTCCTCGAGGGCGGTCGTCGCGAAGTGCGCCACGATGTTGGTCTCCGCCTTGTACTTCTTCGTGGCGTCCTTGACCTCGCTCGGCTCCCGGACGTTGCCGTTGCCCAGCGCGCGGTGCCGGTGGACGAGGTACCCGAGGAGCTCCGAGCGGCACTCCTCCAGAATCTCCTTGATCTGCGGGTTGGCCTTGCACTCGCACGGGTTCTCCGGGTCGGGCGCGTCGGTGAACTTCATCGGGAAGTGCACCACCGTGGTCCGCCGCCACGTCCCCTCGTCCTGCGACGCGATGTTCGGGAGCTCGTTGCACGTCATGTACAGGTTGAACTGCGGGAGGTACGGGAACGGGTTGCCGAAGAGCGGGCGGCACATGATCTCGTCGTTCCCCGTCAGCTCCTTCATGGTGCCCGTGCTGATCTCGGCCTCGCCCGTCCCGGGCTCCTGCGTCACCACCATGCGCTTCCCGCGCAGGAAGTACAGGTCCGGCGTCGCGGCGTTGCTCGCCGCGCGGCGCGACGTCAGGAGCGACACCGAGGCGGTGCCGTAGTAGTCGCCGATGGTGTTACGGAGGAGGTCCATGATCACCGACTTCCCGTTCGAGTTGCCGGTGATCCCGAAGTCCTTCAGGGCGTACATGTGCGTGTGCTCGAGCTCGATCCCCACGTACGGGGCCGTGTCCTGCTGGCTCTCGTCCGCGTAGAACCGCACCCCATCGGGGGACCCCTCGTCCGCGCCGCACCCGTCGTAGAAGGCCGTGACGCGCTCGACGGTGAAGCGCTCCGCCGACCGCGGGGTCAGCAGGCCCGCCTCGGACAGCGGCGACTCGCGACGGCGGTCCAGCTCGCGCGTGGGCACCCGCGAGATCCCCTCGCCGCGGATTACGCCGTGCGCGTTCATCTTGAACCCGAGCGAGCGGACCAGGTGGCGCACCCACTCGCGCCGCGCGACGTCGGGCGGCAGGCGGAGTGCGTGGGGTCCGTGCCCCACCGCGTGGCGGTCCGCCACCTCCGCGAGGGCAAGGAGGCGCACCGGCTCGGACCGGGTCAGCAGCCACCCCGGGACCCCGCAGCCGGTCTCCTCGTCCGCGTCGACCAGCGCGCGCACCCGTCGGGCGGCCTCGGCGGACGCGGTCGCCGGCGGGGCATCATCGCCCGTCGCGCCCGTCGCGCCCGTCACGCCCGTCAGGAGGCGGAAGTCGTGGCGGAACAGCCCCGCCGCGAAGTACATCCGGACGCTGCACAGCACCACGCTGCCGTGCGTGACGATGTATTCCGGGTTCTCGTTCAGGACCGCGCACATCGCGCGCGCCTCGCGGGGGCTCCGGACGACGTGCTCCTCCCGCCGCAGGATCGTCCCCGTCTGGTCGAAGTGCATCTCGCGCACGAACCACGAGACCGCGCAGTCGCCGTCCTCGGAGACCTGGCGGTAGCCGGGGGCGGCCGAGCGCCCGCACACGAGCGCGAGCTTGTGGTCGTAGTTGCACTCGTACGCGTTCTCCCGCCCGCTCTCCGGCACCACCCGGAACATCGGGGAGCGGCCCTCGTGCTTGCGCACGACGCGGATGCCCGTGCCGAGCGGGCCGAGGACCATCTCGCCCACGCGCACGTCCCGGACGGCCTTGACCCTGCCGTCGAACATCCGGATCTCCGTGTCCGGGGAGTGGCACCCCGACCCCGTGAGGAAGAACATCTTTTCCGTTCGCTTGTTGCGCGTCCCGTCGATGCTGCTCGCCATCAAGTCGAGGAAGTAGTTGCGCATCCGGTCCGACGGGAAAATGTCACGCATGAACCGGTCGATCAGCTTGAACTCCTCCGAGTCGGGGTCGTGCTCCCGGTAGTCGACGGTTGTGTGGAAGCTGATCATATCGCTCGGCTCGCCGTCCCGGAACACGCCCGCGCGGAGGTCCACCACGCCGTTGGGGCACCCGACCAGGTACGTGTTCGAGTCCAGCCGCCGGAGGAAGTCGTCCTGGCAGAAGATGGCCTTGGACTCCTTGATCACCTTGCTCTTGTACGTCGAGTCCTTGAGCTTGCGCGCGATACCGAGGAGACGGACGCTCCGCTCGTCCGCGAAGTCGACCTCCCCGGAGACCGACTGCCAGTACTGTACGCGCTTGAGGAAACGGCTGAAGAGCTCGGTCGAGATCCGCTTGCTCAGCTCGCCGGCCTCGGTCGTCTTGACCCAGCGGTGCTGGGAGCGGTCGAACGTGTACCAGCTGTCGCTGCCGACGTAGACGAAGTCGTGGCGGAAGAGCTTATACACGCACTGCGCGACGTCCCAGTGCGAGCCGTCGGACTCCTTGGTGCTGCACCGGTCGATCGCCGACACCACCGCCTCGTCCCGGATCTCCTCGTACCGGGTCGGGTTGTCCTCCTTGGCCCAGTACCGGATGCTGGCCATCCCGAGGCTGTCCGGGAAGAAGGAGTGCCACTTGCCCTCGCACTCGCCGGCGACGTACTTGCTCGACTGCTCGCTGAACTTCTCCCACGTCTCGAGCAGCCGCTCGTCCGTGTTGAAGAGCGCCCACCCGACGCGCATCCAGTCGTTGTAGTTGTCCGCCCGGGACGGGCTCAGGCACTCGAGGACCAGGCGCTTGACCAGCTCGAGGTCGTCCGGGTGCGCCTTGCGGTTGCGCGCGGTGCTCCCCTTGCGGAACGAGGTCAGGAGCGAGTTGCCCGCGCTCCCGGATGACGTGAGCCCCGGGAGGACGTGGCTGGAGAAGCCGGCGAGCTCCTCGCGCGCGCTCTCGCGGACCGCGGGCTGCCGCATCCCCGCACGCCGCATGCTCAGGAGCCGCGGGAGCTGGGTCCAGTAGTCGGCGCCCTCGGGCACCGGGACGTCGGTCGCCTCGCCCGTCTCCACGTCGTAGCGGACGATGCGGGTGACGCGGTACGGCTGGACCCCGACCTTCCCGGACCCGACCAGTGTCCAGTTGTTCGCGTTGATCACCGCCGCGTCGACCACGTCGTCAAACTTGTTGCTCAGGCCGAGGTGGCCGAGCAGGCGCTCAGCGTGCTCCTGGAGGATCCGGTGGCGCACGAAGAACTGGACCGCGTGGTCCGCGGGGGTGGGGACCACGATGTGGATCCCGTCCTTGATTCGGCGCTTGTACTCGGACGGCGCGTCCCGCTCCATGACGTACGCGTCCAGGACCCGGACGTCGAGGACCGAGCCGATCTCCGCGCAGTACGTCTGCGCGATGGCCGTCACGTCCTCGCGGGTGTACCGCCGGGCGATGGGCGCGGGCGCGGGCGACCCGCCGGCCTCCGCCTCGGCTTCCGCCTCGGCCTCCGCCTCGCCGGGCACGGGGAAGCGGAAGTCCAGGTCGATCCGGAACGGGGAAACGTCCCGCGGCTTCTCGGTCAGGTGGAGGTTCGCGGTCCCCGACGCCGCCGCGGTGACGTACTCGTCCATGAACGCCTCGTACTGGCCGTCCGGCACGACGACGCGCTCCGAGGGGCTGCCCATGCTCGTGTGCGTGTACTCGGGCTTCTCGCCGCCCGACGCGGGGGCGGCGCGGAACTGGCGGAGGAACGCGTTCCACCGCGACTGCGGGTATTGGCTGGGTCCCGACATGGATGGCGACGGCCGGTGGGTGGTGCGGCGGCGGCGGCGGCTCGGTCTACCTGCAGGGGGGGTGGGGATCCAGACCCATCTTGTACTAACAGCCCCCCCGGGGAGTGCTTATGAACTGACTGATGATCGATCCATCCATCATCACACCACGTCATTCAGATCCGGGAACTGCATCTCGTAGTCCGGCATCCCCACGACCCAGTCCCGGACGCCCGGGGCCCCGGCCTCGTCCGGCACGAGGCTCACGTACATGTCCATCCCCGAATCCGGGTCGACGATCTCCACCCCGAGGTGGCCGAGCACGTCCGGGAGGAGGTCCGCGACGTCCTTCTGCATGACCCGCTCCATCTCGACCACCGTGTCCACCGTGACGACCAGCGACCACCCGCAGCGCCCCGGCGCGGGGTCGGGGTTCAGCTCGACGTGGGCGCGGAAGTCGGACATTATCTCGGCGATGTCGATGTCGAACTCGGAGCGGTACTCCTCGAAGTTGACCTGCGCGGCGATGGCGCGCGAGGCCTCCACGAGCCTCCGCCGGGACTCCCCGTCGAGGCAGGCCTCCGCGCGGTAAATCGCGTCCGTGAGCTCGGGGCCCTCCGCCTCGACAGTGGCCACCACCGGGAGCAGGTACCGGTACCGCCCGGACGCAGCGGCGGGGGGCGCCTGCGGAGACGGAAGCGGCAGCGGAGACGCCGCCGCCGAAGACGACGCCGCTGACGCCGGCGCAGGGGAGCCGGGCGCGGCGGGAACGACGACGACGGGCGCCGGTGCGTCCGCGACGTCCGCGCGCAGGAACTCCACGCCGGGGAAGCGGCGGACGATCCCCTCCCATCCGGAGGGCGGCTCGGCCCAGACCACCACGCGCGCGCCCGCGATCGGGCACGCGCCACGCGGGTCGGCGGCGATCTGGATCGCGTGGTCGTCCAGGAGCCGGACCGCCTGCGCGCCGCCCTCGCCGTCCGCGAGGGAGCGCGCGAGGTCCGCGCCGTTCCGGACGAGCCGCGCCGCGAGGGCCAGCGCCTCGCGGTCGAGCTCGGCGGCGTGCGCCGCCACGGCCGCGGCGAGGTCCGCCTTGCGGCGCAGGCCCGAGAGGCGCCCGGCCTCGCGCGCCCTCCGGAACTCGGGCGTCGCGCGGAGGTCCGGGAGCCGCAGGCCCGCGAGGCGGTCGGCGTGGGCCTCCGCGCGGGGGTCGACGGCAGGGCTGTCGTCGCCACGCTGCTCCGGCGCGGGCGCCGTGGGGGGCGGCATGCTCATCCCGTCGGCGGTGAGCTCCACCACCTCCGCCTTGGAGAGGCGGTACTTGTTCCTCTCGCGGGGGATCGCGAGGAACGCGGGCATCTTGTATATCTCGCGGAGGGGTTTCTTCCGCAGCTCCTGAACGAGCCTCTCGCGCGCGGCGATGCGGGCGCGGCTGTCAAAATCGGGGTGGTCCGGGTTGTCGGGCATGTTCGTCGTTGATGCACATCCACTACTCCCTGCCACCATTATGAAACATGACTCCCTACGACCGTAAGCCTTATATGAACGTCACCCACCACCCCCGCTGCGGCGGGCGCCCGCAGCACACGTCCCGCGCGACCGGGCTCCGCCGGGCGCGGGCGAGCGCCACGGACACGAAGGGCGGGGGCGGGGGCATGCGCTTTGGCTCGACGGGCGGGGGCATGGGCGGGGGCATGGGAACCGGGGCGCAACTCCTTATCCTTCGGTCCCCGCGACGCCGACCAGCGCCGCGTACGCCCACCCCGCGAGCGCCCCGAGGACGGTCCCCCAGGCGGTGTCGCGGAGGGACGCTCGGACCCCCCACCCGCCGAACAGGACGCGGTTCGTGGCGTTGAAGACCCCGTACACCACGGCCCCGAACGCCGCCCCGGCCGAGGCCGGCCCCCACCCCGGCCGCGCCGCCAGCGCGGGCACGAAGGCCAGGAAGCCCCCGAGGAGCAGGGCGTACGCGAGCGCCGCCTCCGCGAGCCGGCCGCCCGGGAACCCTCTCCCCGACACGGCGCGGGCCGCCTCCTCGTAGAAGCCGCGGGAGAGGGAGATGTAGGCGCCGTCCACGGCGAGGAACGCCGCGCAGAACGCGAGGACGCGGAGGGCCGTCATGAGGGCCGTCATGATCAACGGCGGATTAAATCCCACCGCTTGGTTTGCGAGCTACTTACACGAGGGCGCCCCCGACGACGACCAGCGCGATGCCCACGGCCGTGCGCGCCCCCACCGCCTCGCCGAGGAGCGCCGCCGCCAGAACTGCGACGATCGCCGGCGTGGTGTAGCTGAGCGCGATGGTCCGGTGGACCTCGGTCTCCCGGTCGGCGATCAGGAGCAGGAGGACGCGGTACGCGACAACGAAGCCGAGGACTCCCGACGCGGCGATCGCCGGGACCGCGGCGCGGGCGGACGGGAGCCGCAGCGCCACGTCGCCGTCGCGCCACAGCTTGATGGCGAGGCTGCCCGCGAAGAAGACGCCCGATACCGCCAGCTGGAAGCTGGTCGCGGCCGCTTCGCCCGCCCCGTCCAAGACATGCTTCTGGACGACCGACGACATGGCCCACAGGCACGCGACCGCGAGCGCCATCCAGGCACGATGCGGGGCCGTCCACGCGTAGATTGGCATGGGCATGCCGGTCGCAACAAAAACGGCTCCCGTCCACGAGCACCGCGGCTCGCCATTTTCTGCACATAGGCATGTCGTCATCCGCGTCCACGCCCGCGTCCACGCCCGCGCCGCCCTCGTGCGCGTCCGACCGCCTCGCGATGGCCCTGCTGGTCGTCGTCGCGGGCCAGATGGCCATGCTCGGGGAAAAGACGGACGGGCAGAAGCGCCTGCTCGAAAGCACGGGCGCGCGCACGCTGGTCGTCTTCGCCGCGGCGTACACCACGATGGCCGCGGCGGGGACGTCGGCCGCGGCCGCGCTCGCGCTCTCCGCCGCCGCGGCGGCCGCGTTCGCGGTCCTCACCCGCCACCTCCTGAACGAGCACTCGCGCTTCAGCGTCCTCCCACGGCGCTGGCTCGACGGCGCCGCCACAGGCGACTCCGCATCCGCAGAAAAATAGGGTGTGGGGACATGACGGCGACGGCGACGGCGACGGCGACGGCGACAAAGGCGGTGCGCGGGAGTGACGCGCGGCTCGTCCGCGGCGTGGTCGAGACGGCGTTCCTCAAGGAGGGCACCAAGGCACAGTACCTCGCGTCCCTCGCCAAGGCGGCGGAGGTCTACGGGGGCCCCCGCGGGCGGCCGGCGCGGTACGCGGCCATCCTGTCCGACCCGGTGGGGTTCGCGGACCGGCTGGTCGACTACGGCGCGCGCCGCGGGCTGGGCGACCACTCGCTCGACGCGCTCATGGCGGCGGTCATGTCCCTGTGGAACTACAACCAGGACCTGCGCGAGCGGCACGCCGCGACGTACCGCGAGTGGCAGGAGCAGAAGCGCCGCGTGTTCGCGCCGATCGCGCAGAAGTACCGCTCGAACGAGCCGACGGACCGGCAGCGCGAGGCGTACGTCAGCTTCGAGCGGCTGTGCGAGGTCCGCGACGCGTTGCCGGACGGCTCCGACGCGCGGCTGCTCCTGCATATGTACACGGACCTCCCGCCGGTCCGCGGGGACTACTACTGTACGCGGATTTACGACACGCCCCCGCGCGAGACTGACGAGTGCGGGAACTACCTCGTGCTCCCTCGCGGGCCGCGCGGGCGCGCGACGGTCGTGCTCCAGGAATATAAAACGAGCAAGCGGTACAACCGGATCGAGCTCCCGGTCCCCGATGCGACGGCCGCGCAGATCCGCGCGTCGCTGGCCGCGCGTCCGCGGGACCACCTGTTCGTGTCGCCGCGGACGGGCGCCGGGTTCGCCCAGCGCGGGTCGTTCGGGCGCTGGGCGAACCACCTGCTCCGGCACGTGACCGGCAACCCGCGCGTGACGCTGACGACGCTCCGGCACGTGTACATCTCGCGGCGCGACCTCGCCCTCCACATGCAGAGTGGCGTCGAGCAGGAGCGCGTCGCGCGCGCGATGGGCCACTCGGTCGGGATGCAGCGCGGGTACTCGTGGCACGCGTGGCGGCCGGAGCCCTAGCGATCCGATAACGAGGCCAGTGCATTCCGAACCGCCAGGAACAGCCCCCCGGGCTGGAAGGCGAGCCGCCCCCACACAGCGTCCACGCACTCCACCATTGCGATGCTGCCCTTAAACCGCGCGAGCTTCGCCAACTTCGCCTGGCCAGCGATTTCCTCCGCCGTCGCCAACATGTGCGCCCGAGTAACCGCCTCCCCGTTGCTATCGAGCGTCACCGGCAGCGACGTCACGCCATTCGCCCCGGAGGGATACGATCCAACGGGGGAATACGCCCACGCCACCACCCCGCTGGCCTGGTTCAAGGCCGCCAAAAACCGTTTCAGCGACGCCTTGGGGAGCCAGCCGTGGACGTACGCCCGTTCACGTGTGCCCTTGTTCTTCCCCTTGCCCTCCTGCGAGTCCGCCGTGATGAAGCCGAGCGCGTTGATATCGGCAAGGACCGCGTGGGCGCGCTTGTCCACCTGTGAATAACCGTCGTCGAGGACAAGACCTCCTTCGCGGATCCACTGGGCTCTCTTCGCGCACTCATCCAGCCACCTCTTGCTCATGCCCATCGTCATGGTCATGGTCATGGTCATGGTCATGATAAATAAATGTCGAGCCTGAACCCCCGTCGTGGTCATCGTCATCTACTCGACGCGTTCCCGGCGTGTGCCGCGACGATCGCGCGGAGGTGCGGCCGTACCGCACGGACCACACGCGTCATCGCGGCGCCGATGTCCCGGCGCGTCACGTGCACTGCCGAACGGAAGTCCTCGACGCTCACGCGCAGGTCCCCGGCCGCCAGCGCCCCCACGAGGAAGCACGCCGCCACGGTCGCGTGCGCCCCCGGGTGGAACGACAGCGCCTCGACCGCGTCCGTCGGCTCCCCCGCGCGCGGGTACTTGAGCGCGCCGACGTGGAACATCACCGCGCGCGCGACGGGCCACGCCCCGCCGTTCTGATGGTGCTCATGCTCATGCTGCTTGTGACCGTGTTCCCGCAGGCGCGCACGCAGCCACCGGATCGCCAGGAACGTCGTCGACTCGACGACCTCGCGGGACGCGTCGTCGACGTCCTCGATGCGGAGCTCCTGCCGGTGCACGAACGGCTCCTCGCGCGACCGCGGGTACCGTCCCGCCGCCCGCGCCCGCGCGGGCGCGGTCGCGGGCGCGGGCGCGGCGGCCGCGAGGACCGCGAGGTCGCCCGCGACCTCGGACAGCGGCGGGCGGTCGCGCGGGTCCGGAGCGAGGCACCGTACCGCGAGGTCCGCCGCGCGGGAGCCCGCGTCCGAGCCGCCGACCGGCGCAGGCACGCCCGCCTCGGCCAGCAGGTACGCGAGCAGCGCCCCGATCGCGTACGCGGTCATCGGGGCGGCCTTGCGGTCGAAGCACTGGAACTCGTCGCGGAGGACCCGCCACCGCGCGCGCGCCGACGCCCACGGGTCGCGCGCGGCGGCGTCGTACGATTCCGCGTCGGCGCGCTCCACCGCCCGCGTCAGCACGCGGAGGCCCTCGGCGAAGCGACCCGTGACCCGCGCGCGCACGCGGATCTCCGGGAAGGCGTCGAACGCCGGCGCCGCGAGGAAGCACTCCGGCGGCTCGTCGGGGGACGCCTCCGCCGCGAGCATCTCGGGCGGGCGGCCCCACGTCACATGCGAGAGCTGCCAGAGCGTCGTGTCGTGCGCGAGGTCCGGCTCGGCCGGCAGGACCATGTCGAGGTCGCTCACCTTGGCGGCGCCGTCCGCGCCGACGAGGACGTTGTCCGCCTTCAGGTCGATCGGGATCAGGCCGTGCGCCGCGAGGTCAAGCGCGCCGCGGCACGCGTCGCGGACGATCGAGATCACCGCGGAAGCGCGCGCATCCGCGGAGGCGCACCCCAGTCCGCGGAGGTACTGCGAGGCCGTCACGCCCTCGTGCGCCATGATCATGCACCGGACGCGCGGCGCGTCTTGGAATAGGTACAACCTGCGGTCCCACCGGATCTCATGCGATAGGAAGACGTCGAGGAACGTGGCCTCGTGCTCGTACGCGGGGACGACCAGGTGGTCGCTCTGGAACAGCGCCGCGCGCGCCCGGAAGTACTCGCGCGGCCGGAACTCGTCCGGGCCCACCGCGACCTTCTTCACGAGCCAGTGCGCGGCCGTCGGGACGGTGAAGACGTCCGCGTACCCGCCGGAGCCGATCGGGTGCACCACGCACCCGCCGGCGTCCCCGGCCTCGGCGGGTGCGTGCGGCGGCTCGCGCGCGTACCCATCATCCATCCTCGATATCGTGGCTGCTAAAAACACCGGGCGTGCGCGCGCGCGCCATCGCCATCGCCATCACCCCGGCGTCTGCACCCCGGTATTCCCCTGCCGAGCGACGCTTCCCCTGCCGAGCGACGCTTCGACGGCCCGGAGCGCCCGCTCGATCCGGTTCTTGAGCTGGGTCTCCGCGTCACCGGCGGCGCCCTCGTCGGGATTCCCGGCGTCGGAACCCTTCGCGGGGTCGCGGCGCCCCTTCCCCGTGCGCGAGATGGTGGCCAGCATGCGCCGATAGCGCAGGAGCGCCCGCCGCGCGGCGCCGAGCTCCTCCGCACGCGCCGCCGCCTCGGAGATGTCCGCGCGGAGCATCGCCGCCTCGGCCTCGCGCGCCGGGTCGTGGCTGTACTGGGTGTTCATCACCAGCGTCCCGCGGTTCGCGTCTCCCACCGAGGTCTTGTTCCGGAACGCGCGGAGGTTGACGCTGTTGCGCGGGTCCCCGACGCGAGCATGGGTGTCGATGAAGTCGCGGAGCGCGCGGTGGAACTTCCTGGACTCCGGCGACAGCCACTCCTTCTTCGCCTCGGCCGCGTGGCAGAGCCTCTTGACCGCGGTGTACATCCGCTCTGGGCGGGTGCTGCGCACCGCCTCCGCCTCGAGGAACGGGTTCGCGATACGCAGGAAGGACTTCTGGGCAAATTTATTGAACGCCTGTTCTTCCTCCGTCACTTCACCTTCATCATCACCATCATACCTAAACATGGGGTCGATCTCTTTGATCTTTTTGATGGCGTTGGGGTGTTTGAAGGTCGCGTTCTCGGGGATCCGGACCGACTTCTCCCCGGCATGAACCGCATTCAAGAGGATGACGGCGGGGCAGTCGGAGTAATCCGCGTCAGGATCCTCTCCTTCGAGGGGATTCTCGACAGCATAGACGATCTCCTTCATCGCCTGGATGGCCGGCAGCAACTCCGACTGAATCTGGAGGATCTCCTCCGCGATTTCCGGGACGGCGCGGAACACGGTCATGATATATTGGTGGATGCCGAACGAGTGTGAGTCGTAGTGGAGCATCCGGGGGAACCGGTTGGTCAGGGAACCGACAGCGGGTTTGGGAGGTCCAGTGGGTTCTTCGGTCTCGCTCGGTGTTTCATCAGATCCACCCTTACTCCTGTGCGCGATGTACGCGTTCCGCGCTGTCCCTATCCCTACCCCGAAGCCATATAAGATCGCGGGCCAAGTTATCCCTACGTCGATCTGGAATTTATATTTCACCGCCAGTCCAACGAGCCCAAAGGCCGCCGCCACGGTATCGGTATACTCCGGACTGTGCGTGTGTGCAGCGCTTGCGAAGCCTTTTACATCGTTCCAGACCTTATTCACCCTGTCCAATACTGGAGTAACTATAGCATTGGCAGTAACGCTTACGCTTCCCGCAATGATCCGTGAAAGCGACCTAGCAAACCTCTCAGCCCGTTCCTTCCAGCTGGCATCATCCTTTTTTTCTTCTAGCCCCTGCGTGATATTGTTCACGAGGGAATCCAGTACCTCGTACTGTTTCTTTTCTCCGGGGCGGACCCACACGGTCTGGCCGACCGCCTCCGCCATGCCGATCTCGAAGATCAGGGCGAAGACCTTCGCCATGGTATCGTCGGTTCCCGGCTTGTCCCCGCGGTACCGGGACTCGAGCGACATGTCACGCCAGCGGCCCCACGACGAGTGTCCCCACAGCTGGGTATTGAGGAACGGGGTGACCGAGTACCCGGAAGACGTGTAGGCGATTTTGAGGTTCTCCCCGAGGTCGCGCGCGATCGCGCTGGCCCGCCCATCATCGGGGTCTTGCTTGACTACGATGTGGTGGCGGTCCTTGATCACCGTCCCGATCGTCTCCAGGACTTGGGCGGACAGTTCGCCGGCAGTCGTGGGGTCGAACAGGAACAGCAGAGGCCCCTGCTTCGAGAACTCGGAGGGAGGCCATATCGCGGCCACCTGGTCGGTCAGGTCGCGCATGACGTCTGCTCCAGGCATGTCGTCCGTGACGTAAAAAAATAGGCCGGAGTATAGTTAGCTCATGACCGCGACCTCGACCGCCTCGACCGCAGCGGCCGCAGCGGCCGCTGCGGCCGCGCCTTGGTACGAGGACGTGCGCGCGCTCCTGCCGTGGGCCGACCCCGCCGCGACCGCGGCGCTTCTCCCCGCCGCCGCCGACGCCACGCATCCCGGAAGCCGCGTCTCGTTCACGCGCCGCGCGAACGCCGCCGTCCGCGCGGCGCTGGCCGCCGCAGTCCTCGCGTGGGCGCTCACCGGCGACGCGCGTTTCCTCGCCGCGGGCGCCGCGGCGATGCTCGCGTCCTGGATCGCGCTCGAGCTGGCCGCGCGCCGCCGCGAGGGGTTCGCGGACTACCGCCCCGAGGACGCGCCGCGCGCCGTCCCGGGGAGCGACCTCAGCATCGACCGCGCGGGCGTGGTGCGCCGCCGCCCCACCCCGGCCAACCCGACCATGAACCGCACGCTCGGCATGGCCATGCCCGCCGGGGACGGCGTCCGCGCGGAGGACCCCGCCGACCGCGAGACCCGCCAGCGCATGGTCGACGCCATGGACGAGGCGGGGATGCTCCCGCCGCGCGACGATGACATGAACCGCCGCAAGGTCATCCGCGACTTCTACACGGTCCCCAGCATGGGCGCGGTCCCCGACCGGCGCCAGGACTTCCTCGACCTCATGTACGGAGACCTCGACCAGCACAACACCAAGGCGCGCTCCGTCGAGTGGACGATCGCCGACAGCGAGATCCGCGGCGACCCCGCCGCCGAGGTGTTCTGATAGGTGCCACCTGCTACCTACCCGTCGACAGGCGCACGACGGTCCCCACGGGGAGGCACGCCGCCGCCGCGCCGGCGGTGGGCGGGCGCTTTTTGTTCGCGTTTCCCGCCGCCTTGTGCGGCTTGCTCGCTGACGGCCCTGGCATGCCTCGCGCGCGAAATAATTCGCGCGGCGAGCGCCCGGACGCCCGCGGCGGCGCCCGCGCCCGCTCCGCCGGCGCGCCCGCGTCCGCGCCGCCGCGGACGCGCGCGCGCGCGGGCGCCGCCGTGCGCGGTCGTCTGCGAGAGGATGTCCACGAGGAACTCCAGCGTCCGCATGAAGCCCCGGTACCACTGCTTCTTCGTCTCGTCGGGTCCACTCTCTTCGCCGTCGCACCGCATGTTCGCGAGGACGTTCAGCTGCGCGCCCGCCCGGGCGACCGTGGCGCCGTCGCGCTTCTCGGGCTTGAGCCCCCCGAACACGGCCATGTTGGCCGTCGATTCCTCGTTGGTGGGGTCCCGCGCGCGCGCCTGGAACGCGTCGAGGTAGCGGTCGAAGAACAGCCCCTGCGCGAGGAGCGCGTGGAACGTGGCTCTGTTCGCGGGGAGGTTCCCGTCATTCCCGTCATTCCCGTCGGTCGTCAGGTCCACGGCCGAGTCTTTATTCGGACTTCTGATGAGGAAGAGATGTTTGGCTTTCAGTGTTACCACGTACCTGCCACCAACGATCTGGCTTACCATTGTCAGGTTTCCCGAATACGCGATGGTGGCATCCGTCCGTTGCGCCAGACTCACTCCATCGAGTTTGACATCCGTCGCGTCTAAGATTCTGATACTGCCTAGGGGGGGAAGGGGAGTGCTGGTGTCGGCGCTGGGTTCGAACATTGTTATGTTTTTCGCATTAAACCTGGAAGTGTTATTCCCGCCTTCAACAGTGAAGAAGGTCCGGTCCGCCTGACCATTCGCCTTCTCCACGGAGAAGGAGTGCGTCTCCATCTTATCGAGGGCTTCTGAGATCAGGGTGACGGAGACGGTCGTGTCCGCTTCCCGGGGGGGCGCGGTGACGAAGACGTGGTGGCCCTTCGACACGCCGTGGTACCCCGTCCGTTCCGGGACCAGGAACGTTTTCTCGATATTCTCGACCTTATCCCTTCCACGACCGTCCCGACCAGTCCTGCGGACAGGCACCTTGACGCTGAAGAGCCTCGTATTGAGCGTATCGATGCCCGTCAGGGCTTGGAAGAGTTCCTTCTTCTTCATGACATTCCGACCAATCGATTGGTTTGGTTTCTTCGCCAGGGACTTCCACATGGCGGGGAAGTCCTCGCGCCCCGGCATGTCCAGGACGGTCACCGTCTGCTGGAGCCCGCTGGCGCGCGCCTGGACGGCGATGAACGACCGCGAGCTCTCCGGGTTGTTCGGGGTCCTCGCGATCGGCTGCGTCGCGGGGTTGCTCTTGTCGTGCCGGAACGTGGTGTTGGATGCCAGGTCCCCGAACAGTTTCTGGACGTCCGCGAAGCGTTGCGTGGTGTCACCGCCCCCCAGCTCAGAGAACTCGAACCACCCGTCGCCATCGTTTTCCGAATCTCTCGAATAATCTTTCGTGACCCACGTGACGCCGACCTCGGGCTCCTCCCCCGGCCCGCCGCCCTCGGTCCGCCGGAGCCCCAAGACGTTCGCCTGCATTTCCGGATCCGCAAGTGAGTAGGAGAAGCGATTATCTTTTCCGTATTTCGACCCGGCGGAGGCGGGGACAAAGACCCGCGTCCTCACGTCCATGTTCCCCGTGTCTCCGGGGCCGGGGAGGACGTACTCCTCCAGGACCCGGAGCTCCACCTCCGCTTCCGTCGCGTCGGAGAGGGCGTCGATCACCGTCCGCAGCACGTTGTGCTCGTTCCCGTTGTCCCGCAGGGTGAAGGTCTTCCCCGAGCCGGAGAACCCGTACCCCGTGTAGAACAGGTCGGGCGAGCTCCGGCTCCCGTACAGCAGGTTCGCGATGTCCGTCCGGATGATCGTCGCGTACTGCTCGTACTGCGTCCGCGACTCCTCCGTCTGCACCCGACTCCCGCCGCTCGGGTTGGACTTGGAGCTGGTCTTCAGCCACATGTACGGCGGGCGCACGCCCTCCGCGGAGAGCGCGCCATGGACGACCCCGCCGCTGTCGAGGCCGTCCAAGGTGAACTTGGATTTGTTGAGCCCCACCTGCTCGAACAGCGGGAAGCTGGCGGCGGTCATTCGCATCGCCGCGTCGTGCAGGTAGAACACCGGCACCGCCCGCACGGACCGGGTCGCCACGTCGTCCGAGTACGCCACGGCCAGCTGCTGGGCCACGTCGAACTGCGTCCCGCCACCACTGATCGTCGCCTTGATGTCCGCGCGGCGGAGGAACTCGTTCGCCGCCTCGCGGTCGAAGTTCGCGTCGCCCAGGATCGTCTTCGCCAGGACGAGGTTGTGCGCGGACCGGAGGGGGTCCTCGCTCGACGTCGTCGGCGTCTTGAACTGCTCCAGTCCGTGTTTATCCAGGATTCTCATGGCGGCCTCCGTGCTGGCCGTCGCTTTTTCCGTCGCTTCACGGATCAGTTGCACGAGATCCTTGATCGACTTGACCTCCTGGTTGCCGACGCCCATCGCCTGCGTGTTCTGGCTCAGGGTCTTTCCGCGGCGCAGGATGACTTTCTTTCCGTCGTTACTGTGGACCTTGAACATCTCGGTCTCGTGCTTCAGCCAATCGGTGCCGGCGCCTTCGGGGCGGAGGGGGGTGCCGTAGCTGAACTGGCGCCAGCTGAGGTCGTCCAACTCCACGCCGGTCTCGTGGTGGTCGCCGAGGGCCTCGAGGATCGTCCGCATGGCGAAGTGCTCCGTGTCCTTCTTCCTGACGGCGTGGTCTTCGGGATTGCCGCTCTCGAACGCCGGGCCTAGGGCTTCCTGGGTGAACCTGCGGAGGTCGGAGCCGCCGTACGCGAAGGCGCGGACGCGGTTCGTCATGTATTCGCGCAGACCCGTTTCGTCGACGGCATCGAGGGTCTTCTTCAGGTCGTGGACCCAGGCCCACGCCGCGAGGATGTCCGGCACCTTCCGCTCGGTCGCGGCGTCGTCATCGCCATCGCCATCGCCATCGCCATCGCCCCACTCGAAGAACGCGGCGACCTCGCGCGCGGCGACCTCCGTCCAGTGGCGGTACGGAGCGACGATCTCCTCTTCGTCGTTTCGCCGTCGCGAATCCTCGATCAAGTTCCAGTTCTCCCGGAGCACGTAGCGGACCGGGTCGGAGACGGACAGGATGCACGTTTTTTCGTCCCCCATTCTGTCGTTGTCGCACGCGAAGGACTCGATGCCCGCGCCGCCGTAGGTCTCCGCCGTCCGGTCGAAGATCTCCCGTCCCAGCCGCGCGACGACTCCCTGCACGGCAGGGGCCAGGACCCCGATCTCGCGCATGAGTGCGTAGCATGTAGAGTATGCATTCGACGGCGGTACCGAGATTTCGTTGCTGGAAAGTGCTTCGAGGTTCACGTGGGAGATGTACGTTGGTGCCGATGCCGATGCCGATGCGTCGTACAGAAGGCACAGGCGATAGATCGCCCACAGGTCGGCCGCTCCGTAGGCATCGAGGGTTCCTTCGTGCGGGATGAGCAGCGACGCTTTGATCATCCGCACCCCCAGCTTATTGGTGAACGCCTTCAGCGCTTGTTCGGCGCCCCGCATTTCCAGCTTCGACGCGTCGCCGTCGTCGCCGCCGCCGTCGCCGTCGCTGTCGTCGCGCGGCGGTCCGAGTCGGAACATGTCCAGCGTGTCGGGGGACTCCTGCTCGGAGACGATGAACGTGGGGACGAGGTCGTTGTTCCCCGGCGGGGACACCGTCACCCAATTCACGCCCCATTCTGTTTTGAGCCAACTCGCCACCTTGTCGTGGTCCAGGACGATGTCGATGGCTGACGATGGCTTGGTGAGGACCGACGCGATCCCGGCGTAGTTCTTCCCCACCTTCTTGCATCGGTCGTCCAGGTGCGCGAGCACCTTGTTGTACTCTTCGCTCCCGGTCCCGTTATTCCAGATATGGGAGAGGCTCTCGTTGAGGGACCCAACGAGTTTCCCATCGAGGGAGGCGCAGACGAAATAGGCCCTCGACTTCCGACTGTCATTCGTCTCCGCGGAGATTTTGACTGTCGGTTTGTCCAGTTTCCGGCCTTGGAAGAATTTGATCCACCCGGTGCGGTACTCTTTCAGCTCATCGTTAAGTTCTGCATCAGGGATACTGTTCAGGGCTTCGGTGATGTTGATGTTGATGCCGGCTGTGCCCCCGCGCGCGTTTTGCGCTTGCGCTTGCGCGCCCACCACCTGCACCAGCACCATCGCGGGGCAGTAGTAGTAGTTGCTGAGTCGAACAAAAAAAGAACCCGCCAGTCGCGCCAATCATCATCGCGCGCTCTCGACGTAGTCCATCAGCTTGAAACGCACGATCGGCGGGACGCCCGCGGAGGCCGCGCCCGCGAGCGCCTCGCGGCACGCCTCGCGGCACGCGCACTCCACCGCCGCGCGGGCGTAGACCATCGCGAGGTTCTGGTCCCTCCCGGCCGCGAGGAGCCCCTCGCGGCAGATGCGCCCGACCTCCTCGCGAGAGGCCGCGCCCACGCGGACCGCGAACGAAGCGCGGTTGACGTAGGCGCGCGCGTCCCGGTTGTACCTGCACAGCTCGTCGTCGAAGTCGCCGTCCCCGCCCCGGCCCAGGCCCCCGCGGTACCCGCCGAGGACCTCCGCGCCCGCCTCCGCCCAGAACGCCGCGGCCTCCGCGCCCGCCGCCGAGCCGATGGCCGACGCGATGTCGGCGAGCTCCGCGCCGTACGTTTGTCCCTGCTTCGCCACCGTCTCCCACACGACGGCGAGGACCTCGGCGGGCCCCACCCCGGCCGCGGCCGCCGCCGCCGCCGCGACCTTCGCCTTCCCGACCATCTCGCGGGCGTTCACGGCGGTGATCTTGTTCAGCACGCCGCGGAAGGCCTTGACCGTCCGCTCGGGGGCCGTCAGTGTCCCGTTGTCGGGCATCCCGCGGCTCGAGAGGACGCCCGAGAAGTACTTGGGGTACCGGCGGCATAGGCTCTCCAGCGCGGGGCGGTATATCCCCGTCACCGCGCGGCCCTGCAGGGCGCGCCCAGCGAGCTCCGCCGCCCTCGAGGTCGCGAGGTGTGCACCGCCCGCGTTCGTCACGCTCTTGTGTGTGTTGTTGTTCATGTTGTTCATGTTGTTCATGCTCCCGACTGACTTGACCCCTGTGTGCGGTTTTTTTTATGTCCGAGGGCAGTCAGCTCCTCCAACTCGCCATGTCACAGTCCAAGCCCTCCAGGTCCGCCGCCGCGCCCCCCGTGGCCAAGAAGCGCACTCCGCAGGAGGAGATGGCCTTCGCCCTCAGCCTGATCGACCGCGCGAGCGGGATCCTCCGCCGGCTCGCGGGCGCCGCGCCCGCCCCCCGGGCCCGGGCGACGAGCGCGCCTGCGGGCGCGGGTGCGCCCGCCTCCAAGTCCAGGTCTGCCAGGTCTGCCAGGTCCACAGCATCGGGCATCTAGACTATAAACCCGCGCCACGACTCGGAGATCACATCTAGATGCATGCGCTGCACAAGCACATAGGAGATGTTGGGGTCCACGCCGTCTTCTGCGCCCCGCAGGGCTCGGGGAAGTGCGCGGCGGCCGCGCGCTGGGCGGCCGCCGCGCTCGGGGAGAAGCCGGACCGCTCGCGCACGCGCGCGCTCGCGGTCGCGCCCGCTGCGTTCGCACCGGCGTGGGCCGCGCACGCCCGCTTCCTCGCTGTGGCCGCGGGGACAGCCCCCGCACGCGCGGCGCTGCGCGGAGTGCTCGCGGACGGGGGCGATGACGGGGGCGATGACGGGGTCGCCGTCGTCGTCCTCCACGCGATCGGGTGGGGCGCGTTCGAGAGCGCCTGGGTCCCGCGGCTCGCGCGCGCGGGCGTCCCCGTGGCGGTCGTCACCCGCTGCCTCCTCGGGGCCCCGCGGGCCGTCACGCGCGCGCCGCGCGTGGGGCTCGATCCCACCGCAGCGCACCGCTACCCGGTCGACGTGCGGGTCGCCGTGTCGCGTATCGGCATCGTCGCTGCGCGGAGCGGGCGCGGGCGCGGGCGCGGGCACGGGCACGGGCACGGGCACGGGCACGGGCACGCGGCCGCATGGCGCGCCGCCGCCCCACGCGCCCGCGCCATCGCGGGCGCACTCGGTCCGGCGCGGGGCGGCGACGCTGAGTGTCCGGTGTGCTACGCCTCCCTGCCGGAGGGCGACGCGATCGCGCTCCCGTGCCGACACCTGATATGCGTCCTGTGCGGACTCCAGTGGCTCCCCGCGACGTGCCCCGTGTGTCGCGGGCCCGCGCCCGCGCCGAGCGTCCCCCCGCCGCCGCGTCGGCCCCGCGCTGGCGCCGGCGCCGGCCGGCCGTGGCGCGGACCCGCTGACCGCGTCACGATCGACGTCGCGGGGGACGTCTCCGCGGCCCTCGCGCGCATCGACGCCCTCATCGGGCCGGACCGGTGCGCGTTCTCGCCGTTCCCGGGGTGCTCCCTGTGGATCCGCGTCCGCGTCGATGTTGACGTCGGGGCCTAACCAACCCTTTTTTTTTCTCACAGTGACCATCCTACCCGTAGCCATGTCCATCTCCCCCAACCTCGTCCGCATCATGATCGAGCAGGCTGAGAAGCGCATCGAGGAGAAGGTGAAGACCGTCCTCGAGACCGCCGTCCCCGCCGCGATCGCCGCCGCCGGGGCGGGGGCCCCCGCCGCCGAGGACGCTGCGGCCGCTGCGGAGAAGCCCGACCTCGCCGAGCTCGCGGAGGTCATCACCGCGGACGTCACCCGCGCCGTCTCCGAGACCCTCGCTGCCCGGCTCGCCGACGCCCGCCGCGAGACCGAGGAGCTCCTGAAGTCGGCCGCCCCCGCCGTGACCCTCGCCATGTTCGAGGAGCTCCGCGCCGAGACGCAGTGGATCAAGGACATCCGCCAGCAGGTCGAGGACCTGTGGCTGCGCATCGCCCCTGAGGCCGTGGAGGCCGAGGCCGCCGCCGAGCCCGCCGCCGCCGAGACCGAGGCCGCGCCCGCCGAGCCCGCCGCCGCCGAGGCCGCGCCCGCCGAGCCCGCCGAGCCCGAGGCCGCGCCCGCCGAGCCCGAGGCCGCGCCCGCCGAGGCCGAGGAGAAGAAGTGATGTCGATGTACCTCCAGGAACCCGAACCGAAAACCGAGTTTTCCCCCGAGTTTTTCCCCGAGCCCCGGAAGATCGAGACAGTAAAAAAGGACCGCGGTAGGGGACATGCACGGTTGACTCGCTGAGCTGTGATGGTCGTCGCCATGACTACGGTCCCCTCCGCCTCCTTGCCCATGACCGCCCGCGCGCGCCTCGAGGACCCGGCGGCGTTTCTCGAGGCGCTCCTGGAACTCTACCACACGCAATCGAACGGCTGGTCCAATTTCGCGCGGGTTGTGCTCTCGTTCGGCCCCTCGGGGCGCCTGGCGGTGAACGGGAGCGAGGTCGCGACCGTCGCCGGGGTCGCGGGCGCGCCGAGCGGGGACGCCGTGCGGCACTCCGTCGAGGTGCGGACAACCGACCTGGTCCACGCCGTATCGGACGGCGCGGTCCCCTCCGACGCCGGGGAGGACCCAGTGTCCGCGGAGGGCGTGACGCTGGAGATCCGCGCCGACGTCGACCCGCGGCACGTGCGGGTCGTGGAGACGGACGTCATCGTGCCGCGGGTCGACGCCGTGTTCGTGCACCCCCACGAGCTGATCGACTTCCTGCGCGTCCTCTCGGAGGTTGAGGGGCCCGTGGTCCTCCCCGAGTCGGACATCGCCGGCACCCAGGCGGAGGCGTTGTACGACGAGGTGCAGCGCGCGTGCAACCTTGAGATGCCCATCGCCGTGTTCGCGGAAGGCGTCGCGGGCGGGCCCGAAGCGCTGATGTCATGTCTCGCGAAGGACCCGGGTTGCGTGCACTTCCACCCCGGGTCGGTGCGGTGGGCGGTCCTCCGGGGCGATAACGTAAATGAGTTCTTCCGCGCGGTCGAGCGCCTGGTCGCCGCCGGCGCGCGCCCGGCCGGGCTCGACCCGGCCGGTATGTCCGCCGTCATGCGCCGGATGATCGCCTCGCACGCGGAAGGCGATGGCGACGGCGACGGCGACGGCGACGGCGACGGCGACGGCGACGGCGACGGCGACGGCCATGGCCATGGCCATGGTCATGGTCATGGTCTCGCCATGGCGCGGATCGTCTATGGCATGGACGGCCTTGCCGAGCGCGTCGCCGCGGCGTCACACGAGGACGCGGCGGACGCGCTCGCGCGGGAGCTCGCGGCGTCCTCGTGGTCCCCGGGGGCCTAGCTACTCCCGGCCCGCCGCGGCGGTCACGAAGGCGGACGAGAGGACGGCTGCGTGGGGGACCGCGAGGCACGCGTCACGCGCGTTCCACCCCGCCCCGCGGAGCATCCTGCGTGCCGCCACGGCGAGGGCGAGTGCGGACCACATCGCCACCGCGAGCTCGCGCCATTCGCGGTCGCGCCGCCGCTCCCAGGCAGCGGCGTGCTCCGCGAGGAATGCGTCGAGGTCGGCCACGAGCGTGTCGAGCTCCTGCTGGGTGGGCACGGGCATGTGCTGTTGGTTGTTTGTGCGCTGCTTATTTCTTTTCCGGACCTCCCGCCTTAGCGGTCCGCCTCCGCGTCTCCCAGGAGGAACGCCGTGAGGGTCGCGAGGCGTTTCCCCCGGCCCAGGACCGCGGCGCAGCGCTCGCCCCCCGCGGAGGCGAGGTCCTCGATCGCCGCCTGGATAGACGCGCGCGGGAGGCACTCGGCGATCCGGGTGGCGTACGTCCGGGAGATGCCCGGCACCTGGCAGAGCTGTGCGACGAGGCACGTCGCCGGCGTCACCGCGGCCGAGCGCCGGAGCTTCTTCTCCCCAACCAGCGCGGGCCCGCGCGGGTGGTTGTCCCCGGCGGCGCGCCGGCGGCGGCGGAGGAACGCACGGAGCGTCTCCGCGGTATCCCGTGCGTCGCGCGTGGGGATCACCGCGATGCCGCGCTCGGCGAGGCTGCATACCGCCCCGCGCGTGCGCTCGTCGGCGGCGAAGGGCGCGCGGGACTCCAGCAGGTACACGGGACGCATCCCTTCGGCCGCGGCCGTCTCCATCCGGTCGCGCTGCTCGCGGAAGCGGCCGTCCGCCAGGGACGCCGCGAGGTCCCCGGGGGTCTTGCGCTCGAACACGAACGGCGCGACGCAGAAGTCGCCCACCGGCAGGGCGGAGACGTCGAACGGGACGCCGAGCGCGCGCAGCTGGTCCATCACCGCACGCTCGCGCGTGTCCACAACGAGCCGCTCGTCGGTCGTGGTTGCCGGCGCTGACGCGGATGCGGATGCGGATGCGGATGCGGATGCGGATGCGGATGATGCAGGTTGTGACGCCGACATGACTGGATGAGCGTCTTGAGCGTGCGTGGATGAGCGTGGAGTCTTTCAAAGTCCCCCGGCACTGCCATAACGGCCCGGACGAGCCCAGGCGCGCGTCGGCATTGCGCGTCGGCATTGCACGTCGGCATCGCGCGTCGGCATTGCGCGTCGGCATTGCGCGTCGGCATCGCGCGTCGGCATTGCGCGTCGGTCCCATCACCTGTGCCTTATCGTGGGCGGGGCAGGAACCTATGACAACGACGGCCTTGTGCCGGACGCCATGTCATACTTCGCATCACGTGCTCCGCAAGGAAAGGCCGTTGCGTGGTATTGCCCGGAGAGCAGGCGGAACCGTCCCTTTCTCTCCAGTTTCCTCAGGGCTTGGGGCTTGAAGGATGCGCGGGGGGTCCTCAACGGTCACGTGCCTCACGTCACGTGCTGGCGCCGAGCGGACCACGGGACTCTCGCCATCTTCAACCGAGCGAAGAACAGGTTGTGGGTCGCAATCTTCGAATGGAGCGACAATGACGGGTGGCTCTTTCTCAGGCTCCTCAAGAAGGACTCCCATGGGCCGGCCGCCCGTGTTAACGTGTCCGGAGCCCCCTTCCTGGACTTCCTCTCAGCTCTGATGGACGTCTTCTCCAACTCTGGTCATGTCAAAGGTACAAAGACGGTGCTGTCTTTCGACGGCGAAGCCTGAAGCCTGAAGGCAGGGCGTGCTGCGTCACACCAACGCAGCACGCCCTTCCGCCTGAAACATGAAAAACCGTTTTTTCGAAAGACGTCACATCTTCGTCTTTAATACTGCGCGAGGATACTAAGTGGGAACATCTCTTCCAAATCGAAGAATGGAAGTTCGGGGGGAAAAAAGGAATCGCCGCCTCGTTGCGGCGCGCGACTTCAAAGAGGGTGCCGTTCTGAATGAGGACACGGCTTCCTCACAAATACATATTCCGGCTATTTTGACTTTCGAACTCAGGATTGGAATCGCATCGGAACCGCCGAAATCGGATCAAAGGAAGGCGGGATTGCTCGAGGCGTACGCATTTTTGTCCAGGGAAGACGTTGCTAATTTCTGTGCGACGTGGGCTCCCGACTGGGATCTCCAGCCATATCTCTGGCTGAAGATGCTGTCTTATGCGACTTGTGTACTCGAAGCATCCGGGACAGAATATGGACCACGCGAGGTGGTTGTTTTCTCTCGACGCCTCGCCGTGGTGGCAAGCCACCACTGGGGGGTGGTGCTCTGTTCCACCCATGCCGCCCTCAACCATTCTTGTGACGCGAACACGAAGGGGGACGAGACAGGACGTCTGATTGCTACAAAGGACATCTTGCGGGGCGAAGAAATCACGCTCAATTACTCCGGTATGGACGTGAGGGACGATGCGAAAGCCCTATTCCAGAAGCATGGTTTCATATGCCGTTGTCCGCTTCACACGAAGTCGAAGAGGGTGGGTGAGCGGATTCACGAGCACCTCATGCGGGCATTCAACGGCTACAACGGGTGGAAACGCGTGAAGACAGGCGACGTCGTTGCCATGGGGCCGAACATCTCGGCCAGCCTCGACCTCACCGATTTTGAATTGTAACGCCTTCTGCGCTCAAAAACACTGGAATTATCACATATCACATTTTAGCACCCATATATCATCGCGTCGGCAACGCGTCAGTTGGCGCCTGTGTCGGCCTCGGGCTTGGCCTCGGGCTCCGCGGCATCGGCCTCGGGCTTGGCCTCGGGCTCCGCGGCATCGGCCTCGGGCTTGGCCTCGGGCTCCGCGGCATCGGCCTCGGGCTTGGTCTCAGGCTCCGCGGCATCGGCCTCGGGCTTGGCCTCGGGCTCGGCCTCGGGCTGGGTGTCGTCCGTGATGGACACGAGCGCCTTGGTCCACTTCGAGCAGCGCGCCTTGGTGTCGACAGCGACCTTGACGCCGGCGCCCACGAACGCGCGGCACACGCTGGCGAGGACGTCGAGCGTGAAGGTCCCCTGCTCGTTCGTAATCGCACGGCTCTTGGCGTACGACTCGGCGAACTTGGCGTCCTTGATCACCCCCGCCGCGGTCGTGAAGAAGCCCATCCCGCACATCTCCACCTCGGGGAACTGCACGTCGGGCGAGACGGAGAGGGGGGTCATCTTCTCCTTCCCCACGAGCGCGGGGTCGAACTTCTCCACGGCAGAGAGCTCGCGGCCGTTGTCGGAGACGTGGAGGGCACACGTGACCGGCGAGGGCGAGCCGAGCATCGACTCAAGGACCTCGATGCTGGGCATCACGCCCGCATCGACGACCACCAGGCGGTCAAATTCGGATGCGTCGGGGAGGCCGTTCACGATCCACTGCATGATCTCCGACCGTTCGAGGTGGGCGGGAGGGATGCGGAGGTTGACGCTCGTCTCGGGCTTCTGCACGAGCGCGGTCACCATCTTGCACCAGCCGGCGACCCAGTCGGAGCTGAACTCCGTCCCGTGGGCGGCGACGATGAACCGCTTGGCGGCGGCGGAGGAGGACGAGGGCGAGGACGAGGACATAGTTGGCTGGCTGGCTGGCTGGGGTATCGATGATATCGTTTGATATGTTTTTCTTTTAGGAGACTGCACGCACGCACGCACAGTGTGGACCGTGGGAGAAGCCCATCCCTAAGGAGTTGACGATCGTGATGTATCCACCGGGACCACGCCGACCATGCCGACCATGCCGACCACGCCGACCACGCCGACGAGCGCGATCCCCGCCACGGTGGCGGCGTTCGCCAGGGAGCTCGCCGAGGAGCACGCCCGGCGCGCGGGCGCGGGCGAAGAAGACGCCGCGGCGGAGCGGGTGGCGCGCGACGTCCTCGTGAGGCTCCGTGAGCACCCCCCCTTCCTCGCACGAGCCGTGCCCGGGCACCCGGACCTCGTGCACGTGTTCCGCGAGTACCTCCCGACGTCCAAGCGCCGCGCCTCCACGACCGCGCTGGCACGCGATGCGCGGTTCGTGGTCGTCGACCGCCGGAGCGGCGCCGTCGTCGCACACGCGCCGGCCACACCGGACCACGTCGAGATCGACGCAGTGGACCGCTCGGGTAGCGTTCTCTCGACGTTCCTCCGCAAGGGCGGGGTCCGATTCACCCGGGCGTACCCGGGAGCGGTCCTGACCGCGTACCGGCACGACGGGGCGTGGATCCTCGCGAGCGCGACCTGTCCGGACCTCCTCTCGCGGGAGCGCTCTAAGGTCCGGGACCGCGCGCTGGAGGCGGTGGAGAGGACAGTCGGCAAGACCTTCGCGGAGATGACGGACGGCTTGAGGGACGGCACGGATGCGGGCGAGGGCGCGAGCATCATCCGCTTTCTCGCGGGGGACGACGGGGTCGCACGCGCGATGACCGCCGAAAGCGCCGCCGCCACGGGGATGCCGCTCGTCGAGGAGTTCGCGGACCTCGACGCCGCGATCCGGGACGCGAGCGACCCAGCCTCCTTCGGCTTCGTCGCGCGTGGGGAGTGCGGGAGGAGCTTCCTCGTCCAGCACCGCGCGGTGCACAGCGAGACCGAAGCGCCGTCGCAGCGCCGTCGCCGCTACGGGGACGAGCTCGGCGAGCTCGTGGAGTTCCAGGCGACGGCGACCCGTGACGCGGTGGCGCTTTCCGCGGAGGCCGGCGGGCCCGCGGCGCGCATCCGGGAGATGTCCGCCGACCTCGTCGCGCGGGTCGTCGCGACGACCGAGGTCCTGGGCCGCGGCAACGAGGAGGGCGTAGCGGTGCCGCGCGGGAAGAAGGCGTTCGTCCGCGTCCGCGTGGAGGCCGAACGCGGGCTCCCCGCGGCGCTCCGCTTCCACATGTGCCAGCTCCGCGAGGTCAGCAAGCGGACCGGGACGTTCCCCACCGCGGACCAGGCCATCGACTACGTATGCCGCCTCGACGAGCGCTCCTTCGTGTCGCTAGTCCGCGCGCTGGCGCCCGGGCCCGAGCGCGCCCCGAGCGCGCCCCCCCGCACTGGTTAGGAATTCATGGATTTCGCGGAGAGCGTCGCGTTCGTGTGCGCGCCCAGGCCGAAGACGAAGTCCGGGTTGTTGATGCCGTTGGCCTTGATGGCGTCCTTGGCGACACGGATGCACTCGTTCTCCTGCATGTAGCGGTTCCGATACACGAGGGAGGACATGGTCAAGTTGGTCATGGCGGTAGATTCCGACTGCGGCTTCATGAGCGTAAGGGCCCCGTTGTTCGGGAAGAGGTGCGTTCCCAGAGAGGAGACGACGGGGTCATCGAGGTGGTGCCGGCAGAAGACGTCGATCACCCCGACGCCGTTGACGTATACCGTACACCGGACCATGTTGCGGAGGCTCGGCGACTCGGGGAGGTCCCAGTTGGCGTCGCGCATCGTGACGATCACGTGCGCGTACCTGTGTTGGTCGGACGCATCCTTGCTACCTGTCAGGTATTTGTTGATGTCCGCACGGAGGACCTTGTGAACGTTCTCACCTGTGAGGCGGGCGCCATGGTTAGACTCATCGCCGAACCGCACGGGGGACAGTAGTCCGGTGTATACGTAGTCGAACGTGATCTCCAGCTGGTTCGAAGGGTTCGAAAGGTCCGAATGGTCCCGGTGCATGATGATCTTCGGGCAGGCGCGGACGTCGTTCCCGCGGTGGAGGAGCACGACCTGGTCGGTGCCCGGGTTATCCTGTGTGGAACCGAACTCTAGGAAGAACTCCCAGGTGAACTCGGTGCCTCCCCGCTGGTTGTGGCTCTGGGGGAGGTATGCGCCAGCGATGACCGAGGACCGCGCGGCCGTCTCGCGCGGCGCGAGGAGCGACCGGATGGTCAGTCCGTCACGAGAGATACCCAGCTTGTCGGGCCCGGTGATTTCCACGCGGTAGTCCTCGTCCACGGACCGCGAAGGGGCAGACTCGCGGCCGTAGACGTACTCCACCGCGATGTACGCCGCCACGACGATCGACGCCCCGACGGCGATCTGGACGGCCGTTCCGCTGTCCGCGCCGGTGATGCTCATCATGCCCCCACGAGACAAACTATTTTTCACGATACGTGGACATGAACGCGAGCAGGAGGAAGACGCCGCCGCCGGCGGCGGCGCCCCCCGCCGCGTGCGGCCCGGAGGGAACGTGGGTCCGCATCGGCGGGAAGTGGCGAGGCGTCGACGCCGCCCTACCCGAGGCGGTCCTGCGCGAGCACCGCATCCCTCTTCCGCCCGCGTACGACCCCGCCTGGGTGTGCCGCTCGCCCGGGAGGGTCGTCGCGGTCGGAGTCGATGCCAAGGGCCGGCGCCAGGTGCTGTATTCGGACGCCGCCGTCCGCGAGCGCGAGGAGCGGAAGCGGGAGCACCTCGCACGGAACCTCGCGTGCGTCCCCGCCGCCGTGGAGAAGCTCCGTGCGCACCTCCGGAAAGCGGACCCCGCGCACCCGAAGCCGGAGGACGTGATGACCCTCGCCGCGGTGATCCTGCACGATACGGGTATCCGCCTCGGGAAGCAGGACCACCTCGTCGCCGGGGAGTCCCACGGGCTGAGCACACTGCAGTGTCGGCATGTACATGTTGAGCAGCAACGGCAACGCCCGCGGGTGCGGTTATCGTTCGCGGGGAAGCACCGCGTCCTGAACGAGGTCGCGATCGAGGACCCCGATGCCGTGCGCTGGGTGGCGGCGCTTGCCTCGGGACAGTGCGGCGCGAAGGGCGACGGCACGCGGGCGTTCTTCGGGGCGGGCGGGGAGTGGGTCATGCACCACCGGACGTTCTCCCGGTGGCTCGCGAAAAAGCTCGGCCCGCGGTGTGCTGTCACGCCGAAGGAGTTCCGCACTGTCGTCGCGAACCGCATTTTCCTGGAGGCGGTGCGCGACGGCGCGACCGCGCCGCAGGCCGTCGCGGAGACCGCTCGCCGGCTGAACAATACGCCCGCGGTCGTGCGGAAGTCCTACGTGGTCGAGGATGTCATGGTCGCGGTAGAGACCGCGCCGTCCCTCCCGGTGCTGGCGGGCGAGATTCGTCGCGCGGGGGTGGACGCGTTCCTCGCTACTATCGTGGGTTCTAGAGGTCGCCTTCCTGACGAACGACGGAAGCCTCACGCGGGAGCGTCTGATGGATCGCAGAGAGAACCGCAGAGACGAGGCGGTCGGCGTTCTTCTCAGCGGACTGCCGCAACTCGTTGTCGCGAGTGATCCTATCCCTGACGACTTTGACATCCGGCGAAACGGATATTTCCTCCAACCTTTCGTAAATCCACCGGCCCATGTTCGTGGTGGCGTCGTCGCGTGGTGGCGTCGAGACTCCCTCATCTTCCGGATTCATGGCGCGTTTCCACGCGATCATCCAATAGATGATCGCGGCGTTTTGATTGGTAGCGTCCGCCCTATCGTCCGCCGCAGCACTACCATCGCCTCCTTTCCAGAAGCGCTCTTTGTTAGCATCTAGGAGTTTGGCCCCACGCACAGTGAGATCTTCCAGATTCTCATCCTGCCGAGTAATCCCAGGCACCGCAGTCGCGGAGCCGGACGCCGCGGCGGAGACGGCGGGCATGGATCCGGGCGCCGCAGCCGCGGAGCCGGACGCCGCAGCGGCGTCAGCGGGCACCGCAGCCGCGGAGCCGGACGCCACGGCGGAGACGGAGGGCGCCGCAGCCGCGGAGCCGGACGCCACGGCGGAGACGGCGGGCGCCGCAGCCGCGGAGCCGGACGCCACGGCGGAGACGGCAGGCACCGCCGCCGCGGAGCCGGACGCCGCAGCGGCGTCGGTTGGTATGGGCGCCGCAGCCGCGGAGCCGGACGCCGCGGCGGAGACGGCGGGCACCGCCGCCGCGGAGCCGGACGCCGCAGCCGCGGAGCCGGACGCCGCAGCGGCGTCGGTGGGTATGGGCGCCGCAGCCGCGGAGCCGGACGCCGCGGCGGAGACGGCGGGCACCGCCGCCGCGGATCCGGACGCCGCAGCGGAGACAGCGGGCACCGCAGCCGCGGATCCGGACGCCGCGGCGGAGACGGCGGGCACCGCAGTCACGGAGCCGGACGCCGCGGCGGAGACGGCGGGCACCGCAGTCACGGAGCCGGACGCCGCAGCCGCTGAGCCGGGCGCCGCGGCGGGCACCGCAGTCGCGGAGCCGGGCGCCGCAGCCGCGGAGCCGGACGCCGCAGCCGCGGAGCCGGGCGCCGCGGCGGGCACCGCAGTCGCGGATCCGGGCACCGCAGCCGCGGAGCCGGACGCCGCAGCCGCGGAGCCGGGCGCCGCGGCGGGCACCGCAGTCGCGGAGCCGGGCGCCGCAGCCGCGGAGCCGGACGCCGCGGCGGAGACGGTGGGCGCCGCAGCCGCGGAGCCGGACGCCGCGGCGGAGACGGTGGGCGCCGCAGCCGCGGAGCCGGACGCCGCGGCGGAGACGGCGGGCACCGCAGTCACGGAGCCGGACGCCGCGGCGGAGACGGCGGGCACCGCAGTCACGGAGCCGGACGCCGCGGCGGAGACGGCGGGCACCGCAGTCGCGGAGCCGGTCGCTTCCGCCGCCCCGGCCGCGGGCATCGCAATCGCGGATCCGGACGCTTCCGCCTGGGCGCTGGTCAAGTTCCCGTTGTGGGGGGGAGCCCCCCTTGGGACGGGAGGGGCCCCGCGCTGACCGCTCGTCAGGGCTGGGGAGATGCGGGTGGGGTCGACAGCCGTCTTCCTCGCGTGGGAGAGGTACGCGAACATTTCCGCGTCGTACGTCAGCTCCCGGAGGAGCGGGACCTTCCCCTCGCGCCTATCCTCTATCGCGGCCACGAGAGCCACGCGGCCGGTCCTCCCGCGCCACTGCGGCTTACGGGAGAGCATCGCGCGGAGCTTCTTCATGATGGCATTCGCGGATCCCCCTCCGGACTGTCCCGCAGCCTTTGTGTCGGCAATCAAACCAAGTACGGCTCGGGAGACGCCAGAGCGGAATTCTTTGTTATCCGACACCGTGTAGGCGATGTCGGCGATGTCGGAGAACCACCACTTGACCAGGATACCGTACAGGTGGGAGGCCTCCACGCGGTCCACCGCCGCCTTGTACCGGTCTATCAGGGTCTGGGCCAGCTTCTGCGTCCTGGACACGTTCCACAGGAAGTAGTACATCATGACGAGATCGCTTCCGCTGAGAGATTTCACTGACGTCTCCAACTCCAATGTATTCCAGTGACTGTTGAATACCGACTCCCCCAACATCTTCACCGCGACCAGGAGGGTGGCTCTCGGGTTTTTCTTGATGTTATTTTCAACAACTTCTTGATCGAAACCTACCGTCGATACTACCGCCTTATATACGAACTTCTGCGTCCGTTCCCACCATCCTTCATCTTGTTCCGGTTTCTTGCACAAGGCATTGGCTTGGCCGAACCTGTGATCGTTTACGCCGGACACTTGTGCGATGCGACGGACGCGGAACGCGAGGAACCGCTGCGAGACGTCCGGGTCGTGCGCCCACTGCTTGGGGTCATCGGCGTACGGGTCCGCCACGACGGACCCGCCCGCCGCGACGGACCCGCCCGTCGAGGTGCGATTCATGTGGTTCACATACGTGAACGCCATTTCCACGAAGGAGGAATCTCCCGGGCTGGACATCGCCTGGAGAGCGGGGAGGACCGTGGTCAGCATCGCGGTCGTGTGATTTTCAAGGTCGCCCCATATCTGTGGCCTATCGTCCGTCTGCTGCCGCTGCCGCTGCCACTCGGAGAAGCTGTGACTGTTGAAGTTACGCAGCAGGTCGAGCTCGCCTTTATTGGTCTCATCCAGTCGGCCGTCGACAATCGAAGTCTCGTCGATCCCGTCCGCCTCGCCGTCGTCGTCGTCGTCGTCGTCGTCGTCCCATCTGTACACGAAGTACCGACGCAGCTCGGCGTCGGGGATCCTTCCCTGGATTTTACTGACATGGACGCACATGTCGATGACGGCTTCGATTCCGGAAACGTTACTGTCAACTCGGGAGGCGTCCAGTTTAACCTCTTCTTTATTCCCACCAAGAAAGGCGAGTTTGGAGTCGGCGTCGACCTTGCTCGGTCCCGGGAGCTTCGTATTCGCATCGCGGAGGGCCAAGGCCACCTCTTCCGTGACATTGCACTTCACGATCGGTGTGATTACGTCCCGGCGGTCGCTCCGGACCGCGCAGGCGAGAGTCATCGCGCGGGCGTAGACCCCCAGCTGGGTGTCCCACTTGTCGCCGGATCCTTCGTCGGTCGGCGCGTCGCTGCGGACGGCACGATCTATGTTCATCGCCTCAGGTCTCAGGAGGGCGACGTCCTTCTGTATCCAGGAACGCTTGAAGATTCCCATGAGAGTCGCCCCACTCTCCGCTGCGGAGAGGAGCGATGCTACCTCCGCGTGGGTGAGATTGGGGGGGATATCAGCTGGGATGACCCGGTACCGTTTGGGGGTCGTAGAAGAATCATCGCCATCGCCATCGACCGAGATCAGGTCTCCACTGGTCCCGGGCCCGATGATATCGATGGCCTCGATGTATTTCTGGCACGCGCTCCGGAGGCGCTTCTCATCGGCGGCGGCGTCGCCCGCGAGGATCTCCCTCCACGAGTCGTACGCGTCCAGAGCCTCGACGATGCTGAGCCCGCCATTCCAGTCGTATGTATCCTTGTTCATGATCAGCACCGAACTGCCATCATTATCACCAAAGTAGTTGCGCACATGGGACAGCTTCTGTTGTGTCAACCACTGGAACCTCGGTAGCACCTTGGTCAGCTTGGTATTCCATTCCTCGAACTGGGATGACCCTTCCCCCCATTTCATGCACATGTCTCCATTGATCGAGACAGTGGATCCGTCATTCCACGCCCCGTAACGGATCCCGAACGCGAGGTCGCCGAGCGTGTATTGCTCGGGCTGGAACGGGACCTCGATGGGGGCCTCGTCGCCGATCCCCGCCGCCACGTGCGCGTTGAACAGTGCGCGGGCGTAGGTCGTGGTTGCGTTTTTTACGATATTCATCACGGACGTCCAGAACGCGTGGCTGCCGAGCTCGTCATTGCTCTCTCTGGCGACCTGCCCCCAGGTATTGATCGTCGCCTTGACCGCGGGCTTGGCGCCATCGTCAAGCTTGCAGAATTTCTGGAAGGTCTTTTCGAGCGATTTGACGGCCAGCTTCACGAGTGCGGACGCGAAGGGACTTGCCTCAATGTCCGCGGACTCCGGGGATGTCTTGTGGCGCACGGACAGCGCGAAGAGGACCCCCGCGCCGGTGCGCTCGGGGCCGAGGAATTTCTCTGCCCTCGCGCGGCCCCCCCTCTCGATGGCTTCCTCCGCTTTCCGCACGCGGGAGCGGATGTTGTTGTTTTCCGCCGACACGTCGTCGTCGCCGTCGTCGAATTTCACCTCCTCGAGACTCTTCTTGACCGCTTCTGCCTTCTCTTTCGGCGGGACGACGGTGCCAGTACTTGCGGGCCAGTATTTGTCGTAGAACCTCTCGACGGCGTTCTCGCTCAGGAGGCGGTACAGGTAGTACCACGGGGTCACCACTTGGTCTTCCACTTTGTCATCCCGATCTTTGTCATCCCGATCTTCTAAGTGTTTCAGGTGCTCTTCCGTTTCGATCCCCTCGGCGACGACGCGGCTCCGCAGCTTGTCACGGGTGTCCGCGTCGGCGTCGGCGTCGGCGTTGGCGTCCGGCCCGAGCGCCTCGTTGACCTTCGCGTTGAACTTCGCGCGAAGGTCAACGAGGAGATTCTCTCTATCAGCCTCGAGGACATCGAGCGCTCCCGGATCCCCTTTCCACTTGTCACCGAGCACGTTCTGATCCATGAAGTTGCCGCTCACGATCATCGAGTACCAACGGCTCTTGCCGAACGTGCGGACCGCCCATTCGAGCCATTCCGCGTTCGATGTGATGCTCTCGCTCTCCCCGCTAGTGTCCAGGCCGAGCGTATTTGCGATTGTGATCACGCGGTCCACGATCGGTGAGTCCGACCGGTGTTCCTCCCGGCCGGTGTTCCTCCCGAGCATCAATTCCAGATTTGATGCGGTGGCATTCGCTTGACCAAAGATACGGACGACCTTGTCGAACGTCGGGAGCACCTCGTTCTTGTATTTGTTCCACGCAGAGAGATCGGCGTTGGCGAACAGGTCCGAATTCCACACCTCGTAGAACCGGGCCGCCACCGCCTCTATGATGCCGGACATCGCGGTGCCCGGGGGGGGAGGCCGCGGGGGATCGCTGGGGATCGTCGATGCGGCCGTTTCTTCGAGGAAGTCCAGGTACGTTTCCAGCGCCATGTCTTCTTTCGTGGGGCCGAACAGCTTCCAGAACAGATTCGGCACCTCCGGATTGTTCGTCGCAGAGAAGAGAGCTTGGATATTCAGGTTGCCCAGCACCGACGCCGGCGGGGCGTCGGTGGAACACGGCCGCGGGGGGACCCAGTTCTGCCCGAACCATTTCCTCGCGCGGTCGAGCACGCGAGTGAGATGCTCGGGAATACCGGAGGCCTGGTCCGGCCGCTTGCTGAGCCACTGGCCCGCGCGCGCCACGAGCGCCGCGACGCGCGCGTCCCGCGGGACGCGCGTCCCCTCGGGGGAGTCGGGCACGTCAGTCCCCGCGCACTCGCCCTCGCCATCTTCGGCGCCGACCCCGCTGGCGAGTCCCTCGAGGACCTTGTTCGCATCGACGACCGTCGTGTTGCCGAAGTGCGCGTGGAAGTCGATCGCGGTGTGCACGTCGATGTCTTTATTCCTGAACACATTCCCGAGGTGCTTGTCCACCGTCTCGTTCATTTCCACCACATTTTTCAGGAGAGTCTCCCTGGCCATGGCCGCATCGCTGGGGAAGTTGGCCACCCGCTTCATGTACTCCGCCGCCGCGGGGGACGTGGCTCGGCGCGCCGCCCGGTGCGCTTCCAGAAGAAGTCCCTCATCACTGACGAGGTCCGCGACCTTCACGAGTCCGATCTCCCGGACCGCGCCCGCGTCGAGCGCTAGGGGCGGGGAGAACGCGTCTGCGACCTCGTTGAACTTTTTAATCCGATCGAGGAGTTTGTCCGGCTGAAGGGCATTACTGGCGAGGAGAACACCGGAAACATCGGACATGTTGCGCTCTCCTGTGCCCTCGTTTCCGAAGAGGGTTCCGGTCGCGGCACTGAGAAACGCGATGGCGCCGTCCTCGGTCTGCAGCTGCTTGCTTCCCAAGTCCGGGAACTGCGCGGAGATCGGGGCCACGAGCGCGTTGTACCGCTCGACGAGTTCCCGGGGGGACGTGCTGCTCCACACGCCCGGTCTGGTCCCCACTACCCACTCGGCGGCGCGGGCGACCGTCCCGCCGAGGACCGACGTCCCGGGTGTCGACTCGGATGCGTTGTACCCCGCCCACTGCAGCGACATCGATATCGCTTGGTACGCTTGCTTAAGCGTTTCGACGTCGCCTTCGGTGAGCGGTACCGAGCAGTCTTTGACGATGTTGAGCACGGCATCGCCGTTGGCGATCGAGCTGTCCGTTCGAAACGTACCGGGCAGTTTGAAGTAGTCATCGAACGCCTCCTCCAGTTCCTTGTAGGTATCCACGCGGAGTTCGCGCTTCATCGCGTTCAGGCGGCTCAGCACGGCCGCGACGGCCGCGCGGTCCGCTTCGAGGTCCTCCGCGAGGACCGTGCCGCCGTCGTTCGTGCCCTCCGTGCGAATGTTGTTGAGGCACCGCGACAAGTGGGATCCCCGGACGGCCGCGAGGTCCGCCTTGAAGTCCGCGGGGACGGGGACGCGCTCCTGCGAGGGGTCATTCTCCAGGTTCCGCAGCAGGAAGAAATCCCTGACCGGGACATCTTTGGGGCTCGTCTTCATTGAGTCGATCTTCGTGTTGGGGGATTGGGACATGCCCGAGGCGACGCTGAACTTCAGATGCTTCCCCGCCTTCCAGATGACGCCGAGTTCGCGGGGGGACATGGTTCCGTTCTTGGCCGCGATGAGCGCAGTCAAGAGCACGGTGTGCGCGGGGTACTTGGCGGGATCGCTCAGCTCGCCATCGTCGCCAATAAGCTTGTTTGCGGATTCGACGAGGTTCGGCAGCGTATCGACGACGACGGACAGGCTCTGATCCTGGGAGCTGGACACCACGGCGTCCACGATCTGATTGTCCATGGCCTGCAGGGCTTCGGGGGTGGGCTCGAATGCACCGCCGAGCCGTGAGAAGCACATCGAGAGGACCACGGCCCGCCGCGCGCACTCCTCGACGCTATCCGCTCTCTGGAGGACCCCGGAGTTGAAATCTTGCGCCTTACGTTTCCCCTTACTTGCCCGCAAGCTTGACCGCAAGCGGGTCACTTCTTGCACATTACGATTCCCGCTGCCGTACCAGAACTCCAGGCCCGCTAGAACATTCACATCATTATTGATGATGTCGCTGATCGTCCCCTCCCCCGTCCACACCCACTTCGTGACCTCGCCTAGGTCGGAGAGCTGCGCCGGGGCGCCGGGCGCGGACTTGGCTCCGCCGCGCGTCGTATCACCCCCCCCTCCGGGGTCCGCGAAACCAACCGTGACCATGACCATGGTTCCGGCTCGATCCGTTGCTCTCCCCTGACAATTTATTTATGTCGCGCGGTGCATATATGGGCGAATCAGTATCGGAGAGAGCGGAGAGGTTCCGCGCGACGCTCGCGCTGAGCCTCGTGTACTCCCTCATCAGCGGCGGGCTGCTCCTCCTGGTCGCGAGGTACGGCCTCTCGGAGGGGGTCCGCGGCCTCCGGCCGATGATCGTGACGGTGCTGGTGGGCATCGCGATCGTCACCGCCTGGGCGCTCGTGCGCGTCTGGTCGACCGACTCCGAGGAGTACTCGCGCGACATGAAGAGCCGCCGGCGCGCCGCCAGCGCGCGCCCGAACTCCTGCCCGGACGGGTACGTGTTCGCGGGAAAGACCGATGAAGGGAGGATATGCTCGAAGGTGGGCGACGACAACATGAACATTGCCACGGACGACAATTCCAACATCAATCTCGACGATATTGATGGGATCGGGGACGACGTTCGTGACGGCACCAACACCGCCCGGTGCACGTGGATCGCTGACCATGACAGCCGTGGGGGGATGTGGTCCGACATCGGCTGCTGAATCATTCGCCCGGGTGGTCGGTCGTCCGCGCGGGGTCGACCGCGGAACCGTTTTTCGTCCCCCTCCACATGAGTATCGTCGTCCCCCCCGCGACCGCGCTGCTCGCCCCGGGGGCGGTCTCGTCCGCCCTCGCCACGGTGGTATCCGGCTGGGCGGCCGGAAGCGCGATGAGTTCCGGCGCCCGCGCCGGGCGGAGGGAGGCGCGCGCGCCCGGGACACCGCCCGCGTACGTGTTCTGGGTCGCCTGGACGATCATCTACGCGCTCGTCGGCGTGCAGGCGGCCGTCGCGCCGAGCGCCGACGCGCGCCTGCACCTCTACGCGAACCTCGCGGTCAACTTGGCATGGCCCCTCATCTACGAGAAGGCGGGGAGGGACGCGCGTGCCACGCTCGCGGTGCTGCTGTGGCTGGTGCTCGACACGTGGTACCTGATCCTCGTCGAGCGGATGGCCCTGCTCCTCCCCTACGGGCTGTGGATGCTCTTCGCGGCGTGGCTTATGACATGAACGTCGTCTGCGCTTTTTTGTACGGCTCCGCATGCCGTATGCGGACCACAACGCCACGACCCCGCTCGACCCCGAGGTCGAGCGCGAGGTCTCGCGGATCGCGCGCACGCGCTTCGGCAACCCGAGCTCGAGTTACGCGCAGGGGCGCGAGGCAGCGGTCGTCCTCGCGGACGCGCGCCGCGCGGTCGCGGAGGCGCTTGGGGCGCGCTTCGTCGACGAGGTCGTGTTCACGGCCTCGGCCACCGAGTCCAACTGCACGGCGCTGCGCCTCGCGGCGGGAAACACGGTCCCCGCACACCGGATCGTCACGACCGAGACGGAGCACGCGAGCGTGATCGCGACGTGCGAGCACCTCAAGGCGTTCCAGGACGTCGACGTCGCCTTCGTGCCCGTCGACGGCGACGGGCAGCTGACCTTCGAGGCGTTCCGCGACGTCGCGATGCGGCACCCGCCCGGGGTGGTGTCGCTGATCCTGGCCAACAACGAGACGGGCGTCGTGCAGGACGAGGCGGTCGTCGCGGCGATCGGCGCGTGGTGCCGGCACCACGACGTTCTCCTGCACCTCGACGCGACGCAGGCCGTGGGCAAGATCCCCGTCGACGTCGTGCGCCTCGGAGCGGACCTCCTGTCGCTCTCGGCACACAAGTTCTACGGCCCGCGCGGCGTCGGGGCGCTGTGGGTGCGGCGCGAGGCCCGCCACCGCGTGCTGCCGCTGATGACCGGCGGCAAGCAGGAGATGGACCTGCGCGCCGGGACGGAGAACGTCCCCGGGATCCACGGGCTCGCGGTCGCCATCCGCCGCGCCACGGAGGAGGATGCCCTCGGGGCGTACGACCGGCACGTCCGCGCGCTCCGCGACCGCGCGCGCGACCAGCTCCTCCGGCTCGTCCCCGGCGCGTTGGTCATCGGCGGCGGCGCCGCGCGGGTGCTGCCCAACACGCTGAGCGTCTCGCTGCCGGGGGTGGACTCGCGGCGGTTCGTGCGTTCCCTCGACGAGGCGGGCATCTCCGTGGGGATCGGGTCCGCGTGCAGCAAGGGGAAGCGGAGCCGCGTCCTCCAGGCGTACGGGGTCCCCGAGGAGCGCGAGCGGGGCGTATTCCGCATCAGCTTCGGGAAGGACAACACCGTCGCGGAGGTCGACGCGATCGTCGCCGTCTTCCACCGCACCTGGCTGCGGCTGGGGGTCTCGCCCGTCCCTGAACCGCCGACATTGAAAAAATCACAGGTGTGAGATCACTCGGGCATACGGCGGAGACAACGACCATGGGTAGGGACGAGCTTGAACTTGTTCTGGCTAGGGTCGTGTGTTGCGATGTCGTCAGCGCGCTGAAGGACCCGTACGGCAGCACCTTCAGACTCGAATGCATGCTGGAGGCGATCGAGAAACTCGTCAAGGGCGAGACCGATCTCTGCCCCGGGTGCGGCGGCCGCTATCTGAACGACCCAAAGGAATTCCACACCGAGTGCGCCAAACACACCGAGTGCGCCAAATGCAGGAATCTCCCCAAGTTTGAATTCGAGTCGTTTGGCTCCGAGTCTGGCTCGGAGTCTGAGGCCTGAGGCCTGAGGCCTGAGGACGAGGCACACTGCCTGACCTGAGGGCGCCTAGGGTGCTTTTGTGTCTTCCACCGCACCTGGCTGCGGCTGGGGGTGTCGCCCGTCCCTGAGCCGCCGACCCGATGAAAAAATCACGGGTGTGAGATCAATCGAGCACTCAACCCTTCCGTTAAGGATCCGTTCGAACGAAGCCAAGCTCATGCTCAGCTGCGTCATCGATCCGCCGTCCAAGAAGGCGTTCGGCCCGTCTGAGAACCCGTTTAACCGGGGACCAGACGCCTACTCCATCAAGGACCTACTGGCGGTAGTTGAAAGTCGGAAGGACCCTCGTCGGAAGGAGGGCACGGTCTGCGTCCTGATCGGGGACGTCTGGTGGACGATGAAGGAGTCCGCATTCCTTGCGGAAGCAAGGAAGTACGTGGACCCCTTCGATGACAACGACTTCTTCGATGGCGCTGTCGAGGGCTACTACGTACGCGCCCCAGTCAGCCCCTAATTGGCCTGACTGTGTGCTCTATTTGCATTTTTGATGTAAAAAGGGAGGTCGCGGTTCCGCGAATCAGTTCGAGTAGGCAATGCCCCCCATGCCCCCGGTCTGGCGGAAGACGTTCCAGTTGCGGCCGAAGATGGCGACAGAGCCGGCGGTCTTGGTGAACGCGGGGTCCCAGGAGATCTCCACGACGGCGTTGTCCACGCGCGACATGTTCAGGGACCCGGAGGGCTGCACCGTGTTCTCGCAGTGGAGGGCGAAGGGGATGGTGACGATCGGCTCCTCGGGGATGGCCGTGTGCGAGCGCCAGGCGGTGTACATGTGGTAGCGGGAGCCGGGGGCGGCGGCCTGCATCTCGTGGTTGTTCAGCTTGAGGATGAGGCTCTTGACGGGGTTGTAGTAGAGCGCCGCGTCGGCGTCGGCACCGGTCCAGGTCTTGACGTCCGAGGAGGAGTGGAAGTTGAAGTGCATGTTGCGCTCCTTGGCCCAGTCGGACTGGGGGAGCACGATGAGCTCGGAGACGGGGTGGTTGAAGGCCACGCGCACGTTGGTGGACTGGGCGTCCTTGGGGATGGTCTCCGTGGTCACCTGGGACACGACGAGGAGGGACTCGGACGAGTTGGTGGCGAAGCGCTTCCGCTCGTCGGCGTCGAGGTAGGTGTACTTCCCGTAGAGGCGGAGGTCGAGCTCGCCGTCGAGGTCGGCGTCCGTGAGGGGGCCGAGGTTGGCGTTCCCGACGCCCTCGGAGTCGTCGCCGTAGGTCGTGCCCTTGAGGGCGTCGCGCACGAGGGCGGTGCCCTCGGAGTACACGTAGCGAGTGAGGGACTCGAGCTTGGCGAGGGAGAGCGTGATGCGGACCTCGTGGTACTGCATGCCGACCAGGTTGAGGCTGGAGCCGGGGTTCAGCGTGAACCAGAAGGGGAGCGGCACGATGCACTCGAGGTCGGACTCGGAGCCGGAGGTGAGGAAGTTGCCGAGCATCACCTCGATCCCGCGGCGGTGGGAGGCAGACACGGCGAGGTCGTGCATGGCGAACATGTACGAGGAGAAGAGCCGGTCGATCCGGCTACCGCCGACCTCGCACTCGGCCTCGCTGATGAGGGCGAGGGCGGCGAAGTCGCAGTACATCTTGCGCGCGTCGACGTTGGCGGAGTCCTTCACCGTCTTGATGGAGGGCAGCCTCACCGTGCAGAAGAGGTCGGAGAGGAGGTCGGCGTGGCGGAAGATCTGGGCCGAGAGGCGCGAGGCGCCGAAGCGGACGGTGCCGTTGAGGCTCTGCGCGATCACCTCCTGCGAGAACATCGTGTACCTCCGGTACGAGCTCTTGAAGAACGTCACCGAAGGGGACGACGTGAGGTAGGCATCCTGACTACCGAGCGCGACGAGCTGGAGGAGGGCGGCACCGGACATCGTGTATAGCCCGGCGGAGAAAAAAAAACGGAGCGTTGCGACCGGCCCGCGGCGCCGCCGCGGCCGGCGGTTGGGTGCGCGGGGCCCGGGCGCCCTTTCTTTTCGGCCCATGGGCATGGGTACTGGTACGGGCACGGGCACGGACACGGACTCGCTGTGGCTCGCGAACTACCGCCCCTCGGTGCGGTCGGTCGAGGAGGCCCTGAGCCTGGGCGTGAGGGAGTCGTTCGCGCACATGCTCATGCGCCCGTCCCCCGAGGACGCGAACCCCCCCTCGGCCGCGCGCGAGCTCCGGCGCGCGCGGCTCGTCCCGCGGCGGCGCGCGGCCGCCGAGCCCGGCGGTGGGCGGTTTGCGAGCGCCGTGGGGCCGACGACCGACGCGATCGAGACGCGCGCGTCGGAGCTCGCGCGCGCCGGAGCGGACGCTGGAGCTGACGACGACGACGCTGACGGCGCCGGCGCCGGCGTCGTCGTCGTCGACCGGCGGACGCTGGAGGAGAGCACGGCGGTCGCGCCCGTCCCGGTCACGACCGCGGAGGGCGCCGTGGCGATGCACGTGGCGATGGTGTCACGCGACTCGGGCGCGACGCTGGTCTCCGGGGTTCCAGAGGGCGGGGTCCCGGGATACGACTACGACTACGACTACCCCGCGCTCCTCCGGGATCTCTCCGCGCTCCCCGACTTCGTGTACCGACCGATCGAGACGCTCGCGGCCATCGGCGTCTACCTGGACGCCCCCGAGGTCCCCGAGGACTTCAGGCGCGCGGTGCGCGACATGGAGTCCGCGCGCGTGGACGCCCAGGTCCGTGCGGACGGCGCGCGCCGCCTCCCGCACGTCCCGGCCCTCGATGCCGACGCCGATGCCGACGCCGATGCCGACGCCGACGCCGACGCCGACGCCGACGCCGACGCCGACGCGGCCCCGCGGGTGCAGTATGCGAAGCACGCGGCCCGCGCGCCGGAAGTCAACCCGGTCGACGTCGGCGAGCTGGGCGAGTCGACGGACCTGTCCCGCTTCGAGAACCGCGCCGTCGACCCCGTCGCGGACGTCGACCTCCCGGTCGTCACGAACGCGCTGGACGCCGTCGACGGCGCAGGGGATGCGCCCATGGATGCGTACACGTACACGGACCCGTACGCCACCGGGATCGCGCGGCGGATCTTCGCGTACACGGGGCTCCGGCTCGACCCCGGGACGCCCGCGCCCACGGTCCGCGTCGACCGCCCGGCGGGCGTGCCCGAGGAGCTGACGCGCGCGCTGCTGGCGCTCTCGCCGAGCGACCTCGGCAGGAGCCTCGCGGTCCGGCGGGACCTGATCCGGCGGGAGATCGAGCCGCTGTATGCGGCGACCGGGCCGCGTGCGGCTCATGCATCATCATCCGCGGTGCGCGCGTTTGCGCCGACGCCGGACCTCGCGTTCCGCCGCTGCCTGTCCGCGTTCGCGGCCGAGGTCGCGCCGTCGATCGTGCGCGGCATCGCGGGGGCCGTCCACGCCGCGGTCATCTCCGCGCTCTGGGCGTCGCGGGATGTCCCCGCCTACTCGCGGGACCTGGCCATCGAGCCCCTCTCGGGGGAGTTCTCGTACGAGACGGTCGCGCGGATGACCGTGTCCGTCGCGGACACGGTCATCCGCGCCGAGAAGGGGTCGTGGCTGCGTCCGCGCGCGGTGGTCTCGGCCCTCCGGCGCGCGGTGCCGCCCGAGTGGGTCCTCGACATCCGGCACGAGATCCCCGAGGCGCCGCGGTCGGTCCCCGAGGTCCTCGCGCCGCCGCTGGCGAAGGCGGACGCGAGGCGCGCCCGCCGGGAGGTGGTGGTGCTCTCTCGGAAGGGGCGCTCCGCGTCCGATGCGTCCGCGCCCGATGCGTCCGCCGCGGGCCCGGAGTGGCCCGCGCTCCTCGCCGCGGTCCGGGACGTGGGGCGGCACGCGGTCCGCGAAGTGGCGCGCGCCGCGGGCGTCCGCGCGGGGGACGTCCACGAGCTGACGCGCGAGATCATCCGCGTCCACCGCGAGGGCGGCGACGCGGCGCTCGCCCGCGCGCGCGACGCGGCGGCGCGCTTCTCGGTCCCCACGCGGTCCGTTCTCTCGGAGCAGCGCGAGGCGAAGCGCGAGGCGAGGAAGGATCGTATCCTGGAGCAGATCAACCGCGAGGAAGGCGTGGCGAAGAAGGCGCTCATCATGCTCCGGCGCATGGACGACCTGTGGGCCCTCGCGGGGCTGGGGGAGTACGATACCGTGGCGGGCGCCACGGCGCAGGTCAAAAAGGAGGACGCGGGCGACGCCGACTTCCTGGTCATGGAGGCGGACGGGGAAGGGGAGTGACGACCTACGACGCACGGGCGGCGAGCTTCGTGAGGATGTTCGACAGGAGGACGTCGAGCTGGCGGATCCGGAGCTCCATTTCCTCGACCCGCGCGTCGAGGCCCTCGACGGCGGAGCGGACCTGCGCGAGGTTGGAACCGATGCTCTGCTGGGAGGCGATACTCGAGGTGATCCTGGTCATGAGTTGCGGTGCTTTCTTAGACCGGACACACAAAAAAAATAAACCGCTCGCCGGGCATGGCGGGGCTCCGGAACAACAGCACCGGGCTCTCGAGCGAGGTGATCACCGCGGCGACGGTCGCGATTGCCGTGTTCCTGGTGTGGGTGGGGATGAGCATCTCCGCGGGCCGGCGCCGCCAGCGGCGCGAGCGGGAGATGGAGGCGGTCGTCCGCGGGAACGTGGACGACGCGGCGGTGTTCGACCTGACCGTCCGGGCCGGCGGCAGTGGCGTCGACGTGGCGAACGTGACGTACGACTTCGAGGCCGGGCGCACCACCGCGCGGTGCGCGCCCGGGTGCGACAGGTCCAGCGGCACGAAGGTCCGCTTCAAGTACTACGCCCCGGACTTCGAGGCCGGGCGCCTGCGCGAGCAGCGGCAGAAGACGTGCATCTGCGACCTGGCGCTGATCGATGACGTCGGCGCCGCGGGGGAGGCACTCGACAACATCGAGTACCGGTCCATCGACACGGACGTCGAGGCGTACAACTCGGACGCCCACGGGGACGCGAGCGTCCTCTTCCGGGACATCGCGGCGCAGTTCGGCCGCACGCTCGTGTGAGGACCAAAAAGTCTCGGACCTAGTCCTCGACCCCCTCCCCGAGGGCCTCGAGGGCCTTGAGGGTCTCGAGGGCCTCGGCGAAGGCCTCCCACCGTTTGGTGGGTTCGTTCGTGAACTCATCGGTCCTCCAGAGTTTCCACCAGGAGTCCATCTCCTCGTACACGCCCGAGTATACCAGTTCTTCCACCAGGTCAGGGGGGATTGCGATCTTGTAGTTATCCCCGATGGACTCGACGATCCCCTGGAGGCGGGCGAGTCGGGCCCACTCCGTCCACACGACGCCGTCTAGGGAACCTCCCCAGGCTCGACGCAGGGTCCGGATGAGCGCGCGGATCATTGGCAACCCGAACTGCTTCCGGAGCCACAGGACGCAGCACGTCACATCTTCGAACGGCCGCAACACCTCTTGCTCGCCGTCCTCGCCATACTTGTACCGATAGACGCGCGACGTCGACACGTTGATCAGGGTGCGACCGAAGAAGCTCACCCAGACGTAGAGGCGCTCGTCTTTGCATGGGACTTGGGCATCTTCCCACTCAATATCGCCGTTGTCATTTCGGAACGAGTAATCTTCATACGTGTACGCGGGGGAGCGTCTTCTCATATAGAATTCAACCGTCGTGTACTCCGCACAGTAGTAGGCCGTCGCCTCCTCTTCCAGATACCAGTCCCCGAGCTCCATTGGGTCGGACCCGCGCATGGCACCCTCTATGTAGCAGTGGCACACATACACATCTGGGGGTAGATCTATACCTAGATCTCGAGATCTCTCTCTTAGTACGTCTGAATAGCACATTTGACTGGCACAGAGAATTGCTGATGCTGACGGTGTCGAGTTTCTTGCCGTTCTTATGAGCTGAGTGGAACTTACAAGAAGATCATCGCACCCCTCTATTTTTGCGTTTGGGATATCTACCACAGCGCCGCACGCTAATCCACAGAACGCGCCTCCTCTTCCGGGGCCGCGTCACCATCACCGCCGTGACGTGGCTCCCCGATACACGCGCACGGCCCACGACCCCCAGCTGACCGGGATCGCGACCTCGCCGTCCGGGACGAGTGCGACGAAGCGCGTGGCCATGATCACGTCCGCGGTCACCAGCCGTAGCCCCCCTTCGGCCGCGTATGCGAGGAGCCGCCCGTCGTTGGTCGTCTCCCCGCGCACCGCCTCCAGCAGGGCCTCGCCGCCGGGCACCCTGGCGGCGATCTCCGTGGTGGCTTCGTGGACCCCCGGGAGCGCGACGAGCTTCCGGTTCGTCGCGGGTTTCTTCCACGGACGGACCCCCCCGAAGATCTCATCGATGTTCTCGTCGCAGAGGTAGGAGTCCTCCTCCCACCCGAGCGTATGGAACGGGACCGGCACCTTGGCGGCGCGCGCCCGCGTCCGCCACATGGGAATGCGCTTGCGGACGAGGGCGTTGACACTGACTCCCGCGCGCATGGCCTCGCTCATCATCTTACACGCGGCGTGGAACGGGGCGTCTCCCGCCCTCCCCCCGGGCGGCGGGGTCCAGTCGCCTCGCTTCGTGTGCTTCATGGCGTCGAGGAGCTCAAGGAACACGATCGCGTCCCGCTCGGTATCGGCCTCTCGCTTTTTTTCGACGGGAGTAATTATACGCGGAGCCACCATGAACCCGAGCAGAGATAAAATCGCACAGGAGTTCCAGAGGAGGATCCAGGGGATGCAGGGCCTCCAGCAGCTCTCCGTTCAGGAGATGTGCAGGATCTTCGCGGAGATGACGAGCAAGAAGGCATATACGGGGAGTTCCCCAATGTCTATGAAGACGCAGACCGGGGGACTCGACATCGGGAGCTGGTTCAGCAGGGAGGGCAACGACGACGAGCAGAGCGGCGACGCAGACAGGCGTCGCGGCGACGAGAAGCGCGACGCCGACGCCAACGACGACGACGGCGGAAACAGGCGCCGAGACGATGACAACGGCAACGGGAACGGCAACGACAACGGGAACGGCAACGACAACGGGAACGACAACGGGAACGGCAACGACAACGGGAACGACAACGGGAACGGGAACGGGAACGCCAACGGCAACGCCAACGGCAACGGCAACGGAAATGACGCCGTGCGTGCGCTCGGGGAGCGTGTCGCGCGGCTGGAAGCCATGATGTCGCGGCTCACGGAGGCCCTCAGCGAGAAGTGACGGGGACGTCCAGGCATCGGTCTGCGCACGCACGCATCGCGTGATTTTTTAAGTAGGCATGGACATACATGTCCATGTTCGGCAACGCGGGGAACCTGACCTGCGCCGGGAGCCTCGAAGACGCCATCCCGAACGCCTACCGCAGCCCACTGTTCGTGCTTTTCTTCTCGCGCGAGAACGTGGAGACGCTGCACGCCGCCATCCGCTACGAGGTGTTCCGTACATCGGGCGGGCGATACACGATCGGCAGGCAGTCCGAGACCGAGCTGTCGATCATCATGCGGAACGTCTACCGCGACGACGCGCGGCACCTCCCGGGGGACGTGCGCGGACAGGTCCGTGACCTGAACCGGAGCGTGGTCCGTCTCTCGGCGTCCCGCATCCTCCCGGAGGTGGAGCACTGGGAGAAGTACACCGCCTCCCTCGGGGAGATCCCAGTGAACACGCTCACCCCCGTGGCATCGAGCTCCCGCGGGGAGAAGTCCGAAGCGGAGATCTTCCGAATGCTTCCTCCGACGTAGCGGAAGGAAACATCCCCAGTACGAGTTCGCGCACGGTCCCCGACGACAGCACGTCCTCCATGGGCGCCAGTAGGCGGAAGTGCTCCCGCGGGAGCACTTCCGCCAGGCGGGACGCGTCGCCGCCGAGGGCGCCGGCGACGAACGCAACCACCACCTCCTCGCTGCTCATCGTCAGCGAGGCCAGGAGCCACTCGGACGTCGCGGCCATCTCCAGCAGCGGGGCGGGCGCCCGCTCGAGGACGACCGCCACCGTGCGCGCATACTCCCTCGCGAAGCACAGGTCAAGCAGGTCCAGGAGGAACGTCGCATCGACGTCCCCCCCTCCGTCGATCTCCGGATACGCACTCTGCGCCAGGACCTCGCATACGTCGTCGCCGAGGTCCCGGAGGACGCATCTCTCCAGGAGCGGAGCCAGGACGCCGGCGCCCTCCGCACCTCCGACGGTGGCGACGAGCGTCCGCGCCGCGGCGGCGGTGCGGCACCCCGCCGCGGCCGCCTCGGCGGCGACGTGCAGGAGGACCTCCGGGTCGCCGCCGTCGGCATCGACCCCCGCCGCGGAGAGAAGCTCCCGGGCGGCTCCCGGGAACCCGGAGCGGACGCACGCGGCGAGGCACGTAACGAGCGCGCCCCCCGGGCGGCGCCGGAAGCCGGCGAGCGTCTCCGGAGCCGTGGCCCCCACAGCTTCGCGGATGGCCCGCGCGGCGTCGTCGTCCGCTTCCCACTCGACGCACGCACGCGTGAGGCGCGCGACGAGGTCCCCGCCCGCCCCGCCCGTCGTCGTCGTCGTCGTCGTCGTCGTCGTCGCCGTCGTCGTCGCCGTCGTCGTCATGGGTCTCATCCTCCGGAATAGTGAAAAATCAGAGCACCGTGGGCGCACGCACTCCGCACCGCATATTCGCGGAAGGCAATTACGGGCGGGTGGAGGCATTACGGGATGACTCCACATACGCCGCATACGAGCGTGATTGTGAGAGAAGCCAGCCATGAAGCCACAGTCATATGACCCATATGAAGGTGTCCGGTGGTTCCCGGGGATCCACGAGCGCGACGTCTTCTGCTACGATGGGCCTGCGCGTCCTACCAACAATCCGCCGAAGCGGTTCTGCCTCCGTTGCTACGAACCGCACTACCGCGGGCGCGACGACGACCCGGAGAGGCCAATCGAGGATTATCTGCGGTTCGTATACCCCTACATGCAGGGGCATCTGATGGATTCGGACGACGGCACCAAAGTGATCGTTCTCGACGCGAGCGGTCCAATCCCCGGACGAACCACGCGCGAGAAGAAGGACATCCTCACTAAGATCCGCGACTACCTGCAGGTGCCCCCCGACACCCCGTTCGTGTCCGCGTTGTCGATTGAGATCAGTAAAGTTGACGGGAATACGGGGGACGCGTGAACGGCGCGTACGCACGGGAATACTCGGAATTTGAAAATTGCATTCCGGTAGACCGACATGCGCGCCGCATAAAAGGTTCCGGCCAGAAGAGCAACACGCGTTCCCGCCGTCCCGCCGGTTTTTTCTCTCAACGTCAACAGCCAGCATGCCCGCGTCCACGCCCTCCGCGCCCGCGCCCGAGACCGCGACCGCGACCGCGTCCGACCCCAGGGTCGGCAGGTACGCGCTCTTCCCGATCGTGCACCACAACCTGTGGAAGCTGTACAAGCAGGCCGTCGCGTCGTTCTGGACGGTGGAGGAGATCGATATGTCCACCGACGTGAAGCAGTGGGAGACGGCGATGACCGCGGACGAGAGGTACTTCGTGGAGCAGGTGCTGGGGTTCTTCGCGAACGTCGACCAGCTGATCATGCACAACATATCCGCGTCGTTCCTCGAGAGGGCCGACGAGTTCGGCCTCCCGCCGGAGGCCACGATGTTCTACAGCTACCAGACGTTCAACGAGTCCATCCACGCCGAGACGTATAACGTGATGATCCAGGCCCTCGTCCGGGAAAAGGCCCGTCAGCTGGAGCTCTTCAACTCCGTCACGCGGAGCGAATCCGTCGCGAAGATCGCGCGCTGGATCGGCGACTGGGTCATGGCGCCCGAGATCGAGACCGTCCAGGAGCGCATCGTCGGGATGTGCGCCGTCGAGGCGATCATGTTCAGCGCCGCGTTCTGCGCCATCTACTGGCTCAAGAAGCGCGGGCTCTGCCCAGGCCTGACATTCGCGAACGAGCTGATCGCGCGCGACGAGGGGCTGCACGCGTCGTTCGCGTCGGAGCTCCTGCGGACGATCGGCGGCGGCGACCCGGCGATGATCCGTAGGGTGGTGGCGTCCGCGATGGAGACGCAGCTGGCGTTCGTGGACGAGTGCCTCCCGATCCGCCTGATCGGGATGAACGCCGACCAGATGAAGCAGTACTGCCGCTACGTCGCCGACCGCCTGCTCCTCGACCTCGGCGTGGAAAAGATGTACGGCGACGCCAACCCGTTCGAGTGGATGGAGCAGATCAGCCTCCAGGGGAAAACGAACTTCTTCGAGCGCCGCGTGGGCGAGTACCAGAAGGCCGGCGTCATGGCTGGTGGGAAGGACGTGGTCATCACCCCCGGCATGTTTGCGGGGGATGCTGATTTCTGAGCTTATCGAGCCCCTCCGCTGCCACAATTTCCTCCTCGCACAGGTCGGTGGCTTCCGGGACGCCGAACGGGCACCACTGCATGTCCTTGCGCGTGGCGAAGGACCCCAACTTTTCCGCGAGGCTTGTGTCGACGAAGCCGTGGGTCTTGGCCCAGTCGGATACGGTGAATACGCGGGCCAGCGCGACGAACGGACCCACGGGGGGGGAGGGCAGCTGGAACGGCCTGACCCGCCGCATGTGGTCGCAGCAGAAGCTGTCAGCGACGAGGTAGACTTGGCCTTCGTTGCCGAAGGCCAGGACGAGGACGAAGGCCGCGCCTTTGACGCAGTCGCTGCTGTTCGGTCCAAGGGACAGCGCATCGTAGGTGCCCATGATGTGGCATCCCATGCTCTTGCAGTATTTCCTGCATGCTGGACACATGCATGCCACAGTGCTTGGAGTCAGTCCGACAAGAGTCCGACTGAGGGGGACCGTGTTGAAGGCCGCGGTCTTCCTCTCATTGACATCGACGAGTCGGAATTTGGTGGCACCAATCATGTTGTTGTTCGGGACAGCGTCGAGACAGAACACGACGAACACGACGAAACACGACGAACACGACGAAACACGACGAACATGTCACTTTTTCATGGCGGGACCCCTCGTGAACGTATAAACAGTTGTCGGTACCTCAGGTATCCTGGGTGGCGACAAATCGGAACCTGTATTCTGGATTCCGATGAAGTACCTGCACATCGCGGACGTCCACATCCGCAGCGGCGAGCGCGGCCGCGCGCGCTTCGACGACACACTCGCCGCCATCCGCGGGCTGGGCGCCTCCGCGCGTGACGCGCTCGCGGAGGCGCGCGCGACGCGCGAGGGAACGGTCGCGGTCGTCGCGGGGGACGTCTTCGACAACAAGAACTACGTGACCGCCGGGAGCGTCGAGCTCTTCAACGCCCTCGTGCACGAGCTGTCGTCCCTCGCGGGCGAGGTCCTCCTGATCGCGGGGAACCATGACTGGCGCCAGGACCTCCCCGACGAGCCGGACCTCCTCGCGGCGCTGGCGGAGGGCACCTCCGTGCGCTACTTCCCCCGGACGACGACGGTCGACGTCGGCCCGCGCGACCGCGTGACCCTCGTCTCGGTTCGCGACATCAGCCGCGCGGGGGACGCCCGGAGCTCGCAGCTGGCGGACGCGTACGCGGACGCGATTCCCGCGGCCGGCGCGCCACGCGCTCCGGGCGGGAGGAGCATCGCGGTCGTCCACGCCCCGCTCGCGGGGTGCGTCGGCGCTCCGGCCACGGGGTGCATCCCTCCCGCGGTCTTCGGGGAGAAAGGCTACGACGCGGTGATGGCCGGGGACATCCATGTTCAGCAGACGCGCCCCGCGGAAGACGCGGGGGGGACGCGGCTGCCCGCCTACGGGTACCCGGGCAGCCTGTACCAGCAGAACCACGGGGAGTCCCTGTGGTGCCCCGGGCACGGGTTCCTCCTGTGGGACACGGACGTTCCCGATGGCGCCGCCGTCGACGTCCGGGCCTTCCACGTCCGCGCGCGGACGGGGTTCGCGACGTTCCGGTGGAACCCGGCGCGGGAGCGCCCGGAGGTCGCGGTCCCTGCGGCCTCCGGGCGCCGGTGGGTGTCTGCCGCGCTGGTTCTCGGGGACACGGAGGGCCGGTGCCCGGACCGCGTCTTCGCGCGCCTGTCCCCCGGCATGTCCGCAGAGTCGCCCGCGGCGGCGGCCCGCCGCGGGCGACTCGAGGAGATCGCCCGCGAGGCGGGCGTGGAGGTCGTCGCCGTCCGCTCGGTGGTGTCCGACATGGACGCGGCCGACGCGGCCGACGCGGCCGACGCGGCCGACGCGGCCGACGCGGCCGATGCGGCCGACGCGGCCGATGCGGCCGACGCGGCCGACGCCTCGTCGATCGTGGCGTTCCTCGCGGAGCGCGACATGGTGCTCGGACAGGACCCTGCCGTCGCGGGGATGGTCGACCCCGCCGCCCTGCGGCGGGACGCGACCGTGATCGCGGTCCCGGATCCCCCCGCGGCGCTGGGCGCGGGCGCGTTCGGCGCCAAGCTCGCGGACCGCCGCGCGCGGCTCGCGAAGCTGGTCGGCGCGCTCCCGGACCCCGCGGCGTCGGAGGGCGGCGCCAGCGCGGCCGGCGCGGCCGCGTGGAGCGTCCGGTACCTGGAGATGTCGAACGTCCTGTGCTTCGGCGCGGAGACGTCCCACTTCTGCTTCGCGGGCGCCGCGGCGGTGACGAGCATCGCCGGGAGGAACGGGTCCGGCAAGTCGTCGTTCCTCGAGGGGCTGTTCATGGCGCTGTTCGGCACCGGCTTCCCCTCGCGCACCCGCCACGGGGGCGCGCAGTTCCTGGTCCGTCGCGGCGCACGGAGCGCCAAGACGGCCGTGGTCGTGCGGGTCGGCGGCGCCGACTTCTCGGTCCACCGCCGCTTCGATGTCGGCTCGGGGTCGCTCAAGACCACCGCGTCGGTGGTCGAGCACGCCTCCGGCGAGGAGCTCCGGAGCGGGAAGACCGCCGTGGACGCGTGGGTGGCGTCGCGGATCGGCGCGCCGGAGAGCTTCCTCCTGCTGACGATGCTGACGCAGAGCGAGGACGCCGACTTGCTGGCCCAGCCCGCCGAGCAGCAGAGGCGCGTTCTCGACGGGCTCTTCGGTCTCGACGGCGCGACGCGCGTCGCGGAGGTCCTGAAGCAGTCCTCGCTGGACCACGCGTGGGCGGAGGACGCGGGCGCCGCGGCCCTCGCGATCGCGCGCGACATGCCGGCGCCCGATGCCTGCAGCGACGCGGAACTCTCGGCGGCGCTCGCCGGCGTCGAGGCCGCCTCCGCGGCGGAGGAGGCGGCCGCGACCGAGCTCCGGAGGCGGGAGGTGGCGTGCGAGGGCCTGACCGCCCCCCTGGACGACGATGCCGACGATGCCGACATCCCGGACGAGCGCGTCTCGGCGCTGCTCGCGCGCGCCGCCGAGCTCCGGGCAGGCCGGGATCACGTGGTCGCGGGGGTCTCGCACGGGATGGCGGGGTACTGCCCGCGCGGGTTCGACCCGGAATCCGCGGCGGCATCGGCGTCGGGTGCGATCGCGGAGGATGACCCCGCGATCGACAGCGCCTTCGTCGAGGAGTACCGCCGCCTGCGCGCACGCCTCGACGTCCTGTCCGGGCCAGTCGCAGACGCCGGCGGCACCAGCTACGACCCCCAGCGCCTCGCGGAGCTCGAGTCGCGCGTGGGGGCGGCGGCGGGGGCGGCGGCGGAATGCAGCGAGCTGGTAGGCGCCTGCCGGGACTTGGCGGCCGCGCGCGAGGCCGTCGCGGACGTCCCGTTCAACCCCCGGTGTGCGGCGTGCCGGCAGCAGCCGTGGCGCGCACGCGTGGACCGCGCGGCCGCGGCGGTGGTCGCGGCCGCGGAAAGCGCGGTCGCGCTCGGGTTCCGCCGCGTGACCGCCTCTGACCGGAAGGACGCCGCGGGTCGCCTGGCCACGGACCTGCTCGGGTGGGCGGAGCGGCGCGGCGCGGAGGCGGCGGAGCTGGAGGAGCTGCGTCGCGCGCGGGACAACGCCGAGGCGGCCCGCGCGCACGCGGCACTGCGGGAGGACCTCGTGGACATGTCGCGACGGATGCGCGAGGCCTTCGCGGCGCGGTACGCCGCGGCGGTGCGGGACGCCGCGGACGAGGCTCGGCGGGTGGGCGAGGAGCTCCGCGGCGCAGCGGCGGCGCGGTACGCCGCGCTCGGGGAGGCCCGCGCGGCGTACCGCGCCGCCACCGCGGCGTCCGCGGCCGCGCGCGCGGCCGTGGCGGAGGTCGAGCGCTCGCGCGCGGCGGCCGCCGCGCGCGAGCGGAAGGTCCGCGAGCTGGAGGCCTACGTCGACGCCGTGCGGACCGCGCGCGCGCGGGTCTCGCGCGTCGCGGAGGCGCTGCGCGGCTACCGCGGGTGGTTGTACGAGACGCGGATCGTCCCGGGGTTGAACGAGCGGACGAACGCCCTGATCCGGTGCATCACCCAGGACCTGCGCGTCACGGTGTCCCCGGACCTCGCGTGGTCGTGCTCGCGCGCGGGCGCGGGCGCGGCGGAGGTGCCGATCGAGCGCGCGTCGGGGTTCCAGAGGTTCCTCGCGGGCGTCTGCGTCCGCGTGGCGCTGAAGCGGATGGCGGGCGCCCCGGGGGAGCAGATGTTCATCGACGAGGGGTTCACGAGCTGCGACCGCGAGAACCTGGCCCAGGTGCCCGAGTTCCTCCGCGGGATCGCGGACGCGCGGGTGCACCCCGCGGGCGTGGTGATCGTCTCGCACCTCTCGGACGTCGAGGCCGCCGCGGCCGAGCGGGTCCAGGTGCACGTCGGCCCGGACGGGACGAGCCGGATCTCGCAGGGGCCCGCGGGCCTCGCGGTCGCCAAGCGCCGTGGGCGCCGCCCGTGCAACGCGTAAGCAAGCGGCGCCTGGCCGTCACGCCGCGTGCTGCAGGGCGGTGTCGAGGAAGAGCGTCGCGGTGAGGTGGAGCCGGTGGGATAGCGAGTCACGCGCGGCCTCGTAGACGTGGGCCGCGCCCACCGCGTTGCATAGAAGGGAGGCGTTGTGGTGGACGAGCATGGCGCACTCGAGCGACGAGATCGCGCCGAGGTGCCGGAGGAGGTCCACGGCCGCGGGGAGGTCGATCGGGACCGCCCGCGTCGCCCCGCCCGCGAAGGGATCGCACGACCCCCCGCCGCCGCTGCGCTTGCAGCGTCCCGCCTCCGCATGTTCCGGACACCGGACCCACCGGTCGACGCAGGGGGCGCCCTCGAGGAGCGGGCGGGTGGGGTCCCCGCACGCCACGCAGAGGACGTTATCGCGGAATCGCTCCCCGGCCCGGACCGCGCGCGACCACGCGGCGTCGAGTGAGGCGCGGATCGCGACGAAGGGCGGGGTGAGCGGCACGCAGATGGTGACCACGGGCCGCGGATGCGACCGAGGATGGCGGTCGAACGCGACGTGCAGGTACGCGTCCGGGTCGAACACCTCGCCGATGCGGCAGTAGGCGTCCAGGACCGACACCGAGGGGTTCGGGAGGTTCGTCGTCCCGTGGTCGATGGACAGGAGGATCCGAAGGAAGGGGTCCACACCGCGGTAGCGGTGTAGCGCCGACAGGTACGGGAGGAGGGCGAGGCGCTCGCCGGGAGTCATGGCGCGGGCCCCGCGCGTGAGCACGTGCCGCGCGGTCGCGCGCAGGCGGCGCACGGTCCCCGCGGGGAACCGGAACCCAAACGCCGACAGCAGATCGGCCGCCACGGCGCTCTGCGCGGCGTCCTCCCCGCGGTCCGTGCCCCGGGGGTCGAAGATCCCCCGGCGGATGCCCCGCAGCACGCGCGGGGCCCGCGCCACGGCCATCATGCTCATGCTCATGCGCATGCTCATGTGCATGCGTCCCTGGGAGGGCCGTCTTAGGATCGCCTTGCCATGCCAGGGCCGGTCAAGAACGCAAAAACGAAACGCCGTCTCGCGGCGGATGTTTTTCTCTCTGCGTGTGTAAAACGGACGCATGGAGTCGTCGGTAACCTTCACCGGGAGACCACAGGGGAAGGTGCTCCCTGATGAGGCTGGGGTGGGACACAAGCACTCGGCGTGCGGTCATCGCCGAGCCAAGACGGGGCTTCCGGAAAAACTTGTTCGGAAGGTAAGCGACGTCCCGCCACTCCACCCATACGCCGAGAAGGACCCGGATCTCTGCATCAGTGCTGTACACAGAGGGCAGCGGAAACTCCTCAACACAGAGATTGAGTTTCTGACGCGTGTGCTTGAAACCATCGGTCCGGAACGGTGTCGTCGCGCGACAATCGTCTACGCCGGATCTGCTCCTGGGCTCCACCTTCACCTCCTTCTTTCCCCGCTGGCTTTCAGGGGGGTCTTCGGCGAGTGGCACCTTTACGATGACCCGAAAAGGTTCGACAAGCGCCTAAGGTCAATGACGAGTGATGACCATGTGAAAATCGTCCCAAAAGAACACGCCAGGAAAGCTCGGCCCTCGACTCCCCTGGGGTACTTCGATGCGGGAATTGCGGGGTCTTATTCTAAGAACGAGGAAGACGTCATCTTCATATCAGATATCCGCACAGACGACACTAGCAACCGGCAGATTGCCACGGACAACGAGCTCACGCGCCAGTGGGTGAAGATGATGCGTCCCACCGCGGCGATGGTGAAATTCCGGCTCCCATTCATGGAGAGTCCACGCGCGCCACCGAAAGTCCACGTCGTACCCCCCGGTACGCTCGTCTTACAGACCTGGGCACCTACCCGGAGCGCCGAGACACGCCTTTGGGTCGATGTCCCAGCATTGAATAAGAATAAGGCGAACATGATCGAGGACCTTGACTACGAGACACGCATGAATACGTTCAATCAGTTTATCCGACCGAGGACGTTCGAAGTGGGTGGGGCCGCCACCCCACCGCGTGGCGAGTGCGGTTGCTACGACCACACTGCGGAGCGGGTGATCTGGGCGAAAGCAATTCGTGCTCTTCGTGGTAGAGTAACCCGAGCGGACGTGACGGAGGCAATTCACAAGGTGGAACGCGCTTTCCCGACTAGCAAAAAAGCCTCCCGCTAGCCTACCCACTACTTCTCCGGGTGCACATCCTCCACAGTTGCTCGCGGGCAGAATCCGTGATGCTGCGGCCGGGCAGGACGAACTTCGTCAGGCTGGTGAGCTCGGCCAGGTGCTCGAGCCCGGCGTCCGTGATGTTGTCGCATTCAGACAGGTCGATCGACGTCAGGCCGGTGAGGCAGGTCAGGTGCTTGAGTCCGGCGTCCGTGATGTGGCACCAGGACAGGCCGAGCGACGTCAGCCTGGTGAGCCGGGCCAGATGCTTGATCCCGGCGTCCGTGATGCCGTCGTAGATGCCTTCGTCGGATGACAGGTCGAGCGACGTCAGCCTGGTGAGCTTGGCCAGATGCTCGAGCCCGACGTCCGTGATGCTCTTGCATTCAGACAGGTTGAGCGACGTCAGCCCGGTGAGCTGGGCCAGGTGCTCGAGCCCGGCGTCCGTGATGTCGCAGCACCAGGTCAGGTCGAGCGACGTCAGCCCGGTGAGCCGGGTCAGGTGCTTGAGCCCGGCGTCCGTGATGCCGTAGCACTGGGACAGGTTGAGCGACGTCAGCCCGGTGAGCTGGGCCAGGTGCTCGAGCCCGGCGTCCGTGATGTCGTAGCACTCGGACAGGTCGAGCGACGTCAGCCCGGTGAGCTGGGCCAGGTGCTCGAGCCCGGCGTCCGTGATGGAGATGGACCCGCCCAGGCCGAGTGACGTCAGCCCAGTGAGCCGGGCCAGGTGCGCGAGCCCGGCGTCCGTGATGACCTCGCACCCGGTCAGCTTGAGCGACGTCAGGCCGGTGAGGCAGGCCAGGTGCTCGAGCCCGGCGTCCGTGATGTGGTAGCTGGACAACTTGAGCGACGTCAGCCCGGTGAACCGGGCCAGGTGCTTGAGCCCGGCGTCCGTGATGTCGTAGCACCCGGTCAGGTCGAGCGACGTCAGCCCGGTGAGCTGGGCCAGGTGCTCGAGCCCGGCGTCCGTGATGCTGTGGCACCGGGACAGGTCGAGCGACGTCAGCCCGGTGAGCCGGGCCAGGTGCTCGAGCCCGGCGTCCGTGATGAGGCAGCACCCGGACAGGGTGAGCGACGTCAGGCCCGTGAGGTGGGCCAGGTGCTCGAGCCCGACGTCCGTGATGGGGACGTCAGGGTACACGCTGGGCAGACTGAGCGACGTCAGCCCGGTGAGCCGGGCCAGGTGCGCGAGCCCGGCGTCCGTGATGCTGTCGCATGCGGCGGCGACCTTGAGCTTCTCCAGGCCGGTGAGCCGGGCCAGGTGCTCGAGCCCGGCGTCCGTGATGCGGCCGCTCCCGGACAGCGTGAGCGACGTCAGCCCGGGGAACGTGTCCGTGATGTCGCTCAGCAACGCATCGGTGACACGCGTATATCTTGTCTTCAGGTCCAGCTCGCGGACGTCCAGGCGGGCCGTGTCCATCATGCGCCGGAGCTCCTTGCTGCTCTGGGCCAGGGCAGCCCAGATGCTCGTCACGTCCCCGGACTCGCAGACTTGGAGGACGCGCCCCATGATGTCGGCCGGGAGATGCTCGATTGTCGTCGAGTCGGAGGTTTCTTCGGTCAAGTCTGATTGGGGGTGTCCTGGGTGGGTCCTCCCGGGACGTGGCGGGGGCCTGGGCCCGCATCGAGGCTCACGAGGCCCACCGAGTGTACCTTTGAACTGGACATTCATGGCGGTTGGCGGTTATGGTGTGGATTTCGAAGTATCCTCGTCGTTTGGACACTCACGTTTGGACTTGAAGGTCTCCGTCGTTTTTTTCGTCTTTTCCATTTTTCAGCAGCTGGGTCGTGACCCGCTCCGCCAACGGCTAAACCGCCCGATCCCTCGATTGAAACGTGAATCAGAGGGGGGCCGGGCGCCCGCACTATGCAAAAACGGCTATTCCGTATGAAGCCTCCCGCTAACATCCGGCCACACCTTCGTGGACTTCAGCTCCCGGGCCAGGTGCTCGAGCCCGGCGTCCGTGATGCCGCACCCGCTCAGGTTGAGCGACGTCAGGCCGGTGAGCCGGGCCAGGTGCTCGAGCCCGGCGTCCGTGATGTCGTCGCACTTGGACAGGTCGAGCGACGTCAGCCTGGTGAGCTTGGCCAGATGCTTGATCCCGGCGTCCGTGATGAGGCGGCGGCGGTACACGCTTCTGGACAGCTTGAGCGACGTCAGGCCGGTAAGCTTGGCCAGGTGCTTGAGTCCGCCGTCCGTGATGTGGCACCAGGACAGGTCGAGCGACGTCAGCCTGGTGAGCTTGGTGGCCAGATGCTTGATCCCGGCGTCTGTGATGGACCAGCACTCATGCAGGTTGAGCGAGGTCAGGCTGGTGAGCGTGGCCAGGTGCGCGACCCCGGCGTCCGTGATCGCGCGGCACCCGCGCAGGTCGAGCGACGTCAGCTCGGTGAGCTTGGCCAGGTGCGCGAGCCCGGCGTCCGTGATGTCCCAGCACTCATGCAGGTCGAGCGACGTCAGGCCGGTGAGCCGGCTCAGGTGCTTGAGCCCGGCGTCCGTGATGCCACTGCACTTGCGCAGCTTAAGCGACGTCAGGCTGGGGGGCAGGTGCTTGAGCCCGGCGTCCGTGATGCGGCCGCACTCGGACAGGTTGAGCGACGTCAGCCCGGTGAGCTTGGCCAGGTGCTTGAGCCCGGCGTCCGTCATGCTGTGGCAGTTGTACAGGTCGAGTGACGTCAGGCCGGTGAGCTTGGTCAGGTGCTTGAGCTCCGTGATGTCGTAGCACTCGGACAGGTCGAGCGACGTCAGCTCGGTGAGCTTGGCCAGGTGCTCGAGCCCGGCGTCTTTCATGCTATAGTGCTTGGACAGCTTGAGCGACGTGAGGCCGGTGAGCCGGGCCACGTGCGCGAGCCCGGCGTCCGTGATGCTGTGGCACCGGGACAGGTCGAGCGACGTGAGGCCGGTGAGCCGGGCCAGGTGCTCGAGTCCGGCGTCCGTGATGAGGCTGCACCCATGCAGGTCGAGCGACGTCAGGCCGGTGAGCCGGGCCAGGTGCTCGAGTCCGGCCTCCGTGATGCCGGTGCACTGGGACAGGTCGAGCGACGTCAGGCCGGTGAGCGAGTCCAGGTGCGCGACCCCGGCGTCCGTGATGCGGACGCTGCTCCTGGACAGCGTGAGCGACGTCAGCCGGGGGAACGTGGTCGACACGTCTCTCAGCAACGCATCGGTGACACGCGTCTTCGGCGGCAGGTCCAGCTCGCGGACGTCCAGGCGGGCCGCGCCCATCATGCGCCGGAGCTCCTTGCTGCTCTGGGCCAGGGCAGCCCAGATGCTCGCCACGTACCCGGGCCCGCAGAGTTGGAGGACGCGCCCCATGATGTCGGCCGGGATATGCTCGATTGTCCTCGAGTCGGAGTCTGGTTGCCGAGCCTCGGTCAAGTCCGATTGGGGGTGTCCTGGGTGGGTCCTCCCGGGAAGCGGCGAGGGCCTGGGCCCGCATCGAGGCGCTCTGGAAAAGGTTCCAGAGCTGCCTGATTCACGAGGCCCACCGAGTGTGAACTGGACATTCATGGCTGTTGGCGGTTATGGTGTGGATTTCGAAGTATTGGACACTCACGTTCGGACTTGAAGGTTTCCGTCGTTTTTTTGTCTTTTTCATTCTTTCATTTTTGTTCTCAGGAAATGTCTGTGACTGTGGCCCTACAGCGCGGGGGACAGCTTGAGCGTCAGGCCGGTGAGGTGGGCCAGGTGCGCGACCCCGGCGTCCGTGATGTGTTCGTTCTCTGACAGGTCGAGCGACGTCAGCCCAGTGAGAGTGACCAGGTGCGCGAGCCCGGCGTCCGTGATGCCGCACCCGCTCAGTTCGAGCTTCGTCAGGCCGGTGAGGCAGGCCAGGTCCTCGAGCCCGGCGTCCGTGATGAGGTCGCACATGGTCAGGTTGAGCGACGTCAGGCCGGTGAGCGGGGCCAGGTGCACGAGCCCGTGGTCCGTGATGAGCGGGCACCAGGACAGGTCGAGCTCCTTCAGGCCGGTGAGCCGGGCCAGGTGCTTGAGCCCTTCGTCCGTGATGTAGCACTCGCCCAGGTCGAGCGTCGTCAGCGCGGTGAGCCGGGCCAGGTGCGCGAGCCCGTCGTCCGTGATGAGGTCGCACATGGTCAGGTTGAGCGACTTCAGGCCGGTGAGCGGGGCCAGGTGCACGAGCCCGTGGTCCGTGATGAGCGGGCACCAGGACAGGTCGAGCGACGTCAGGCCGGTGAGCCGGGCCAGGTGCGCGAGCCCGGCGTCCGTGCATTGGCACGACCGCAGATTGAGCTCCTCCAGGCCGGTGAGCCCGGCCAGGTCCTCGAGCCCGGCGTCCGTGATCCGGTAGCTGGGCAGCCTGAGCGACGTCAGGCCGGTGAGCCCGGCCAGGTGCGCGAGCCCGGCGTCCGCGATGCCGCGGCACCCGGTTAGGTCGAGCGACGTCAGGCCGGTGAGCCCGGCCAGGTGCGCGAGCCCGGCGTCCGTGACGTCGAAGCACCCGGACAGGTTGAGCGACGTCAGGCCGGTGAGCCGGGCCAGGTGCGCGAGCCCGGCGTCCGTGCATTTGCACGACCGCAGATTGAGCTCCTCCAGGCCGGTGAGCCCGGCGTCCGTGATCCGGTAGCTGGGCAGCTTGAGCGACGTCAGGCCGGTGAGCCCGGCCAGGTGCGCGAGCCCGGCGTCCGCGATGCCGCGGCACCCGGTTAGGTCGAGCGACGTCAGGCCGGTGAGCCGGGCCAGGTGCGCGAGCCCGGCGTCCGTGATGAGGCCGCCCCCGGACAGCGTGAGCGACGTCAGCCGGGGGAACGTGGTCGCCACGTCTCTCAGCAACGCGTCTGTGACACGCGTCTTCGGCAGGTCCAGCTCGCGGACGTCCAGGCGGGCCGCGCCCATCATGCGCCGGAGCTCCTTGCTGCTCTGGGCCAGGGCAGCCCAGGTCCCCGCCACGTCCAGGGGCCCGCAGAGCGCGAGGAGGCGCCCCATGATGTCGGTCGGGAGATGCTCGATGTTTATCGAGCCGGAGTCTGGTTGCCGAGCCTCGGTCAAGTCTGATTGGGGGTGTCCTGGGTGGGTCCTCCCGGGAAGCGGCGAGGGCCTGGGCCCGCATCGAGGCTCACGAGGCCCATCGAGTGTACTTTTGAACTGGACATTCATGTTCATGATGGCGTTATGGTGTGGATTTGAAGTCTCCTCGTCGTTTGGACACTCACGTTTGGACTTGAAGGTCTCCGTCGTTGTTTTTGGCTTTTTACATTTTTCAGCAGCTGTGCCGTGTTCGAATCAGGAGGCAGAGGCACCGGCTCCGCCAACGGCTAAACCGCCCGATCCCTCGATTGAATCGTGAATCAGAGGGGGGCCGGGCGCCCGCGCGCGCGTCCGTCGCGGCGACGGCTCGACACTCGCCGGCCCAGTCGGGCTCGGGGGAAACGCCCGCGCGTCCGACTGGCGACGCGCCGCGGGACGCAGAATGTCGTCATGGCCAGGGGGGGGGGCGAGCGAAAGATCGGGCGGGGCGTCATGGCCATTGGAGCACAGGGCCCGTTCCAGACCGCTGCGCGGAGGGAGGCAAAAAATAGGCCCGGAGAGGGGAAGCTGGGGATGTCCCCATGAGTAGGACCGTGACCAACTGCGATCCATGTCAGTGTCAGCATATTTGGACAGCGAGCCCTTCGGAGGCCTCTTCGGCCCCCCTAGCCGTCGTCTGGATTGGCCAGCCACGAACCCGTCGATGCCACCGCCGGGACTCGAGGGAGGGCTCATCTTCGCTCCCGTCCCCGTCCCGCCCCCAGCCGAAAGGCTCTGGTGATGACGGCGAGCAACGCGCACGACAATACGGCCCGGGCGTGGGTGTGCCTCCTTTTTTCGACGATGTTGCATGGGCGCTCGCAACAAGGCAGTGATACAAGGCAGAGATGCTGTCATGAGAGGGCGGTGCGGCGCGGTGCGCCGGGACGGGACCCGGTGCCCCCACCCCCGGCTCCCGGGCGTGGGGGCGTGCGGGATCCACATCCGACGGAGGCCGGGGGGCGCATCGTCCGTCGGGGGCAGCGTGAATTACAAAAACCAGATGGTGGGGTTGGCTGTCGCCTTGGCTTGGAACTTCGCGACGAATCTAGGGGAGTCCGTGTTCGGCAACACCACAAAGCTGCCAGACTTAGCGAACTTGGACGTCGTCGGCTCGACCGGGATGCCCCCCCCCCAGGGGAATTCGTTCAATGTGGCAGGCTTCCTCCTGGGTTGGATATGGAACGTACGAGCGGTTGCGATCAGAACGGTGCGGGAAGTCCCCCATACATCCAGGGCCGCCATGTTGCTGTTGTCGATCCTGTATAGGGATGGGACGCTCTTCGTCCAGTCGTTGATTTCTGTGGTGCTGGGGTCCATCGACGCCCTGAATGGGGCGGACAAGATGCTGCTCGGCATGCTCGAAATCATGCTGGCGAAGGGCATCCCGAAGCCTATCGTCGATGAGATCGAGATAGAGAGCCGGAACCTGATGTCGGCTATCGCGGCGGAAGGGCCACGTAACACCATCTCCAGCATGTGGGCCATCAGCCTGGACGTGGTGCGGGCGTCGCTCAAGATCACGAAAGCGATCTTGCTCACCCTGGCCCCTGACATCTTTGGCGAGAACTTCTTCAGCACGGAGGCGTGGATCGGGTTCGCCACAGGGCTCGTCATAGACCACCCTTTCATTTTCGTGGGTGTCTTGACGGGAGTCAGTGTCGTATTGTTCGTAAACGGTGCGGCCCATGAGTTCCTGGGTAAGGCGCAGAAGAAAGCCGGCAAAGCCTATTTCGCTCTGATTCTGAACGCGATTCGGATCACCTGCCGGTCGATGAAGGTTACACTGTACCTCATGCTCTCCGTCGCGTCCACTCTCCACATGGCTGCCAAGATGGTGTTCGCGGTTGCTCGCGACCACCATCTAGCCCAGAGTTCGTCTCCGCAGAGCCAGGACTTCGTCTCCCCGGAGTTGTCAATTCCGGTCTCTATCCCCGCGAACGAGGTGGCGGAGGGCCTCAATTCAAACTTCTCAGGCAACGGCAGGCAACCGGCAGGCAATATCAATGCGGAATTCGCGGGAACTGTGTGCCACGAATTGGAGGTGCCAGTGTCAGCATTCTTCCGCCCGGAAGGGCTTGGTAGCCCTAGCCAGAAGCCGACGGCGGCGATCAGCCCGCGTGGTAACTCGGGGGAGACCAACACCTTCGCGGTTTCGCCGGCGGCGCCCGGCAGCCGGAAGCCGCCGGTGGGGCCCAGCAGCCGGAAGCCGAAGGCGGCGATCAGCCCGCGTGGTAACTCGGGGGAGACCAACACCTTCGCGGTTTCGCCGGTGGCGCCCGGCAGCCGGAAGCCGCCGGTGGGGCCCAGCAGCCGGAAGCCGAAGGCGGCGATCAGCCCGCGTGGTAACTCGGGGGAGA
>Ga0255780_10000042_pt1 | contig 116246 bp, 102 predicted proteins | sample 071ome_32_FD_179978 | JGI IMG/M metagenome (GOLD analysis project Ga0255780, IMG submission 179978) | Coastal salt marsh microbial communities from the Groves Creek Marsh, Skidaway Island, Georgia - 071405AT metaG (version 2) | ecosystem: Environmental > Aquatic > Marine > Intertidal zone >... | reverse complement strand
TCAACCGCCTTGGCGACAGTCTGACGGCGCTGCGAGACAAAAAAGAACAAAAAGAGATGGAATGGCTAGAGGCCGCAGAAAAAGCCGAAGCCTTGGAGGGCAACAGCGAAGAATAGGCGTCATATGGAGAATAGGCGTCATATATTGACTGCACACCACCGCCAGCTTTATAGTCCCGCCCTGTCAGATGGTCGGGTGACTGCTGCCCCTTATCGCAAGAGCGGGGGGAGAGGAAAGTCCGGGCTCCACAGGATCAGGATGCCGGGTAACGCCCGGCGGGGGCAACCCTAGGGAAAGTGCCGCAGAAAAGATACCGCCGTGGCCTGCCATGGTAAGGGTGAAATGGTGCGGTAAGAGCGCACCGCCGGTCTGGCAACAGAACGGGCATGGTAAACCCCATCCGGAGCAAGACCATATAGGGACATACGAACGGCACGCCCGTTCAGGTGCGATCCTGCATCATGTCCGGGTAGGTTGCTTGAGGCGGCTGGCAACAGCCGTTCTAGATGAATAGTCGCCAATGCTGGCAACAGCGTTACAGAACCCGGCTTACAGACCATCTGACAGATTACCCATAACAGAATGATCCCCAACCGGATAAACCTGCCACGCCTGCCGCGGCGGGTGCCTCTACCATTTGCACCAGTTCACAGGCATCTTCGGCAGAAAATAGAACAAAAACAGAACATAATAATATCAAATTGATATATATTGTTATGATTCAGTGTGTTGTTGAATATTGTTTATAGATCATATTAACCGACTGAAAAGATTAGCTTTTCCCATAAAGAACTAGGCAAAACCCATTGACGTCCATCAATTCCCATGATATCCCATAATATCCCAGTTTCGGGTTTCCTTGCGGTCTTGGCCTGTCTCCCTAGCCACAAACCGCTGAAACTAAACAAAAAACTGGGCCGGAAACCGCTGGATCTAACGGGTACAGCCACCATATTCCGGATTAGTCGGCGCGGGGATGAACAGGAGCTTTGGGTATCGTGGATCTATTTCTATCCACATTTGAGCATCGCATAGATAAGAAGGGGCGCCTGTCCGTGCCGGCTCCTTTCAGATCTGTGCTTGAGCGCCGCCGCGACCCTCTTTATCTTTTCAAATCATTGACCGAGCCATGCCTTGAGGGCTGTGGGCCTGAACGGATCGGCCAGATTGTAGATGCGATCGATTCAATGGACAGCCTGTCAGCCGAGGTCGCCACCTTGCAGACCATGTTGTCGAGCGCGCAGGAAATGAAGCTTGATGCCGAAGGCAGGATCATGCTGAACGCCGATTTCATCGCCTTTGCCGAGCTGGAAGACGCCGCCCTTTATGCCGGCATCGGACGCTCGTTCCAGATCTGGCTACCTGACCGCTATCGCAACCGTGAGGCCGAGGCACGCGCCCGCGCCAAAACCACCGGATTGCCCAGCCTTCGCCTAGGCCGTGCACATCAGCCCCCCGCTGAAAACGGAGGCAGCTGATGTCTGGACAAACGCTTCACCAATCTGTCCTATTAAACGAGGTGGTGGAGGCGCTTGGCCCACAAGACCGAGGCTGCTACCTTGATGCAACCTATGGTAATGGCGGCTATAGCCGTGCCATTCTTGACGCTGCTGATTGCCGGCTGCTGGCGATCGACCGCGACCCTGATGCGATTGCGCGCGGCGGCGAAATGCTGGCTGAATATAACGGCCGGTTTCACCTTGCCGAGGGCTGTTTTTCAGATATGACCGCGCTAGCGCAGGCGCATATCAATGATTTTGACGGGCTGGATGGCGCGGCATTTGACCTTGGGGTTTGTTCAACCCAGCTGGATCAGCCCGAGCGCGGTTTTTCGTTTCGGGCAGACGGCCCGCTAGATATGCGTATGTCAAAATCAGGACAAAGCGCCGCCGATATTGTCATGCAAATGGACGAGGCCGACCTTGCCCGTATTTTCTGGGAATATGGTGAAGAAAAAGCATCACGCCGTATCGCCAAGGCGATTTGCCGGGTGCGCGCCGAAACCGAAATTGCCAGCACTGGACAGCTTGCCGCCATCATCCATGATGTCATGCCAGCAAAACGCCCCGGCCAAATTGATCCGGCCACACGCAGCTTTCAGGCATTGCGTATTTTCGTGAATCGCGAGCTTGACGAATTGAGTGCCGGCCTTGAAGCGGTTGAACGGCTGTTGCGTCCGGGCGGAATCTTGGCGGTGGTATCATTCCACTCGTTAGAAGACCGAATCGTCAAACGCTTTTTGGCAACGCGCAGCCAGCACGCCGCACGGCCGTCGCGACACCGCCCCGAAGTTGATGGCCCCGCCCCCAGCTTTGAGCTGCTTAGCCGCAAAGCCATTTTGCCAATCGAGGAAGAACGCTTGCAGAACAGCCGCGCCCGTTCGGCCAAATTGCGGATTGCGCGACGAACCGATGCACCGCTTGGCAATCGGGCAGGCATTGATGGAACTGATCTGGGGTCGTCCAGCCACCCCAATGTGATGAAGGAGCAAAACCGATGCGGCTGATTCTGCTTTGCGCTCTTATATTGGTCGGACTTGGAACGACATTATATCAGGTCAAAACGGGCATCGACGAGCGCCAAGACCGGCTGCATAGCCTTGAGCTGCGCATCGCTGATACCAAACGCGATATCGCCATCCTAGAGGCAGAATGGGCCTATCTGTCGCGCCCCGAGCGTATCATGACCTTGTCGGGCGATTTGTTGAAGATGACGCCAATTGGACAGGATCGGATTTTGCCGCTTGATGCCATTCCAATGCGCATTGAACTGGGCCCGACCAGCATCAAGAAAATCGCCTTTACCGCAAAACAGTCAGCAAACAAAGAGCGGTCAGATCTTAACAACCTGTCTGCTAGCAACGCTCACTCTATCCGAAATGGTATCGCCGAATGAATGCACCGCTTGGTAAATTGCGGCACTTGATTTTGCCACCCCGCCCCGATCCGGCACGCTCACGGCGTATTGCCGAGGGGCGTCTGATGATTTGCTGCCTGCTTGCGCTTGGCATCTTCATCAGCATTGGAGTGCGCGTCGTTGGGCTTGCCGATGCGAATGCCAGCACCCACCTTGCCAATAGCGGTGCTGCTGTCACTGCCGAGCGTGGCCGTATTCTTGACCGCAAAGGCCGTTTGCTTGCCGGTAATTTGCCGATCACAATATTGCACGCCGATCCAAGCGAGATTATGGATATAAGCGATGCGGCGGCGAAATTAGCACCGTTATTACGGGATCATGATCAGGCAAGCCTGACCACGCTATTGAGTAAAAAAACCCGCTATGTTGAGCTTGACCGGCAATTGCCGCCAAAGCGCCATGCAGAGATATTAAAGCTTGGTATTCCTGGTGTTTATTTTGCCAAGGGCGCAACCCGTATTTATCCGCGCGATCATGCGGCGGCGCATATTCTGGGTTACGTTGACACAGATGATAATGGCATTGCCGGTATCGAAAAATCGATGAATACACAGCTGGCAGCGGGCCAAGATGTCACCTTGTCGGTTGATCTTGGGCTACAGGCGGTGATGCGGCGTGAAATTCAGCGGCAGATCGACAGCTTTGAGGCCATTGGCGGTGCTGGTATCCTGCTCGATATTCAAACCGGCGAAATGCTGGCAGTAACCTCGCTGCCCGATTTCAACCCCAACAAATTCTCCCTCGCCAGCGACGATGCGCGCTTTAACCGCGCCACCAAAGGCCTGTATGAAATGGGGTCTACCTTTAAGGTGCTGAATACCGCAATCGCACTGGAATCCGGCGCGGCGACAACCAACCAGCGTTTTGAAGTGTCAAAACCGATGCGGATTTCGCGCTTTACCATCACCGATTATCATCCGCATAATGAGCCGCTGAATGTGCCGGAAATTCTGGTTTATTCGTCCAACATCGGATCGGCCCGCATGGCCGAGGCCATTGGCGCCCAAACCCAACGCGCCTTTATGGACAAGCTAGGCCTGCTTGACCGGCTAGATCTTGAATTGCCCGAAACATCGCGGCCTTTATCGCCAGCGCGCTGGCACCGCACCACCACGGTTACGGTTTCATATGGCCATGGCATTTCCATTTCGCCAGCCCATCTTGCCAGCGCTGTTGCCGCCGCATCCGGCAATGGTCACTGGATTCAGCCAACCCTGCTAAAGCGTCAGACCGGCGATAGCCCCCTGCGGTTGCGGGTATTTTCCGAACAGACGGCGCGCGCTGTCCGCTCGATGATGCGGCTGGTCGTCTCGCATGATGACGGCACCGGTAATTACGCCGAGGCGCGCGGCTATATGGTTGGCGGCAAAACTGGTACTGCCGAAAAAATCAAAATTGGCGGCTATAATAAGAAAGCAAACCTTGCCACCTTTGTTGCAACCTTTCCGGTTCATGATCCGCGTTATGTCATCGTCATTCTGGTTGACGAGCCAAAAGGCCAGAAACATTCGCACGGCTATGCGACTGCTGGCTGGGTCGTCGCACCAGCAATACGCCGTATTGTTGAACAGATTGCGCCGATGTTAGGGGTTCTTCCTGTTGACGAAAAATCGCCGTTAATTCGCCAAAAACTGCTGCTTGATTTCACGATTGGTAACAAGGAGGCAACGCTTGCATCTTACTGATCTTTGTCATCAGCTGATCACCATTCCAGACGGGGCTGGCACGATTAACGTGACCGGCCTTTCGGTCGATTCAAAGCGGGTTGCCGCCGGCCATGTGTTTTTTGCCCTTGCCGGGACCCAGCGCAATGGCCGCGAATTTATCAGTGATGCAATTGACGCCGGGGCTGTTGCAGTTGTGACCGGTGCTGAGCCGATGGCCGCTGAGACAAGCAAGCTGGCACAAGATGCCGGCGTCCCGATTTTGCAATGCGAGAACCCGCGCCGGATCATGGCCCTGATGGCAGCACGATGCTGGACGCCGCAACCGGGCATGGTCGGTGCCGTTACCGGCACGAATGGCAAAACATCAACGACCGAATTCCTGCGCCAGCTATGGCAACGCGCAACCTGGTCAGCGGTCGCGGTTGGCACGCTTGGCATCACCGGCACCGAACTGCTGAAATCCGGCGGCGCCTTATTCAGCCTGCCGCCACTTACCACCCCTGACAGCATCAGCCTGCACGCCACCATCGCGCCATTGAGCAAAGCCGGTGTCACGCATCTTGCACTCGAGGCCAGCAGTCACGGCCTTGAGCAATACCGGCTTGATGGCCTCAATATTCACCTTGCCGCCTTTACCAATCTTAGCCGTGACCATCTAGACCATCATCAGGATATGGACAGCTATTTTGCGGCGAAAAAGCGTCTGTTCACCGACCTGTTGAGCGACGGCGGCAGCGCTGTGGTCAATCTTGACGACGCCTATAGCCACCAGATCCTTGATAGTCTTAAAGATCGGGCGATTGTGGTGAAAACATTTGGCTATGATGAAAATGCCGATTTCCGGATCCTGTCAATCACCCCATCGGGCGACGGGCTTGATATGCAGGTGGCCTATCGAGGCGAGACTTGGCATATTCCGCTGGCGCTTTCTGGTACCTTTCAGGCACTTAATGCGCTGACTGCCGCAATCATGGCGCATCTTGGCGGCTTGCCGCTGCATGACTCGCTTGGTGCCCTGCCCTATTTAAAGGCCGCACCCGGACGGATGCAAACCGTTCACGGCCATCCATGTGGCGCACGGGTGATTGTCGATTACGCACATACACCTGATGCCTTGGCCGCCGCGTTGGGCGCGCTTCGTCCCGAGGCCACCGGCAAGCTTGCGGTGCTGTTTGGCTGCGGCGGCGACCGTGATCCGGGAAAACGCGGATTAATGGGGAAAACCGCCTGCGAAATCGCCGATGAGGTGATCGTTACCGATGATAATCCGCGCAGTGAAGACCCTGCCAGCATCCGTAAAGCCATTCTGGCTTGCTGTGCCAAGGCCAGTGAAATCGTGCCGCGTGACAAGGCCATCACCCAAGCCCTAGCAGGGTTAAAGGCAGGCGACGTTCTATTGATTGCCGGCAAGGGTCATGAAACTGGCCAGCTAATCGGCAATGAAACCTTGCCGTTTGATGATACCGCGGTTGCCAGCAACAAAATCCGTGCAATGCAGGAGGCGCTGCAATGACCGCGCCGCTATGGACAGCCGATGATCTGATTGCCGGTACTGGCGGAACATTAGGTGATCCGGCAGTCGCTTGCCCGCCAATTCTGGGCATCGAGATTGACAGCCGCAATTGTCAAGCGGGAGACCTGTTTGTGGCGCTTGATGGAACGCAAAATGACGGGCATGAATTTATTGGCGATGCTGCAAAAGCCGGTGCGGCCGCCTGTCTTGTCAGCCGTCCAAACAAGGACGTTCCGATTGCCCAGATCATTGTTGAGGACCCCCTTGCCGGCCTGGCGCGCCTTGGCGATGCCGGACGCGCCCGCTTTACCGGCCAGATGATCGGCATCACCGGATCAGTTGGTAAAACCGGCAGCAAGGATATGCTGGCGCACGCGGTGGCCGCCTTTGGTAAAACCCACGCAAGCCAGCGCAGTTTTAACAATCATATTGGTGTGCCCCTGACGCTTGCCAGCCTGCCGGTCGATGCTGATTTTGCCGTTCAGGAAATGGGTATGAATGCCCCTGGCGAAATTGCCAGCCTAACCAAACTTGCACGCCCCGACATTGCGCTGATCACCCGCATCGCCAGCACCCATGGGGGCTTTTTTGAAAGTCTTGACGATATCGCCAAGGCAAAAGCTGAGATTTTTCAGGGCCTTGCCGTTAGCGGAACAGCAATTCTTAATCTTGACGATCCGTTCTATCCAGTGCTTGGCGATGCTGCACGCACGGCAGGCGCGGCGCGCATTATCACATTTGGCCGCAATGATGACGCCGAATTTTGCCTGCTTGAGGCCCGCCAGCATGATCGGGGCATGTCTGTTCACGCTGAAATCGCCGGACATGAATTGCGCTTTGAAATGGCGATGCATGGCATTCATTGGGCACAGAATGCGCTTGGGGTTCTGGCGTCGGTTGATGCGCTTGGGCTTTGCGTTGAGACGGCGGCGGCGCGCCTTGCTAGCTGTCCAACGCCAAAAGGCCGGGGCGGCCGGCAGTCAGGGCTTTATCACGGGTGCAGCATCACCTTAATTGATGACAGCTATAACGCCAGTCCAGCCTCAATGATGGCGGCCTTTGCCAGCATGAGCACGACCCCGCCAACGATCATGATCCTCAGCGAAATGCGCGAGCTTGGCGGTGCTACCGCTGCCGAACACGCCGCCTTAATGCCGCAGATTAATGCCCTTGCGCCGCGATTGGTCATTGCACTTGGCAGCGCCATGCATGGTGCGCTTGACCTTTTGGAAGACAGTATTGCGGCCATCGCCGCCGCCGACATCGCCGACGCTGTTAAGAGCCTCGATGATGCCGTTGAAGATGGCGATATTATTTTTATCAAAGGCTCGCTTGGGTCGGGATCATGGCGGGTGCGTGATGCCATATCCGCCAGCCTTGATCCTGCGACATCATCCGGCACACCAACGAAAAACGGAGGGAACAGCCATGCTGCCTGACCTGCTTGTTCCCCTGGCTGACCAGTTTCAGCCGTTTAACCTGTTCCGCTATATCACCTTTAGAACCGGCGGTGCGACAATCACTGCGCTGCTGATTGCCCTGATTTTTGGGCCGGCCTTCATTCGCTGGCTGAAAACGCATCAGGCCGAGGGTCAGCCAATTCGTGATGACGGGCCGCAATCGCATCTGATCACCAAAATTGGCACGCCAACCATGGGCGGACTGTTGATCCTGATCGCCTTTGCGGTGTCAACTTTATTATGGATGCCGCTGTCCAACCCTTACCTGTGGCCGGTGCTAATGATCTCGCTTAGCTTTGGCGCAATTGGCAGTATTGATGATTGGATGAAATTGCGCAAACGCTCGCATAACGGCATGTCGGCGCGGATGAAGATGCTGCTGCAGCTGGTGATCGCGTTTTTTGCCACCTTGATTTTCATCGAATTATCGCCCGAACAGCTTCGCTATGGCGTTGCGGTTCCATTTTTAAAGGACACGCTCATCACCATGGGGATGTTTTATGTTCCCTTTGCGATGGTGGTGATGGTTGGCGCATCAAACGCGGTTAATCTAACCGATGGTCTGGACGGGCTGGCAATTGTTCCGGTGATGATTGTCGCCGCGTGTTTTGCGCTGATTGCCTATCTTGCCGGCAACTACAATTTTGCCACTTATTTGCAGATCAACTATGTGCCGGGAACCGGCGATCTGGCGGTTATGTGCGGTGCCTTGATTGGTGCCGGATTAGGGTTTTTATGGTTTAACGCGCCGCCTGCCCGCGTGTTTATGGGTGACACTGGGTCATTGGCGCTGGGCGGTACGTTGGGCGCAATTTCAGTAGCGACCCGCCATGAGTTGGTATTGGCCATTACCGGCGGCTTGTTTGTTGTCGAAACCCTGTCAGTAATCTTGCAGGTGGCGTCGTTCAAATTAACCGGCAAGCGCATTTTCTTGATGGCACCCTTGCATCATCATTTTGAAAAAAAGGGGTGGGCCGAACCCACAATCGTTATTCGTTTCTGGATCATTGCGGTGGTGCTGGCTGTGGCTGGCCTATCGTCGCTAAAGCTGCGCTAAGGAAGGATTTGAATGCTGGTTCCGCATGACATGAATGGACAGGCGATCGGGGTCTTGGGCCTTGGTGGATCTGGCATTGCCGCTGTTGCCGCGTTGCGTGCAGCTGGGGCGCATGTCTTTGCGTTTGATGATGTGAAAAGTCAGCATGACATCCCCGAAATTCTGATGACCAGCTGGCAGGAATGGCCGTGGCAGAACCTTGACGCCATGGTGATTAGTCCGGGCATCCCGCACCATCATCCAAAACCGCACCCTGCCGCCGCCTTGGCGACAAGCCTGAACATCGACGTGATCAGCGAGGTCGAATTGGCATTACGCGCCAAACCAGCGGCGCCGCTGGTGGTAATCACTGGCACGAATGGTAAATCCACGACCACCGCATTGATCGGCCATTGTCTTAAATTCGCCGGGCGCGCGGTGGCGATTGGCGGCAATCTTGGCGATCCGGCAAGCTCACTTGACGATCCGGGCACAGACGGCGTGCTGGTTCTGGAACTATCGTCTTATCAATTGGAAACCACCCCGTCACTGGCACCGGCAATCTCGATTTTGCTGAATATCAGCCCCGACCATCTCGACCGACATGGCGGTATGGACGGCTATATCGCCGCCAAAGCGATTAGCCTTGACCGCCTTGGCCCCAATAGTCTGGCGATTATTGGCGATGGCGATGATCACGTGCGTGCCTTGGCCGACACCACCCGCCAGCGCGGCATCAAAACCTTGATTGCGCGGCCCGATTTGGCACCAGAGGCACAGCGATATTCAGCCTCACTTGCGGGGTTGCATAATGCCGAAAACGCGGCGGCGGCGGCGCTAGCGCTTGGCGCGCTTGGGCTTGATACCGACATGATCAATCGCGGGATTGAGGGTTATGTCAGCCTGCCACACCGCCTGCAACCCGTGGCGCATTGCGGCAAGATTCAATTCATCAATGATTCCAAAGCCACCAACGGCGTCGCCGCTGCCAAGGCGCTGCTGGCGTTTAACGATATCTATTGGGTGGCTGGCGGTCTTGCCAAGCAGGACGGTCTGGCCCCTCTAATGGATTGTCTTGGTGCGGTGAAAAAGGCCTATTTGATTGGCACCGCCGCCGCCGAATTCGCTGCTAGTCTGACCGGCCATTGCCAAACAGCGATTTGCGGCGATCTGGAAACCGCAACCCGCGCCGCGTTTGATGATGCCAGTGCGGCCGCTGATGGTGGCACCATTTTGTTGGCGCCCGCCGCCGCCTCATTTGATCAATTCAGCAATTTTGGTGCGCGTGGCACCGCCTTTGCGGCACTTGCCCAAAGCCTTTGCACCAACCGATCGGGAGGCACGCATGCTTGACCGTACCGATCGCTCGCTTGTTGGCATCTGGTGGTGGACTGTTGATAAATGGCTGTTAGCCAGCGCCCTTTTATTAATGACGCTTGGGATGATCTTGGTGATGGCAGCAAGCCCCGCTGTTGCTAGCCTGATTAACCTGTCATCACAGCATTTCATCCTGCGCCAGATCATTTATCTAGCCCCGGCATTGGTGATCATGCTGACCGTCTCCATGCTGGAGCCGCGCCCCATTCGCGCCCTATCACTCATCGGCCTGACAGTCACGATCGGGCTGATGATCCTTGCGATTGTTACGGGCAGTGAAATCAAGGGGGCAACAAGATGGATTTCGGTCGCCGGTTTCACCTTGCAACCATCCGAGCTGGCAAAACCGCTATTCGCGATTGTTTCAGCGTGGTTGCTGACGCTGTGGCGTGAAGGGCAGGATTTTCCCGGCTGGGCCTATGCGTCGGGTTTAGCCGCCATAATTGTGGCGATACTTGTTGCCCAGCCTGACATTGGCATGACCGCGTTGATCTTGATGACATGGGGCTTTCAGATGTTTCTGGCCGGTATGCCGATGATGTTTGTCATTGGCGCCGCCGCGCTGGCCCCGATTGGTTTCTATCTTGCCTATCTTAATCTTGACCATGTTCGGCTTCGGGTTGACAAATTCTTTGAAGGCGGTTCGTGGCAGGTCGAACAGGCGATGCAAAGCTTTGCCAAAGGTGGCTATTTCGGGGTTGGGCCGGGCGATGGTGTGATCAAGCTGCATCTGCCCGACGCGCATTCCGATTTCATCTTTGCCGTTGCTGCCGAAGAATATGGTGCGATTGCCTGTCTTGCACTTCTTGGGCTTTACGGTTTTGTGATTATCCGTGGATTTGCCAGAGCCCTTACCGGTGAAGGGCTGTTTTGCCTGATTGCTGCCTCCAGTCTGGTCATGCAGATCGGCGTTCAGGCCAGCATCCATATGGCCTCGTCGGTTAACCTAATTCCAACCAAGGGCATGACCCTGCCATTCATCAGCTATGGCGGCTCGTCATTATTGGCCAGCGCCCTTACCATGGGGCTGATCCTCGCGCTGACCCGTAAACGCACTACCAGCGATCATTTCGCAGATCGGCGGCAAGCATGAGCGCGGCACGGATCTATCTCGCCGCCGGTGGCACCGGTGGTCACATATTCCCAGCGCTGGCGGTTGCCGAGGCATTGAATGCCAAGGGCCATGAAACCTGCCTGTTTACCGACAAGCGTGGCGCCAATCTCCTTGCAGGTATTGCCGATTTGCCGGTTCGCCTTTATGTGATCAGCGCCGCGTCACCGTTCCAATCAGGTTTGCTTCGCCGGATCATCGCAACTGGCAAATTAGGTTTGGGGGCATTGTCCAGCCTGTGGCATATCGGACTGCGCCGACCTGAGGTAATGATCGGGTTTGGCGGGTATCCATCATTTGCCCCAGTGCTGATTGCGCGGCTGCTTGGCGTGCCGGTAATGGTGCATGAACAAAATGCCTATCTTGGAAGAGCCAACCGGGTGATTGCCGCCCGCGCCCGCCTGTTGGCGCTAAGCTGGCCGCAAACCAAAAACCTGCCAGATGGCGTGCAAACCCATATCACCGGGATGCCTGTCCGCACCGCGTTTTTTGCCAAGCGGCGGCCAAGCTGCACAGGTGATGACCGGGTGCTAAGCGTTCTTGGCGGCTCGCAAGGGGCCAGCATTCTTGGCACATTAGTGCCTGACGCCATCGCGATGATTGATCCGCCATTGCGCAACCAGATCAAAATCTATCAACAGGCGCGTATCGAACAGGTTGAGGATTTGAAGGCGCGTTACACCAAACTGGGGGTCAGCGCGTCAATCAAGCCATTCTTCAGCAATATGCCCAATTTACTGGCAAAGAGTGACCTCGTGATCAGCCGATCAGGTGCCTCGTCAATTGCCGAGCTGGCCGCAACCGGCCGTGCGTCACTGATGCTGCCACTGCCAAGCGCAATGGATGATCATCAACGCGCAAACGCCTTGCAAATGGAACAGGTCGGAGGCGGCTATTGCCTTGACGAAGCCACTGTCAGCTCGGCCTTTCTGGCAACCCGGATCATGCAGCTGTTCGAGGCGCCGGACGAGCTTGGCAAAATGGCCGCCAACGCCACCGTCCTTGCCAGCCCAAACGCCGCGACCGACATTGCCGCGCTCGCCGAAGGGCTGATCAGCAAACGCAACGCACCAAATCTAGGAGCAATCGCATGAGTGAATTGCCACTATCTATCGGCACCATGCATTTCACCGGGATCGGCGGCATCGGTATGAGCGGCATTGCCGAAATTCTGTTCGAGCTTGGCTATGCGGTTCAAGGCAGCGATATGTCTGACAATGCCAATGTCAGACGGCTTCGGGCCAAAGGCATTCCAATTGTGACCGGCCAACGCGCCGAAAATGTCGAAAACGCGTCTTTGGTGGTAATCTCAACCGCAATCAAGCCAGATAATCCCGAGGTGGTTGCCGCACGCGCCAAATTCCTGCCCATCGTTCACCGTGCTGAAATGCTTGGCGAATTAATGCGGCTTCGCTGGTCAATTGCCGTTGCAGGCACCCATGGCAAAACAACGACAACCAGCCTTGTCGCCACTTTGCTAAACAGTGCCGATATCGACCCAACAGTGATAAATGGCGGCATCATCACCGGATGGGGCAGCAATGCACGCCTTGGAAAGGGCAGCTGGATGGTTGTCGAGGCAGATGAAAGCGACGGATCATTTGCCAAATTAAAGCCAACCGTTGCTGTGGTCACAAACATTGATCCAGAACATCTCGACCATCACGGCAGCTTTGAGGCACTTGAGACCGCGTTTTTGAATTTTGTTGCGTCGATCCCGTTTTACGGTTTTGCCACGCTATGTATTGATCATCCATCGGTGCAGCGGCTTATGGCAGGCATTAAGGATCGCCGCATCATCACCTACGGCATGAGTGCAAATGCCGATGTTCGGGCGATCAATTTGCGGGCTGATGCTGGCGCGATGCTGTTTGATGTCCAGCTGTCAGACCGGATTAATGGTGATAGCGCCGCATTGCAGAATGTGCGGTTCCCGATGCTTGGCGATCACAATGTGCAGAACTGCCTCGCCGCGATCGGGGTGGCGTTGGAAATGAATATTGATGCGCCGCGTATCCGTGACGCGCTGGCCGCATTTGGCGGGGTAGGTCGGCGGTTTGAAACAAAAGGGATCAGTAACGGCGTGACCATCATTGATGATTACGGTCATCATCCGGTGGAAATCAAGGCCGCCCTTAAGGCTGGCCGGATGCTATCTGGCAATAACAAACTGATTGCCGTCGTCCAGCCGCATCGCTATAGCCGCCTCGCCGATCTATTTACCGATTTCTGCAGCTGTTTTAACGATGCTGATGAAGTGCTCGTTGCCGATATTTACGCCGCTGGTGAAGCCCCGATTGATGGCGCTGACAAAACTGCATTAGTCGCCGGATTACGCGATTACGGGCATAAGGCGGCGGCTGGCCTTGAGGGGCCAGACAAGCTAGCCATCGAGATTGCGGCAAGAACCAAGGCTGGCGACGTTGTCATGTGTCTTGGTGCCGGTGATATCACCGCATGGGCAGCCGCCCTTCCAAAAGAGCTGGACAGGTTGGCAGGAGGGCAAGCATGACCTCGATACATGACCGGCTTCCTGATGTGCGGGGCAGCTATACAGCAAATGATCCAATGGCACGCCATACATGGTTTGGTGTCGGCGGGCCGGCAGAAGTTTTATTCAGCCCGCTGGATACCGCTGATCTGGCAGAATTTCTGGCGGCTTGTCCACGAGACATTCCGCTATTTGCGGTTGGTGCTGGCTCAAACCTGCTGGTTCGTGATGGCGGGGTAAGCGGTGTTGTGATCAAGCTTGGCACCCATATGAAAGCAATCCGGCATGACGGTACCCGCATCATTGCCGAGACCGGTGCCAGCGATGCCGATGTGGCGCGCTATGCACAAAAGGCTGGCATTGGCGGGCTGGAATTTCTGATCGGTATTCCGGGCACAATCGGCGGCGGCTTGCGGATGAATGCCGGTGCCTATGGCAGCGAATTTAAGGATGTAACGATCGTGGCGCATGGGCTTGATCGAAGCGGCAAGCCGGTCAGCGCAACACCAGCGGCGATGGGCATGGCCTATCGACATAGCGAGGCTCCGGCAGACTGGATTTTCACCGCCGCCGAATTGCAAGGCCAAAAGGATGATCCGGCAGCGATCAAGGCGCGGATGAAAGAAATTATTGCCAGCCGCGGCGACGCCCAGCCGCGCGGCGTTCGCACCGGGGGCAGCACCTTTGCCAACCCGGATGGCGGCAAGGCGTGGCAAGAAATCGACAAGGCCGGTTGTCGCGGTCTTTCAATCGGCGGGGCACAAGTCTCAGAAAAACATTGTAATTTTCTGATCAACACCGGCACCGCAACCGCCGAGGACATTGAAACGCTGGGTGAAACTGTTCGTGACCGTGTTTTGGCCGGTGGCGGGCCGCCACTTAGATGGGAAATCCGCCGTGTTGGGCGCAACCAGAACGAAGGGGCACCGGAATGACCGATAACCGTGATCGCGTCGCCGTGTTAATGGGCGGCTGGACATCCGAGGCAGCGGTTAGCCGTGTATCTGCGAGCTTTTGTGCGCAGGCCGCGCGCAACGCCGGTTGGGATGCGATCGAGGTCGAGGTTGACCGCGACATTGCGCAGAAATTGAAAGAGATCAATCCCGGCCGTGTATTCAATGCGCTGCATGGTCAAATCGGTGAAGATGGTAATATTCAAGGTCTGCTGAATATTATGAATATTCCCTATACCCATAGCGGGCTGACGGCATCGGCGATCGCCATGGATAAGCTATTGGCAAAAACCCTGCTTGCCGGAACCGGGATCATGGTGCCGCCTACCTTGCCACTCGTCGAAGATAGTCATGTCTATCCCCAAGACAGCACTGGTGCGCATGTGATTAAGCCGCGCAATGACGGGTCCAGCTTTGGCGTGGTGATTGTACCTGACGATCAAACCCGTCCGCCGGCGCGCAGCATTTGGCCTGCCGATGCACAACTGATCTGCGAGCCCTATATCCCTGGCCGTGAATTGACCGTTGCCGTTCTTGATGGGACTGCACTTTGTGTCACTGAAATCACGTCTACGCGCGAATTTTACGATTTTGACGCCAAATATGCGGTTGGCGGATCGAACCATATCCTGCCTGCCGATATTCCCGAAGCGGTCAATCTTAAAGCCTGCCTGTGGGCCGAACACGCCTATCGCCAGCTCGGTTGTCGCGGCATCATCCGCGCCGATTATCGCTGGGACGATAAAAATGATGCGCTGTTCATGCTTGAAGTGAACACCCAGCCGGGCATGACCGCAACATCACTTGTGCCGGAACAGGCTCGTTTTGTCGGCATGTCAGGCGAAGAACTGGTCAACCACCTATTGGAGATTGCACAATGCGACGACTAATCGGATGGATTAAACCGCAACAGCAGACGCCGCCGCGCAGCCCAGAAACACGGCTGGACCTGTGGAAGAAGGTTAAAATCGGCTTTTGGTCACTTGTGATGATTGCGGCTACCAGCACAATCGGCGTTGCAATGATGGACCGCAGCAAGCTGGGCGATGATTTCTTGGCAATAAGCGCAAATGCTGGTCTGGTGCTTGATGATATTCAGGTTCAAGGACGCGCCCATACGCCGCAAGCCAGTCTATTGGCTGCCTTGAATCTGCAAATCGGCACGCCCATTCTTGGCATTGATTTACGCCAGCTTCACAGCAACATCAGCAAGATTGGCTGGGTTGAGGATGTGATTGTCGAGCGCCGCCTGCCAAGCACCATCTATCTCACCCTTCGTGAGCGTGTGCCGATTGCCCTGTTACAAAATAATGACCAGCATAAATTGATCGACCGCAGCGGCGCGATTATCGACGGAGCGGACCCCGGCCATTTCACCCATCTTACGGTTGTTGCCGGTGAAAATGCAGCGCCTCATGCGGCCGCTATTCTGGCGATTTTAAAAACCGAGCCTGAATTATTCAGCGAGGTTTGGGCGGTCAGCTATCGCTCGCAGCGGCGCTGGGACGTGCATCTGAAAAACGGCATGGAAATCCGCCTGCCAGAAACTGATCCGGTCACAGCATGGTCTCGGCTCGCGGTGATTGATCGTAAAAAAGCCATTACCAATCGCGACCTCGCAGTCATCGATTTGCGCGTGCCGCAACAATTGATCGTCGAGCCAAACATTCCGGTAAGAGGGAAAGGAAGCCGCACATGATCCTTGGAAAGACAAAAGCCATTACGCGGCGCCCCTTTGCCGTGCTTGATATCGGATCATCAAAAATCTGCTGCATGATTGGTGAGTCTGATGGTTCGGGCGGTGTTCGGCTATTAGGGCACGGCACGCACGCATCGGCGGGGATCCGCGGCGGGGAAGTTAGTGACCTTGAAGCGCTGAGTACGGTGATTGGCAAAACCGTGCAGGCGGCCGAGCGTGATGCCGGCATCTCGGTTACATCAGTAACAATTGTTGCCCCCGGCGGTACCCCGATTTCCAGCATTTGCACAAAATCAGTTCGGCTTAGTGATGCGGTGGTTCGCCGCCGCGATATCGACCGTCTCATGGCGCGCAGTGACAACGGCAATTTTCCAGAAAACTATCAGCCAATGCATTTGCAAACCCTGCAATATGGGCTGGATGATGTCCGCGGGATTGCCGACCCACGCGGAATGCGCGGCACAAATCTGTCAGTGGATTACACACTGGTATGTGGTCTGCGCACCTCGCTGGCAAATCTGCGTGAGGCGTTGGCGTTAAATCATCTCGAAACCGACCGGTTTCTACATTCGGCCTATGCCAGCGGGCTTGCCTGTCTTAGTGCCGAGGAACGTGATCTTGGCAGCGTGATCGTTGATATGGGCGGCGGCACGACATCAATTGCCATCTTCATGGAAGGCAAGCTGGTCTATGTCGACACAATCAAGATTGGCGGCAACCGCGTCACCACCGATATTGCCCGCGTGCTGTCAACACCAATTGCCGAGGCCGAGCGGCTAAAGGCGATTGACGGATCGGTTATGCCAACCGACATTACCGGCGTTGCGCCAGACCAGCTTCGAGAAGTGGTGCGCCTTGGCCGCAGTGACAATATCACCATCCCAACACTTGGCACTGCCGAGGTGGCGGGCCAGACCATTGAGCGTAATTTGCTCAGTGCCATCATCCGTCCCCGCGTTGAGGAAATTCTCGAACTGCTGCACACCCGTATGGAGCGTGCGCGGATGGAACATACCGCCGGAAGCCGCTATGTGCTGACCGGCGGTGCCAGCCAATTAACCGGCCTTGCTGATCTGTTTGCAAAGCAAGCAAAGAAATCGGTTGGAATTGGCAAACCTATTGGCATTGCCGGCCTTGATGAGGACAGCAGTGGCCCCGGATTTGCCGCCAGCACTGGCGCGCTGATCCATGTAAGCCGGATCGAAGAAAATGACCCAACAGACCGGCAAACCCGCACCCTACCACACGGACCGTTTGAGCGTATCGGTGCGTGGCTTCGTGACAATCTTTAGCCAAGGAGATCAATGATGGCCACATGTTCAAACCCTGTTTTTAGCTGGCAACGACCCCAGCGAACCATGCAGCAAACCATCGGAAACCGGCAGATATACCCTGCCGGAACCACCCGCCTAGCACGCCATAACCCACTCTACTCAACCAAGAACAGTCAAATTTACAATGAAGGGAATCAGTCATGACAATCAACCTCACCGTTCCTCAAACAATGCAAGAGCTTCGTCCACGGATTACCGTTGTTGGTGTTGGTGGCGCTGGCTGTAATGCCGTCAACAACATGATCAATGCCAATCTTGAAGGCGTTGATTTTCTGGTTGCCAATACTGACGGGCAGGCACTTGCCCATTCACTATCAAGCCGGAAAATTCAGCTTGGTAGTGCGATCACCCAAGGCCTTGGCGCCGGTTCAAAGCCTGAAATTGGCCGTGCCGCAGCCGAAGAAAGCCTGCAGGATGTGATGGCTGAACTGGCTGATTGCAACATGGTCTTTATCACTGCTGGCATGGGCGGTGGAACAGGCACAGGCGCAGCGCCGGTAATTGCACGAGCCGCACGCGAACGCGGCATCCTGACGGTTGGCGTTATCACCAAACCGTTTGAATTTGAAGGCCAGCGTCGGATGAAGCAAGCCGAAGACGGTATCGAAGAGTTACAAGCCTATGTTGATACGCTGATCGTTATCCCAAACCAGAACCTGTTCCGGTTGGCAAATGAGCGGACAACTTTTGCCGATGCATTCCATATGGCAGATGCGGTTCTGCATCAGGGCGTTTGTGGCGTTACTGACCTGATGATCAAGCCCGGTCAGATCAATCTTGATTTTGCCGATATCCGTGCCGTTATGGGCGAGATGGGCAAAGCCATGATGGGCACCGGCGAAGCATCTGGCGAAGCCCGCGCAACACAGGCCGCCGAAGCCGCAATTAACAACCCGCTGTTGGACGACACCACAATGAAGGGCGCCAATGCAGTTCTGATCAATATCACCGGCGGCCTTGATATGACCCTGTTTGAAGTTGATGAAGCGGCCAACCGGATCCGCAAAGAAGTTGATCCGGACGCGACTATCATCTTTGGTTCAGCGTTTGACGATAAGCTAGAAGGCGTCATGCGCGTCTCGGTTGTCGCAACCGGCATCAGTGGTGCCAGCCAGAGCCTGCACCGGCCAAATGTCATGCCGCAACGAACCGAGGCTGTGGCAGCCCGGCAAAGCACCGCGATGCCAAGCAGTTCTATGACAAGCAGTTCTATAACAAGCACAATTGTGCCAAATCCGATCAGCAGCCTTTCAGCCCTTACCCCTGAAGTTGCGGTTGATGCGATTGGTGCCACATCATCACCGATGGCCGATGCGCCGACTGATTTGCTTGACGATCAGCTGAGCAATGAGCTTGCTAGCGAGGCAATCGACGAAATCATCAGCACCGATGCCGGCCATGAGCAGCAGATGGACATCACTGACGCCATTGGCACCGCCCAAGATGCACATCCGCGTGACGCGGCGGTTCCAGCCGAGCCAAATGAGGCAAATGCAACCAGCGAAAATGACGCGATGGCACCGTCGATGGGGGACACGCCAGCCATGCCGTTAACCACATCAGATGAAACAACAGCCCCACCACGGGCACGGTTCATCCCAGCAGCGGCAATCGCAATGCCGGATGAAGACAGCGTTGCTGAAGCGGTTGAAACACCGGTTGCGCGCTCGGCAAGCCTGATCAACAAAATCTCTGGATTATGGTCAAGCAAGCCGGTCAGCAAACCTGCCGAAGCAGTGCAGAAAACCCAGTCTGAGCCTTCGTTAGAGACGAGTGCGCCCAAGAGTGAAGTCGCGGTTTCAATCCTCGATTTATCACGCGCAGACGCGGTCAATAAGGCCGTTGCAACGGCCGCGCCAGCAGCGCCAAACGCCGATGAGGACGACCTAGATATTCCGGCATTTTTGCGCCGGCAAGCCAACTAGAAACACAGCAATGGCGCGGCAGTGCCATTGCTACAAACTGTTACCAAATGTGATTTGGATTGACCTGAGGAAAAGAGTAATCTTTCCTCAGGTTTTATTTAGCCAGCCATCCGTGGCGTGGCTGATCGTCACAAAGCACAAATCTAGTACATGGGAACCGCCCCTGACGCTAGCCAGAAACGAAAGAATGATCGCAGTTCAATGCCTGATACACTCACCTATAACGGGTTTGTTGACCAGCCGTTTCAAACAACGGTTCGCGAGGTCGCACAGCTAGAAGGTATTGGCCTGCATTCAGGGCGCTTTGTGCGTGTATCTATCTGCCCTGCTCCGGCGAATAGCGGGATTAAATTCCGCCGTATTGACGTTGACGGGCAATTGCAAACAGTCATCGCTCATGCCAGTTATGCCGAACAGGCGCGGCTCTGCACCCGCATCGTGAATAGCGAAGGCATCACGCTGGAAACAATCGAGCATCTGATGGCCGCATTCGCCGGTGTCGGACTGGACAATGCCACGATCGAGATTGACGCATCCGAAGCGCCTATTCTTGACGGAAGCAGCCAGCCAGTTCTAGAAGCGTTGAATAATGTTGGCATCGAGCTGCTGCCAGCGCGGCGCAAATACATGATCGTCACAAAGCCCGTTGAGGCACAGCTTGACTGCGGCGCATGGGCGCGGCTTGAGCCGGCTGAACAGTTACAGATCGACGTCAAAATCGAATTTGATGATCGGGCGATTGGTCACCAAAGTTTTATTTACACCCATCATGATGGTAGTTTTGCCACCGAATTGGCCGCGGCCCGCACCTTCTGCCAGCTTCGCGATGTCGAATTGATGCAAAATGCCGGGCGCGCGCTTGGTGGATCATTGAATAATGCTGTGGTTGTTGATGATGGCGAAATCCTGAACGAAGGCGGGTTGCGTATTGAGCGTGAATTTGCACGCCATAAGGCATTGGATTGCCTTGGTGACCTGTTCCTTGTTGGTATGCCGATCAAGGCCAAGATGACGGCGCTTCGCCCCGGTCATGCGCTTAGCACCAAACTAGTGCACGCATTACTGAATGACCCGACTGCCTATAAAGTCATTGAGGCCGGATCCGAGCATAGCCGGTCTGATAGCTTTGCAATGCCGGAATATGCTGCCGCAGCGATGGCATAACCTGCCAGCCGGTGCCTATCCACCCCGCGATTTAACAATAAAACAGCCCAAGAACTGATCAAAAGCGGATGAATTTGCATCCATGCGCATCGCGCTCTTTTCAGTAAGGTTTTATCCAGCTATTGTTAGCGCATCGGAACCAGTCTGTTCCCTTTTGTTTATCAGCCGTCAGCGGAGCCGGATGTGACCAGTCAAAAGAAATTCCTGATGATTGCTGCTTGCTGTTTTATGGCCGGATGTTCGTCCGGCCCCGAAATTGTCGAACAGGTCGAACAGCCGGTTGAAGTGCTGTATCGCGACGCGATGACGACGGCAGTAAGCGGCGACACCAAAGCTGCTGCGCCTAAATTTGAGGAAGTCGAGCGCCAACACCCCTATTCCAGCCTTGCCGTTCGCGCCCAAATCATGGCCGCATGGTCATTTTATCAAGCCAATCAATATTCGCGGGCAATTTCGGCGCTTGACCGGTTTGTCGAGCTTAATCCTGCCGACCCACTGGTTGAATATGCCTATTATCTAAGGGCGCTGTCACATTACGAACAGATCGTTGATGTGGAACGTGACGCCGAAATGACCAAATTGGCGCTTGCAGCGTTTGAAGAATTGGTGCGCCGTTTTCCCCAAGGCATCTATGCGCGTGATGGTCAGCTGAAAATTGATCTGACAAAATCGCATCTTGCTGGCAAGGAAATGGCGGTTGGCCGGTTTTATCTGAAACGCCAGCAATATACCGCCGCAATCCGCCGCTTTGATATTGTGATCAAAACGTACGATACCACCAATCAGGTGCCCGAGGCGCTTTATCGTACCGCCGAGGCCTATTATGCGCTTGGCCTGTCTGATCAGTCGGAACGCATCTTTGAGGTTGCAGCATATAACTATCCGGACTCGGTCTGGACTGAACGGCTAGCTAGCCTGCGTGCCGACCCGGAAAAGCCCGGCAAAAAAGGCGTGCTGGAGCGATCCGTTGACGTGATCTCTGATATTTTTAACTGACCATGCTACACAAGCTTACTGTTTCCAATATTGTTTTGATCGAGCAATTGACCCTGCAGTTCGCACCCGGGCTGACGGTGCTAACCGGCGAGACAGGCGCTGGCAAATCGATTCTGCTTGATGCGCTGGGGCTGGCGCTTGGCAGTCGGGCCGATTTTAGTCTGATCCGGCAAGGCCATGATCAAGCCCATGTAAGCGCCAGCTTTACCCTGCCACCCACGCATCCGGCATGGCAGCTCGTCGAGGATGCCGGCATCATGCCGGAAGATGAGATGATCCTTCGCCGCCGGTTAAAAAGTGACGGCAAATCAACCGCCAGCATCAATGATATTGCCGTTTCAATCGGGCTATTGCGTCAGGTCGGGGATTTGCTGGTCGAGATACAGGGTCAATTTGAAGGCCGCGGCCTGCTTGATGTTTCAACCCATATGGCGCTGCTTGACCGCGCCGGCGCACATCACGAACTTTTGGCACAGGCCAAACAGGGCTGGCAGCAATGGACCGCTGCTCGCAAAGCGCTTGACGAGGCGCGGGCTGCGCTCGATCAGGCCAAAGCTGACGAAGACTGGCTGCGTGATGCCGTTGATGCGCTTGACCGCCTCGCCCCTCAAACCGGCGAAGAAGATACGCTGAATAACAAACGAACCCTGCTTGCCAACGTCACCAAGATTGGCGAGAGCTTGGCGTTGGCTGAAGATGCGGTCTTTGGCGACGCCGGCGCCCAAGCAAGACTTGGTCATGCGCTGGCAGCATTGGAAAAAGCCGCACCGCTTGCTGGCGGCCAGTTGGATCAGGCTTTAGACGCGCTGATCCGCGCTGATGCCGAACTTGGCGAGGCGAGTAGCGCGATCCGATCTGCCGCCAATACGCTTGAGGCTGATCCGAATGCGTTGCACCAAATCGATGACCGCCTGCATGAATTACGCCAGCAAGCCCGCAAACATAGTTGCAGCCCCGATGAATTACCGGCAATCCACCTGACATTGACCGACCGGATGGCAGCGATCGAGGATTCGTCGGGCGCCCTCGGCAGTCTTGGTGAAACCGCGCAGAAATGGCAGGATTATTACCTTGATATTGCGGGACAGCTTGAAACCAGCCGCAAGCAGGCCGCCGCAAAATTGGATCAGGCAGTCCGCGCCGAATTGCCGCCCCTAAAACTCGAAGGGGCTCAATTTACCACCGCCATCAGCCCGCTTGCCGAAGCCCAATGGGGGCCACGCGGCACCACCGCAGTTCGGTTTGAGGCCAGCACAAATCAGGGGATGAATGCTGGCCCGATTGACCGGATTGCGTCGGGCGGCGAGCTGGCGCGGTTTTTACTGGCGTTAAAAGTCTGTCTGGAAGAAAGCAGTCACCCAAGAAGCCTGATTTTCGATGAGGTTGATTCTGGCGTTGGGGGCGCGGTTGCCGCAGCGGTTGGTGACCGGCTATGCCGGCTTGGTGCCACCACCCAGACCCTTGTCATCACCCACTCACCGCAGGTAGCAGCCCGTGCTAACCAGCATTTGCGCATTGCCAAAACAGCAACCGACAGCGGCGTTGTCAGCGTGACCGTCGCCCTAAGCGATGACGAACGCACCGAAGAAATTGCCCGCATGCTAGCAGGTGAGACAGTGACCGATGAAGCACGCGCCGCAGCGGCTGCGCTGATCGGGGGCTAGATCATGGCAAATAGCGTGTTTCGCCTTGGTAGTGCCGATCCGGCCAGCATGGATCAGGCCTCAGCTGCCAGCGAGCTGGCCGCCCTTGCTGGTGAAATTGGCCGCCATGACCAGCTCTATCATGGGGATGATGCACCCGAGATATCTGACGCCGATTATGACCGGCTAATCGCCCGCAACCGCGCCCTTGAAGCTGCCTTTCCAGCGCTTGTTCGGGCCGATAGCCCAAGCCAGCGCGTTGGCGCCGCCCTGCCAGCACAAAGCCTGTTCGGCAAAGTCCGGCACGTGCGGCCAATGCTGTCGCTTAATAACGGGTTTAGCGATGCAGATATCGAGGATTTTGTGACCCGCGTTCGCAAGTTCCTATCGCTTGCTGATGCTGATGCGGCGCAATTTGTTGCCGAACCCAAGATTGACGGCCTGTCGCTCAGCCTACGCTATGAAAATGGCCAGCTGGTGCAGGCTGCAACGAGGGGCGATGGTGCCGAGGGCGAGGATGTAACCGCCAATGTCATGCAAATTGCCAGCGTGCCAAAACAGCTTGGCGGATCACCACCAGCAGTTTTAGAGGTGCGCGGCGAGATGTATATGAACCGGCAGGATTTTCTGGCACTTAATGCTGCCCAGACTGACGCTGGTAAAAAGATATTTGCCAATCCACGGAACGCCGCTGCCGGATCGCTGCGGCAAAAAGATGCCACCATCACCGGTCAGCGTAATCTGCAATTTTTCGCCTATTCAATGGGCGAAGCCAGCGCCAGCATTGCCGACAGCCACTGGGATTTTCTCCAAGCGCTTCGGGAATTTGGGTTTTCTGTCAATGACTTATCACGGCTTTGTGATGATGTTGACGCGCTAATCACCACCTATCAGGCGATTGGCAGCCAGCGGGTTGATCTGCCTTATGATATTGATGGGGTCGTCTATAAAATTGACCGGCATGATTACCAGCAGCGTCTTGGGCAGGTTGCGCGTGCGCCGCGCTGGGCTATTGCGCATAAATTCCCCGCCGAGCAGGCTGAAACAGTCATTATGGCGATTGATATTCAGGTCGGACGAACCGGTGCCTTAACGCCGGTGGCGCGTCTTGCGCCAATTTCGGTTGGCGGGGTGATCGTGTCAAACGCGACCTTGCATAACGAGGATGAAATCGCCCGCAAGGATATCAAGATCGGTGACCGCGTGGTGATCCAGCGCGCCGGTGATGTCATTCCGCAGATTGTCCGCGTGATCGAAACCGTGCGCAGCGGCGATGAGCAATCATTTGAGTTCCAAACCCATTGTCCAGTTTGTAGCGCACCAGCGATCCGGCCTGACGGTGAGGCGGTACGGCGCTGCACTGGCGGGCTGAATTGCGCGGCACAGCTTTTTGAGGGATTAAAGCATTTTGTGGCACGCGATGCGTTCGATATCGAAGGGCTTGGGGCGCGACAGATCGAACAGTTTATCGAGCTTGGCTGGGTGACGGCACCGGCTGATATCTTTCGGCTTGATGACAAGGCGGATGCGCTGGCGACGCTTGACGGCTATGGCGAGCTGTCGATTAAGAAACTGCTCCAAGCAATTGCAGCGCGCCGCGAAATTGGGCTTGAACGCTTTATTTATGCCTTGGGAATACGCCAAGTCGGACAGGCCACCGCACGGTTATTGGCGCTCTATTACGGCTCTGCCGAGGCGATGCTGAAAGCCCTCAATCCTGACGCCGATCTTGAGGCAGCGCATCAGGCGCTGGTCGAGATAGATCAGATTGGCAGCGCGGTTGCCGATGATATCATCAGCTTTTTTGGTAACCGCGATCTGCACCAACTGATTGTCGATCTGGTCGGCCTGTTGACCATCCTGCCGCCCGAACGCCCCGCCGACAACAGCCCGATCAGCGGCAAGACAATTGTCTTTACCGGGACTTTAGCGCGCATGTCGCGTGCCGAGGCCAAAGCCAAGGCGGAATCGCTGGGGGCGCGGGTCGCAGGGACAGTCTCGGCAAAGACCGATTTTCTGGTGGCGGGCGCCGATGCAGGGTCAAAGGCACGAAAAGCCGCTGAAATCGGCGTTACCGTGTTGGATGAAGACGGCTATTCAGCACTGATTAATCAATCATAAGCCGGCAAGAAACCGGTAACAAAACCTCTGGATTGATATGTGGCAGGGATTGATTGGCAGGGATTGATTCTTGCCTAGCGGGCCTATAGCGGGCGACACGCCGCGGCAAGCCATGTTTCTGCCGCCGATGATAATGCCGGATGCAATTGCGCATATACGTCGCGGTGATAGGCATCAACCCAAGCAATTTCAGGCGCGCTCAGCAATGATTTATCAATCAGGCGGCGGTCAAGCGGGCATAAGGTGATCGTCTCAAACTCAAGGAACTGCGCCGCCGATGATGCGGTTACGACAACAAGATTTTCAATGCGAATTCCCCAGTCGCCTGTTTTATAATAGCCCGGTTCATTCGACATCACCATGCCGGGCTCAAGCGCCACCTTACCACGCTTGGAAATGCTGGCCGGCCCCTCATGCACCGACAGCACATGACCAACCCCATGACCGGTTCCATGGGCAAAATCCAATTGTGCCGACCACAGCGGCGCACGCGCGATCGCATCAAGCTGGCTGCCAATTGTGCCGACGGGAAATTTTGCCATTGCCAGATGAATATGACTGCGCAAAACATGGCTATAGGCGCTCACCGCCCCAACTGGCGGATTGCCAATGGCGATGGTGCGGGTGATATCGGTGGTGCCATCGCGGTAATGCGCGCCCGAATCCAGCAACAGCACATCATCTGCCGCCAGCCTTCGATCGGCGCCGGCAATCGCGCGGTAATGCACAATCGCACCATTTGGGCCTGATCCGGCAATCGTATCAAAACTGGGCGCCAAAAACGCGTCCTGTTGGTGACGGAATGCACGTAATCTGGCGGCGATTTCAGTTTCGCTATAGGTCGCCGGAGATGCCGCAACCGCCTGATCAAGCCAGCACAAAAATTCGACCATCGCCACACCGTCACGCCTATGTGCAGCCCGAAACCCGTCAAGTTCAGCTGGCGTTTTGCAGGCTTTTGTCGCGGTGAGCGGGCAATCGGTTTCAAGTGTTTTCACGCCGCTTGCGACAATCTGATCAAACAGCATCCGCGGCAGGCTGTCAGGGTCGATCATCAAACGCCCCTCGCCTAGCTTGCCAAGCCGTTCTGGCAATTCGCCAAGCGGGGCAACGCTGATGTCGCTACCGATTACCGGGGTCAGCCGCGCGCTATCACCAAATAGACACAATCCCGCTTGCCTATGATAAAAGGCAAAACACAGATTGACCGGCGTACAAGGCAGATCCGCACCCCGCATATTGACCAGCCAATTGACCGTATCCACACGGGTCAACAAAACCGCATCACAATCCTTGGCATTCAGCTGCGCTGCCAGATCATTAATTTTGTCGGCAACCGCTCTACCAGCAAGCTCAACCGGCATCTGCCAGCTTGCAGCAGGCGGCATCGCTGGCTGATCAGGCCATAATGGGTCGAGCAAATTTTCCCCATGACAGACTAAATTCGCCCCCGCCGCCAACACTGCGCGTTCCATCCGCCGGAACAGTGATACCGTAATCAGGCGTCCATCAACCCCGATCACCGCAGCTTCGGGCAACGTGACCGTTTTCAACCAATCTTCAAAAGTCGTGTCGGGAAGTGTACAGCATTGCCAGATAGCAGGGTCGGTTTGCGCCGCCATCTGCAAGCTATAACGGCCGTCGCTGAACAGCCCTGCCCGATCAGCAAGCACCACGGCAAACCCTGCCGATCCGGTAAAGCCAGATAGATAGGCAAGACGTTCGTCGCCAGCTGGAACCTCCTCGCCCTGATACATATCCTCACGGCCAATGATCCAACCGTGTAATCCAGCGTCAGCAATGGCTGCGCGCAGTAATTTCAACCGCTTGTTATGGGTTTCATGCTGCTGGCTCACAATTTACGCGCCTCCACGCCAAAGCTGGGGCATTGTGCCGGCGGCGGCTGGCCGCATAATAATCGTGGTCCAATCACCAAGACAGATCCGGTGCCAAACCCGCATATTTTGCGCCCGGTATGCAACCTCGACAGATCGCGCCTGCCGGTTCAAAATGCCGGATAAAATCAACCAGCTATCCGGCGCAAGCCGCGGCACAAGATCGGGCGCCATCCGGCTCAGTGGCCCTGCAAGAATATTCGCCAGCACCAAATCATACGGCGCCTGATTGCACACAATCCGGCTGCCAAAGCCATGCGAAACCGCCAGCCGCATTTTAGCTGGTGAAATCGCATTCAGCGCACGGTTCCGCGCCGCAACACGCACGGCAACTGGATCATTGTCGGCTGCAACAATCTGGCATGACGGCCATAGACGCGCCCCAGCCATGGCCAAGATTGCCGAGCCACACCCCATATCCAGCAACCGCCGTGGGGCACTATTGCGGATCATCTGCATCGCCCGCAAGCAGCCCTCGGTCGTTGGATGGGTTCCAGATCCGAACGCCAACGCAGCATCAATCAGCAGGGGCAAACTGGCCGGTGGCTGAGGCTGGGTGACATGGCTGCCATAAATCCAGAACCGGCCGATATGCAACGGCGGAAAGGCGGCCCGATTTTCGGCCAGCCAGTCACGCGTTTCAACCGGCACCACAATAATTGGCACAGGCGTAATTCCCTGTTGCTGATAGAGCGGTGCTAGCAGACTATCAATCACCGCCGCATCCGGGGCGTATTCGAACAATGCCTCAATGTGCCAGTCGCCATTATCATCTCGCTGGTGCGAGGTGGCAACACTGTCCAAAAGCTCGCTGAAGACCAGCTCAAATACCGCCATTGCCTTGTCATCCAGCCGTGCTGGCAGTGATAGCGCCGCCGATTGAAGTGCTGTCATGGTTTACTCACAAATCCTGAAACTACTTTTTTATGGCCAGCTTTATCAAAGGCAATCAATAGCTTATCACCATCAATCGTCAAAATATTTCCCATGCCGAATTTCTGGTGAAACACCCGATCGCCGATAGTGAATTCGGTTTTGTTATTTGCCGGTTCCCAGCCGCCCTCGGCCGGCTGTGCGCGCCGTGCTTCCATGCGCCGCCAGCCTGCGCCGTACCCACCAACAGCAAAGCCACCAAATCCGTTACTGCCGTTATCGCCAAGTTGCGGCGCACTGACCCGGCCAAGCCCCATGCCTTGCGCCAGATCCTCGATTATATTTTCACGAGGCAATTCCTGCACAAATCGCGACGGTATCGACGATTGCCATTGCCCGTGAATCCGGCGGCTATTGGCGAAACTGATAAAAAGATCATGCCGCGCCCGGGTAATGCCTACATAGGCAAGGCGGCGTTCTTCTTCCAATCCGACAGCGCCATTTTCATCCATGGTCCGTTGGCTGGGGAAAACCCCTTCTTCCCACCCGGGCAAAAAGACCGCGTCAAATTCCAATCCCTTTGCCGCGTGCAACGTCATCAATGTCACCTCGCCATGTTCAGGGTCGGCATCGCCATCAGTGACAAGGGCGATATGTTCGAGAAAGCCCTGTAGCGAGTCAAAATCCTGCATCGCATTGATCAATTCGGTTAGGTTCTCCAACCTGCCCTCGGCATCTGGAGATTTATCAAGCTGCCACATTTTTGTATAGCCGGACTCATCAAGCACCATTTTGGCAAGGTCACCCTGATGAACCGATCCCGCAAGATCGCGCCAGCGTTTGATATCCTGCACAAAACTATGCAGCGTATTTCGGGCTGCAGGGCGTAATTCTTCAGTTTGCACCAGATCAATTGCCGCCGCCAAAAGCGGTTTGTCAGATGCCCGCGCCTGAATATGCACCGCCTGCAAACTGGCCGTGCCAAGCCCGCGTTTCGGCGTGTTGATAATGCGCTCAAAAGCAAGATCATCAGATGGCTGGGCAATCAGCCGCAAATAAGCCACCGCATCACGTATCTCGGCGCGCTCATAAAACCGCGCCCCAACCACCCGATATGGCAGACCAATCGCGATAAACCGTTCTTCAAATTCACGCGTTTGAAAGCCAGCCCTTACCAGAACGGCAATTTGTGAGAGATGCACCCCGTCCTTCATCATGGTTTCGATCTGACTGGCTATATTACGCGCCTCATCCGGCCCGTCCCAATACCCATTAACGCGCAGCTTTTCACCATCGCCTGACGCGGTAAAAAGCGTTTTTCCAAGCCGCGTTTCATTATGCGCAATGATTTTAGACGCAGCTGCAAGAATATGCCCGGTCGAACGATAATTCTCTTCAAGCCGCACCGTTTTCGCGCCGCTGAAATCACTCTCAAAGCGCAAAATATTGCCAACCTCAGCGCCGCGCCACCCATAGATTGACTGGTCATCATCACCAACGCAGCACAGGTTATTACGGTTACCTGTCAGCAACCGCAGCCATAAATACTGCGCGACATTAGTATCCTGATACTCATCCACCATAATATGAGTTATCCGATTCTGATATTCCGCCAACACATCTGCATGGGCGGTAAAGATGCTCAGCATATGCAGTAACAAATCACCGAAATCAACGGCGTTTAGCGCGATCAGGCGCGCCTGATAACGTTCATACAGCGATCGAACCCGCCCATTGGCAATATCCCCCGCCTCGGCAAGCCCGACTTTTTCGGGCGGTAAGCCGCGATCTTTCCAGCGCTGGATAACCCCGCCAAGCATCCTTGCGGGCCAGCGTTTTGGATCAATATCTTCGGCGTCCATCAATTGTTTAAGCAGCCGTATCTGATCATCAGTATCAAGAATGGTGAAATCAGACCGCAGGCCGACCAAGTCAGCATGGCGGCGCAGCATCTTGGCGGCCAGCGCATGAAATGTACCAAGCCAAACCTGTTCGGCCATCGGGCCAACCAGACTGGCAACCCGCATTTTCATTTCGCGCGCCGCCTTATTGGTAAAGGTTACCGCCAGAATATTCCACGGCTTTGCCGTACCACTTGCCACAAGCTCGGCTAGCCGCGAGGTTAGAACACGGGTTTTACCGGTGCCGGCACCCGACAAAACCAAAAGCGGGCCGTCAAGGGTTCGCACAGCCTCTCTTTGCGCCGTGTTCAGCCCGTCAAGCCAGGGACTGGATGGTGTTTTTATAACTTCGTTCATGATGCCCTAAAACTCGCAAATAGGGCTGGTCCGGTCAATCGCAATAGGGCGATCCGTGGCACTTATTTTTTAAGGTTTGGCTAGATAAGCCGATCATGGCTGCCGAATCATTTTTGCATTCTGGGTTTATTGCGATATGTTGCATATACCCAGCCAAAACCGTGGACAGATCATTATGTTTGCATCACCAGAAAACATCGCACGCAAAGCCCGCCTTTTGCCGTTGATGGCAATGATCGTCGTGGCTGCGTGTAGTTCTGTTCCCGAGACCGAACGTACCGACCAGCGTGACCCCTATGAAGCATCCAATCGGAAAGCCTTTGCCTTTAACATGGCGGTTGACACACATCTGCTGGAACCAGCGGCTAGCAGCTATCGAAAGCTCATGCCAATGGCTGGACGCCGTGCCATTGACAATCACGTTGACTGGACGGGGCTTCCCGCCACCACATTCAATTCAACCCTGCAAGGCCGGTTTGAAAATGCCGGACTTTCAGCGATACATTTTACTATTAACAGCCTGACACTCGGCCTGATTGACCTGACCGAGAACCCAAAGGCGGTGAAGGAACAGGATTTTGGCCAGACATTGGCGTCATTTGATGTGCCTGAAGGCAATTATCTGATGGTACCGCTGCTCGGCCCCAACACAAGCCGCAGCCTGACCGGGCGGATTGTTGATGGGGTGACGAACCCGATGTCGTTCCTGAAAGCCGGCAGTTCGATTGGGACCATGCAGTCATTGCGCACCCCGGTAGCCGTTGTTGCCCAGCGCGCAAACCTGTTTGAACCCCTTAATGATGTGAAATATAATTCGCTTGATCCGTATGCCCGCACCCGCTCGCTTTATTATCAGGGACGGGCCGGCCGGATTAATGCCAAGATCGGTAAGCCAACCGACAACCGCACAACCGACGATCAGTTTGAGTCATTCCTCGAGAATCCAAAATGATGATTTTGACACAAACCCTTAAAATGCTGACGACAGTAAAGCGCTGGCTTGGCAAAAAGCTGATGGTAATCTGCCTTTTACCGATGGCGTTGGCTGGCCTGCCTGCCCATGCCGACAGCCAAATCAATGCTGCCACCGAGGTTATCACCAAGATGATTGGCGAGGTCGAAGCATATCTTGCCACTGATTCTGGTGATGTTGCGAAACGCACGCAAAATATCGCCCAGCTTTTTGACACGCATTTTGATTTAGAGGGCATCGCCCGTTTTTCGGCTGGGCCTTACTGGCGCGCCGCCACCGATCAGGAACGCATCACCTATATCCAGACCATGCGCGATGTGATGGTTGGTACAGTGGTGCGTAATTTCGACCAATTATCGGGGCTGAATTTCACCACTATCGACAGTCAGGCAAAGGGCGAGAAGATGGTGCTGGTGCGCGGTACATTCAATGATGCCACCGGCAAACGCCCACCAGTTTCAGTCGGCTGGCGCGTCATCACACCCAGTGCAGCACCGGCAAAGGTTCTCGATGTCGAAATTGAGAACATCTCGATGTTGGTGACCCAAAAACAGGAAAATATTGCCATTATCCGCAAAAATGAAGGCCGGTTTTCCGCACTGATTGAGGCCATGAAAGAACGCCGCCAATCCCGCTAATGTCACGCCCGCTTTATGGTATCGAAAAGCGTCCAGCCGGAAAAACCGGCTGGATTGGGCACTCATCTAGCGTGAAATCGGTTTATATTTGATCCGTGTTGGCCGATCAGCATCAGCCCCAAGACGGCGCTTTTTATCGGCTTCATAGGCTTCGTAATTGCCCTCAAACCATTCAACATGGCTATCGCCTTCAAATGCCAGAATATGGGTTGCAATCCGGTTAAGGAACCAGCGGTCGTGGCTGACCACAACAGCGCAGCCGGCAAACTCCAAAAGCGCCTCTTCAAGGGCCCGCAGCGTATCAACATCAAGATCGTTGGTTGGCTCGTCAAGCAGCAGAAGGTTAGCGCCTGATTTCAGCATACGTGCCAAATGCACGCGGTTGCGTTCACCGCCGGACAGCTGGCCGACGGTCTTTTGCTGGTCGCCACCTTTAAAATTGAATTGGCCGACATAGGCGCGCGACTGCATGGTGCGCTTGCCAAGCTGAATATCTTCCATCCCGTCAGAGATAACCTGCCAAACGGTCTGTTTGTCGTCCAGCGCATCGCGTGACTGATCGACATAGCCCAGCTTTACCGTTTCCCCGACAGCAAAATCACCGGCATCAGCGGCTTCATCGCCGGTAATCATCCGGAATAATGTGGTTTTACCGGCACCGTTCGGGCCAATCACCCCAACAATACCGCCCGGCGGCAAACGGAATGACAGATCATCAATTAACAATCTATCGCCAAAAGCCTTGCGAAGACCATTTGCATTGATCACCACATCGCCAAGGCGCGGGCCTGCCGGAATTGAAATTCGCGCCACATCAACTTGGCGCTGCTGATCATCGGCAAGCAGCTTTTCATAAGCATTAATCCGCGCCTTTGACTTGGCCTGACGCGCCTTTGGTGCCGCGCGCACCCATTCCAGTTCACGCGACAATGATTTAACCCGCGCATCATCAGCCCGGCCTTCCTGCTCAAGCCGCTTCTGCTTTTGCTCAAGCCAGCCCGAATAATTACCCTCATAGGGAATACCAGCACCGCGATCAAGTTCAAGAATCCAGCCAGCAACCTCGTCAAGGAAATAGCGATCATGCGTAATCGTCACAACCGTGCCGGGGAAGTCATGCAAAAACTTCTGCAACCAGGCAACAGACTCGGCGTCCAGATGGTTTGTCGGCTCGTCAAGCAGCAGCATATCAGGCGCGCTTAGCAATAATTGGCACAGCGCAACACGGCGCTTTTCACCACCCGACAGTTTTGTTACGTCGGCGTCGCCCGGCGGCACCCGCAACGCATCCATCGCGATTTCGGCCTTGCGCTCGAGATCCCACGCATCAATCGCGTCAATTTCTTCTTGGAGTTCCGCCTGTTCAGCGATGACTGCATTCATTTCATCATCGGTCATTTCTTCGGCAAATTTCGCGCTAACCTCGTTAAACCGGTCGACCAGCTGTTTCGCGCGCCCCATGCCGGCCAGCACATTCCCCGCCACATCCAATGATGGATTCAGTTCCGGCTCCTGCGCCAGATAACCAACCTTAATCCCATCGGCGGCCCAAGCCTCGCCTTGGAATTCGGTCTCGATACCCGCCATGATTTTCAACAATGTTGATTTACCAGACCCGTTCAAGCCCAAGACACCAATTTTGGCACCGGGCAGGAATGACAGGCTGATATTTTTCAGAACTTCCTTACCACCGGGCCAAGCCTTGCTTAAGCGATTCATTACATAAACATACTGATGGCTTGCCATGATTTTTGCGTCCTTTTCCCGGCCTCGACGAGGTTCAACTAGTGATTGGCGTCAGATGATTGGGCGGCAGCACTGGACAAAATCCGGGACTGCGTACGGCCAATATCTATCCCGCCCATATGTATCTTTTTTTGCCGCAATATGCCAGCCCTCGATCATTTCCGATGAATAAAAGGCAGGCGCGCCGCGCTAGCGTGGCTGTCATCGATCGAGTTTGACGATGATCACCTTTGGAGCGGGTGCGATTTCGAGGCAAGCGCGGCGTTCGATCCGATATCTTGGGCTTGCGCGAAATGGCATATTCGGTTTTTATTGTGGAATTCTAAAAATATCACCGCTACCAGCAATTTAGGATCTGCTCGCATGATAACCACCACGCCACCGATCGGCATTTTGATCGACCTGCCTTTTGGTGTTCTGATGTGGACGAGCATTGCGCATTTTCTGCTGATCATCGTGATGAATGAGGATAGCACCTTTGGCCTATTGCGGATATTGCGCGGCATAAATGCGCCGATCCATGCGGTGATCAAACTGGTCAAGCCACATTTTATCATCACTCGTTTGGTGCCGCTTTATGCCGCCCTGATCCTGTTTATCCTGCGCTATTATCTATTGCCACTGGTACTTGGATTTGATGTTTGGAGCTTTACTGATATGCCGCTGGAACGGCTGTTATTATCCGCAAAATCAGATCTCGGTCTCTAGGTCCGGTCATCATTGGCGCATTTTGTTGGCCTATTGGGCCGATATAATGCGGGTTTTCCTCTGGATTTTACCTGACGCATCAAGCTGCCATAATTGTTGGCCTGTTTTATCCTCGATGATCACGAGCAATTTCCCTTTTTCGCCAAGGCTGGCACCAGTAATTTTGCTGTCAGCCGGAATGGTCAGTTCGGTCTGCTGAATTGCCTTGGCCGAACTGGCTGCGGTCAGACGGCTGTAAATGGTCACAATGATCACCACCAGCGCGGCAACAATCAGCACCGCCATGATAATGGCCATCGCCTTTATCAAGCCAAGATTGCGCACCACCGCGGATGGTGCCTCTGCTGCCATTTCAGATGATTGGGGGACTGTTGTAGTGGCCGGTTTTACGTTATTGTCCTGATCCATGACCTATTCCTCTGATGATCCATCAACCCGTCTCGTTCATCTTGCCGCTGACGATGTTCCCGCAGACCGCATTGACCGGTTTCTGACAGCCCATTTTGGCACGCCAAGCCAGCCATTGTCACGCAGCCGGATTAAGGCGCTGATCCTTGACGGGCAGCTTAGCGAAGATGGCCGCACCCTAACCGATCCATCGGCACCGGTCAAACCCGGCGCGACCTATCTGTTGATTTTACCGCCACCTGTCGACGCCGTGCCAAAAGCGGAAAATATCGCGCTGAATATACTTTTTGAGGATGCGCATCTGATTGTCCTCGACAAGCCAGCCGGCCTCGTGGTTCACCCGGCGCCCGGCTCGTTAACCGGCACATTGGTCAATGCGTTGATTGCACATTGCGGGCCATCGCTTACCGGCATTGGCGGGGTTATGCGGCCGGGCATCGTCCATCGCCTTGATAAGGACACCTCTGGCACCATGGTTGTTGCCAAAACCGATGCGGCGCATCATGGCCTGACCGGAATGTTTGCCGCGCATGATCTTGACCGGCGGTATCAGGCACTTGTCTGGGGCACAAATGTTGAACGTGACGGCATTATTGACCAGCCGATTGGCCGCGCCAGCTTTGATCGCAAACGCCAAGCCGTCACGACAAAAGGGCGCAATGCCGTAACGCATTGGCAATTGCTGCGCCGCTTTCCCCCGTTTGGATCACATATCGAATGCCGTCTGGAAACTGGTCGGACACATCAAATTCGTGTTCACATGGCGCATATTGGCCATGGGGTAATTGGCGACCCGCTATATGGGCGGGCGCCACGCGCCGGTCAGATGCCAGATAATCTGGCACGCACCGGCCTGTCGCAAATGCGCGCCTTTGGACGGCAGGCATTGCACGCTGCACATCTTGGGTTTGCCCATCCGATCACCGGCGAGCCTCTAGAGTTTGCAACACCGCTTCCCGATGATATGGCGGCACTTTTAGCACTGATGGACCGCACGGTTTCGGATCGCGCTACCGGCAAAACCCACCCATCTGAATAGGCTTTATTTTTGCTCATTTTATGGGTAATTATTCTTTTTAAAGCCCGTATATGTGCGAAAATTAGAATTATTGAAAAAGACTTTTGCAAAAAACAGCCTTAATCTGGCCGCGTTTAAATGGTTAAATTTTTTCGTGGAAATCTGTTTGTGATCGCCGCATGGGTGGCTGATTTCGGTGCCCCCCGACGATGTTTTGAGTTCGAATACAGAGGAGAGATAAAGATGGTCGCAAAAGCAACGCTTCCCGCGCTAAGTCCTGATGGCAACCTTTCACGCTATCTTGAGCAAATTCGCGCCTTTCCAATGCTGGAACCGGGCGAAGAATATATGCTTGCCAAATCATGGAAAGAAAAAGGGGACGTTCAGGCCGCGCACAAGCTGGTTACCAGCCATTTGCGGCTTGTTGCCAAAATTGCGATGGGCTATCGCGGCTATGGGCTGCCAGTTGCCGATCTGATTTCTGAGGGCAATCTTGGCATGATGCATGCGGTCAAAAAGTTCGAACCGGAAAAGGGGTTTCGGCTGGCTACCTATGCGATGTGGTGGATCAAGGCAGCGATTCAGGAATATATTCTCCGGTCATGGTCGCTGGTCAAAATTGGCACGACAGCCGGTCAGAAAAAGCTGTTTTTCAACCTGCGCCGGATAAAGGGCCAAATTCAGGCCATTGATGATGGTGATCTGAAACCAGAACAGGTTACCCAGATTGCCACCCAGCTTGACGTGTCCGAAGCCGAGGTTATCTCGATGAATCAGCGTATGGCGGGCAATGACCGGTCGCTGAACTTGCCTCTAAGCCGCGATGGTGAAGGCAGCGGCGAATGGCAGGACTGGCTAGAGGATGACAGCACTGATCAGGAAACCACGTTTGCCGAACAGGAAGAATATGGCGCCCGCCGCGATCTGATGGTGGTGGCGATGCAGGGATTGAACCCGCGCGAACAACGCATTCTCGAAGCCCGCAGGCTGGCAGAGCCGCCGCTGACCCTAGAAGACCTCGCTGCTGAGTTCGATGTCAGCCGTGAACGGATCCGCCAGATCGAGGTGCGCGCCTTTGAAAAGCTGCAAAAGGCGGTTCGCGACAAGGCCGAAGAATTACAGCTATTGCCGCATCACAGCGAGGCTAGTTAGCCCTCAAACGGGTCTTTAACCAGAATCGTATCGTCACGCTCGGGGCTAGTTGACAGCAACGTCACCGGCAGCTTTGTCAATTCTTCGACACGGCGGATATATTTCACCGCATTGGCCGGCAATTCGGCCCAGCTGCGCGCACCATAGGTGCTGTCTGACCAACCGGGCATTTCCTCATAGACCGGTTTGCATGCGGCCTGTGCGCCTGCATCTGAGGGGAAGTAATCCATTACGGTATCGCTACCTTCAACCTTATAGCCAACACAAATCTTTAAGGTTTCAAATCCGTCAAGAACATCCAGCTTGGTCAATGCCATGCCGCTAATGCCCGCAACATGGCCCGCTTGGCGTACCATTACCGCATCGAACCAGCCGCACCGCCGTTTGCGACCCGTGACGGTTCCAAATTCACGGCCTCTTTCGCCCATCCGGTCGCCATCAGTGCCAAAATCCTCGGTCGGGAACGGGCCACTGCCAACGCGGGTTGTATAGGCTTTGGTGATACCAAGAACAAAGCCGATATCTGTTGGACCAGTGCCTGATCCGGTGGCCGCCTGACCTGCCACTGTATTGCTGGAGGTCACGAACGGATAAGTGCCATGATCGATATCAAGCATGACGCCTTGTGCACCCTCAAACAGCACCCGTTTATTTGCCACCCGTGCATCCGCAAGACAGCGCCAGCTTTGGCCGGTGTAAGACAGCAATTCATCGCGCATCGCAACGAGATCGGCCTTCATCTTATCGGCATCGGCAAGCGGCTGACCCGCGGCGGCAAGCCAGACATTGTGATGCGCAACAAGCGCCGCCAGCTTTTCCGACATCACATCATCCGACGCCAGATCGCCAAGACGAATCGCACGCCGCGCAACCTTATCTTCATAAGCCGGGCCAATGCCGCGTCCGGTTGTACCAATTTTTGCAGCGCCACGAAGCGCCTCACGCGCAGCATCAACCGCCTGATGAACCGGCAGGATCAGCGCCGCAGATTCTGAAACCAGCAGGCTAGATGGGCTAATCACCGCGCCCTGATCACGCAGAATGCCAATTTCTTTTAGCAAATGCGCCGGATCAATGACCACGCCATTACCGATAACCGACAGCTTTCCCGGCCGCACAATCCCGGATGGCAGCAATGACAATTTATATTCAACACCGTCGATCACCAGTGTATGGCCAGCATTGTGACCACCCTGAAATCTGACAACAACATCAGCACGACTTGACAGCCAATCGACAATCTTGCCTTTGCCTTCATCGCCCCATTGCGCACCGATAACTGCTACATTTGTCATGCAAAACCCTTTGTCCCTATGCGGGGATCGACAGCAAGATCGAAACCAGAGCAGACGTCTAACAGCTGCAGTGATTGCAACAGATAATGCGCGTCTACCGTGAAACCATAGATCATGCCGACGGGCCGCATGAACCGCGGCAGGTTATAGCAGAGTTTGCGCGGCAAAGGCAACGGTGCCTTGCCCCCCAAGCCGGTTAATTTCTGACACCTAGCGCCCGTCTATATCCCCAAACAAGATGGCATAAGGCATGACGCTATGAGACATGACGGCATAAGGCATGACATAAGACATGGCATAAAACATGGGGTTTTACGAGGCGATGCCAAAAGATGCACCATCCAAGACTGCAACCTTGCCCCTATCCGGATTTAGGCGTTTATAGATCCTGCGCAAAATGCAGCGCATCAGCCCGCACCACCTGATCAAGTGCACGAATTTCCGGCAACATCGTATCCGGCAACCCGCCATCAATCTCGACCAGCGCAATCGCCTCGCCGCCAGCCTCGCGCCGGCCAAGGTGAAAGGTCGCAATATTGACCCCGTTCTTGCCGCAAAGACTGCCAAGGTCACCGATAAAGCCCGGCTTGTCATAGTTGCGCAGATATAAAAGGCTGGCTGGAAAGTCAGACTCGACCGCAATATGCTGCACCTCAACGATACGTGGCTTATTCCCGCCGACCAACGTTCCGGCAATCGTACGATCACCCGATTTATGCGAGATCGTTACCCGAAGCAGTGTCTCATAATCGCATTGCCGATCATGGCGTATTGTCGAGACCGCGATGCCATTTGCCGATGCCACAGCCGCCGCGTTCACCATATTGACCGATTCCATTGCTGGCCCCAGCAACCCAGCCAAGGTTGTGGCAACAACCGGTTCCGGATTCAGTGATGATGCCTTGCCATCCAGCTCGATCACCACGGCGGTTACGCCATCCGATTCCACCTGCCCCAGAAACGCCCCCAGCAAGCCGCCAAGTGCCATATATGGTTTCAGGATTGGCGCCTCCTCGGCCGAGACTGACGCCATGTTTAGCGCGTTTGTGACCGCGCCCTTGATCAGATAATCAGACATTTGTTCAGCCACCTGAAGCGCGACTTTTTCCTGTGCTTCGGTCGTGCTGGCGCCAAGATGCGGCGTTGCAATCACGTTATCAAAGCCGAACAGCACATTGTCGGTAGCCGGCTCAACCTCAAACACATCAAAGGCCGCACCAGCAACATGACCGCTGGTCAATGCCGCCGCCATCGCCAATTCATCAACAAGGCCGCCGCGCGCGCAATTGATAATCCGCACGCCTTTTTTCGTCTTATTTAACGCATCAGCACTAATGATATTGCGGGTCGCATCGGTTAATGGCGTATGCAGGGTGATAAAATCAGCCCGCGCCAGCAACTCGTCTAGTTCCAGCTTTTCAATGCCAAGCCGCGTTGCATTTTCTGAGCTTAGATAGGGATCATAACCGATAACCCGCATTTTCAGCCCCTGCGCACGTTCAGCAACAATCGTACCGATATTGCCACAGCCAATAAGACCAAGCGTTTTGCCGGTGATTTCTGTTCCCATAAAGCGAGATTTTTCCCACTTACCAGCCTTCGTAGATGCGTTCGCATCAGGGATTTGCCGCGCTAACGCCAGCATCATGGTGATCGCGTGCTCGGCCGTTGTGACCGAGTTACCATGCGGCGTATTCATGACGATCACGCCGCGTTTGGTTGCGGCGGCAATATCGACATTATCGACCCCGATACCCGCACGGCCAACAACCTTGAGGTTTGTCGCCGCATCCAGAATTTCACGCGTAACCTTGGTCGCCGACCGGATTGCCAGACCATCATAATCGCCAATAATGGCCTTTAATTCGTCTGGTGTCAGGCCATGTTTTACATCAACCTCAATACCATGTTCCTCAAAAATCTTGGTGGCATAAGGGCTTAGCTTGTCGCTGATCAGTACTTTTGGCATCATCTCATCTCATTAATAAAAAGCCCGTATGAAAGGGCAGGACTGCGCGCGGCTCATTGGAGTGATCTTACGCACGCAGCAATATTGAAAATTACGTGAACCGATTTAAGCTGCCGCCAATGCAACCTGCCGAATTTCTGCATATGCCCAATCAAGCCACGGCAACAACGCCTCGATGTCACTTGGCTCGACGGTCGGGCCAGCCCAAATCCGCAAACCCGGAGGCGCATCACGGTAAGATGCCGCATCCATGGCGACACCCTCGTCCTGTAGACGTTGATCAAGGCGCGCCGCAACCGCTTTTTTTTCAGCGTCATCAAGGCTGACAAACCACGGATCAATGATCGACAGTGTGATACCGGTATTCGATATTGTTGCCGGATCTTCAGCCAAAAAGCCAAAATAAGGTGTGGTCTCTACCCACGCCTTGACCGCAGCAAGGCTGGCCTCGGACCGCGCAATCAACGCTGGCAAACCGCCAATTGATTTTGCCCAGCCCAAGGCGTCAACCGCATCCTCGATCACCAGCATTGACGGGGTATTGATCGTTGAGGCACCAAAAATCCCCTCATTCAACTTGCCTTTTGAGGTGAGCCGGAACAGCTTTGGCACCGGCCATGATGGGGTATGCGTTTCCAAGCGTTCAACTGCACGCGGCGAAAGGATCAGCACACCATGCCCACCCTCACCACCAAGCGATTTCTGAAAGCTGAAGGTCACGACATCAAGCTTGTGCCACGGCAGATCCATGGCAAAGCAGGCCGATGTTGAATCGGCAATTGTCAGACCGGCGCGGTCGTCCGGTATCCAGTCACCATTTGGCACCTTGACACCGGCAGCGGTACCGTTCCAAGTGAAAATCACGTCATTATTGAAATCAACTGCACTGAGGTCAGGCAGCTGCCCGTAAGGCGCAACACGGACGACCGGATCAATCTTTAGCTGGCTGACAGCATCGGTGACCCAATCCTTGCCAAAGGCTTCCCACGCCAAAACCTCGACGCCGCGGGCCCCAAGCAATGACCACATCGCCATTTCGACGGCGCCAGTATCAGACCCCGGCACAATACCAATGCGGTAATCATCAGGCAGGCCAAGAACCTCGCGGGCGAGCTTCATTGCTTCTTTGATTTTGCTTATTGCTGGTTTGGAGCGATGCGACCGGCTAGTGCAGGCATCGTTCAGTGAGGCTGGTGACCATCCGGGGCGTTTCTTTGTTGGCCCAGATGAAAAATACGGCATAACCGGACGGATTGCCGGCTTGGCATATGTTGTCATAACACGTTCTCGCGCTCAAATTTGACCACCCGTTGGGGGATGGCGACCCGTCGAAAGGGATCGCACAAAATCATAGTTTAAGTCAACATACTGAAGAAAGCCGTAAGGGAAATATATTCCTATAATTTAACCTATTGATATATAGTGATTTTACTTCACTTCGGCTTTGATGCGCAAAATTAACGCTGTCATTACCTCGTTCAAAAGCGCTTCATTATCAGCCTCAGCCATCACCCGAACCAATGTTTCAGTGCCAGAAGGGCGGACCAAAATGCGCCCCTTGCCGTTCAAGCCCTCATCAATCTTGGCAAGATCACGCTGCAGGCTTTCATCATCAAGCACCGCCGGATCAATCCCGCGCAAATTTTCCAGACGTTGCGGATTCGGGGTGAAACTGTTGAACAGCGCACTGGCTTTTTTACCGCTGGTTTTCAACAAGGTCAGCATTTGCAGTGCGGTTAACAGGCCGTCACCTGACCGGGCAAAGTCGGTCATCAGCACATGACCCGACGGCTCGCCGCCGAGGTTAAGCCCGTTTTGACGCATCTTTTCCAGAATATAGCGATCTCCAACTGCGGCGCGGTGCAGGGTAATTCCAGCAGCGCCAAGCCGGGTTTCAAGGCCGCGATTACTCATCACCGTACCAACCACCGCCGCGTTGGCAAGTTTACCACGTTCCTGCATGGCAAGCGCAAGACAGCCCAAAATTTGGTCACCATCAATGATCTTTCCCGTTTCATCAGCCATGATCAAACGGTCGGCATCACCATCAAGACAGATACCAGCATCCGCGCCATGCGCAACAACGGCGGTCGCCATCATCTGCGGATGCACTGCACCACAATTCTCGTTGATGTTAAAACCATCGGGCGATACTGATAGCGGCACAATTTCGGCGCCCAACTCATAAAGAGTGTCAGGTGCAGTGCGATAGGCCGCGCCATTGGCGCAATCCACCACCAGCTTTAGCCCATCGAGACGGGTGCGGCCAGGCAATGTAGATTTCGCAAATTCGACATAGCGTCCGACCGAGTCCAGCATCCGTCGGGCACGGCCAAGGTCCGGCGCATTAGCAAGTTCAATAGACCCTGCTGCCAAGGCCGATATCCCAGCTTCGATGTCATCATCAAGTTTAAACCCGTCTGGGCCAAACAGCTTGATACCATTGTCATGGTGCGGGTTGTGACTGGCAGATATCATCACCCCCAGTTCGGCCCGCAGTGAGCGCGTCAGATGCGCCACCGCAGGCGTGGGAATCGGGCCAAGCAACCGGCAATCAAGCCCGATTGAGGTAAAGCCTGCAACCATCGCCGATTCCAGCATATAGCCAGATAGCCGCGTATCCTTGCCAATAACCACAATGGGGCGGGCGTTACTCGAGCGGTCATTATGATCAGCAAACCAGCGCCCGGCGGCCAAAGCCAGCCTTACAACCGCCTCGGCAGTCATTGGCCCTGTATTAATGCGCGCCCGAACACCATCGGTGCCGAATAATCCTGCCATGATGTTCCCCTGTTATTCAGATTGTCACATTTCTAACGAGCTACGCGCGGTGTGGCCGCTCCAGGGCCTAGGATAGAATAGCTTGACCCTATTTCACAAGCGCACAAAAACAAACCGGCAGCTAGTTATCCGTCGCCCTTAACGCCGCCTCAACTGCCAATGCCTGTGCCGTTTCGCCAACATCATGTACACGAATAATCTGTGCGCCTTGGCGCCATGCCGCGGCTGCCAGCGCCAATGATCCGGCAAGCCGCGCATCAGCGGGTTCACCAGCAGATATTTTTGCAATTGACGATTTGCGGCTAGCACCAAAAAGCACCACAACCCCCAGCCCATGAAACAGCGACAACCAATTCACCAGTGCTAGATTATGCGCCACTGTTTTGCCAAAGCCAAAACCCGGATCAATCGCGATTGACGCTGCTGGAATCCCAGCCGCAATGGCCGCCTCGACACGCGCGCGCAGGAATTCATAAATCTCGACCGGTGCGAAATCATAATATGGATCCTGCTGCATCGTTTCTGGCGTGCCCTTCATATGCATCATCGCCACTGGTGCGCCGCTTTTTGCTGCCGCCTCTAATGCACCCTCGCCCTGCAAGCTCTCAACATCATTGATAATCGCGGCTCCGGCTGAAACAGCCCGCGTCATCACCACCGCATGGCGCGTATCAACCGAGGTTAAGATAGCCTCACGGGAAAGCCCCGTAATTGGTGGTAAAATTCGTGCCAGTTCTTGATTGCGGCTGATGGGTGCTGCACCCGGGCGGGTAGACTCGCCGCCAATATCAATGATCGATGCTCCGGCTGCCGCCATCGCCTTACCCGCGGCAATCGCCTTTGCTGGCAAAAGATTAGTACCGCCATCAGAAAAGCTATCTGGGGTCACATTCAACACGCCCATCAGATGTGCCCGCCCCATATCAAGACCGGCATATTGCGGGCGTGCGGCGGTAATCCGGTCAAGGGCAGCACTGGCAAGATTGCGATCATCCGCATCGGCAAGCAGCTGATCTGATGACATCCGGCTGGCACAATATCCGCCATTCCCGTCAGCCATCACGACATCAAGCTGGGTAAAGCTGGCAACCCCGCCAGCAATACGGTAGCCGCCGCGCGATGTAATAATCGGACGCAGCCATGTTGGCTGGCAAAAAGGCGGCAGTTTTAATGCCGCCTCATAGGCTAGTTTCGGGTCGTTAGATGCGGTCATCGGACAGAAATCTAGGCAGGTTCACTACCCGGATTTTTTGGCCGGCCGGTACCCGGAAGACCTGTCCGTGATTTACGCTTTGGCTTTTGGTTGATCGGCGTATCTTCGGCGTCTTTGCGAACCAATGTGCCGCCCTCAACGATGATTTTGATCTCGTCGCCATCCAGCGTTTCATATTCAAGCAGCCCTTGTGCCAGACGCTCAAGCTCGACATCAAACTTTTTCAATATCTTGGTTGCATCCTTGTACGCCTCATCAACAATCCGGCGCACTTCATTATCAATCGTCGAGGCAGTGGCATCGGCAACATTCTTTTGCTGTGAAACCGACCGGCCAAGGAAGACCTCTTGTTCATCCGCGCTGTAGGCAAGAAAGCCCAATTTATCCGACATGCCCCATTCGGTGACCATGCGGCGTGCCATGTCTGTTACCATCCGGATATCCGATGACGCGCCGGTTGTTACCTTGTCATTACCAAAGATCAGTTCTTCGGCAATACGGCCACCACAAGCCACCCGCAAATCAGCATGAATCTTGTCACGCGCCAGCGAGATACGATCCCCCTCGGGCAGCCGCATCACCATGCCAAGCGCGCGCCCGCGCGGGATGATGGTTGCTTTGTGAATTGGGTCAGATGCCGGACAGTGCAACGCCACAACCGCGTGACCTGCCTCATGATAGGCAGTCAGGCGCTTTTCATCGTCGGTCATCACCATCGAACGACGTTCCGAGCCAAGCATAACCTTGTCTTTGGCCTCTTCAAATTCGGCCATAGAGACAGTCCGCCGCCCCTTACGCGCCGCCAGCAAGGCCGCCTCATTCACCAGATTGGCAAGGTCAGCACCCGAAAACCCCGGGGTTCCACGTGCAATCACACGCGGCTCAACACCTTCGGCAAGCGGCGTCTTGCGCATATGCACTTTCAAAATTTTCTCGCGGCCCATCACGTCGGGGTTTGGCACCACCACCTGACGGTCAAAACGACCCGGGCGCAACAGCGCGGGATCAAGCACATCAGGACGGTTCGTTGCGGCAATCAGGATGACCCCTTCATTCGCCTCAAACCCATCCATTTCCACAAGCATCTGGTTCAACGTCTGTTCGCGCTCGTCGTTACCGCCGCCAAGACCGGCACCGCGATGGCGGCCAACAGCATCAATTTCGTCAATAAAGATGATACATGGCGCGTTTTTCTTGCCTTGTTCAAACATATCGCGAACCCGGCTGGCACCAACACCAACAAACATTTCGACAAAGTCAGAGCCAGAAATCGTGAAAAACGGCACATTTGCCTCGCCAGCAATCGCCTTGGCGAGCAAGGTTTTACCTGTACCGGGAGGGCCTACCAGCAACACGCCTTTCGGAATTTTACCACCAAGACGCTGAAACTTGCCCGGATCTTTGAGGAATTCTACAACTTCTTCCAGTTCGGTTTTGGCCTCATCAATACCGGCCACATCCTCAAATGTGACGCGCCCCTGATGTTCGGTCAGCAGCTTTGCCCGGGATTTACCAAACCCCATCGCGCCGCGGGAACCGCCCTGCATTTGCCGCATGAAGAAAATCCAGATGCCAATGAATAACAGCATCGGGAACCATGACAGCAGGATCGAGAAGAAACTTGGCATACCGCTATCTTCGGGCGTCGCAACAATGCGGACATCATTTTCGTCAAGCACCTTCACCACATCGGTCGATGGCGGCATTACCGTGGTAATTACGCGTCCGTTACCTGCCTTACCGCGCAAATTACGCCCGTCGATCAGCACCTCTTCGATCTGGTTCGTTTTGACCTGCGCGACAAAGTCGGAATAGGCCACCTGATCGGACGGGGTGTTTGTTGAAGGGCTCTGGAACATATTAAATAGTCCCATAAGCGCCGCGCCAAAAATAAGCCAGATGATGATATTACGTGCCAGATTATTCACTAGATTTATCCTATCCCGGGTTCAACCTATGCCAGATTCAACCCATCAATGTACTGGCAAGAAATACTGGGCGCCTTGCCATGCCTAAAAACCGCGCCGAGGTAACAGCTGACGACTGTGTCCGATCTACCCTTTTTAATTGGGGATAAATCAAGCCGCCGTCAAGGGTTGTTACGACAGGAATTGCCTGTCGGGCGCGATATGGCAGCGAACGCCATGATAAAGGCAGCGCTTGGCCGGTAGAACACCTGTCAGAGCTGGCAAAAATCGCGGTCGCATCAGCAAACGCCTGAACGATTCCAGCCCGCTCACTTTGCACCAGCCAACAGCCAGCAAAAACAACCTCCTCACCCGCAATAACAGGCATCGCACGCGGGTTGCGACCGGTTTCACGAAACAGGCGATACTCACTTGGCTTTTTGTCTCGGCAAGACGTTTTGTCCGGTCTAGCTGATTTATCTGTCTTAGCCGATGTGACGGGGCTGAAGTGACAGCCGCCAATGGTTGCAGACCGACCATCTTTGCACCGATCATAAAGACGATCCAAAGCGCCGGAAGATGGGCCGTAATCAGCGCCGCCAACCGCCATGATCAGTCGGCGCATGGCCAGCCTCCAGACAGGTTGCGGCAAATCCAGCAATGCCGTCATCGCGATGCTGGCAAATCCAGCCTCATGCAAATCAACCGCCCGCGCAAACCGGCGATCAGCCGCAGTCTCAGCAGCCATAGCCAACCGCGCCGCCGCATCACCAAGGCGGTGCAGATGCCGTGATGAAACCGCGCCTGATACGGCAGTTTGCTGGTCAATTTCAGCCAGAAATCTGCGAATACGAACACGCTCAAAAACCGTGTTTTCATTACTGGAATCAGTCTCAAAATCACAATCCAGCAATCGGCAAATTGCAACAAGCTGATCAGGCGTCCACGCCAGAACAGGCCGGCCGATTGAAACGTCATGCTGTATCCGGCAGGCTGGAATACCAGCAAGACCAGCAAGTCCCGAGCCCTTTAACAGACGCATTGCGACCGTTTCAGCCTGATCACCTGCATGATGCCCAAATAACAGGGCTGCGTCGCGTTGCCGCGCCATTGATCGTAAAATATTATGCCGGTTCAGACGCGCCCATTCCTGCAGACCAGACGCCGGACGCGGTGCGGTAATCGGAATGATATCGGCAGAAATCTGATAGCGCAGCAGCCGCGCCTGAACACGGCGCGCCTCTGCCCCGGCTTCAGCGCGCAATTGATGATTTATGATCACCGCTTGATGCGGCTTTCCCGCCACCGCCGCATAGCGCGCGGTAAGCAAGGCCAGCGCAGTACTGTCCGGCCCGCCCGATACCGCCGTTAGATACCCATTGCACTGGTCAAGCCCCAGCCGCGCCATCGCCGCAGCAAAGCGATCATCATAGGCAATGATAGGGTTAGCTGTCACATTTTGCAGCATCACGAAGGGCGGCAAGCCGGGTCATAAATGATTCCGGCGGCGTGTCCAGCAGCTTTGGCAGGGATTCATAAATTTCACACGCTTGTTCCGGCGGGGCAAAATTCGACACTGATTCGGCAATCCACATTGTTGTATCCACAAGCCGCGCATCGGCAGGATAGGCGGTGTTAAACTCGGAAAAAGTCATTGCCGCCTTTTCATATTCGCCACGCATAAACTGAACCCGGCCTAACCAGAATGTGGCATCGGCCTCGCGCTCATGCCCCTTGTTAAATATACGGAATTCGGCAAAGGCCAATTCGGCTGTTTCCAGATCATTTTGCAGGGCGCGCCCTAGGGCAAATCGATATTGTTCTTCCGGGCTAACCGCCGGCAGGACCTCGGGTTGGGCTGGCTCAACCGGCTGCGCCGCGGCGGCCACTTCTGCTGTCATGTTCTTTGCGTCGGCGTTATTTCCAGCAGTTGCCAGCGGCATTGCGTCACCGCCGGACAATGCCGGATCAGCTGGCGTACCTTCGGGCGCATTACCAACCGCCGCCACCTCGGATTGGGCATTATTACTCAGCGTATCAAGCTCACGGTTAAGCGCGCCTTCTTCGACCGACCATTTCATCACACCGCTGTTGCTCTCGCGCGTCATCTGAACATTTGCTGGCGCATCTGCAGCCATCGTTTCTTGTTGTGCTGCTGCCGAGGCAAGGTCACTGCCGCCAAGCGAAATCAGCGTTTGCACCCGCTTTTCCAGACGAAGGAGGCGAAATTCGGTATCTGAGGTGATTTCTAAAGTTCGCTCCATCCGGCGGCTTGTCGTCGCCAGCGTATCATTCAGCCGTTCCATCTCGTTACGAAGTGCATTCAGATCGGCAATTTGCGCCGTTCCAGCTTGCGCCGAGCTTGAGCCAAGCTGTTCAACCTTCATTTTGATTTCACGAAGATCCTTCTCAACTACCCCGCGAATTTCCTTTAAACCCTGTTCGAGAATATCCATACGTTGCTGGTGCCGCGTTAACAGCGCACTGGTGTTTGATGAGATTGCACCATCGCTACCAATGTTCTGAGCCATGGCATTCCCGGGCACCATCAAACTTGCCACCACCAAAAAGACTATCCGTTTGTTCATACCGTCTGTTCCCAACGCTGAAAATCAAGGTGGATGACCGCAATCATCAAGTGCTGCCACCATAGAGACGGTTTTAGGCAGAAATTAGGCAAAAAAAAGAGGAGCTATTGCTCCCCTTACTCTTTAGGTGCAATCGGCTTAGTTGAGAACCGTTGCAGCGCGACGATTTTTCGCCCACGAGTCTTCGTTTGAGCCCACAACTGACGGGCGCTCTTTACCGTATGAAACGGTGCGGATGCGCGCCGCGTTCAGGCCTTTGGCCAGCAAATAATCGCGCACAGAAACTGCACGACGATCACCAAGCGCGAGGTTGTATTCTCGGGTTCCGCGCTCATCAGCGTGCCCCTCGATGATCACAACCATTGTTGGATTTACGTTCAAAAATGCTGCCTGACGGTCAAGTGTGGCTTGCGCCTCACCATCCAACTCGGAGCTGTCAAAACCAAAATAGACAGTGTTACCGACCTGAGCTAGCTTTTCAGCGTCACTCATCTGCGTTGCGGCTGTTGTACTACTGCTAGACGATGCGGCGCTAGCTGTTGCGCTGCCTGTCGAACTGCCTGTCGAACTGCCTGTCGAACTACCGGAAGCGCTATCTCCCGAAACATTTGATGCTGTTTCACAAGCAGCAAAGAGGAATGCTACAGCGAAAAGAGCGAGGATTCGTTGAAACATCTATATGCTCCCTATTTGTTGGTCCGGTATACCGGATGGTTTGTCTTCCGCTTTGTTATAGGTGACCAGATACACAACGCACGCTTGATTGTCACTACATTCGTTTCACGGACATGCTCATCAACCAGCCTTCGCCAGTCTTTATCTACTTTGTGCATAGCCTAAAACCAGCAAGAATGAAACCCAAAAGTTATTCAATAGGCACTAAAACAAAGAATTTCTCGAGGAAATTCCCGCCACCCCGTTCCTGCGAATTCCCCAAAAAACCCATAGATGTCACCCTGCGAACCGGCATAGCACGGCCTCGTTTGGGCGCATTAAACCGCCAGCAACATGCCCGTTGCCCGCGCTTTTGAGCCTTTAAAAACGCATAATGCCATTCACGCAAAACGATCTAGCGCAATATAGGTGACCATGCCGGATCAGACGCATCCGACGGCGTAATAATCCGTTTTTCGTTAAAGCCGGTAATATCGATCCGGTAAACATGAGTATCACCGCCACTGCCATCAGTTTCGAAAGGCTGTTGCTTAAAATACATCAACACACGACCATTTGGCGCCCATGTTGGGCCTTCAACAAGAAACCCGCTGGCAAGCAGTCGCTCACCACTGCCATCAACATTCATCACCCCGATATAAAACTGGCCATTAGCCATTTTGGTAAAGGCGATAATATCACCACGCGGCGACCAGACCGGCGTTGCGTAACGCCCCTGATTAAAGCTGATCCGCCGCACATTAGCCCCGTCTGCATCCATCACATATAGCTGCTGGCTGCCGCCACGATCCGAGTTAAAGACGATCTGCTTGCCATCTGGTGAATAGGACGGCGATGTATCAATCGAGGCTGATTGCGTCAGACGGTTAATCGCCTGTGTGCGCATATCCATTTCGTAAATATCGGTCATGCCATTTTGCGCGAGGCTCATAATCAGCTTGTCCCCGGACGGGGCAAATCGCGGCGCGAATGTCATCCCCGGAAACGAACCAAGCCGTTCGGTTCGCCCCGTCGCAATTTCAAACAGATAGACATTTGGCTCGTCGTTAAAATAGTTCAGATACGCAATCTCATTCGCAGTTGGCGAAAAGCGCGGGGTAAGAACCAAATCGGCACCAGAGGTTAGATATTGATGATTATGCCCATCCTGATCCATGATTGCCAAACGTTTCAGACGGCGGCTTTGCGAGCCGGATTCAGCAACATAAACAACGCGCGTGTCAAAATAGCCGGTATCGCCGGTGAATTCTTCATAAACAAAATCGGCGATTTGATGCGAGATGCGGCGGATCGCCGCCTGATCAGCATTGCCGCCACCGCCGGTGATATTACGCTGGATCACCACGTCCCATAGCACAAATTCAACTTGCAGCATTCCAGCACCATCGACATAGGCCGACCCGACAAGCAGTCCTTTCACGCCCAATGGTGTCCAATTCGTAAAATTTGGCCGGATAGATGGTGCCTTTGGCGGCTCGATAAACGCAGCGCTGTCAACCGGTGCAAACAGGCCAGAGCTTTCTAGATCTTCTGAAATAATTTGCGCAATCTGCTTGCCAATTTCAGTAACCTTGCCGTCCGGACCGGTAAAATTAGCAATCGCAATCGGCGTTGGCGCCACCTGACCTTCGGTAATATCGATCCGAAGCTGCGCATGTGCCAGATTACTGAACAGGCCAAAACAGGTTACCATCACGGCTATCAGTCGAAAGAACATCATCATTGTCAGCCTATTCCCATTCATTTCTTTTCGCCTTTGGGTAGCGCGCCATTGCGTTTTCCCATTTTATCGTTAACGGGTTAGGAATTTTGGATCAAACCCGAAAATAAAGCTTTTCCACTGTTCGTACTTGTCCAATGGCACTGGCAGCGGCGAGCATTTAAACATTGTGCGAATAGCCTCATCCGCCGCAACCCGGTATGTCCGGTCGGTGGCAAGCCGCATTTTGTTATCAACCTCGGCGGTCAAAACCTTTCCGTCTCTATCTAACGTGACAATTATGTCAACAATTAGCGTGTTTGCCCCTGCTGTGCCAATTGGCGGCGACCAGCATGATGACACATGCTGGCGGATACGATCAATATCAGACAGGCCAAGCGGCCCAACGACCGGTTTATCCGGTGCGCGGATAGCGTTACCAGCCGCCGATGTCAGGCTCGAGCTCAGTTTTTCGGCTGCATCTTTGCGCTCTTGTTCACGCCGCTTCTTTTCAGCCTCCTCAGACACAGCCTTTGCCTTGGCAAGGTTTTGCATTACCCCGCTCAACGCATCCTGACGCGCTTTGTCTAACGCCTTTTGGCGTGCCAGCTTATTGACGCGCGTCGGTGGTGATTGCGGCACTGGAACCGGCGCCTTTTGTGCTGCCACCTGCTTTGGCTTGGATTTTGGCGGGGCTGGCGGTTGCTTGATTTCCGGCTTTGGTTTTGGCTTTGGCGCGACTTTTTGCGGCAAAATCTCGGCTTTTAGATCAGGTGCCTTTGGCAGTGGCTTTGGGGCTGGCTTTGGGGCTGGCGGTGTTGGCGGTTTGGCGCGCGGTGGGGCCGGCGGAGGTGGCGGCGTTGGCTTTTTAGAGCGGGCCTCTTTTTGTTCCTGCTTTGCCGTGCTTGGCTTGTCGCCCTGATCCAGATTTGTCGTTGGCACAGATTGCACCATTTCCATCACAATAATCGGCTGTTCCTCGGGCAGATCACGCTTGATCGACGGCAGGCCAATCCACGCCAGCACAACAACACTGACGTGCAGTCCAACCGAAATTAACAGCGAACGACGATCCATTTCTAGCGTTCCACGCGCATCTGCATCAGCTAGCCATTATTTTGCTTCGGGCAGCTGGGCCACCAAGGCAACCTTTTCAAATCCGGCCGACTGTATCCGCCCCATAACGCCCAGCACCTCGCCATAAGTCACCGCCTTGTCGCCGCGAACAAAAATACGGACATCGGGATTGGCGTTAGATATTGCCTTTAGGCGCGGGATTAAAACCTCAGCCTCAACCGCGGTTTCCTGCAAATAAAGGCTGCCGTCAGATTTGATCGAAACCACCAAAGGCGCCGCATCGGCATTAATGGCACCGGCTTTGGTTTTCGGTAAATCAACCTCGACCCCGACGGTTAAAAGTGGCGCCGTAACCATAAATACGATCAACAGCACCAGCATCACATCGACAAACGGCGTGACGTTAATTTCGCCCATTGGGCGATGCCGCCTGCCGCCGGTCGAACGTTTGATCCCCGCACCCATTATTTACCGCCTTCATCGAGCTGGCGTGCCAACAGCGTGCTGAATTCCTGCGCAAAGGTTTCCAGCCTCGCGCCAAACCGTTCCAGATCACCGGCAAATTTATTATAGGCAATCACTGCTGGAATTGCTGCCGCCAGACCCAGCGCCGTGGCAAACAGCGCCTCGGCGATACCCGGCGCAACAACAGCAAGGCTGGTATTTTTGGACTCGGCAATTGACTGGAACGAACTCATGATCCCCCAGACCGTGCCCAGCAACCCGACAAAAGGTGATACCGAGCCGATTGAGGCAAGAAAATTCATCCCCCGTTCCATCCGTTCCATCTCGCGGGTGATGGTAAAGGTCATTGACCGGTCAATCCGGCTAACCAGTGAGGCGCGCAGATCAGCCCGGGCCGAATCTGCTAGCCCGCGCGCAGTTGCCCGGCGCCACTCGCGCATCGCCGCCACAAACACAATCGACATCGCATCGCGGGGGTTTGCGCCGGTATCATCATAGAGCTTGTCTAACGAGCCGCCTGACCAGAACGCATCTTCAAAGGCCTGTGCTAGCCGGCGCTCGCGCCGAATGATGGTAATTTTTTCAACAACAATGGCCCAGCACCACACCGATGCCAGAACCAGCAACACCATAACCAGTTTGACAAAAGGATCCGCCGCCCAGAACAGGCCCATGATGGTGAGATCTGCACTTGAATGGGTTACCGTCATTTCCACAGAATTCATTTAACTACCCTTTGTTTTCGCCTTAACGGCATTCAATTTTGCATCCACATGACACGTGCTTAATATCAATCTAGGTCTATCAGACCGGAAAATTTGGCTTTAACCGCCGCCGGAAGTCGGCAGATTTTCGGTTTTGTGTCATGTTTATCCGCCCCATGAGAGACCGCAACTAGCCCTATGTCTACGACAAGTCGGGCAAGAATATGGCGATTTTCACAATTTATGATTTTTTGGTGCAATTTCAGTGATGCGCCGCCAAGCCGCAGTAAACTGCTTTCAACCTCAAGCACGTCACCAAGGCGTGCCGGTAACTGGAAATCAATCTCGATCCGGCGCACCACAAAGCCCATCTTATCATTGGCCAGCATCGCCGGCTGATCAATGCCGAGACAGCGCAGCCATGCCGAACGCGCCCGCTCGGCAAAGGCCAGATATTGTGCATGATAGACAATCGCACCAGCGTCGGTATCTTCATATTGAACCCGCAGCCAATAGCGGTGAAAGCCATTATCAAAGCCGCCATCTAGAGTGAAATTTGGATTGGTGTCGGGGCGCATGTTGCCGCCTGTGCCCGGCTGGGAATTTTGCCACTCGTCTGTCATCATATCCTATTCGATATCCGCGTCATCACCGGCAATCCGTGTCAGCAGATCAAGCTGTTTGGTCGCCGCGGCAGGCGGCGTCATGCCAAGATAGGCCCATCCTGCAACCGACAGACAGCGTCCGCGCGGCGTTCGCATCAACAGGCCAGTTTGCATCAAATAAGGTTCGATCACCTCTTCAAGAACATCGCGCTGTTCCGACAATACCGCCGCCAAGGTTTCAACCCCGACCGGCCCGCCAGCATAGGATTCTGCCAAGCAAGAGAGATAACGCCTATCCATCTGATCAAGGCCGCTAGCATCAACCTCAAGCCGGTGCAAGGCCGCGTCCGCCACCGCCGCCGTTACCGTCCCCGCCGCCTCAACCGCCGCAATATCACGCACCCGCCGCAATAGCCGACCAGCCACCCGCGGCGTACCGCGGGCGCGCCGGGCAATTTCGGCAGCACCATCTGCACCAAGGTCAAGCCCCAGCTTTGCTGCCTGTTTGGTCAGGATCAGTGACAATTCATCGGCGTTATAGAACTGCATCCGCATCTGAATGCCGAACCGGTCACGAAGCGGCGTCGTCAATAATCCCGAACGCGTTGTCGCCCCAACCAGCGTAAAGGGCGGCAAATCAATCCGCACCGAACGCGCCGATGGCCCTTCACCGATAATCAGATCAAGCTGAAAATCCTCCATCGCCGGATAGAGCACCTCTTCGACCGCCGGTGCGAGGCGATGAATTTCATCAATGAACAAAACGTCGCGCGGGCGTAAATTGGTCAATAGCGCAGCAAGATCGCCAGCGCGCGCAATCACCGGCCCCGAGGTAGCCCGAAACCCAACCCCCAATTCAGCGGCGATAATCTGTGCCAATGTTGTCTTGCCAAGACCGGGCGGGCCATGCAGCAAACTATGATCCATCGCATCGCCGCGATCACGCGCCGCATGGATAAATGTTTCCAGATTGCGCCGCCCATTGCCCTGCCCGATAAATTCGACAAGCGAGGTCGGCCGCAGCGCATTATCATGACGATCCTGATGTTCCCCAGCAACGAGGCGACCGGCATCATCCGATTGGGTCATGTTCCCATCTCCCGCAGCGCCGCCGCAATCACATCTGACAGATTATCACTGGCTGCATTTGCCTGCACCCGCATCACCGCGCCATGCGCTTCGGCTCGTCCATAGCCAAGATTGACCAAAGCCGAAACCGCATCCAAGAACAGGCCAGATGCCGCCGCACCAGCACCGACGCCAGATAAACCGCCAGCACCGCCGCCAGCATCACCGATCGCCAAAGCGCCGCCAAGACTGGATATTTTGCCAATTTTTTCGCCAAGTTCATTCACCACACGCTGGGCAATTTTTGGCCCCACACCATCGGCGCGCGCCACCATCGCCTTGTCGCCAGCGATAATTGCAGTGGTCAGGTCATGTGGTGCCAGAACCGACAAAATCGCCATCGCCGCTTTTGCGCCGACGCCCTGCACGGTGATTAGCAGTCGAAAGGCGTCACGTTCGCCAAGATCCAAGAACCCGAACAGGGTCATGCTGTCCTCGCGCACCTGCATCTCGGTCAATAATGTGACCTCACCTGACATCGTGGCAATCTGGCCTTGTGTTCGGCCTGAAACATGAACCGCATAGCCAACCCCCTGAACATCAAGAACCGCCTGCTGGTCACCGCTATGCACTATGGTACCACGCAATTGCGCAATCATCTCTTGCCCCCGTTATTGGCATCATCTCGGGCAAGCGCCGCAGCAATCGCCGCCGACAGGCCGTTTGCCGCTTGTCCCTTGGTTAATCCTACCCCGACTGGTGCAAGTGTTCCAGCCTCATTACTTGCTGCAATCGCAATTGCCAGCGCATCAGCAGCATCAGCGTTCTTTGCTGTCACCGCCAGCAATCGTGTCACCATTTCCTGAATTTGTTTTTTATCTGCAGCCCCTGTGCCGGCAACGGCTTTTTTGACAGCGCGCGCCGAAATCTCGCCAACGGTAAGGCCATGAGTCCCACATGCCAGCAAGCCAACCCCGCGCGCCATGCCAAGGCGTAACGCCGACCCAGCTGACTTTGCGACAAAAATCTGCTCAATCGCGGCCTGATCCGGTCGGTGCTGGCCAATCACATCACACAGCCCGTCATAAATAATTTTTAGGCGGGCGGCATCGGCAAGGGCTGGTTTCGGCTGAATAGCGCCATTGGCAATATGCTGTAAACGCCCAGCGTCAACCGCGACAATGCCCCAGCCAGTAGACCGTAATCCGGGGTCAATACCGAGAATCCGCATCATCTGCCCTGCTTAGGTAAGCTTGGCAATGACATCATCCGAGATATCAAAATTTGATGACACATTCTGAACATCATCATTATCGTCCAGCGCATCCAGCAGCTTTAGCAAGGTTGCAGCCTGCGCCTCGTCAACGGCGATGAGGTTTTGCGGCTTCCATGTAAGGCCTGATTCCTCTGGCGCACCAAAGGCGGTTTCCAACGCCTCACGCACAGCGTTGAAATCATCCGGCGCACAGATCACCTCATGGCTGCTATCGTCAGAGTCAACATTATCCGCACCCGCCTCAAGAACCGCCTCAAACATTGTATCGGCATCGGCCACATCAGCCGGATAGATAATCTGCCCGACACGATCAAACATAAAGCTGACCGATCCAGTTTCACCCAGCGAGCCGCCAAATTTATTAAACGCAGCGCGCACTTCTGATGCGGTACGGTTGCGGTTATCGGTCATTGCATCGACGATCAAAGCGGTGCCGCCCGGGCCATAGCCCTCATAGCGGATTTCATCATAATTTTCGCCCTCACCGCCCTCGGCACGTTTCAATACACGCTCGATATTGTCTTTGGGCATATTGGCAGCGCGCGCCGCCGAAAGTGCCGAGCGCAACCGCGGATTTGAGTCAGGATCGGTACTGCTGCGTGCGGCAACGGTAAGTTCTTTGATCAACCGTCCGAAAACCTTTGCGCGTTTTTTGTCCTGCGCCCCTTTGCGGTGCATGATATTTTTGAATTTGGAATGGCCTGCCATGATCTCTAAATGCTTTATCTGCTGTGACACGTGTTTTTGGGCGCACCGCAATGGCACGCTCCAACCCGAACAGGGTATAGCAGATCAAGTCTTTAGGAGCCAGCCTTGCGGTTCATTTTTCATGATGACCCGCTTTCATAACGGCCCGCTTTCATAACGGCCGGTGATTTTTCATCATATGCGTACCGCCACGCCAGATAGGGTTGCCCATCGCGGCTTTTGCGCCAATTTAGCTGGCAGCCAAAACCCCGCCACGGCGCAACGGGTAAATCGCGCTGGCAAGTCCGGTCTCGCCAGTTTCAACAATAACACCGCAAAGCGTAACCGGCCCCAGCGCAACCGAAAGCCGGCTGTTGCCCCGACCGATAAACCGGTCAGTTGCCGCCGCTTTATCCATGCCGATCACACTGTCATAATCGCCGCACATACCGGCATCGGTCTGATAGGCGGTACCGCCGGCTAGGATCCGATGATCGGCGGTTGGCACATGGGTATGCGTGCCCACGACGAGCGATGCCCGGCCATCAGCATAATGCCCGAGCGCCATCTTCTCTGATGTTGCCTCGCCATGCACATCAATCAGAATAAAATCGGCGTCTCGGCCCAGCTTGTTGCGAACCAGCGCATCATTCAGTGCGGCAAAAACCGGGTCATTGGGTGCCATAAAAAGATTGGTCATCAAATTTGCCGCTACTAGGCTCTGGCCTTTTGCGTTTGTAACCTTTGCAATGCCTTTACCCGGGGTGCCCTCGGCCATGTTCAGCGGCCGCAACAGACGCGGCTCCGCAGCGATATAATCGATGATTTCTTTTTTATCCCAGACATGGTTACCCGTGGTCAGCACATCCGCGCCAGCCGCAAACAATGCCTCACAGATTTTTGGCGTAATACCAAAGCCACCGGCCGCGTTTTCACAATTCACGACAATGAAATCAAGCCCAAGCTCGCAACGCAGACCGGGCAATTGCTCGATCACCTCATTGCGCGCCGTCCGGCCAACAATGTCTCCCAAAAACAACACGCGCATTGTGGTTTACCCTCGTTAATTAATCACCATTGACCAGCGATCATCAATCAGCTGTCAAACCGCCATTTTCGTGCGGTACCGGCGGCAACAAACCCGACGGCGTCAGCACCCCATCTAGCGGCATGTCATAGGGGCCAACCGGTATTTTGTCCAGCTTTTGGCCCTCATAGGCGATGCCCAGCACCGTAATCTGGTACCCCGCGCCACGCAAAACTGCGATCGTGCGATCATAAAACCCGCCCCCATAACCCAGCCGCCACCCAGCCTGATCATAGGCCAGCATCGGCGCCAGAATCACATCTGGCCGGCATAATGCACAATCTGCCGGCGGCTGTTTTGTGCCATAGGGGCCATCATCCAGACGATCGGTCACCGCCCAGCGATGAAAGCGCAAAGGCTGGCCCTTGGCGGGCGTTATCGGCAATGATGTCACGCAACCAAGACCACCAAGACGCCCCAGCAGGTCAAGCGGCGATAATTCGCTGCGGATCGGAAAATACGCGGCATAGATACCCGTGCCAAAGCGGTTTATCAATGTTTCAGCATGATCAGCAAGGGCGCGCGCCGCATCGGGTTCGGCCGCGGCCAGTTTCGCGCGGGTCAGTGCTGTCAGTTTCCGACAAGCAGCTTTGGCGGCGGCTGGATCTTCGCTGGAAAAACCAGCCGAGGGAGATGAGGGAGGTGACATTAAAGCCTCTTGGACACGCAAGAAGAAAGCGGCGAAAACCACCTGTAACCGTCGGTGTATTCATCCTCTGTGACCTGCTTTGCAGGTGGGTGCCACATAACCAAACCACGGCCCGGCCAGAGGCAGCTCCCGAGAGAAAATTTATGGCCCCAGGGATCGAAAAACCAAACGCGAAAAAGCAGTCGTCGCCTAATTGATCATTTAGGGTTTTGTTACGTCAGATGCAAGCATTGATGTTAGCCGGGCAATCCGCAGCGCCGCATCTTCCAGTGCAGCAGCAGCCCGGTCTTCGCTTTCGGTACTGGCGGGTGTTGCTGGCTGTTCATTATCTGCCGGTGCGGCCTGCCCATTATTTGCCGTTGCTGGCGCACTGGCACGATCAGCCAGAATAAGCGCCACCATTGCCAGTAATCGCGCCTCGCCAATCTGGCCAACGGCACCGATTAGCGACTGCATGATCGATTCGACCTCAGCGCCCAAATTGGCGACATGATCTTCCTCGCCTGCCCCACAGCCAATCTGGTAGGGGTGTCCATTTAACCGGATGGTGACCACTGACTGGCTCATTCGCTATCGCCTTTCCCGCTGGCTTCAGCAGTATTTTGGGCAGCAGTATTTTGAGCCGCAGTATTTTGAGCAGCAGTATTTTGGGCAGCAGCGATTTGGGCAGCATCAATTTCAGCAACCATTGCGATGGCCGCGCCAAGCTTGGCTTCGATTTCGCTTACCTCATCCACAAGCGCCGCGAGGTGTTTTGATGACGCGCTATCGGCGGGTGCCCCCCCAGATGATGCCGTTTTAAAGGCCGATTCCAAGGCTGCAAGCGCATCGGCTAGTTGTTTTTCGGCATTTTGCAATCGCGTCATTAACCGTCACATCTCTCTATACTGCAAGTGCCGCGCCTGACATATGGCTCTCACTTTGGCCGCCAACTAGCATGGGATTAGACTTATTTTTTCTCTTGAACATAATATGTTATGAGATGAACTTTGCCTGATTCACGAATCGAAATAAAGCGCAAAATGTGACTAATCCCATAAAGATGGCCCTTATGCCTTTCGTAATCTTACTGTTGGTGCATTGACGAACGCGCCCAACAAGGGCAAATTGCGGCTCATCATTTCTCTCGTGATTGGGCTGGAAAACGGCGCGTTCACGGGGACATTCAAAACAGCGGTCTTTGGAGGCTAGGATGCCGAATTCGTCTCAACGTCAAACTATGGCAAATGCGATTCGGGCACTGGCCATGGACGCTGTTCAGGCCGCAAATTCCGGTCATCCGGGCATGCCAATGGGCATGGCTGATGCGGCGACCGCACTGTTCTGTGATCATATGAAATTTGATGCTGCCAGCCCGAACTGGCCGGATCGTGATCGTTTTGTGCTGTCGGCGGGTCATGGCTCGATGCTGATTTATGCGCTGTTGCACCTTACCGGTTATCAAGACATGACCATCGATGAGATTCGCAACTTCCGCCAGCTTGGTGCGCGCACGGCCGGCCATCCGGAATTTGGTCACGCAGATGGAATTGAAACTACGACCGGCCCGCTTGGTCAGGGAATTGCGAACGCGGTTGGGATGGCGATGGCTGAACGTCATCTGGCCGCGCGCTATGGAGATGATCTTGTGGATCATTATACCTATGTTATCGCGGGTGATGGCTGCCTTATGGAAGGGGTCAGCCATGAGGCCGCGTCGATGGCAGGCCATATGAAGCTGGGCCGGTTGATTGTGTTGTTTGATGATAACAGCATCTCAATTGACGGTAGCACCGACCTTGCCATATCTGATGATACGGTTGGCCGGTTTGCGGCCTATGGCTGGCAGGTATTAAGCTGTGATGGGCATGATATGGATGCCGTGTCCGCCGCGATCAGCGCGGCCAAAGACGATAACCGACCCAGCCTGATCTGTTGCAAAACCATCATTGGCCTTGGCGCACCGAACAAGCAGGGCACATCCGGCGTTCATGGTGCGCCGCTTGGTGATGCCGAAATTGCGCTGGCACGAGAACATCTGGGCTGGACGCATCCTGCCTTTGAAATTCCGGCCGATATTCTGGCTGCATGGCGGGCAGTCGGTGCCAACGGGGCACGCGCCCACAAGGCGTGGCAAGATCGTCATGCCGCAAGCCAGCACCGCACCGCCTTTGACGCCGCCATCAAGAATGATTTTGACCAGCCGGTCGCCGCTGCGGTTCTCGCATGGAAAGAAGCGCTGGCCAGCAACCCGCAAAAACTGGCAACCCGGGTTGCCAGCCAGAAAGCCATTGAAGCGATTTTACCCGTCTGCCCGACCCTGTTTGGCGGATCAGCCGATTTGACCGGATCAAACAATACCCGCGTCGCTGATCACAGCATTTTTGATCACGGCAATTATGGCGGCACCTACATTCATTACGGCGTTCGCGAACATGGTATGGCCGCCGCGATGAACGGCATCGCGCTGCATGGTGGGGCGATCCCCTATGGTGGCACATTTATGGTCTTTACCGATTACTGCCGCCCCTCCATTCGCCTGTCAGCGCTGATGGGCCAGCGTGTCATTTATGTGATGACGCATGACTCTATCGGGCTTGGCGAAGACGGGCCAACGCATCAACCGGTTGAACATCTGGCGGCTTTGCGTGCAATTCCGAATTTGCTGACATTCCGCCCGGGCGACGCGGTGGAAACTGCCGAGGCATGGCAAACCGCACTTGAGGCCAAAACAACCCCATCAATTCTGGCGCTTAGCCGGCAAGGGCTTGGCCAGTTCCGCAGCGGCGATATGCGCGAAAACAAAACCGCCAAAGGCGGCTATGTCGCGGCTGATTGCAATGGCACACGCCAGATCACCCTGATGGCATCAGGATCCGAGGTCGGCATCATCATCGCAGCGCAGAAGATGCTGGCTGATAGCGGCATTCAAGCGGCGGTTGTGTCAATGCCGTGCCTTGATTTATTTGCGATGCAGGATGCGGGCTACCGAAAGGATGTTTTGGGCACTGCGCCGCGGATTGCAGTCGAGGCCGGCCTGCGGCAAAGCTGGGATTGGTTGCTGGGCGAGAATGACCATTTTATCGGCATGAGCGGATTTGGCGCCTCTGCACCGATTGACGATCTTTATAATCATTTCGGCATTACCGCTGAGGCAGTTGTTGCCGCTGCAAAGAGCCAAATCGCCTAGGCAAAGGTGGGACCCCCCAGACCGCAAATAATATCATCAAATTACTAATATCATCAAATTACGGCCGCCCGATCAAAGGCCGTCAAAAGCAAACATATCGAATTAGACACCAAGGAGACAGTTTCGTGACATTACGATTGGCAATCAGCGGGTTTGGCCGTATCGGCCGGATGACACTTCGTGCGGTTCAGGAAATGAAGCGCAGTGACATGGAGGTTGTGCTTATCAACAGCCCCGGACCAGTTGAAACATCGGCGCATCTTTATGAATTTGATTCCGTTCATGGCCGCGCAACCGGCAGCGTTACCCATGGTGATGACTGGATGGATGTCGGCAGCGGCAAGATTCATATGAGCCGTGAACGCGATCCAGCCAATATCCCGCATGCCAAGCTAGGTGTTGATATCGTTCTGGAATGTTCCGGCAAATTCAACAGCCGTGACGCATCAGCCGCGCATCTTGCCGCTGGCGCGAAAAAGGTGCTGGTATCTGCACCGTGTAAAAATGCCGACCAAACGATTGTGTTTGGGGTGAATGACAATTTGCTGACCGCGGCCGCCGACATCGTATCAAACGCATCATGCACCACCAACTGCCTCGCCCCTGTTGCCAAGGTTCTAGCCGACAGCGTTGGCATCGAGGCTGGCTATATGACAACGATCCACGCCTACACAGGCGATCAGCCAACGCTGGATTCCAGCCATAAGGATTTGCGCCGCGCCCGCGCTGCGGCCATGTCGATGATCCCAACATCAACCGGAGCCACAAAGGCGGTTGGCGAGGTATTGCCGCAATTGCAAGGCAAGATGACCGGATCGGCCATTCGGGTGCCGACGGCAAATGTATCGGTCGTCGATCTTGTCGTTACAACAAGCCGCGATACATCCGTTGACGAGATCAACCAGCTGTTGAGTGCGGCGGCAAACGGGCCGATGAAAGGCGTTCTTGGCGTGAATGAGCGGCCGCTTGTTTCAATTGATTTTAACCATGATCCGCATTCTTCGGTTGCCGACCTGACCCAAACAAGCGTATTGAACAATCGCTTGGTACGGGTGCTGGCATGGTATGATAATGAGTGGGGCTTTTCCTGCCGGATGCTGGACAACGCCGCCGCCATTGGCAAATTTCTGTAGGCATAGAGACCTAGCCTGCGACGGACACTAACGCCTAGCAACAAGGTTTGGCAAAAAGGTTAATGAGGGTTTAGCAATGAAACTAAATGGAAATGCCGTCAAACCCGGCAATGTAATCGAACATAATGGCCGCCTCTGGACCGCCGTGAAGGTTGCGCATGTTAAGCCCGGCAAAGGCGGCGCATTTGCCCAGATCGAGCTGCGCGACATCCGCGATGGCACCAAACTTAATGAGCGGTTCCGGTCATCAGAAACAGTTGAGCGGGTGATCCTTGATGAGGCTGAATGTACCTTTCTTTACGACGAGGGCGACCATCTGGTATTTATGCATTCCGAAACATTTGAGCAGATCAGCATTGGCAAAGATATGGTTGGTGATCGCGCCGCCTATTTGCAAGATGGCATGATTGTCACCATGTCCAGCCATGAAGGCGACCCGATTTCTGTCGAGCTTCCTGACACTGTTGTTATGGAAGTTGTCGAAGCTGATGCCGTGGTCAAAGGACAGACTGCATCATCATCCTACAAGCCCGCCGTGCTGGAAAATGGCGAACGTGTGATGGTGCCTCCGCATATTGAAACGGGAACACGCATTGTTGTGCGCCCCGAAGATGCAAGCTATGTAGAGCGTGCAAAAAACTGAATTTTAGAGTTACAGGACTTTTTATGGCAACCCGTTCGGCCCTTATCAATGTTATGCACAAGGCAGCAACAGCCGCTAGCCGCAATATGCTCCGCGATTTTGGCGAGGTCGAGAATTTGCAGGTTAGCCGCAAAGGTCCGGCCGATTTTGTCTCGCGCGTTGACACGAATGCCGAGCGCATCATCAAGGCAGAGCTGTCAAAGGCGCGCCCGGATTGGGGCTTTGAAATGGAAGAAAGCGGGATTACCGCTGGCGCCGATCCCGATGCCCCTTGCTGGATCGTGGATCCACTGGACGGCACCTCCAATTACCTGCACGGGATTCCGCATTTTGCTATTTCGATCGCCGTTCGCGATAAAGGGAAAATTACCGCTGGGCTGGTTTTTGACCCGTTGCGCCATGAGTATTTCTTTGCCGAAGCCGGATCGGGAGCCTATGTAAACGATCGCCGGTTGCGCGTTTCCGGCCGCCGGAACATGGCCGATTCCATCATGGCGACCGGCATCCCGTTTATCGGCCGCGGCAGCGACGAAGATCATGCGCTATTTTCCCGTGAATTATATAATATCATGGGTGTCAGCGCCGGTGTTCGCCGCTTTGGCTCGGCAGCTCTTGATCTTGCCTATGTCGCGGCGGGCCGGTTTGACGGTTACTGGGAACATGGCCTGCAAAGCTGGGATGTTGCTGCTGGTATATTGCTGGTGCGCGAGGCGGGTGGCTTTGTATCTGATTTTGCGTCGCGCGACCGGGTCTTGCAAAGTGGCGATGTTGTTGCTGCCAATCCGGCGCTTCATGCCGAGTTGTTAAAACATCTGGCAAAAGCACGCTCTTAGGTTTTTCACCAATATAATCAGTTTATTACGTCGCATGGTAAGCCGCCTTTCGCGCCGAAATGCGGGCGCGCTTGCTTGCACGGCGCGGCCGGCAAAGCATCGTTTGATTGAAATCTTCAATGACAACCGTTTGCTTCAATGCTTGCGAATATTCACAATCCTGCCATTGTTTTATGCCAATGAGGTTTAGAGTGTCATTTCGGAAGTGGATGTAGCATCGGATTTGCCGCCAGATTTGCTGCCAGAGTCGCCGCCAGAGTCGCCTAGGAGATAAAATCATGGAAACCAACCCAAGACGATATCTTGTCAGAATGTTTATGTTCCTGCTTGCGGTTGGCACAATTGCTGGGCTGCTGGCAGCGCCATTAGAAGCCGCTTTTATGGGCAATCCGGCATTAAATGGCGTGATCCTTGGCGCATTTTCTATTGGCGTTCTATATATCATGCGGCAGACATTGCGGCTGATGCCCGAGCGCAATTGGCTGCTCGCGGTAAAGTCTACCGGCAAGCTGGACCCACCGGAACGTCGGCCGGTTCTGCTAGCAACGGTTTATGCAATGCTGGCAGATTCGCGCCATGACGCACAATTATCGGCATTATCATTGCGCTCGGTACTGGACGGGGTCGCTGCCCGCCTTGATGAAGGCCGCGAGATTTCGCGCTATATGATTGGATTGCTTGTATTTCTTGGGCTTCTTGGTACCTTTTGGGGGTTGCTTCAGACAATTGGTGCCGTGGGCAATGTTGTTGGCTCGATCGACACGAATAGCAGTAATTTTGAAGCGATGATGGGGCAGTTGCGTGTTGGGCTTGATGCACCGCTTTCCGGCATGGCGACCGCATTCTCATCATCATTATTTGGCCTCGCTGGCTCTTTGATCCTCGGTTTTCTGGACCTCCAGCTTGGTCAGGCAATGGGCCGGTTTTTTAACGAGCTGGAAGATTGGCTGTCAGCATTTGCCCGCTTTAATGATAGCAGCCCATCAGCCGCGCAAGCGCAAAGCCCGCTTGCGAGTGGAATGAGCGAAGAGGCCGCCCGCGCCCTTTTGGCATTGTCGCAATCGATCGAAAAAGGTGAGGCCAACCGCGAGCGTGTGCTCGAGCAGGTATCACTTTTGAACAGTACGATCGCGCAGATGCATGAAGCATTGCTTGACGATCGGCGGATCCGTGACCAATTGGCTCAATTAAACGCCAATATCCTCCAGCTATCCGAAGATTTACGCACCGATCGAAACCAGCGAACAGATATTGTTGCCAGTGAATTGCGCGGCCTGTCATCATCAATTGCCACGATGATGGATTTAAAAACCCGTCGCAGCAAAGCGGACTAGCGGCAATGGCGCTGGCAAGGATTGGCAATGCACGCCGGGTCGAAAATTTTACCTGGCCCGGATTTGTTGATGCATTAGCAACTTTGCTGATGGTCATCATTTTTGTGCTGATGGTGTTTGTGCTAATCCAAGTGAACCTCGCCTATCGGGTATCAGGTCAGGATGCCACCCTTGGCGAGATGCGCCAACAGCTTGCCTCACTTAGCGAATTATTGAATATCGAACGGCGCGCCAGTGCCGACCTTGCCGCCAACCTAGCGCAAATCACCAACCAATTGAACAGCAGCAACGCCGGTCGTACCGAGCTTGAGGCAGAGTTAAGCAGCGTTCAGGCGGCACTCACCATGCGCAATAGTGAGATAGCAAAATTGGCCGCAAGACAGGCAGATATCGAGGCCAGCCTTGCCGCAGCGCGGGCCAGTTTAGAAGAGAGGCTTGGCGCCTTACAGCTTGCCGAGGGGCAGCTAGCAATGGCCCAAGCCAAAAACCAAAGCGCGACAAATAAGATCGGGACATTGTCAGCAGAGATCACTGCATCCAAGGCCGAGACCGAGGCATCCCGCGCTGAAGTCGCTGAAATGACCAGAGCCTTGGCCGCTTTGAGACTGCGCATCGAAGACCTAACCAACCTTCTTGCCGAAAAGGAACGCGAGACAACGCGTGACAAAGTCGCGATTGCCAATCTTGGCCGGTCATTAAACAATGCGCTGGCGACCCGTGTTCAGGAATTACAGCGTTTCCGTTCGGAATTTTTTGGCCGCCTCCGTGACGTGCTAAAAGGCCGTGATGATGTACAGATTGTCGGTGACCGTTTCGTCTTCCAGTCCGAAGTTCTTTTCGCGCAAGGTCAGGCTGAAATCGGCCCGCAAGGTCAAGAACAGCTTGCCAAGCTGGCAATTACCCTTGCCGATATTGCGCAGAAAATTCCGGGCGACATAAATTGGATTTTGCAGGTCGACGGCCATACCGACAATGTGCCAATTCGTGCTGGCCGCTATGCCGATAACTGGGATCTATCGACCGAACGCGCTCTATCAGTGGTGCGCTATCTCAATCAGCAGGGTTTACCTGCCAACCGGCTTGCGGCTGCCGGTTACGGCGAATACCAGCCGCTTGACGCCAGTGACAGCGCCAATGCCCGCCGCAAGAACCGCCGGATTGAGTTGAAAATCACCCAGCGTGTGGCGATAAAGTAATCTAGCCCTACCCCATTTCCGCATTATCAATCATGCCGCCATCTGGACTCAAAGCCATGTAATTTGCGCTTTTTGACGCTTTAGGACTATCCTTTCGGATATGACGAGATTGCGCCTAAAAAGGATATCAAGCTGTCGGTGGATATCGGGGCGCAAGCGCGGTTTCATTGCCTGCCTGTTATTTATCAGCCCGGGCATTATGGGCGGCTGCATCATTGCCTAACCGCGGCGGCAGAGCACGGCGTTTGAAACCGTTATATTTGCCGAAAATCTTGAGGATCTATCGCTGGTGCCGTCCGCGATACCAGTTGACGGCGACGAGCTCCAACTGCCATCTATTCATCAGGCGGTTATCCCGCCGCCTGTGGGCGCAGACTTTGACCGGCCAGTTTTTAATGAACTAGTTGGCATCGAAACTGGATTGTTTCTGCCCAACCTTGTCACCACGTATTTCATAGCGCCACGCCGGTTACAGTTTGATCAATCCATCACCCCTTTCTACGATGATAAAAATCTGCCGTCGCTGGGCTATTATAGCCTGCAAACAATCATACCGACCGCCACATTCACCAAACCGATGGTCACAAGCCTGACGCACGCTATTGAGCTTAGCGTGCTGTGCCACTGCTTTGACGATGGTGACATCGCACGCTTTTCTGGTGGCGGCTTGATCGACATAGATTTCACCGCTGAAACCGCTCAAATCCGCGAAATCAACCTTGAGGACGGGCAACAGCATAGCCTTCAGGGCACCATTAATTTTCGAGTTAGCAACGAGATTAACAGCTTTGAAGATGATGATGCGCAAATCTGGATGCGGTTGAATGAAAATATCGGGCAACAATGGGGTGGCACAGTGAAAGGCGCATTTCAAACCTCGCTAGAAACACTGGTCAACGGGCATTTCACCGCCCAAAAAGATAGCGGGGATGCGAGTATGATCGGGCGCTTTGGAACCCCGTAAAATTCATGTTCTCGTCTTTATCAGACCTTTGGAATTGAAAATTGCAATTCAGCAAGGGTTCGGTAGAGTGCGGATTCAGCCATCAGCGTTTCGTGGGTGCCCTCGGCAATGAGCCTGCCCCGATCCATCAGCAAAATCCGGTCGGCGCGCACCACAGTCGCCAGTCGGTGCGCAATAACAAGGCTAGTGCGGTCGGTCATCAGATTTTCCAATGCGTGCTGGACTGCCGCCTCTGATTGCGCATCAAGTGCGCTTGTGGCCTCATCGAGCAGCAATAGACGCGGGTTGCGCAAAATTGCCCGTGCAATGGCAATTCGCTGGCGCTGCCCGCCTGATAGTCGCACACCTTTTTCGCCGACAAACGCATCATAACCACCCTCAATCGCCATGATGAAATCATGCGCCTGCGCCTGTTTTGCGGCCGCGATGATGGCAGCATCATCAGCATCCGGCTGACCAAAGGCAATATTGTCACGCAGCGATGCAGAAAAAAGTGCCGATTCTTGTGGAACCAAACCGATATGCGCACGAAGATCGGCAAGCGATAAATCACGAAGATCAATGCCGCCTATCCGCACCGCACCACCAACCGGATCATAAAACCGCAACAAAAGATAGAAAATGGTCGATTTGCCAGCCCCGCTTGGCCCGACGATCGCGACCCGCTCACCCGCTTTAATGGTAAAGCCAACGTCGCTGATTGCTGGCCGGTTCAGTGCCGCCGGATAGGCAAATTGCACGCCAGCAAATTCACACGCCGTCGCCGCAGCCGGATCAATCAGTTGTGGGCACGCTGACGCGGGCAGGCTAGCCTCGGTATCCAGCAGCTGGGCGATCCGTTCAGCCGCACCGGCGGCGCGCTGAAGGTCACCGGCAAGCTCGGATAGAAAGCCGGTCGAGCTTGCCACCAAGAAAGCATAGAAAATAAACGAAGACAGATCACCGGCGCTGATCCGTCCGGCCATCAGATCCTGCCCGCCAATCCATAGGATGACGCCAATACCGCTAAACACCAGAAAAATAACAATTCCGCTGAGCAACCCTCGAAGCCGCACTCTGGCAAGGCCTGCCGACAATGATAGATCAACCGCCCGTTCAAAATTACCTTTCACGAACTGTTCGCGGCCAAAGGCCTGAACCGTACGGATTGCGCTGACCGTTTCCTCGGCCTCAACCCCAACATCGGCAAGCCGGTCTTGTGCAAGCCTTGATGCAGTGCGCAGCCGTCGCCCCATGAAAATCAGCGGCACCACCACCAACGGCACCACCACCAAAACAACAAGCGACATTTTCGGGCTGGACAGAACCACCATTACCAAGCCGCCGATTAACAGCAGGAAATTACGCGCCGCCATCGACAGCGTCGAGGTCATCACTGTTTGCACAATGCTCGTATCGGTTGTAATTCGCGATAGCACATCACCGGTTCGGGCATTTTCAAACCAACCCGCCGACAGCGTAATCGCATGACCAAAGATGGCGCGGCGGATATCAGCCAAAACCATCTCGCCAATCTTATTCACCATGCTGGTCCGAAGATAACTGCCAAAGGCCAGCACGACAGCGATCATCGCCGTCGCCAAGACCGCCCGATCCAGCAAGGCCGGATCGCGTTTACCAAGACCCTCATCAACAAGATAAGCAAGCCCGCGCCCCATGCCCAACAAGGCGCCAGCAACCATCGTCAAGGCCAGAATCGCCAGCGCGATTCGGAAACGATGCGGTAATAGATAGGGCCAGAACACCGCCAATAATTGGCGACTGCTGTAGCTGCGGGCCGGCGCTCCTGCCTGATCATGGTTAAATACTGCTCCCTGATCACTTTTTTGCCCTGTTGTCATGTTCTAACCCCAACTTTTCATCGATCAGCCCATCAGTGATCTATTTTTAGACCGGAAGGGCTTGCTTCTCGTCGCTATAGGGGATATACCACCAGCGCTGTTTGTTGGCGAGGATCATTCTGCCGCATGGCAAATCAAGCATTAAAGACAAGCAGTAAAGTGTAAAACCGGAGACCGGCATGAAAAAAGATATTCACCCAGATTACCACGAAATCACCGTTGTAATGACCGATGGCAGCGAACATCCGACGCGCTCAACCTGGGGCAAGCCCGGCGATGTGTTGAAACTCGACATTGACCCAAAGACACACCCAGCATGGACTGGTCAGCACCGTATCCTTGATTCTGGCGGCCAGGTGGCTCGCTTTAACAAGCGTTTCGGTGGACTCGGCATCAAATAAGACCGAGGCCAAGATAACGCGAGAGCAATCTTGCAATACGACAAAAGCCAGCTTATCGCTGGCTTTTTTCTTGCGCGGATCTATTAGTCATGCCGAGCCAGCTATGAGAGGCCAATTATGAGGGGTCAGCTATGCCGTGATTTGATTGTTGCCTGCGCCGCGGCAAGGCGTGCCGCCGGCACCCGGTAAGGCGAGCAGGACACATAATCAAGGCCAACCTTTTCAAAGAATAATATTGAATCGGCATCACCGCCATGTTCACCGCAGATCCCCAGCTTGATATCGGGCCGCGTTATCCGGCCACGCTCGACACCCATTTCGACAAGCGTGCCAACCCCCTCAAGATCGATCGATACAAACGGATCAACTGGATAAATATCTTTATCGGCATAGTCATGCAGGAACGAGCTAGCATCATCACGGCTGATGCCAAGCGAGGTTTGCGTCAGGTCATTTGTGCCAAAGGAAAAGAATTCTGCCTCAACGGCCAAATCAGCGGCACAGATTGACGCGCGTGGCAATTCAACCATGGTTCCGACAAGATACAATATGGTGATGCCTGTTGCCGCCATAACCGCCGTTGCAGCTGTATCAATTTCCGCCTTACAAAGCGCGATTTCCTTGGCCGTTGCAGCCAGCGGCACCATAATTTCAGGGATTGGCGCGTGGCCGGTTTTCTGAGCAACCGCACAGGCTGCCTCAAAAATTGCCGTTGCCTGCATCCGGCAAATTTCTGGATAGGTGACTGCTAGCCGGCAACCACGGTGGCCAAGCATCGGATTTGTTTCAGCCAGTTTAACTGCGCGCTGGCGTGCCGTTTCAATCGTCACCCCTGCCGCCGCCGCAACTTCGGCCAATTCATCGGCGGAATGCGGCAGAAACTCATGTAACGGCGGATCAAGCAGCCTTATTGTTACCGGCAAACCCGCCATGATGGTGAATAATTCCTCAAAATCACGACGCTGCATCGGCAATAGCTTGGCAAGCGCTATTTCGCGGCCTGCTGTATCAGCGGCCATAATCATCTGGCGCATCGCAATAATCCGGTCAGCGTCAAAAAACATATGTTCGGTGCGGCAAAGACCGATGCCCTGTGCACCAAAATCAAGCGCAACACGCGCCTCGGTCGGGGTTTCGGCATTCGTGCGCACTTCCATGCGGCGCACGTCATCAGCCCAGCCCATAACACTGGCAAACGCCCCAGACATTTTTGGCTGAATTGTATCAACCTTGCCTGCATAAACCTCGCCGCTAGTCCCATCAATGGTGATGATATCGCCCTCGACCAACACATGATCAGCGATAAAGACCTTGCCGCTAACCTCGTCAAAGCGCACATCACTGGCACCCGAAACACACGCCCGCCCCATGCCACGTGCCACCACCGCCGCATGGCTGGTCATCCCGCCACGCGCCGTCAAAATACCAACGGCGGCGTGCATCCCGTGAATATCCTCAGGGCTGGTTTCAAGACGCACCAGAATCACATCCTCGCCGGCAGCCGCCATTTCCTCGGCACGGTCAGCGTTCAACACAATCTTTCCGCAAGCAGCCCCGGGTGAGGCCGGCAGGCCGCGTGCCAATATGGTTTTTTCAGCAGCAGGATCAAGCGTCGGGTGAAGCAGTTGATCAAGCGCATTCGGATCGACCCGGCATAACGCCTCATCTCGGGTGATCAGCCCTTCATCAGCCATCTCAACAGCCATCCTCAGCGCGGCCTCGGCAGTGCGTTTGCCGCTGCGCGTTTGCAGCATATAAAGCACGTTCTGCTGCACGGTAAATTCAAGATCCTGCATATCTCGGTAATGCGCTTCAAGCGTTTTGCGAACGGCATCAAGCTGGGCAAACACTTCGGGCATTGCTTCTTGCATTGACGGGGCATCACCGCCCGCAATCTGGCGCGCCGCCGCGGTAAGCGGCAATGGCGTGCGGATACCTGCCACCACATCTTCGCCCTGCGCATTGATCAGGAATTCGCCATAAAAACTGTTTTCACCGGTTGACGGGTCACGCGTGAAGGCAACGCCGGTCGCACAATCTTCACCCATATTGCCAAACACCATCGCCTGAACATTCACCGCGGTTCCCCACGCGGCCGGAATATTGTTCAACCGGCGATACGTCACCGCACGGGCGTTCATCCAGCTGGTAAAAACGGCCCCAACAGCGCCCCATAGCTGTTCCCAAGGGTCTTGCGGAAAGGCAATGCCCGCCTCGTCCAGAACAATATCCTTGTAGCTTGCGACCAGTGTTTTAAGGTCATCGCCGCTAAGTTCGGTATCTTCAAAAACACCACGCTGTAGCTTCATATCTTCGAGCGCGTCCTCAAACAGCCCGTGATCAACCTCAAGCACGACATCACTATACATCTGGATAAACCGGCGATAGCTGTCATAGGCAAAACGCGCATCATCAGCCCGGGTTGCCAGCCCTTCGGCGGTGGCATCATTCAGCCCAAGATTAAGCACCGTATCCATCATGCCGGGCATTGATGCGCGCGCACCCGAGCGCACCGAAACAAGCAACGGGTTCGCCGGATCGGCAAAGCGGGTACCGGTTTCTGTTTCGATTTTCGCAATCGCGCTGCGCACCTCGGCGTCTAGCGTATCGGGGTAGGTTTTATCATGGTCATAAAAATGGGTGCAAACTTCGGTGCTGATGGTAAATCCGGGCGGAACCGGCAAGCCAATAGAGCTCATCTCGGCCAGATTAGCACCCTTACCGCCCAGCAAATTACGAAATGACGCATCACCATCAGTGCCGGTTTTGCCAAAACTATAAACCCATTTTGTCATGTCTTTAATCAGCCCTCTATTTTCGTGAAATCAGCCACGGATAGCATCTTCTCACGGATCATTGCCAACAATCCAAGCCTGTTTAGCCGGATCGCCGGATCATCATCATTCACGACAATCTTATCAAAAAACACATCAATGGGGGAACGCAACGCACCAAGCGCGGCAAGCTGCGCGTCGATAGTGCCTGTATTCGCCGGCATTGTCGATAATGGGGCGAAAAGGTCTTTCTCAATCGGGGTAAATAATGCCGGATCACACGCCGCCGCAAAAGACGTTTTAGCCTTTTTCTCTTCGGCAGCAAGAATACTGCTGACCCGCCGCCAGCCCGCCATTAATCCACTGCCATCCGCTGCCTCAAGAAACCCAGCCAGCGCCAACGCACGGGCCACCATCAGGCAGACATCATCACCATCATCACCGGCCAGCGCCGCCGCCACGACATCATGCCGCATATTCTGATCGCGAAGATAGCCGCGAAGCCGGTCACGAATAAACGGTAACAGATCAGCATCAACCGCAGCAAAACCATATCCCTTGGCAGCCTCATCAAGGATCTTGCCAAGCGGAATGGTTAACTTTGCATCAACAATAATACGAATAACGCCCAAGGCCGCACGGCGCAGTGCAAACGGGTCTTTCGATCCGGTTGGCTTGGCTCCAATGCCAAAAAACCCGACAAGCGTATCAATTTTATCCGCAAGCGCAACCACCATAGCCTCAGGCGTTGGGGGCAGATCATCGGCTGGCCCTTGCGGCCGGTAATGCGCGGTAATGGCGGCACAGACGGCCGTATCCTCGCCGCCTGCGGCCGCATAATACCCACCCATGATACCTTGTAACTCGGGAAATTCACCAACCATGCCGGTGACCAGATCAGCTTTGGCAAGCCGGGCAGCCCGCACCGATGCCGCAATATCAACTGCCGGCATATGCTGTCCAATCGCGCTAGCCAAACCCTCCATACGGTTTGCTTTATCAAGGATTGAGCCAAGCCCTTCATAGAAGGTGACCTCGCCAAGCGATGGCAAATAGCTATCGAGCGGTCGGGTCTGATCCTGTTGCCAGAAGAATTCGGCATCGGCAAGGCGTGCCCGCAGCACGCGCTGATTACCTGCGACGATTACCTGATCACGTGCAGCCTCAGCAAGCCGGTTTGACAGCAGGATGAAATAGGGCGAGAACGCCCCCTTGGCATCACTAAGGGTAATGTATTTCTGATGCGTGGCGATGGTGGCTTGCAACAATTCTGGCGGCAACAGCATGAAGCGATCTTCGATCTTGCCCAGCAATGGTGTCGGCCATTCGACCAAACCGGAGATATCGTCTAGATAACTGCCAAGTTGCGCCTCATTGACGTGACAGGAATATGTTCCTGCCAGTTCCTTGGCCCCCTCAATGATCGCGGCGTGCCGTTCGTCTTGATCCAGCATCACATAACCGGCGCGTAAGCGGGCCTTCACATCATCAAGGCTGCGGACGCCAATAAGGTCGATATCAGCGGGCGCCTCAAAATAATGACCACAGCTTGTCGCACCAAATTGGATAGCACTGCCGCCACCAAGATCCAGCGTGCCGCCAAGTGGCTTGCCGTCAAACAAGACATTGATCCGGTGCAACGGCCGTACCCAGCGAAACTTACCCGCGCCCCAGCGCTGGCTCTTTGGCCATGGAAAATGGGTTAAAATGTCGGTTATAACCGGCGCCAGCAACTGGGCCGTGTTCACGCCAGCTATTTCGCTGCGGGCAAAGAAGAACCTGCCCTTCGGCGTGTCCTCTTCCACCAGTTCATCACGGGTTAGGCCGGCCGAGCTTAAAAAGCCATTGATTGCCGCCTCTGGTGCATCAACACGCGGGCCACGTTTTTCGACCACCCGGTCAGGCTGCGATGCGGTGATATCTGTGACATAAGCCAGCAGATGACGCGGCGCACAAAGGCCGGTTGCGGTGCTGTTTTCACCCCAGACGCCAAGCGTTGTTAGCGCCGCCTGAACAAGACGCGCCAGATCACGACCAGCCGCGGCCTGCATGCGGGCAGGAATTTCTTCCGAAACCAGTTCGATTACCAGATCAGCCATTCGTCGAACTCTCCGTTAGTCCCATCCATGCTTCACAGCATCCCTTGGCAAGGCTGCGCACACGCCCGATATAGGCGGCGCGTTCGGTAACCGAAATTACCCCGCGCGCATCCAGCATATTAAACAGATGGCTAGCTTTCATACATTGATCATAAGCCGGCAACACCAATGGCGTTTCCAGCGCAAGCAGGCGGCCACATTCGGCCTCGGCATCGCGGAAATGGCCAAGCAGCATATCAGTATCGGCCTGCTCAAAGTTCCAGCCGGAAAATTCAACCTCGGCGCGTTTAAAAATATCGCCATAGGTTTTCCCGCCGTCTTCGGCTGGCACACCGTCCCAGTCAAGGTCATAGACATTTTCCACACCTTGAATATACATCGCCAATCGTTCCAAGCCATAGGTCAGCTCAAGCGGTACCGGATTGCATTCAATGCCGCCAACCTGCTGAAAATAGGTGAATTGCGAGATTTCCATCCCATCGCACCAGACCTCCCAGCCAAGCCCCCAAGCGCCAAGCGTCGGCGACTCCCAGTCATCCTCGACAAACCGGATATCATGTTTCGCGGGATCAAGCCCAATGGCCTTTAGCGAGTCCAGATACAGGGCCTGCGAGTCTGCGGGCGACGGCTTGAAGATCACCTGAAACTGATAAAAATGCTGCATACGGTTCGGATTTTCACCGTAGCGACCATCAGATGGGCGGCGTGATGGCTGCACATAGGCGGCCCGCCAAACCTCGTCCGGACCCAAGGCGCGCAAGGTCGTTGCCGGGTGAAATGTGCCAGCCCCAACCTCCATATCATAAGGCTGCAGAACAACCGCGCCCTGCTGCGCCCAATGGCGTTGAAGATTCAAAATAATCGACTGGAAATCAGTTCGAATTTCGTCACTTGGTGATGTTGGCATCCGTCACGCATCCTATTGCAAAAGATGCGCCGAAATTAGCCGGAAACCGCACCAAAAGGCAAGCAGTCGCTGCCGCTAATAAGGACAGTTTTCCCGATCGCAAGTCTCGCCGCTGACCCATGCCCCGCAAACCGTGCATTCCTGCAAATCGACAGATGCGCCATCATTGTTCTGTTTTGCTGATCCGCCCGTATCCTGATTTTTATCTGCCGCCTGATTGGCGATGTTTTTCTGACGCGCCTCAAAAAAACGAAATGCCGTCCAGACCAGCCAGATCGCGGCAAAAAGACCAAGCAGTTTCGGTAGTGAGAGAACCATCGTTCAAAAATCCTTCATCATTGAGATGATTGGTTTCAGCAAAAAAGCACGCAAGAAAAGCGCTGGGCGCCCTCGATCATCGACAGGCCTATAACCCTTGCACAAGCCCGCGCATTTTTACAGCCCGAAACGCGAAAAATAGGCACGTTCAACCGCCAGACCTGCGGTTTCCTGCACCAGATGACTGCTCATCCCGGGCAAGCCAAGCGACAGAAAACTGCGCTTTGGCCCGATTTGCATTATCTCAGTATCCTCGCCAAATCGCTGCAACAGGGTTTGCCGACATTCGCCAATCCCATCAATCAGCCCAAGATCAAGCGCGCGCTGCCCCGTCCAGAAGGCACCGCTGAAAAGCTCGTCAGCTGCGCCTTTCAGCCGCGAGCCGCGTCTTGTTTCAACATGAGTGATAAATTGTTGGTGAATATCTGCCTGAAGCGCCTTCAGCCGGCCCACCTCTTCATCACGTTCCGCCTGAAACGGGTCAAGCGTCATTTTGGCCTCACCAGCTGTGTAGACGCGCCGGTCAATGCCCAACTTGGCAATCGCCTTATCAAACCCAAAACCAGCCGAGATAACCCCGATCGAGCCAATCACCGACGCAGGATTGGCAAAAATCTCATCTGCCGATGCTGCCAACCAATAGCCGCCGCTCGCCGCTACATCCTCACAAAAAGCCAGAACTGGCACATCAGCCCGGCTGGCAAGATCGCGGATACGCTGACCGATCAATGATGATTGCACCGGCGATCCACCCGGCGAATTGATAATGAGTGCAACCGCCTTGGCCCGCTTGACCGAAAAGGCCTTTTTCAATTGCGGCTCAATCGCTTCAAGCGATAATCCGCGCCGCCCAAGACTGCCTGATTGGGCAATCACACCCGTTAGCCGCACCACCGGCACAATCGGCTTGTGGCGGCGCCAGAACATTAATTTGGAGAACAGCCCCATTTTCACTCAAATTCCCTTTATTGGTTTTAGCCCCAAGATATTTAGACCTGAAATATTTAGGCTTTGCGTGCCGGATGCATAATATAAAGACCATCACCATTCATAATCCGGCTGGCCGCTTCGGTAAAGCTGCCATCATCATTATGCAGCACAAGGCCGGGTAAAATCGCACCCGGGCCATTAATGCCTTTACGCACCTGAACAATCACCCGCGCTGCCGGCACCATCGGCCGCGGCCATAGTGGAAATTGCAGCGTTTCAGATGCCCCCGACGCGGCAAACAAATGGATCAATTCAGCCGCCCTGTCGGCGCGGCAGATAAAACTGATCCGGCCGCGTGGTTTGGCCGCCCACAGCGCCGCCGTAACCCAGTCACCGAGTTCCAGCCCATCGCCAATATGCGCCAGCGCGCGCCGCTGATCCCGCGGCCTTGTGCCAGCCGCATAATGATAGGGCGGGTTGCTGACAACATGATCATAGCTGCCAGCAAGAACTGGCGGCATCTTGGCGATATCTTCACATAAGACGCGCAGCCGTGCATCAAAGCCGTTTGCCGCGACATTGCGTTGGGCTAACGCCGCCATCACCGGATCAATCTCGACCGCGGTAATCTGCACATTATCAAGCCTTTGGGCCAGACACAGGCTGACGCCGCCAACGCCTGCCCCCATATCCAATATTCGGCCGCGATTTACCCCAACCGCTGCCGCCAGCAAAACCGCATCGCTGCCTACACGAAAGCCGCTTTTGGGCTGCATCACCGAAACGGTTTTTGCCAGCAGATGGTCGTGCGTTACCGCCAGATTATCCAACAGATCAGCCCTATTATCGCCAGCCTTATCATTGCCAGTTTTGGCGTCATCATCCGTTGTTAAATCCCGGGTCATACTGCCCTCACCCTCCAAAACCACTGGCCTTACATTACCGCAACGATCCAGCCATTTGGCGACAAGTGGTCAGCGGCCAGATTGATGATCTCACCGGTTAATCGTCAAAGAACTCGCCCGCATCTTCAAGCAGCGTTTTTGCGGCTAAACGCCGCTCTGCAGGTACCATGATTCGGCGCGGAAAGGCACCAATACCGGCCTCAAGCGCCGAAATATTTGCGTCAAACACAACTGCCTCGATACCGGCATCAGCCAGCAACGCCAGCAAAAATGACAGGCGAACGCCATTTGTCGTGCTAACAAGATGTTCCATACCGCCCTATCATGCCGCATATTCGCTAAATTACCAAGCACAGGCCTCGTAAATTCCGCCGTAATCCAGCTTTTTCCTTGCCCGATTATCGCCCAGCATCGTATTGAGTAACTAGTTTTTTGGTAGGCAAAGACCACGCTGACGCCCCCTTGTTTGATGTTTGCGCCTTTTATGTTCAATATAAGTCGGCGCTAAATGCTGGGTGTTCGTAATTTTGCTGCTAATCTGTTTCGGCGGACAATACCTATATGCCTGCTTACATTACAATGATGGCGCGCTGCCACGGATGAGATGAGTTTATGAGTTCGAATTTAGACGTTGAAACCAAGTCTGAGCTGGCGTCACTTGATCCGTTGGCCGGGCTGCTTGCGGGTGACATGAAGGCGGTCAATGCGATGATCCTCGAGCGGCTTGCCGGTGACGTGCCGCTGATCCCTGAATTGGCCGGACATCTGATTGCGGCTGGCGGTAAACGTATCCGACCGATGATGACCCTCGCCGGGGCGCGCATTGCCGGTGGCACGCCGCACGCAATCGGGCTGGCAACAGCGGTCGAATTTATCCATTCGGCAACCTTGCTGCATGATGATGTGATTGATCAGTCTCATTTGCGGCGTGGCCGTGAAACGGCGAATGCGCTGTGGGGGAATGAGGCATCGGTTCTGGTTGGGGATTTTCTGTTTGCCCGCGCCTTTGAATTGATGGTCGAGGCAGGTGATATTGCGGTTCTTGGTCAATTGGCGAACGCGTCGGCGCGGATTACCGAGGGCGAAATCAAACAAATGACCATCGCCGGACAGCCGGACACGGCAAGGGCTGATTACCTCGACGTGATCACTGGCAAAACTGCCGTGCTGTTTGCCGCCGCCGCCGCCGCAGGTGCGCGGCTAGCCGGTGCAAACAACAATGATATCACTGTGATGTATGACTATGGAATGCAGCTTGGCCTTGCCTTTCAGATCATGGATGACGCGATGGATTATGCAGTTTCCAGCAGCACAATGGGCAAAAATGTGGGTGATGATTTCACCGATCAGAAAATCACCCTGCCGGTGATTCTGGCATGGCAGGATGGCGATGCAAATGATCGCAAATTCTGGCAGCGCACGATGGGTGATGGCGATTTTGCCGATGGTGACCTTGCGATCGCGCAGGCGATCCTAACGCGCCATGACGCCCTCAACCGGTCAATTACAATCGCTGGTGATTATGCAAATGCCGCCATTGACGCATTATCGCGCCTGTCGTCAACCAGCGCCGATCAGGCCGAATTAATCAGCGCACTTGCCGCCGCCGCCAGGTTTTCCGCCGCCCGCCAGAATTAGTCGCAATGATTGCCGCGCAAAATTGCAGCAATTTCAGTGGCACGATGCCGTATCTGACGCGCCCATAGGCTGTTTACCGCCTCATCAGCCGCACCATGCCAATTGCCGCGATTAACCGCCACGCGCAGTCGCCGAAATCCGGTAAGACGCGGCCTGCCAAGGTTAAACGCCATCGACTGGCGACACGCTCATCACCGGTGCCAGCCCGAACCGGCCTCGCCAATTTGCGGTGCCATTTCTTGACCTGTCGGCCAGTGCTGGCGGCGGTGCAGAAGTTGACATTGCCAGTGAAACAACATCCGATCCGAACAATCAATGGATCTTTCCGCGTCACTGGCTTGCTAGGCTTGGAGGCAGACAGCCATCAAGTTTGCGGATGATTTCGATAAGTGGTGACTCGATGGTGCCCCTTCTTGAACATGATGACACGGTAATGCTTGATTGCAGCCAGACCCGCCCCTCACCGCCGGGCATTTTCATTCTTGATGACGGCGTTGGCCTTGTTGCCAAGCGCCTTGAGATCATCCCCAACACCAATCCGCAGATGCTTCGCATCGCCTCGCAAAACTCTGCTTATAGCAGCTATCAACGACGGATTGATGAGGTACATATCATCGGGCGTGTGGTATGGTTTGCGCGCCGTCTCTAATCGGGGGCTCAATTGCGCATTTTTATGCATACTATTTCTAACCAAAGGGCGATCAGCATATGGCACGCCATACCCACAGAAAATCTGGCAAAAAACGGTCGATCAAATCCAATCAGATGGCTGGTCGATTGCCGCGAAATGCAGCACCGATTGAGGTGACAATCAGCCATATTGGGGCGCGCGGCGATGGTATCGGCAAGGCGCTTTACACGCATAATTACAACGCTTTGGAATATGATGTGTTTGTTCCGGCCAGCCTTCCGGGCGAACGGTTACTGGTACAGCCACTATCCTTGACCGCACAGGGTATCAAGGCGCGCATCATAGAGCTGCAATCCCCGTCGCCACAACGCCATGCACCGCGCTGCAATGCGTTTCCGGCCTGTGGTGGATGCCGTTTTCAGCATTGGGATGAAGCTGAAATTGGCAGGTGGAAAACCGCACTTGTCGGCAAGTTCCTCGACCGCGCCAACGTCAGTGCGGGCAGCATCAGACCGTTATATAGCTCGCCAGCAAAAAGCCGTCGCCGTGCCAGCTTTCACCTCAAATGCCTTGCCGATGGGGCGGTTGTGGGGTTTCGCGAGCATATGGGCCAGCATATTGTCAGCCCCGATCAATGCGCCATTCTGCATCCCAGTCTATTGGAATTGCAATCTGCCCTGCAGAAATTTGCCAGCGCCCATTTGCCAGCTGGCTTTGCCGCCGATGCGCACGCCAATCTCCTTGATTGCCGCACGGGCAGCACGGATGACAATAATATATGCCTCTATCTTGAGCCAATTTCGGGCGCGCAGCCATGGAACCCGGATATGCTTGCCAGCCTCGGCGATTGGGCTGCCACGCTTAATCTGGCGCGTCTGTCGGTGGCCGATCATGGCAGCCCCATGACGCTATACGCGCCCGAGGTGCCGATGGTTCAATTTGGTGAAACGGCAGTTTCACCGCCGCCTGGCGCCTTTTTGCAGGCAACCCGTGATGGCGAGGCTGTCTTGCAAAGTGCGATCGCCGAGATTGCTGGCACCTCGCGGCAGATTGTTGATCTGTTCGCCGGATGCGGCACGCTTAGTTTGCCACTTTTAGGTCAGCTATCACATCTTTTGGCTGTCGAACAATATGACGATGCCCTTGCCGCATTAAAGGCCGGTGTCGATGCAGCCGGTATTGGCGGGCGGGTTAAAATTGCCAGCCGCAATCTGTTTGATGCACCATTAATTCCGGATGAATTAAGCGGATTTGATCTGGCGATACTCGATCCACCACGCAGCGGCGCAGCCGCACAATGCCAGATGCTGGCACAATCTGATATCCAGACCATCGCAATGGTATCGTGTAATCCGGCAAGTTTTGCGCGTGATGCTGCCATTCTGAACGAAGGCGGGTTCGAGTTGGACTGGCTTCAGATCATTGATCAATTCCTGTTCAGTAATCATCTCGAGCTTGTCGGCGCCTTCCGCCGTAAACCCTAGCCATGTGCGTGGCAACCTAAACAGACTGACGGCGACATTGCCAAACACAATATTACCAGCACAGGATAGCCATATGATGATAAAGCGATCCATGACCATTCACGGCCACCGAACAAGTGTGTCTCTTGAGCGCTCGTTCTGGGAGATGCTTGACGAGATGGCGCTGCATCAGGGCCGGTCACTTGCCAGTTTGGTACAAGCGGTTGACCGCAAACGCGAAGGCAGCCTGTCCTCTGCACTCCGGCTATATGTTTTGGCCGAATTGAAAAAAGAAACCGCCGCAGATAAGACAGATACAAAGCCGCTGGATCACTAACGTTTTTGGGATTATAACGCTGTTTAGACAGGCTCTTTGGCGCGGCATCTCTGGTAAACACCCCATACGGCAAACGCCATCAAGGCAAACGCCAGCAAGGGACGCCAAAGCAAGGCGAGTGTTAAATTTGATAGGAAACCAAGCGCATGCATATCGCAATTCTTTTGGCGGGTCATACCAACAAAGCCATGCCAGCACGCTTTCAAGATTACAATGATATGTTCAGCGCGCTGTTCACCAGCCTGCCGCAGGGCAAGACATTTCACTTTACCACGCTGGCGGTGGTTGATGATGTGTTTCCGCAAGATATCAATGATTATGACGGTTTTCTGGTGTCGGGTTCGGCCTATGGCGTTTATGATGACGCGCCGTTCATTCCAAAATTAATGACCCTTATTCACCAGATTCACGCTGCCGGCAAGCCGCTTGTCGGGGTCTGTTTTGGCCATCAGATCATCGCCCATTCGCTGGGCGGTCATGCCCAGAAATGGGATCATGGCTGGGGCATAGGCGTAAAAGAAATGACCATGCTTGACCATCCGGACTGGATTGATAACAAGGCCGAGACGATTAACCTCATTCATGTTCATCAAGATCAGGTGACCCGCCTTCCAGATGGTGCGCGGCCAATCGCCAGCGCCGCACATTGTGCCAACGCTGCCTTTGCCATCAGCGATAACGTATTTGCTGTTCAAGGGCATCCGGAATTTGACGTTGATTATACTGATGCGCTTGCAGATTTGCTGACACCAAAGGCAGGTGCTGACTGCATTCAAGCGGCGCGTCAATCCTTGACCACCCCACATGACGGCAAAATGGTGGCCGGCTGGATTCTGGCCTTTTTTGCCAAACACGCTGCATAAAAGATGATGACGCCAGCAGAGCGATGCCCCAAAAAGCCAAGCTCAGAAAAGGAATGCCATGTCACTTGTAATCGGCCTTGATACTGGCGGCACCTATACTGATGCAGCTCTTCTTGATGTTGATCGGGGCGTTGTTCTGGCAACTGGCAAGGCCCTAACAACCCGCGATGATTTGTCGGTTGGGCTTGGTGGTGCCATTGCCAAGGTACTGGCTGCCTATGACGGGGCACCGGCTGATATTGGCATGGTCTCGCTGTCAACAACGCTTGCCACTAACGCCGTTGTCGAGGGTGTTGGTGGCCGCGTTGGCCTGTTCTTGATCGGTTTTGACGAGATGGCACTTGAACGCGCCGATCTAGCCCGTGCCCTAGGCCAAGATCCGGTGCATTTCATTACCGGCGGTCACCGGCCCGATGGTGGTATTCAGGCACCGCTTGACATCGCCGCGCTAGAAGCCGCAGCACAGCGCCTGAAATCAGAAGTATCCGCCTTTGCTGTTGCCGGTCATTTTGCCACGCGCAACCCGCTTCACGAGACCGAAGCCCGCGATATGCTGCGCGACATTACCGGCCTACCGATTACCTGCAGTCATGAATTATCTTCATCACTGGGTGGCCCAAGACGGGCGCTTACCGCCGTGTTAAATGCTCGTCTGATTAATTTGCTGGAACGGTTAATTGCCGCCACCCAGTCGATCATGGATGCGGCGGGGTTGGCTTGCCCGCTAATGGTGGTAAAGGGTGATGGATCGCTGCTCCAAGCCGATTTTGCCCGATCACGTCCGGTTGAAACAGTGCTATCGGGGCCAGCGGCCAGCCTATCTGGCGCCGCGTTTTTGGCCGGTGCTAAAACCGCGTTGATTGCCGATATCGGCGGCACCACGACCGATATTGCTTTTTTGCATAATGGCACACCGCGCCTCAAGCAAGACGGGGCATTTGTTGGCGGCTGGCAGACTATGGTCGAGGCGGCCGAGATCCGCACCTGTGGGCTTGGCGGCGATAGCGAGGTAACGCCGATCTTGCGCGGGCGCACTGGCGGGCTAACACTTGGCCCGCGGCGGGCAACGCCGCTGTCATTATTGGCAATGCGCTGGCCTCAGATAAAGACCCATCTTGCCAGCCAGCTTGATCTGGCTGTACCCATGGCAACTGATGCGCGCTTTGTGTTCCCGATCATGCCTGATGGGGTGCCAAAATGGCTTACCCGATCTGAGATCCGGCTGGCCGAAAAGGCTATTGCTGCCGGCCCATCGCCGGTTGCCGAACTGGCCGCGACCCAATTGGCGCTTGGTGCCGTTGACCGGTTGATCAGCCGCGGCCTTCTTGGCCTGTCCAGCTTTACCCCGACCGATGCCGCCCATGTTACCGGCGCCTTTACTGAATTTGATAGCGAGGCGGCAATGCTTGGCGCAAAATTAATGGCGCGTCAACGAAATGGTGCTGGTGTTGCGATTGCAGCATCACCAATGACGCTGGCGGAAATGACGCTTGGCGAATTGCATCGGCGTTCGATATTGGCGCTTATGGATGCAGCTTTGGCGCATGAAGGCGGCGGCGAAGCGGCGATATCGAATAACGCTATTCTGGCGCAATCTTTTCGTGCGGCACCGGAAAACAGCAATCCGCCTGCGCAGCCGCTGGTGTCGGTAAAAGTGTCATTGAACAGCGATCTTATCGCGCTTGGCGCATCGGCTGCAACGCATTACCCGCCAATCGCCGCCGCGATGGGGGTTCAGTTAAGCGTGCCTGATCATGCCGATGTTGCCGGGGCGGTTGGTGCGGCCGCCGGATCGGTTCGCCAGCGTGTGATGATTTCGATCACCCAGCCGGCCGAATCCAAATTTCGCGTTCACCTTCCCGATGGCCCGCTGGATAAATCCAGCCTTGATGACGCGCTTGCGACGGCGCGCATTGCTGCCAAACAGCTCGCCGAGGCGCGCGCCCAAAATGCAGGCGCGACCAAGATTGACCTGCATTTGGACGAAGATATCAAGCTGGTGCCACTATCATCGAACAAGGATCTGTTTATCGAGGCCCTGATCTATGCCACCGCCGAGGGCCGCGCCGCCTAGACCATTTCGCATCACCTGTTTTTTGATCAGCAATCTGGCTTATGACTAAAACAGCCGCTGCTGCATCACATCACAATCGGCGGCGAATGATTTGTGATCACTATAGCGTTTTTTGATGCTGCGAATGGCGCCAACCGGCAGAAAATCGCGCACTTCATGCCAATGCCAATCGACCTGCACGCGGCCCGAAATGCGATTTAGCTGAACAGTCATTTCATGCGCATTTGTCGGGGTCTCGACATAGGGGTCACCACCAACAACGGCATAGACCATTGGGCCTGACTGCGATGTCTTGCTGATCCGCAGATCATCATCACTTGCCACAAAATCAATAATATCGCCATCGGGTGAAAGCGGTGCATTCTGGATAAAATCAAAGGCTGGCAAACGGCGACTGCGCTCAATGGGAACCATGCGCACCCGCGATACGTCACCACCGTCAACATCGACCGTGACATAGACCGCGCCTTGAAATGAATCGGTTTCGGCATTTTCGCCACGCATCTGTTCAATTTCAAACAAGCCGTTACAAACCATGAAAACCGATTTTGCAGCGGCTGATGGTGCGGATAGCACCGCCATCAGCAACCCTCCGGCCAGCGATATTTCCAGCACGCGCCATCTTGCAAAGATGTGCCCTATCAGTGACGGCGTTATCAACAACCGCCTTGTTAAAGGCCCGAAATTAGCCACCAATCGCATTTGCGTCATATAGCCTCCTTTGCCACGCGCCAGCCTGATTGACGCATAAGGCATTTGGGTTAGCTTAATTAGATTAAACTTTTAAACAAAATGCTGGTTTTAACTGCTGGCGTTTACAGGCCGCTTGGTCATAGACGGCATGGCCTGATGTCTTCAGTGACGGCCCGTTGCCCGGGGTTAACAGAAAATTCATCTCATTATGCCAATCTTCACTCGACGTTTTTGGGTTTAGTTTCTGCGGCGACATCACAGCAAACTGGGGATGCCTATGATGACCTTTCTTCGCCGTGACGAGGCACTGTTCCTCTTATTTTGGAGCTCTGGATATATTGGGGCAAAGCTTGCGGTGCCGCTTGCTGGGACGTTTACGCTGTTGTTCTGGCGCTATGCGCTGGTCATTGTCGTCGTCGGTCTTATTGTCACCTGGCGCGATGAATGGCGGCGTCCGAATGCTGGGACTTTTTTAACTGGCTTTTGGGCACATTTTGTCTGGCTGATCGCTATCTTAAAGGCCTTGGAATTTGGCATTGGCGCTGGCGCAGCTGCGCTTATCGCAGCGATGCAACCGGCATTTACCGCGCTACTTGCTCCACTTTTCCTCAACGAACGAAATAGCATCCTTCAATGGGTTGGGGTCGGTGTTGGCTTTGCCGGGGTGGTAATCTTTATTGGTGCTGACAGTGGTGCCTCTGGGGCGGCGTTATGGGTCTACGCACTTCCTGTGCTAGCAACCGCCAGCCTGACCTTTGTCACCCTTTGGGAACGCCGCCGCGCTTCGATAAAGCTGGAAATAGCTGCAAACACATCTTCGACATCAGAGCCAGATATGCCGATTTTTACGTCACTTTTCTGGCAGGGCGCGTTGACGGTTCTGCTTCTACTGCCGCTCGCACAACAATTTGAGAACTTCGCTGCTGACTGGCGGATTGAACTATTCCTTGGGGTAATTTGGCTGGCAGTAATTGCGTCGGTTGGTGCCTATGGGTTGATGTTCCACCTCATCCGTACACGCGCGGCGACACGGGTTTCGGCACTGCAATATTTCGTGCCGCCGGTGACTATGTTGATCGCTTGGTTTGTTTTTGGTGAGGGTTTGACATTGAACGGGCTGGCTGGGCTGCTCGTTACATCAGCCGGACTTTGGCTGATGGCACGCGGCGAGAAACATTAAGCCTGTTGATGGTGCCACTTCGTTATCTGCAACATTCTAATCGACGGTGGCTGGGTATTTGGAAGCAAGGGTTGGTGGGCCCGGCAGGACTCGAACCTGCAACAACACGGTTATGAGCCGTGGGTTCTAACCAATTGAACTACAGGCCCCACCTTTGATTGCGGTTCGTTCCGCCGGCCAAAATGCCAGCCTTCATCCCCGCACCTGATCCCCTCGACAAGCGGCCCTTTCAGGCCTGCTATCTTGCCTAGCTTTCGAGGAAGCTACGCAGTTTGCGCGAACGTGACGGATGCTTCAACTTACGAAGCGCCTTTGCCTCGATCTGCCGGATCCGCTCGCGCGTCACGCTAAATTGTTGACCCACTTCTTCAAGCGTATGGTCGGTATTCATGCCAATGCCAAACCGCATCCGCAGCACCCGCTCTTCACGCGCGGTAAGGCTGGCCAGAACCCGCGTTGTGGTTTCACGCAAATTCGCATGGATCGCCGCATCAAGCGGTTGAACAGCGTTTTTATCCTCGATGAAATCACCGAGATGGCTATCTTCTTCATCGCCGATCGGGGTCTCAAGGCTGATTGGTTCTTTTGCGATCTTTAAAACCTTGCGCACTTTATCAATGGGCATTGACAGCTTTTCTGCCAATTCTTCTGGCGTTGGCTCGCGGCCAATTTCATGCAGCATCTGACGCGATGTCCGTACCAGCTTGTTGATCGTTTCGATCATATGAACCGGGATACGGATCGTGCGCGCCTGATCGGCAATCGACCGGGTAATCGCCTGCCTGATCCACCATGTGGCATAGGTCGAAAATTTATAGCCGCGCCGATATTCGAATTTATCAACGGCTTTCATCAGGCCGATATTGCCCTCTTGAATCAGATCAAGGAACTGGAGGCCGCGATTGGTATATTTCTTGGCGATCGAGATCACCAGCCGCAAATTAGCCTCAACCATCTCGCGTTTGGCTCGTGCCGCCTCGCGCTGGCCGCGCTGGATGGTCTGGATCACTTCACGGAATTCAGGGATAGACAGCCCCACATCATCGACCACAAGCTTGATCTTGTCGCGCAACTCGGCAATCTCGTCGGCGTTCCCCGCCAACAGCTTTTTCCACGCCTTGTTGTTATAGCCACTGCCGGGCCAATCTTCGCATACTTCGCGGCCGTTCCAAGCATCAAGAACCTGTGCCCGGGTCACACCGCTATCGGTGGCAAGCCGCATCAACCGGCCTTCGATCTGGGTGAAATGACGGTTCAGGGTAAAAACCTGCTCGCTCAAGGCTTCAATCCGGTTGGGGTTGAAAATCACCCCTTCCATCAATTCGCACAGCTTGACCTTAATTTCGAAATGTGCCGCTTCGCTCTTGGCAACCAGCGGTTGTTCCTTTGTCATCCGGGCAAGGCGACGATCCTGACTTTTCACAAACGCCTTATAGGCCGTACCAATCTCATCAAGAAGCGTCATCACATCGTCACGAACCGCATCTTCCAAGGCGGCAAGCGACAGGTTCAGATCGTCATTTTCGTCATTGTCATTATGCGAGTCACGGGTCGATGTGTCGGTATCGCTATCACCACTGTCATCATCCTCGTCTTCATCCTCGTCATCGACATCTTCTTCCTCAACCTCATCATCTTCCAGATCATCATCCGGAATATCATCTTCAAGCGGGTTGATCGTGTTCTGGTCGATCAGCGGGTTACCGTTAATCTTGGCATAGGTTGCCTCAAGATCAATGATATCGCGAAGCGGCACAACGCCATCGGCGATCTGGTCACGCCAATGCAGCAATGCACGAATGGTCAATGGCGACTCGCAAATGCCGCCAATCATCATCTCGCGGCCAGCCTCAATACGTTTGGCAATGGCAATCTCGCCCTCGCGCGACAACAGCTCAACACTGCCCATCTCACGCAGATACATCCTTACCGGATCATCTGTTCCCGACACATCGCTATCTGACAGGTTACCGGCGGCGCGGCCGTCTTCTGATGCCTCATCCTCGTCACTATCGCTCTCGGCGCTATCGACAACAGACACGCCCATTTCGCTTAGAGATGACATCACATCGTCAATCTGCTCGGACGTGTAATCCTCGGCAGGAAGCGCCGCATTCAATTCATCATGCGTGACAAATCCGCGTTCCTTGCCAAGCTTCATCAAGGTCTTGATGGTTTGCTGAGCAGCGTCAAGGCTGGCCGCTTCGGCTGCCTCTGGGGTATTCTGATCAGGTTCGGCTTGTTTTTTTGCTTTACTGGCCATCTTGTTGCTCATGTTCCTGTCCGGCTTGGCACGCAACCGGAGGTGCTTGCCCCGGCATTGTTGCATCAAATGTCATTCAAGTGGCGATGTTGCCATCGCTGTGGGCGGTGGCCCGTTATTATCTATTTTTTGGGGCACCGGTCTGTGAAAACAGCCCGGACTTACCGCCGACAAGTTGAAGTAGTTCATCTAGATGTATCGCGGCTTGATCGCTTGCCAGCGCAACCGGATCAAATGGCAATCTGGCTTTCATGTCATCCCCCGTCACTGCCGCTAACACATCACCCAAATTCAATCCTTGTAAATGATAGCTTATCGCTGCGGCGTCAAGGTCTGGATCACGGATTACCGCGTCAATAAGTGCTTTTTTCAGGCTTTCGAGTGCTTGATCCCCCGAATCCAGCATCGACAATGTCTCAAAATTCGCAGAAACCAGCGAAGGATGCGCCAATAACAGTGCCAGCACCGCCCGATGCCGATTAATTAATCCGGTTTGCGGCCGCGGTGTGCGTCGCGGGGCGACCACCGACGATACCCCGCGGATTTGATTACGCATCGCAGCGATTCGGCTTTCAATTTCATCGCCATACGCGCTGCGCACCTGATTATTGCCGATACTGCGGACATAGCCGCGAACCGCTTGCCAGAATTGCGCCCGTGTTTCGGGCTGGCGCACGTCAAATTCGGCCCCTACTCGTTCCCAAAGACTATCAACCAATGCGCGTGCAGTGCTGATCACTTTGCGAAACCCTTCCGGCCCGCTTGCGGCGATCAAATCATCCGGATCAGTGCCCTCAGGCAGCACCGCCAAGCGCGCCGAACGCCCCGGTTCTAAAAGCGGTAATATCCTCTCAAGTGCCCGCATTTGCGCGCGCTGGCCAGCGGTATCACCATCAAAACACAATACCGGTTCATCATGCAGCTTCCATAATAGCGCAATCTGCTCGGCGGTTAATGCTGTCCCCAGCGGCGCCACCGCCGCGGCCGCACCACTCCGGTGAATGGCAATCACGTCCATGTAACCTTCTGCAACAACCAGTGGTAGATTACGCCGCAATCCTTCACGCGCCTGCACCCATCCGTAAAGCACCGCCTTTTTGGAAAAGGTCGGCCCCTCGCCCGAATTCAGATATTTGGGTTGGGCATCGCCTAGCGCCCGCGCCCCGAATGCAATGACTTTGCCTTGCCGGTTTTCGATCGGGAACATGACGCGATCACGAAAATAATCAAACAGGCTGCCATCACGGTCCGATTTACGGATCACACCAGCAGCAAGCATATCATCGTCGGAGAACCCCTTATCCGTTAGCGCAGCGCGCAACCCGCTTCGCGGTGAATAGCCAATCCGATAGGTCTTAACAATGGCCGCATCCAGCCCGCGCTGTTTTAGATAGCGCGTTGCATCACGGCCTTCGTCACGGCGCAAAGCCGCTTCGAAAAACAGGGTTGTTTCTTCAAGAATATCAAGTGCTGCCTTGCGCTGGCGCGATGCCGCAACATCTTGTGGCGCGCTCCGAGGCATGGCCAAGCCGGCCATTTCGGCAAGCCGCTCAACGGCTTCCATGAATTCCAACCCATCCATCTCACGCAGAAACGAGATCGCATCACCATGCACACCGCAGCCGAAACAATGGTAAAAACCATCATCATCAACTACGGAAAAAGATGGGGTTTTTTCCGAGTGAAAGGGGCATAGGCCGCTATGACGGCGCCCTTTGCGCACAAGTTTGACCCGGCGCCCAACAACATCCGATAGCGGCACACGCTGACGAAGATCTTCGATAAATTCGGGCGGCACCGCCATAATTCAAAGCTCCGCTTACTAATTTAGCCGGTTGGTCATCGACGGGGCGCATCAACCCCAATATTCATACCGTTATCATAGACTGCCGCGGCAAAACCATCAAATTTCATGGCAAGTGGCCGCAATATTTGGCCCCAATATTCGATCATTTTGAGTGAGGCTCGAAAGACCTTCGAGTGAAGCCAATAATGGCGCCAGTAATCTTGAATGGGGCCAGTAATCTTGCCATTATTTGGCGGCAGGCAATGTTTCACATGATTGCTGGAATGTGCCTCAGCGCCTCTGAAGATCCTAATCCTTTGCCATCAGGGCTGTCTTAACTGCCTGACTAGCCGCAGAAAAATCCATCTGTCCTGCATAATTGCCTTTCAGATAGCCCATCACCTGCCCCATATCCTTGACCGACGATGCGCCGGTTTCGTCTATCGCTGCCGATATCGCCGCCTGCATTTCGGCGTCATCCAGCTGGGCTGGCAGAAACCCCTTAATGATGGCGATCTCGGCTTCTTCGGCATCCGCAAGCTCCGGCCGGTCACCATCACGATACATCTTGGCCGATTCTGTCCGCTGCTTGATCATGGTCTGCAGCAGGCCAAGGATATCATCGTCACTGATCCCATCAGGGTTGCCATTACCTCTTGCGGCGATATCACGGTCTTTCAGGGCAGCCATGATAAGCCGCATGGTACCAAGCGCAGCCTGATCCTTGTTTTTTAATGCTTGCTTCATTGCTGCTGCAATATTTTCGCGCATGATTTTAGCGTTCCCCTGTAAATCAAATTCGGGAAAGTCCTCCCCAAATCGTCAGCGCGCTTTTACGCGACTCTGACAAATGCCGCAAGCCCTTCCGCTTTGGCTTGACCAATGCAGCAGGCTGCGGTATCACCACTGCCGTTTGGCAGACACGGTCTGAACCACGCGGCTTTTATAACAGGATGTGGGATCAAATGGGGCAGAAAATTACGTCTGGCCAGTATTTTGCTGCGCTTCGCGCCAACCGGGAAAACCCGACAGCAGCCCTCGTTCTTGAAGATGGATCCGTCTTCACCGGTTACGGATTCGGTGCCGCCACCACTAATGTTGGCGAAATCTGTTTCAACACATCAATGACTGGATATCAGGAAATCCTGACAGATCCGTCATATGCTGGGCAGATCATCACCTTTACCTTTCCGCATATCGGGAATGTTGGTGCCAATGATCAGGATTTTGAAACTGGCAAGCCCACAGCGCTGGGGTTAATCGTCCGGCAGGCGGTAACCAATCCTGCCAGCTGGCGAGCGACAAGCAGCCTTGATAGCTGGCTGAAAACCCATAATTTACCCGGGATCAGCGGTATTGACACGCGCGCGCTGACGCGCCGCATCCGCGACCTTGGCGCGCCGCGCGGGGCGCTTTGTCATGCGCCCGACGGCAAGATTGATCTCGACGCCTTAAAGGCTCAAGCGGCCGCGTGGCCCGGGCTTAAAAACATGGATCTCGCAATTGAGGTCACCACCGATACAGCCCATGACTGGCATCAGGGCAGCTGGCAGATGGATCAGGGCGCGCATCTTGAAACGCCCGCAAAATACAAAGTTGTCGCCATGGATTTTGGCTGCAAACACAATATTCTGCGCTGTCTAGAAGATGCCGGATGCGCGGTTCATGTTGTCCCTGCTGAAACCACAGCCCATGAGATTTTGGCATTGCAGCCTGATGGGGTTTTCCTATCAAATGGGCCTGGTGATCCGGCCGCGACCGCAGCATATGCCGGCCCGCAAATTGCCAAGCTGATCGAAAAAAACATGCCCGTCTTTGGCATCTGTATTGGCCATCAATTGATGGCGCTGGCGCTTGGTGCGAAAACCCATAAAATGGAACGCGGTCACCGCGGTGCCAACCATCCGGTCAAAGACCTTGCGACTGGCAAGATCGAAATTACCAGCCAGAATCATGGCTTTGTGGTGGACCCTGACAGCCTTCCCGCAGAATTGGAAGTGTCGCATATCTCGCTTTTCGACCAATCTGTCGAGGGGCTGCGTCACACCAGCAAACCTGCTTTTTGCGTTCAATATCACCCCGAATCATCGCCCGGCCCACATGATTCGCGCTACCTTTTTGAACGATTTACCGACATGATGGAAAAGACGAGAGATTAACGATGCCGCGCCGTAACGATATCAAATCTATTCTTATTATCGGCGCTGGCCCCATTGTTATTGGTCAGGCTTGCGAGTTCGATTATTCCGGTGCACAGGCCTGTAAAGCCCTAAAGGCTGACGGCTACCGGATTATTCTGGTCAACTCGAACCCAGCGACGATCATGACCGATCCGGAAATGGCCGACGCCACTTATATCGAGCCGATTACACCGGCGACCGTCGCCAAGATCATCAAGGCCGAGCGTCCGGATGCGCTATTGCCGACGATGGGCGGCCAAACCGCGCTAAACACTGCATTATCGCTTTATAATGACGGGACGCTGGAAAAATATGGCGTCGAGATGATTGGCGCGCGTACCGCATCAATCGAGATGGCCGAAGACCGCGAATTGTTCCGTTTGGCAATGCAGCGGATCGGGCTTGAATGTGCGCGGGCCAGCACCGTTAACAATTTTGAGGATGCGTTAACGGCGCTTGATAAGGTCGGGCTACCGGCGATTATCCGCCCATCATTCACCCTTGGCGGCGAAGGCGGCGGCGTTGCCTATAACCGCGCCGAGTTCGAAACCATCGTTAGTAACGGCCTGCGCCTGTCGCCCGTTTCTGAAGTTCTGATCGAAGAATCACTTCTCGGCTGGAAAGAATTTGAAATGGAGGTTGTGCGCGACACAACCGACAATTGCATTATCATCTGTTCAATTGAAAATATTGATCCGATGGGCGTTCACACTGGGGACTCGGTAACAGTGGCTCCTGCCCTGACCCTGACTGACAAGGAATATCAGGTACTGCGCGATGCCTCGCTTGCCGTATTGCGTGAAATTGGCGTTGATACTGGCGGCTCGAATGTGCAGTTTGCCGTCTGTCCGGATACGGGCCGCGTTATTGTGATCGAGATGAACCCCCGGGTTAGCCGCTCATCAGCCCTTGCCTCTAAGGCAACCGGTTTTCCTATTGCCAAGGTTGCGGCCAAACTGGCGGTTGGCTATCGGCTTGACGAATTGGTCAATGATATTACCGGCGTTACACCGGCTAGCTTTGAGCCAACGATTGATTATGTCGTGACCAAAATCCCGCGCTTCACATTTGAAAAATTCGCCGGTGCCGAACAGAATCTTTCGACCTCAATGAAATCGGTTGGTGAGGCGATGGCGGTTGGCCGATCCTTTGAAGAAAGTCTGCAAAAAGCGCTTCGTTCAATGGAAATCGGCCTGACTGGTCTGAATCCGGTTGAAATGCCTGCACCGGACAGCACGCTTGGCGAAGACCCGCTTCGCGGATGGCTTGGCGAGCTGGTACCAAACCGGATTTTGCGCATTGCAATGGCATTGCGCAGCGGTATGTCAATCGCCGAGGTTCACGCCGCAACCAGCTGGGATATTTGGTTCCTTGAACGAATTGCGGCAATTCTTGATGCGGAAAATGCAGTGATCGAGAACGGCTTGCCCGATGATGCTACGTCCTTGCGTCATTTGAAATCACTTGGCTTTGCCGATAGCCGCCTTGCCGAGCTTGCCAAGCTTGAACCGGCGGATGTGCGCGCGATGCGGCAGGCGGCAGGGGTCACGCCTGTCTATAAACGCATTGATACCTGTGCCGCCGAATTTGCGTCTGATACCGCCTATATGTATTCAACCTACGAGGCCAGCGATCAGGCCGAGTGTGAGTCCGACCCAAGCGACAAGAAAAAGATTGTCATTCTTGGCGGCGGACCGAACCGGATCGGCCAAGGGATTGAATTTGACTATTGCTGTGTTCATGCCTGCTATGCGCTGTCTGATGCCGGCTATGAAACCATCATGATCAACTGTAATCCGGAAACAGTATCGACCGATTATGACACATCCGATCGGCTTTACTTTGAGCCCTTGACCGACGAAGACGTCATCTCGGTGATCAAGCGCGAGGCCGAAAATGGTGATCTACGCGGCGTTATTGTCCAGCTTGGTGGGCAAACCCCGTTGAAAATTGCCGCAGCTCTTGAGGCTGAAGGCATCCCAATTCTGGGCACCAGCCCCGATGCGATCGACCTTGCCGAAGACCGCGAACGCTTCCAGCAGCTTTTGCAAAAGTTGAATTTATTGCAGCCAGAAAATGGCATCGCCCATTCAGCCGAAGAAGCCCGCACCATTGTCGAGCGGATTGGCCTGCCGGTCGTTATCCGCCCATCATACGTGCTTGGGGGGCGCGCGATGGAGGTCGTTCACCAGATGGCTGATCTCGAACGCTATATGCGCGATGCGGTTGTGGTATCGGGCAGCAATCCGGTACTGATTGACCGCTTCTTGAATAACGCCATCGAGGTGGATGTCGATGCGCTATGTGATGGCAGCGATGTCTATATTGGCGGCATCATGGAACATATCGAGGAAGCTGGTATCCATTCTGGCGATTCTGCTTGCTCATTGCCGCCGCAACACCTATCGGACGAGATTCTTGCCGAGATCAGGCGGCAGACCTCAGAGCTGGCTTTTGCCCTGAATGTAGTTGGCTTGATGAATATTCAGTTCGCAATCCGCGAGGACAAGATTTACCTTCTTGAAGTCAACCCGCGTGGCAGCCGGACCGTTCCGTTCGTTGCCAAAACCACTGGCGTGCCACTTGCCAAGATCGCCTCACGCGTGATGGCTGGCGAAAAACTGGCTGGCTTCAATCTTAAAGACCTTGAATTACCCCATGTTGCGGTGAAAGAAGCGGTTTTCCCCTTTGCCCGTTTCCCCGGTGTTGATGTCTTCCTTGGCCCGGAAATGAAATCAACGGGCGAGGTTATGGGCATTGACCGTAATTTCGGTGCAGCATTTGCAAAAAGCCAGCTGGGTGCAGGCGTTGGACTGCCGCTCTCTGGTACCGTGTTCATTTCGGTCAAGGATGAGGACAAGCCGGCCTTTGTCGAGATTTGTCGTAACCTTGTTGATGATGGCTTTAAAATTCTTGCGACTGGCGGCACAACTGATGCGTTAAACGCGGCAGGGGTTCCAGCAACGCGGATCAATAAGGTGATGGAAGGCCGTCCCCACGCGGTTGACGCAATGTTATCCGGCGAGATTCAACTTGTGTTCAATACAGCCAAAGGTGCCGGCGCAATTAAGGATTCTTTTTCGCTTCGCCATAACGCTTTAACCAACAAAATTCCCTACTATACAACTGTTTCGGGAAGCCGCGCGGCGGCTGAGGCAATCCGCGCCCTGCGGCAAGGTCAACTGGGCGTTCGTACATTGCAGGATTATCTTGCAGATATTAAGCGTTAGCAGTTAATCTGGGCAATCAGGACAGTGTAAGGCGGCCTTGCGGCAGCTGGGTAAACGGATATTAAAGCGATGGAAAAGATACCTTTCACCCCGCAAGGGTTGAACGCAATCAAAGAAGAGCTGGCGCATTTAAAGGGCACCGAACGGCAGGCGGTGATTAATGCCATTGCCGTCGCGCGTGAACATGGTGATTTGTCAGAAAATGCCGAATATCATGCTGCTCGTGAAAAACAATCATTCATCGAAGGGCGTATTTCCGAATTGGAAGACGTAACCAGTCGCGCCGAGGTTATTGATGCGGCGCAGTTGAGCGGCGAGAAAGTTACATTCGGAACAAGTGTTGGGCTGGTCGATGAGGAAACCGACGAAGAGTCGCTATATCACATTGTCGGGCCTTATGAGACCGATATTTCCAAGCGTATGATTTCGACATCATCACCGGTTGCCCGTGCGGTTATTGGCAAAAGCGTTGGCGACTCGGTTGAGGTGCAAACCCCTGGTGGTCTTCGTTCTTATGAAATTCTGACAATTGCGCTGTTTGATATCACCAAAGTCTAATTCGGGCGATTTATAGCGCCTGACCTGTCGCTAGGGCCGGTCAGTTGAAGGCCGGTCAGTTGAAGGCTGTTCAGTTTAGGGCCGGTCAATTGGTACCCCGGCAAGCTGTTTTGCCGAGCGGATTGCCAATGCAGTTTTGACATGGCTGACATTTTTTGCCGGCGTTAGATGACCGGTCAGGAATTTTTGGAAATCATCCCAATCATGCGCGACAATTTTCAGCAGAAAATCAGTCTCGCCCATCAGCATATGACATTCGCGCACCTGCGGCCATGTCGATACCAGCTTTTCGAAATCCTGCAAATCAGCTTCGGCCTGACTGGTTAGCCCCACAAAGGCAAAAACCTGCACGCTAAACCCAAGCGCATCAGGATCAATATCTGCATGATAACCTTTGATAATATTGGCATCTTCCAGTGCCCGGACACGCCGAAGACATGGCGGTGCTGAAATGCCCGCCCGCTTTGCAAGCTCAACATTGGTCATCCGCCCATCATTTTGCAAATCATGCAAAATCTGTCGATCAACCATATCCAGTTTAATTTTTTCAGCCATGAATAGAGTGCCAGCATCAATGAAGCATTACCGTAAGCATCGCCATAATAGACGCGGCAGATGCCGTTCGACAAGCGCTATTGCGTAATATTATTGCCTGAAGCCCCCGTCCAAGTTACTTATAGTTATCAGACTCGACGTAGTGGAGGCATCGTTTTGCCCGCATCCAGACCATCCAAACCCCGGACAAAATCTAGCACTAGAGTTCGCGGGGAACCGCGCGAGACACCGCGAAAGGAAACCCGAGCGAACAGATCAACGATCTGGGTTTTAAGCGATGGTACCGCGGGAATGCGTCTTCAGGCGATCGCGCTTGGCGACGCATTGGTGGCGGCTGATGCCCATAATCAAACCAATCTTGTCGACGTCATTTTAACCCTGCCATGGTGGGCGCGCCGGTTTCCGCGTCTTGCCGCCATTCTGCCGCTGTCTTGGCTGCGTGCGGGGCTGCGTGCGGGGATAAATGCGGGGCGCCATCCAGCATCCGGCCAGCCCGATCTCAGCGCTGGGATGCCCGATATCGCCATCACCTGCGGCAGGCGTATGGCCGGAATATCCATCGCGATCCGGCGGCTTGGCAAGGCCGGCGGCGCTGATACGCGCACCATCCATATTCAAGACCCACGCCTTCCACCAGATTATTTTGACGTTCTGGTGGTGCCGCAGCATGACCCAGCCCGCGGCCCCAATATTGTGACCAGTCTGGCATCATTGAACAGGTTGGATACCGCCAAGATTAAACAGGCTGCGGCGCGCCTTACCAGCAAATGGACATCGCTTCCCACGCCATTGGTGGCGGTCATGCTTGGCGGAACAAATCGACGATATCGGATTTCGGCGGACATGGCCGACGAGATGGCTGCAAGATTGGCTAATTTTGCGGCTAAAACCGGTGCCAGCCTTGCCATGATTACCTCGCGGCGAACCCCTGTCGATCTGCTAGATCGCCTGACCAGCAGTCTGGATAAAACGTGCTATGCGGTCTTGGATCAGCATGATGACAATCCCTATCCGGGCATTCTTGGCATTGCAGATGCGGTGATTGTGACGTCGGATTCGGTGAATATGATATCAGAAGCGACGGTGACAGGCCTGCCGGTTCTAATTGCCGACTGGCAGCGTGAAAGCGGGCGTATTGGTGCGTTCCATGATGCGATGATGGCGGCTGGTCATTGTGCGCCGCTGGCCGACACTCTGCCTAAAAAGGGCTTTTTGCCCCTTAATGAAATGCCCGAAATTGCCAAGGCTGTCCTTATGCGTCTTGGCCGCTAGCCGCCAGAGCCGCACTCATATACACGCTGTTATCGGGTCGCCATTCGTGCCGTTTCTAGTGAAATAGCGCGCGCCCGTCATTCGGGAACATTCCATCATAAAGGCTGGCAACTTGGGCACCATATCCGTTGAAAATTTGGGTTGGTACATTCTTGTTGCTGCCAAGCAGCCGTTCGGTTTTTTGCGACCAGCGCGGATGCGATACATCTGGATTCACGTTCGCCCAAAACCCATATTCGCGCGCATTAAGATGTTCCCAGAACGAGACCGGGCGCTCATCAGTAAAGGTAAATCGGGTAATGGATTTCACTGATTTAAAGCCATATTTCCACGGTGTAACCAGCCGGATCGGCGCGCCATTTTGCGCCGGCATCGGCTTGCCATAAATACCGGTCGCAAGAAAAGCCAATTCATTTGTCGCCTCGTCAAGGGTCAGGCCCTCAACATACGGCCACGGGTACCAATCCTGCTTTTGCCCGGGGGCGATAGAGGGGTCAAAGAAGGTTTCCATTCGCAGATATTTAGCCTCAGCCCTCGGATTTGCTAGCGCGACCAGTTTTGCCAGTGGCACCCCGCTCCACGGCACAGCCATTGCCCACGCCTCGACACAGCGATGCCGGTAAAGCCGTTCTTCTAATCCGCCTGCCCGCGCGATCAAATCTTCGGCATCGAGCTGCAACTCGGTCTCGACCAGCCCGTCAATTGTGACCATCCAAGGATCAGTAATCAGCTTTTGCGCCCGTCTGGTGATATTTTTTGACGATCCGAATTCATAAAAATTCGTATAGCTTGTTGCATCTTCTTCCGGCGTGATATCGCGATCGAGCCGATAAGCCAGATTTCGCGGCGCCGGATAACCGGCAATGCCTGCCGCCGCGCTGGCCGCAAATCCGCCGATACCAGACATGGCAGCGGCCAGCCCAAGGCCAGCAAATCCGGCGCCGCGCAACCAGTCTCGGCGATTCAAATAGATATGTTCGGGGGTGGCGTCAGCTTCAGCCATAGCCCAGCTTGGGCGCTTTTTGATCAGCATTGACTATCTCCTTCGGCGATAAGGCGTTGGTGATACCATCTCCTATACCCAACCAATATGGCAAATATGCGGCATGATGCTATCATTAGTCACCCCTGATCAGCCGTAATCAGACTGGATCCTGCATACGCGGTTCGGTATACGCGGCTTTGGCACGTCTTAGGACAGGCTGGCAGTAACTTTGGCAATACGTTCGAGCGCATCCAGCAAAACATCATCGGCTGCCGCATAAGAAATTCTGAAATATGGCGACAAGCCAAAAGCAACGCCGGGCACTACAGCCACTTCGCCAGCCTCAAGTAGATAGCTGACAAAATCACTGTCAGTCTCGATCATTTGCCCATTGGGGCGCTTCCTGCCTATTAACTTGGCGATCGACGGGTAAACATAGAACGCGCCATCAGGACGCGGGCAATCAATGCCATCAATATCATTCAACGCATCACAGACAATCTGCCGTCGCCGCGCAAAGGCGGCGCGGTTTTCATCCATGAAATCCAGCGGCCCGTCGAGCGCCGCGATCGCCGCATATTGGGCAATCGAATTTGGGCTTGACGTTGATTGTGACTGAACCTTTGCCATGGCCTTAATCAAAGGCACCGGCCCGCTGCCATAACCAATACGCCAGCCCGTCATGCAATAGGATTTCGACACGCCATTCACCGTCAAGATACGATCCCGAAGGTCCGGTGCAACTGTCGCCATTGTGGTAAAGCGAAAATCATCATAGACCAGATGCTCGTAGATATCGTCGCTGATCAGATGCAGATGTGGATGGCGGCGCATGACCTCGGCAAAGGCTAAAATATCATCAGCATTATAGCCAACCCCACCCGGATTTGACGGGCTGTTCAGGATTAACCATTTGCTGTTTGGTGTAATCGCCGCCTCTAGATCATCTGCACTGATTTTCATCGGGTTGGCACCACTGCCCTGCACAAAGACCGGCTTGGCCTCGCACAGCTCAACAATGCCGGCAAAGCTGACCCAATAGGGCGTCGGGATAATAACTTCATCATCCGGGTTGAGGCTGGCCATCAATGCGTTAAACAGGATTTGCTTACCGCCGGTACCGACCGAAATCATGTCGGGGGTGCATTCCATATTGTTTTCGCGAGCAAATTTACGGCAAATAGCCGCCTTTAATTCAGGAATACCATCGACTTGTGTATATTTGGTTTTGCCAGCCTGCATCGCCGCGATTGCCGCATCCTTGATATGCTGCGGCGTGTCAAAATCAGGCTCGCCGGCGGCAAGACCGATTACCTTGCGGCCCGCCGCCTTCATATTCAATGCCATGTCGGTTATCGACACGGTTGGTGATGGTGCGATGCGATTAAGCCTGTCAGAAATAAGGCCCATTGGTCTGGTCTCCCTTTGTCTCTCAAATTTATGAGGTGGTTTGCCATCAAGAACAAGTGCTTTTCGCCGTGCCCCCTTTCTTCTTGGCGAGAAGATGCCTATCTTATGCCACATGGACGAAAACAGCAGCGACAACCTCATCATAACCCGCTCAAGCGGCCCGGCAAATTTTGACCTTACCTCAGAGTTTAAGCCTGCCGGTGACCAGCCAACCGCGATTGCCGAATTGATTGCCGGCATTAAGGAAGGTGAACGCGATCAGGTGCTGCTTGGGGTTACCGGATCAGGCAAAACCTTTACCGCCGCTCATGTCATCCAAGAAATCAAGCGACCGACACTGATTTTGGCGCCAAACAAAACTCTGGCAGCACAGCTATATGGCGAGATGCGCTCGCTCTTTCCGAATAACGCGGTCGAATATTTTGTCTCATATTATGATTACTATCAGCCCGAGGCCTATGTGCCACGCTCGGATACCTATATCGAAAAGGAATCATCAATTAATGAACAGATCGACCGTATGCGCCACTCGGCAACGCGGGCGCTGCTTGAACGTGATGACGTAATCATTGTTGCGTCAGTATCATGTATTTATGGTATCGGTTCGGTCGAAACCTATTCCAGCATGACGTTAAAACTTACCACGGGTGAAACCGTTGCCCGTCAGGAACTGCTTCGCCAGCTCACCGAATTGCAATATCGCCGTAATGACACAAATTTTGTCCGTGGTACGTTTCGGGTGCGCGGCGACTCGGTTGAGTTATTTCCCGCTCACCTTGAAGATCGGGCATGGCGCATTTCACTTTTTGGTGATGAGATCGAAGCGATATTCGAGTTTGACCCATTGACCGGCGCAAAAAACGGCAGCCTCGACAGCATCACAATTTTTGCCAATTCGCATTACGTCACACCGCGACCGACATTGCAGCAAGCCTGCAAACAGATCAAACAGGAACTAAAAGATCAGATCGCTGTCTTTACTGCCAATAACCAGTTGCTCGAGGCGCAGCGCATTGAACAACGAACGCAATTTGACGTTGAAATGATCGAGGCCACTGGCGTTTGTGCGGGAATTGAAAATTATTCGCGCTATCTTTCTGGACGCGGGCCCGGCGAGCCACCGCCGACCTTATTTGAATATCTGCCAGAAAATGCGCTTTTGATCATTGATGAGAGCCATGTCACCGTGCCCCAGCTTGGGGCGATGTACAAGGGTGACTTTGCGCGGAAATCGACCTTGTCAAAATATGGGTTCAGGCTGCCATCATGCCTTGATAACCGACCGTTGAAATTTGAGGAGTGGGAGGCCTTTCGCCCGCAAACGATTTTTGTTTCAGCAACGCCCGGCACATGGGAGCTAGAGCGAACCGGCGGCGTTTTCAGTGAACAGGTGGTGCGCCCAACCGGATTGATCGACCCTGACTGTATCGTCCGGCCAACCATCAATCAGGTTGATGATATCATTGCCGAATGCCGTGATGTTGCCGCCAAAGGACAGCGCGCGCTCATCACCACCCTGACCAAAAAGATGGCCGAGGCGTTATCTGAATATATGTATGAGTCCGGCTTGCGCGTACGCTATTTGCATTCCGATATTGATACGCTTGAACGGATCGAGATTATGCGCGATCTGCGCCTTGGGGTCTTTGATGTGCTGATCGGTATCAACCTGCTCCGCGAGGGGCTGGATATTCCGGAATGTGCGCTTGTTGGAATTTTGGATGCCGATAAAGAAGGCTACCTTCGTTCGAAAACCTCATTGATCCAGACGATTGGTAGGGCGGCGCGAAATCTCGACGGGCGCGTTATCCTCTATGGTGACCGTGTGACCGACTCGATGCAATATGCACTTGATGAAACGAACCGGCGGCGCGCACGCCAGACCGCCTATAACGAAGCCAACGGCATTACCCCCGAATCGATCCGCAAGGATATCGCTGATGTACTGGACTCGGTGTTCGAACGCGGTGATCATTTAACGCCACAAGCTGGTGCCAAATCAGGCGACTTGATTGGCAGCAACTTCAAAACCGTGATTGCCGATCTCGAAACCAATATGAAAGCAGCGGCGGCCAATCTCGAATTCGAGGAAGCGGCAAGATTGCGTGACGAAATCAGACGCATGGAAGCGGCCGAGCTTGGACTTTTTGAACCCGGCGTTCCCGCCGCCATTGCGCAGCGACACGGGTTTCCTGCCGGCACCCCGGGCGCACCAATCAAAAAACGTGGCCGTCGTCGCTAGCAGCGCTGAAAATCAAAGCCACCTCTAGATCACACCGCTTTGCAGCAAATGCAATAATTGTCATAAACTGATGGCGAATCGGTGATGGTTTTGCACAAGTTCTGCGAAAATGCCCTAATTTGCGGATGTCGCCGTAAAATTTACATTGATCTAAGCCGTTTTCTCTCTTGAAATATTTTAACTTACTGTTTTCATTCATTTAAATTTTTATGCCTATTTTTTAGGCAAAGAGTATTTTTTTGTAGAAAAACAGTAAGCCATAAAAATTTTTGAGGGTTTTTCCACAGGTTTATCCCCAGCTTTCGTGGAAAACAATTTTTCGCTTTTTCGTGTCATTATCACACCTGATTCGCCGCCGCTGAATTACCCTTCACCCGCCACAGCCAATTCGTTTAACAACGCCCGCTATGGCGCCCGCGTCTGGACAGCCTGACCTGCAAAAAAGAGGCAGTGATCCCCCCGTTAGCGGCAATGACTTTACCGCAGAAATTTCTTATAGTGGCACCATCATAGAGGCCGCCGCCAAAACCAACAGCAGTTAACCCTAGGATGGTATCAACATTGTGGATGACGCCCTGAATATGCCGCCAAATTTAAAACGCGGCATTACCTATTTAAAATCCGAGCTAAAAACGCTGCCAAGTCAGCCCGGGGTTTACCGCATGCATAATGAGGCGGGCGAGGTGCTGTATGTTGGCAAGGCGCGCAATCTCGTTCGGCGGGTCACCAGCTATACCCAGCCCAACCGTCTGTCGAACCGGATCATGCGAATGGTTGGCGAGACCAAGAAATTGGAAGTCATCGTCACAAAGTCGGAAATTGAGGCACTGCTGCTTGAATCAAACCTGATCAAGAAGATGAAGCCGCGCTATAATATTCTGCTTCGCGATGATAAAAGCCTGCCGCAAATCCTGCTGACTGACGACCATGAATTTGGACAGCTGACCAAGCATCGCGGCCGAAAAAACCGCAAGGGAGATTATTACGGGCCATTTGCTTCGGCAGGTTCGGTTAACCGCACTGTTGCCGATCTGGCGCGTGCCTTTATGCTGCGTACCTGTTCGGACAATGTATTTTCCGGCCGCACACGCCCCTGTTTGCAATATCAGATAAAACGCTGTTCAGGGCCATGTGTTGGGCTGGTCAGTCGCGAGGATTATGCCAAACAAATGGCGCAGGCACGTCGGTTTTTAGATGGCGGGTCAGCCGATGTTCAGCGTGAATATGCGGCCCGGATGCACGCCGCCGCTGAAGCGCTGGAATTTGAAAAAGCTGCTATCTGGCGTAATCGAATTCGCGCATTGACCGGCATTCAGGCCAATCAAGATATCAACCTGCCAACCGTTAGCGACGCCGACATCATCGCCGCCGCGCGCAGTGGCGAGCGAAGCTGTATTCAGATATTCTTTATTCGTGGCGGTTCCAACTATGGCAATCGCTCATACTTCCTGACCCATCTTACCGATACTCCGGCGCATGAGGTGATTGGCGCCTTTATTGGTCAGTTTTATGAAGATAAGGAAGCACCTGCCGAGATCATGCTTAGCGAAATGCCCGAAGATCACCTGCTGCTTGCCGAGGCGCTTAGCCGGAATGCCGGCCATAAGGTCGTGCTGAGCCAGCCGGTTCGCGGCAATCGTCGCAAGGTTACCGACATGGCGCTAAAGAACGCCGAAGAAGCATTGTCACGCCACCTCGCCAATGCCTCGTCACAGCGCCGCCTTTTACGCGAATTAGCGGCCGTGCTCGACCTTCAGGAACCGCCGAACCGTATTGAAATCTATGATAATTCACACATTCAGGGGAAACATGCTGTTGGCGGCATGGTTGTTGCCGGACCTGATGGGTTTGAAAAAGGCGCTTATCGACGGTTTAACATTAAGGATGAGGGCAAATTTGCCACTGCCATCGGTGATGATTTTGCGATGATGCGTCAGGTTATTCACCGCCGTTTCTCCCGCGCTCTAAAAGATGACGCTGATCGCCAATCCGGCAATTGGCCAGATCTATTACTGATTGACGGCGGTGTTGGCCAGCTATCGGCGGTGCATGAGGCACTTGACGATCTGGGGATTAATGATCTTGCGGTCGTGGCGATTTCAAAAGGGCCGGATCGGCACGCCGGACGCGAACAATTCCATATCCGTGGCCGCCCAAGCTTTACCTTGCCTCCCGACAGTGCCGCCATGCATTTCTTGCAGCGACTTCGTGACGAATCACATCGTTATGCAATCGGCACCCATCGTGCCAAACGCGCCAAGACCGAATTCACTAACCCATTAGATGCAGTGCCCGGCATCGGCCCAAAGCGCAAAAAGGCACTCCTTGCACATTTCGGCTCGGCACGCGCGGTTTCGGCAGCTGGCTTGAGCGATTTGGAAGCCGTTGAAGGAATTTCGAAAAAATATGCTCAACAAATCTACGATTGGTTCTATAGTGGCACCTAGCTAGCTAAAGGGGGGGGTCACCGCACCCTTCAATCGCGCTAGATTGTTAAAAAGGCCTCCAGCAAAAGGATCGCAGGCGCATTCATGTTCACACTCGCTTCGCTTCCAAATTGGATGACCGTTATGCGCATCGCCATCACACCGCTTATTGCGGTATTGATCTGGAGTGATGTGGCACCGCTTTATTATCAATTGGCGCTTTATCTCTATACAATTGCCAGCGTCACCGATTATGTCGACGGATATATTGCACGCCGGCTAAAGGTTGAGTCGCCGTTTGGCGAAATGCTCGATCCAATTGCTGACAAGCTGTTAATCGCGGCGGTTTTACTGGCGCTTGCCAGTGTCGAGACAAGCGGATGGTTGTTTCTCGTACCAGCTTTGATTATCCTTATCCGCGAATTTATGATTTCGGGGTTGCGCGAATATTTGGCCAAACAAAATATCTCGGCACCAGTTACCCTGCTGGCAAAATGGAAAACCACCGCACAAATTCTTGCGCTTGGCTTTCTGATGGGGGCGCCCGGCTTTCCCGGCTTTCCCTTTGCGCATGAGATCGGGCTGACATTATTGTGGGTTGCAGCCCTTTTGACCGTGCAAACAGGTTCGGGCTATGTCAAAGGCGCGCTGCGTCACGTTACTAGCCTGCGTTAGATAGCGCCTTAAACGGCATGATGATCGACGCTCAACGATAAATGACAAAAGAGACATAAAACAATGAAGATTATGTATTTTGCCTGGCTGAAGGAACATACTGGCTGCTCATTTGAGGATATGCCAATTCCCGACGGCGTTGATACAGTCGGCGCATTAATCCCTTACATCACTCGCAAATCAGCCGGTCATAAAACCGCACTTGAAAATCTTGATGCGGTAAGGGTTGCGGTGAACCGTGTTTACGGTGATCTTACAACGCCGATCACTGATCGTGACGAAATTGCCTTTTTCCCGCCCGTTACAGGTGGCTAAAACATAACGGGTGATGTAAAAAAACCACCAGCCGCATCGGGCTAGTGGTTTTCAGATAAAGTTATATATCAGTCCTATCGATTTGCAGCGCCACGCTTAGCCATGCACCAATGCGCTATAGCCTTCAACCATTTTTCGGCAGATATCACCCGGGGTGAAATGGTAATCGCCAATCCGCGATACCGGCGTTACCTCGGCGGCTGTGCCGGTCAGGAAACATTCCTTCATTGACGCCAGTTCCTCGGGCTTGATATGGCGCTCAATCACTTCGATCTGCATTGATCTTGCCATTTCGATCACGCTCTGCCGGGTGATACCGTTCAAAAAGCAATCGGCGATTGGCGTGTGCAAGGTACCATTTGCATCGAGAAAGAACACATTGGCACCAGTTGCCTCGGCCACATAGCCGCGATAATCCATCATCAACGCATCCTGAAACCCTTTGCGCTCGGCCTCATGTTTGGACAGGGTGCAAATCATGTAAAGACCGGCAGCCTTGGCATGAACCGGCGCCGACTCAGGCGATGGCCGCTTCCAGCTAGCAATATCAAGAGTGATGCCCTTCATTTTTGTTTCCGGATCGAAATAGCTAGGCCATTCCCAAGCCGCAATGGCCAAATGCGCCGTCGTTTGCTGTGCCGAAATCGCCATCATCTCTGAACCGCGCCAGCAGAATGCCCGCACGTAACCATCGACAATATTATTGGCATCAAGGACAGCCTGCTTGGCGGCATCCACCTCATCGTCCGAGATCGGCAAATCAAAATCCAGCATTTTGCTAGATTTGCGAAGCCGCTCTGTATGTTCGCGGCCTTTAAAGATTTTCCCGGCATAAACACGCTCGCCTTCAAACACCAGACTGGCGTAATGCAATCCATGACTTAAGGTGTGCGTTTTCGCGTCGCGCCATGGCAAAATCTCGCCATCCATCCAGATGCTACCATCGCGATCATCAAACGGAATTAACGCCATATCATGTTCTCCCTAAAAACAGTCAAAGCTATTTTTCTCACGAATTTAAATGGTTCCATTTCGGCCATTTCATGGTAAAGACTGAAGGTCTTTCTTATCACTCAAATTTCTTATTGGTCAACATGGCTGACGTAAAACCAATTGGCAAGGCTCTTTTTCTTCGCGAGGAAGAATTGCGTCGCGGCATTGAATTAATGTTCTTTGCCTACCGAGATTTTACCGGTGAAGCTGACTCGATTTTGGCCGAACAAAACATGGGGCGGGCGCATCATCGGGCGATCTATTTCATTGGGCGCAATCCCGGTATCACGGTCAGCGACCTCTTGACGATTCTTTGTATTACCAAGCAAAGCCTGTCGCGTGTTCTATCTGGGTTAATGAAAGACGGATATGTGACCCAAAAGCAAGGGCCATCCGACCGGCGTCAGCGGCTGCTTTATCTGACCGAGACTGGTACGGCGCTGGAGACGCGCCTGACATCATTGCAAGGGCGGCGGTTTGCTGCCGCGTATCGCGAAGCGGGTGTTGATGCGGTTGATGGCTTTCAGCGCGTATTGCGGGGATTGCTTGACAACGATACGATCAATCAGATTGCCCAGCAGGATCGTTCAGCTGACGTTTGAGCGAAATGACCACTGATGACGAGCCACCAGCTTGTCCTAAAGTGACCTAACCTGTGCCGATATCGTTTTTGGCACCCAACCATTGAGGGACTGTATGTCGGAGCATCACATCCTAGTCATCGATGATGATGAACGGCTTCGTGTCCTGCTTCGCCGGTTTCTTGAAGAAAGCGGCTTTCGCGTCACCGACGCCGGTAATGCCAGTGATGCACGCCGCATTCTAGAAGGCGTTGCCTTTGATTTACTCGTTGTCGACATTATGATGCCGGGGGAAACCGGCCTCGAATTTCTAGCAGGTATCCGGAAAGAAAACACGGTTCCGGCGCTGTTTCTGACCGCAAAGTCGGATACAGAAAATCGCATTGAAGGGCTGGAGGCGGGCGCTGATGACTATATGTCAAAACCGTTTGAGCCGCGTGAATTAGTTTTGCGGATCAAGCGTATCCTGCAACGCAACAGTGCCAGCGAAAATGTGAATACACTGGTCAATTTCGGGCCATTTCTGTTTGACCCCGATACCGGCATGCTATCCAAATCAGGCGAGCGGTTGCATATCACCACTGCCGAGCAGCAATTGCTGACCAGCTTTGGCAAACACCCCAATCAAATCCTGTCGCGCGATGATCTGGGCGCAGCATTTGAGGGGCGCATGGAGGGCCGTTCGATTGACGTTGCGGTTGCCCGGCTTCGGCGCAAGCTGGAACCCGACCCCCGTCACCCTGTCTATTTACAGACTGTTCGGAACCGCGGCTGGATGCTGCGCACCGACAGCACCCCACCACAGCGTTAGGCGGGGTTGATTATGCAGCTGCGCGAGTTTCTTCCTAAAACGCTGTTTGGCCGGATGTTATCAATCATCCTTGTGCCAATGATTTTCGTGCAGGTGATTACCGTATTTATTTTCTATGAGCGCCATTGGGATACGGTTACGCGTCATATGGCGCAAAATCTTGCAGGCGAAATAGGCCTGCTGATTGATAATTTAGGCACCCGCCCCGATCAGGCTGCGGTTGAGGCTGTGACGAACAAAGGCTGGCAATATTTTAACTTTCCAATCCATTTTCAGAATGATGCAATTTTGCCGAACAAGCCGCTTGGCCCGCCTGAAAGCTATGCCGAAACGATGCTGCGACGCGAATTGAAAAACCGGCTTGCCCAGCCATGGGTTCTTGATACCAGCAGTGATCCCAATCTGATCTTTGTTGATTTGCAAATGGAAAACGGTGTGTTGCGGATTTATGCCAGTCGCAAACGGATCTTCAGCTCGACCAGCTGGACTTTTATCGGCTGGACGGTTGGCAGCTCAATCATTTTGTTTGGCATTGCGCTGATGTTCTTGCGCGGGCAAGTACGGCCGATCCATCGTTTGGCTTCGGCTGCGCGCCAGCTTGGCCTTGGGCGGACGGCCCCCGACTACCGGCTGGAGGGGGCGCGTGAAGTGCGGCTGGCTGGCCGGGCATTTCAGGCAATGCGGTATCGGATAATGCGGCAATTGAACGAACGAACCGAAATGCTGGCCGGTGTTAGCCATGATTTACGCACCCCCCTCACCCGGATGCGGCTGCAACTGGCGCTGATGAAAGATAGTGCTGACACCAAAGCAATTGGCAGCGATATCAGCGAGATGGAAGAAATGATTGGTGGCTATCTTGCATTTGCCGCTGGAGAAGGCGACGAAAATCCGCAAGACATAGCCATTGATGAGATGCTGGACCGGCTTGTCACCCAAGCGCGTAAGGCGCATAAATTCGACATTGCCCTGTCGCCGGTTAAAGATGATATTCCGGTCTTTCCGATGCGCCGAAATGCTATTCAGCGTGCCTTTGCGAACATCATTTCAAACGCAATCCGCTATTCGTCAAGGACCGTTGTCTCGATCCGGCTGCGCAATGACGAGGTGATTATTACCTTTGACGATAATGGCGCTGGCATCCCGCAAGAACGCCGCGCCGATGCGATCCGCCCGTTTATCCGGCTTGAGGAATCGCGGAATCGACGTACTGGCGGGGCTGGTCTTGGATTATCAATCACCAGCGACATTATTCTTAGCCATGGCGGTGAGCTCGTCCTCGGCGACTCGCCCTTCGGCGGCTTGCGCGTCGTCATCAAGCTGCCGGTCTAAATTTTCCCTCGAAACTGGCATGCTGGCTTTAAATTAGAACAGCTTGCCACCAGCTGGCACAATTTGATCCGGCGTCACCAGCACCACCTCACCATCCGCATCAGGCACCCCAAGGGTTAGGACCTCCGACATGAACGGCCCAATCTGCCGCGGCGGGAAATTCACCACTGCCATAACCTGCTTGCCGACCAAATCCTCGGGCTGATAATGTTTGGTAATCTGTGCTGATGATTTTCGCACCCCAACTGGCGCGCCAAAGTCAATTTCCAGCTTATAGGCGGGTTTGCGCGCTTCGGGGAACGGCAAGACGGCAATAATTTTACCGCAGCGTATATCCAGTTTTAAGAAATCATCATATGAGGCGTCAGTCATTATCAACGCCCCGACGACCTCTATCATGACCATAATCATCGCCGGCAGCTGACCCTGCCTGATCACCGCGCCGGTCATCTGCAAACAGCCGCAGACTATGGCCCCATTCCTCTGCCTTAGTCATGTTATTATCAAGCGCCTTCATTGTCGCAGCAAGGTCTGCGCCGTCGTCTTTCATCCAGACCCGCGCCACGGTTAAAACCACGCCGATCACGCCCTTGACCCGCAGCATTCCCTGTAGCCCCCGCACCGGATCACCTGACATTACCAGAATCCTGCGAACCACGGCTTCTAATCCATCAAACAGCCGCAATGCCAATTCCGGGTGGCGCCGCGCCGCACGATTTAGATTCTCAATCTGCTGGCGATAAGGCGCGTAGGTTTCAAACCTGTGCAACAGGCCTTCAATGATCTTTTCACGGATCGATACCGTGTCTTCATGTTGAATATCACCATAGGTTTCAAGCACTGTTTGATGATCAAGCGCGGCCATTTTCGCCAATAGCAGACGTTGCACACTGCCCCCAACTGCACCGGCAAGCCCATGATCAATACCGGCCATGTCAGAAACCATTTCCAGCTCGATCTGGTCAATATTATGGGTCGCCAACAGCGCCCAAGCAGCATCAGCAAGCGCCGCTCGTTTTTCATCATTCATGTTTGGCGAGGTGGTATCCTGCGACATCAGACATCCTTTTCATCAAAACGCAATCCAGCTAGCTAGATGACACCGAAAAAAAATTGCCGCCATCATCCTGACCATGCTTCATGCTAGCACAGAATAGGAACTAATCTAAGCTACAGATATGCGTCTCTGCTAATAGGCCTAATTGCCAAGCGCGATTGACCGCGCCTTTGCCGCCGCAACAGCCTTTGTCATCAGCGCTTCAAGACCATCATCAGCCATCAGAACCGCCAGAGCAGCCGCAGTAGTACCGCCTTTACTGGTAACATTTTCGCGCAGCACGGACGGAGGCGTATCTACTGCTGCCATCAAGGCAACGGCACCGCAAACGGTTGCCATTGCCAGTTCTTTTGCCAAATCGTCGGGAAGTCCGGCCTTGATACCTGCCGTGCTCATCGCCTCAACCAGCAAGAAAACATAAGCAGGCCCCGAACCGGAAACCGCAGTCACCGCATCCATCAGCCCTTCATCTTGCAAATGCACAACTTGTCCGACCGCCGTCAAAAGCTGTGTTGCCAGATCACGCACCCTTTGAGGTGCATCAGCAAATAACGCCGTGATCCCCTTGCCAACCGCCGCCGGCGTATTGGGCATCGCACGCATCACCGCCGCCTGATCGCCAAGCCGCTGTTTCAGCCAGCCGGTCGAGATACCCGCAGCAATCGAAAGGTAAGCACATTGGTCATGCGCCAGCGCGCCAAGTGCGGCGATAGCCTCATCCATCATTTGCGGCTTTACCGCCAGCACAATCATGGTGCTGTCAGGAGCGCCATCAGTAATCGCCGCCGCACAATCGGCATAGATCCGGACACGCGGTTGGCCATCCAGCCAGCCTAGATGGTCTTGGTAGGGTTCAATAATGGTAAAATTCGCTGCAAGGCTCGTGTCGGCAAGCCATCCTTCCAGCATTGCGCTGCCCATTTTACCGCATCCCAACAGCGTGATTTGCTGCGTTGCCATAATCTCTAGGCCTCACCCTCGGTGGTGAACATCACTGCTGCAGCGGCATCGTTTGCGGATAGCGCGCCTTGTGCCACCTGATAGATTGCCGGAAAGCAATGTTCACACTCACCAAGCATGATATCGACGACGTCTTCAATTTGTTCGGGCGTTGCCCCACCGGCACCGCGAAGTGGCAATGTATGCCGTAATTCCAATTCGCCGGTGCCAATATCAAGGGCCAAATGCCCCATGAAAATCTGCTGGTTCAGCAACGCCGCCAGCAGGGCAATATCACCCATCCGGTCATTTTCACAGCGAACATCTATCCTGCAGGTAACCTGCATCGCCTCTTCATTATGCTGCCACGTTACCGCAAGCTGATAATCGCACCATTTGCCCGGCACCTCGACAAGCACCGCATTTTCGGCGCGCCGCTGCAACAACCAATCCTGATTAGTCACAAAACGCGTGACCAGTTCGATTGGATCGCCAAGAAGAATGTCATGCTGATTTTGGCTTGGTGCCATGCGACGCGTTCCGAAATCCAGGCTCGGCTTTATTGCCGACGACCATCGCTAAAATGTCAAATTCGGATCGCGCATTCAATCTAATTCAACACAATATTTTGTGGCTCAATGGCAAGAGACCCACATCAATTTGTGGTTTTTCGGCCTTTTCCGCTGATTCGCGGCTATTGCATTATCGCATTATTTGCCGCTATTTTTTGCACCTGTTTTGCGCTTTTTTGCTGATTTCGCGGGTGGCGCCGCCTTATCTGCCGACTCGGCCTCTTTTAGCATCGTCGATTCGAGAAATGCTACCCGTGCCGCCAGCGCTTCATGGCGGGTACGCAGCGCATCATACTCTTCACGCGTCACAAGGCCGCGCGCATTCAGGCTGCGTTCCATACGCTGGCGAATAAGGTTATCCACCTCTTCGCGCATTCCGCCAAATGCCGATGCAGCACCATTTGCCATTTGTGCAATATCTGCGATGAAATTTGAACGCGGTGCCATGATAAATCTCCTGTTACGATCCTGCCTGCCAAAAAAGCGGTAATCCGGATGGTACCAGCCACCATCTTTGCCCAAACAATCTGTAAATTACACAATCTTTAATTTGTGCGATCTTTTTTGTGCGATCTTTTTTTGTGCCTTATGTTCCTTATCATAAATAATGCCGCTAGAGTAAGGATGCAACCGCCGAGGATAGGAACAAATCATCTTGGCGACCCCAAATCAAGATAACCAAAGCCAATCCAGCGCAGTGGAAAGACCGAAAGACATCACATGATCATTCAGCCGGTACCCGTTGATTACCTCGTTAGTGCCATCACGCTTCCCGAATTCAATGTCTTTGCGGTTCAGTTCGGGGATTTTGGTATTCGCTGGTACGCGCTTGCCTATATTGCCGGTCTGTTGATTGGCATTTATATTTTGCGCCGCGAAACCCGCCTTGCAACCGCGGTGATGACTGCTGATCAGACTGACCGGCTGCTTAATTATTTGCTGATCGGCATTATTCTTGGCGGACGTCTTGGTTATGTCTTTTTCTATAATGCGGGTTTTTACCTAAGCAATCCGATCGCGATCTTTTACGTCTGGCAGGGCGGCATGTCATTTCATGGGGCACTAATCGGCGTTGCTGCCGCGCTTTATGTCATGTCACGGCGCCATAAAATTCCGCTTTTAGCTGTGGCCGACAGGGTGGCAATGGTCACGCCGATTGGCCTGTTTCTGGGGCGCTTGTCAAACTTCATCAATGCCGAGCTTTATGGCCGTGTTACCGATGTGCCGTGGGCCATGATTTTTCCCAATAGCGATGGTCAACCGCGTCACCCAAGCCAGCTTTATGAGGCTGGTCTTGAGGGGGTTTTGCTTGGTATTGCGATGTATGTTTTCTGGCGGCGGGGATGGCTTGGCGCGCATGGACGCCTCAGCGGTGTGTTCTTGTCTGGCTACGGTGCAGCGCGATTCCTTGTCGAGCTTGTGCGCCAGCCTGATGCCCATATCGGATTGTTGGCAGGTGGGCTAAGCATGGGGCAGATATTATCCCTGCCAATGATGATGATCGGCATTTATCTGCTGCGCCAAAGCTGGCAGTCGGGCAGATAAATGGCAAACAAGATCGCCACCATTGTTGATAGCGTGCTATCTGATCATATCACAAATCAGATCAGGCGCCACGGGCCGCTAACCCTTGCCAGCTATATTGACCTTGCGCTTGGCGATGCTAAACATGGCTATTACCAGAAACAGGACCCGCTGGGTGCATCAGGCGATTTTACCACTGCACCCGAGATTTCTGGTCTGTTTGGCGAGATGTGCGGGCTATATCTTGCCCATATGGCCGACCTCGCCAACCTCGATAATCCGGCAATTCTTGAGCTCGGGCCGGGGCGTGGCAGTTTAATGGCTGATATGCGTCATGCGTGGGCTCAAATCATGCCGCCCCTCGCCGCCGCGCCGGTGCATCTCGTGGAAACCAGTCCAGCTTTGCGAAAACGCCAAAGTGACCGGCTTGGCGATGCCGCGCTTTATTGGCATCAGGATCTGGAAGACCTGCCTGCGCGGCCGATCTTTGGGATTGCCAATGAGTTTTTTGATGCGCTACCGATAAATCAGGCCATTTGGCGGCAGTCCGAAACCAGCAAAACCGGCGCATGGCATCACCGGCTTGTCGGGCTTGTTGATCACCGGCTTGGCTTCGTTAATGGGCCGGCTCTTAGCGAGGCCGAGCTTGATGAGTGGCATTTATCAGCACCCGCGGGCGCCCTGCCAGCCGCTGGCACCATTGCCGAATATTGCGCCATTGCCGATCAATATACCGGCAAGCTGGCGCGCCATATTGCGACTTATGGGGGGGCGTGTTTGATTGTCGATTACGGGCGTGATGGGTCAAGTGGCGACAGCCTGCAAGCGGTTGCTAACCATCAGCCAGTTGACGTTTTCTATCAACCAGGCGATGCCGATTTATCGCATTGGGTTGATTTCGGTGCCTTGCGCCGCGCCGCAATTGCGGCTGGTGCGCGTCTTGTCGGGCCTGTTACCCAAGGCGACTTTCTCCGCGGTATTGGCATTGCCCAGCGCACCGAGGCATTAGCAAGACTGGCCGATGCCGAGACCCGCCGCGGCTTGCTTGCCGCGGTTGACCGTTTGGTGAGCAGCCATCAAATGGGATCGGCGTTCAAGGTCGGGTTGTTATTGCCGCCCGGAAACGGGTTACCGCCGGGATTTGCAGTTGAAGATGAAACGGAAACAGCCAAATGAGCAGAAAAATGCCAGTAACGCTCGCGGGCGGCCCTCAATGCTATCAACATGATGATTGGCTGACGGATCAAGCCAGTAGCGCGCAAAATATTAACCGGCAAAATAATGCTGGGCAAATCAGGCATGGATTTTTCACCGCCAATGGGGGCGTCAGCACCGGTCTTTATCAAAGTTTAAATTGTGGCTTTGGCTCAGATGATCAACCGGCACTGATTGCT
>Ga0255780_10000041_pt1 | contig 117948 bp, 78 predicted proteins | sample 071ome_32_FD_179978 | JGI IMG/M metagenome (GOLD analysis project Ga0255780, IMG submission 179978) | Coastal salt marsh microbial communities from the Groves Creek Marsh, Skidaway Island, Georgia - 071405AT metaG (version 2) | ecosystem: Environmental > Aquatic > Marine > Intertidal zone >... | reverse complement strand
GAAATGCGAGAACCAGAACGAGAGCCAGAGCCGGAGGCAGAGCCAGTGCCGGAAATGCGAGAGCCAGAACGAGAGCCAATGTCGGAGGAGACCAAGCCGATGAAGCCAAAGAGTAGTAGAGGTCACGGACAGTCGCAGCGAATCGATGTCGCCTCGAATGTCGATTCAGAGGAGGCTATCGCGGCGCTAAGAAAATGGCTTGGGGCGAACAAGGTGCCCGTGCAGGCAGACGCGTCGCCGGCGGATACAGTGAAGGCTGCGGCGGATACGTTGTTGCGCACGAGCAAAGTGATGAAGACGCTGAAGAAGAGCGAAGACGATTTGAAAAGTTTGATTGAAGAGCAAAACGAGCGTTTGGCGATGCGCGTTTCAACTGAAGAATACGTTGGGAAAATCGAAGAGCTCGAGCGAAGATTGCACGCGTCCGAACAACAGTTGAGAGACGCCGGAGAAACGCAGGCTGGACGGCAACAGATGTATGAAAGCGAGGTGCAATCGCTTCGAGGTGAAATTGAATCATTGCGCGGGCAAGGCGCGTGCGCGGAACCGGCGGTATCGAGTGAGGTTGATTCGTCCACTTTGCGTGAAGAATATGAGCTTTTACGCGATGAGTATGACAAGCTCGTGCGTTCTGTGGTGTCGCGTGCGAAGCTAGATGAAAAAGAACGGGAAATCGGCAAGTTGCAAGATGATGTCGGTGCTTTGGAAGAAGAATTGCAATCGGCGCGTGCCGCGCACACCAAGCTGGTTGAAAAGCACGAAACAGTCGAGCTTCAGCTTAAAGAAGCGAGGCTTCAAGAACCTACGCAATGTACAGACCTGCAAGCAGAGATCGACTCTCTACGTGTTGCTGTGTCTCAGCTCGAAGATCAGCAACCACAAGAGTGTCCCGAACACGCCGCGAGCGAAGAAGGTTGTTCGGCCGTCTGCGCGGCACAGCTCGAAAAGCTTCGAAGCAACATGCAAAAGCAAGCGGACGGTTTACGACAACGTACATTTGACGCCGAGATGAACGCGGACAAGGAGCGAGATAGATATAACGAGCTTGAGCACATGCACAACGCCACCTTGGTCACTCTCCAAGAACAAAAACATTTGCTGAATGCGACTCAAGCAATTCTCGAAGAAGAACGCGATCGTTCTCAAGCACACTGTCCCGAGTGCCCAGCGTGCGAGCAAGTCGTAGCGCCTACGTCTGAGAGGAACGATGTCACTGTAGACGTTGAAGTAGTGGTTTCTCCGGACGGACCTACGGATGAAATGCCTGAAGAAGAGCACCGAGAGCCCGAGGTTGAACCGGAGCCTATTTCTGAGACTGTCGACGAGGCGCAGGCGCAGTCCGAAGAAGTACAGCCAGTGACCGAGTCGACCGAAGATGTTAAACAGGACGACGCGATTCAGCGTGATGACGTCGCCGAAGCTGGGACATCGGAAGAGCAAGAACACACGCAGCAGGCAGAAACGGTGCAAGAGCAGCCGAACGTCGACGAGGATGTGGCTGGAGAAGCCGACGAGGTGCCACTTCCAGACATGGACTGGACGGAGGATAGCGGTCAAAATTCTGAGCCGCACGAAGTTGAATCGTTCACCGGAGACACCTTTACGTCCGCTGTCGATCAAGTATGGCAATTCATTCGTCCTTTCGTCATGTTCTGCATCGATCTGACTTCAAAAGTAATGGATGCGATGCTCAAGCAAGTGTGGAAGTCAAAGCACGGCAACAAGCTTCTCTCATTCATGGAGCGTTGTTCGGAAACTCTGACGTCCCTCGCTGTGAAGGTCGATTCCATGTTCGGAACAGCACTTGCGGCGAACAAAGACCTCATCAATTTAGCTGTCAACGCCACCATCTTCGGCCCTCCTCTCATTCTGACGCTCACGCTCATGCGCGTCGTGAGCGTGTTGCTCGGCGGATCGAAGAAGAGGAAGAGCAAGTACAAGAGCAGCAAGTGGAAAGGTCCTCCGCCGCCGGGAGCGTCTGCACACAACCCTGGGCAAATACCGCAGCCAGATTCACCGCGTCGACGTGATGTTCCGCAACTCCAACACGCCGCCGCTGCGACTCACTTCAACTCACAGCAAGGATCGCAACCGCCGCCGCCGATGATGATGGCGCCTCCCGCCGGGCCTGGTATGCCAACCAGTGATTCTCCGCGCGCAGCGGTGCAGCCGCCAAGTATGTTTGGGAACCCGTACGCTACAGCATCGAATGAGCCGCCACAAATGGCCGCGATGTCGCGTCGAATGCAAGGCCCAATGTCTTCCGCGCCGAGCCCGGTTCCAGAATCCGGTACACTGTCGAGATCGATGAGTCTGACGGACAATATGGCTCCTGTAGATGAATCGATGCTCAACGACGCACCTGATAGCGAAGCTGGAGGGAACAACGCGCCGTTCGTGATGATGGGTAACCCGGCGATGGGTAACCCGGCGATGGCAAATCCGATGTCGACGCAGTGGCAGCAACAGCCACAAAAGCTTCCGCAACAGCCGGCGGCGCACGCCGTTGCAAACGTGACCGCGCCTCCCCCGGCTACGCACGCCGCGCCATCGGCGCCCATGGCAAGCGCGAACGGTGGACGCGGCTCATATCCCGGCCGAGGACCACCCCCTGGAAGAGGACGCGGACCACCTGGAAGAGGTAGGGGCCCGCCCGGACGAGGACCGCCGCCCGGACGAGGGCCGCCGCCAAATCACACGCCCTTCGCGCCGAGGCCGCCAGAGGCTTAGATAGACAGTACAATAATACATTAGGTTTTGATTTAACTATTAAACGCACTCAATTCTTCACGTAAGCTTCTAAGGTGTCCTTGAGTTTCTCATGATCAAACTCGCCGGTGAAGACGCATTCGCCAAGCGGACCCTTCAAGAGAATCAATCTCAACTTGCCGTTCGCCGCTTTCTTATCAACAGCCATGAGGTCCATGAACGTTTGAACGGTCATCTTTTCGGGAACGGTGATCGGCGTCTTGCACTTGTCGAGAAGCGCCACGGTTCGATTCTTGAGCGATTCGTCGATCCAGCCGAGACGAACGGACATGTCCGCTGCCATGCACATTCCGGCGCTCACCGCCTCGCCGTGAAGCCACTCGCCGTAGCCGAGACCAGTTTCGATCGCGTGACCAAAGGTATGACCAAGGTTCAAAGTGGCGCGAACGCCGCCCTCCTTTTCATCGGCAGCGACAACCTCAGCCTTGTTGATGCACGAGCGTTCGACGGCGTACGCGATGGCCGCCGTGTCTCGTGCGAGAAGCTTGTCCACGTTCGCCTCGAGCCATTCGAAGAACGCCCCGTCGCGAATGAGGCCGTACTTGACAACCTCTGCGATACCACTCGCGAACTCGCGGTCCGGTAACGTCTTGAGCGAATCGATATCGATGAGGACGCACTCTGGCTGGTAAAACGCGCCAATCATATTCTTTCCGAGCGCGTGGTTCACCCCAGTCTTACCACCGACAGAGCTGTCAACCATCGCCATGACGGTGGTTGGAATCTGTACAAACTTCACGCCTCGTTGATACGACGCCGCGGCGTATCCAGTCATGTCACCGATGACACCACCACCCAAGGCGACAAACGTCGTGCCTCGGTCCAACCTCGTCTCCAGCGCCCTCGTGTACACTTGATTCAACACGTCCAGGTTCTTATGTTCCTCCCCATCCGGAAGAACCACCGTCTCGACGCGCAAATTACCTCGAGCCTCGAGCGCAGCCACTGTACGATCGAGATACCCGAGCCCCGCGATGGTTTCGTTCGTCACGACCAAAGCCGTCGAACCGCGCACGTGCGACCGCAACGCCTCCCCGTCATCCAAAAGCCCAGTTCCGATGTAAATCGGATACGACCGCTCGCCGAGATCGACGTTAACGACATCGATGCCATCACTCGGCGGGACGTAAGTCGTCGCGGCCGCCGCGGTCGGCGGCATCGCACGAAATCCACGAGACGTCACACCGAGGGTCTTTCCTCTCTTCGCCACAGCCGCGGTCGTCGCCGTCCGTCGCCCGGTCTTCCCGCGACACCCCACCGCGGGTCTCGTCGCCGTCGTCGTCGTCGTCGTCGCGCCGCGCATTTCCCCCGCTCGCTCGTCTGTGCGTCGCACACTGTCGCGAGTCAGGTCAGGTTGAAACAAAATCACAAAAAGCGTCAACAAAAAGGGGCTTTGTTTCGTCTTATCCAGACAACGAAACGAAACGAACGCACGATTCGTCACGCACCGACGCGACGGAGGAAGGAGAAAAGCAAACAAGGGGATTGAGTGACGGAATATGATTGCGCGCGAATTATGCCGAGCGTCGTCGACGACGACGATGATCGAGGCGCGTCGAACGACGCGTGAAAGAAATGCGTTGATGAAGAAGATGACTGTGCGAAGGTGCGCGTTGCGTCCGAACGGCGTCGACGTGCGCGCGAGCGCGGGCGCGGTGTCGTTCAGGGACGGTCCGGGGAAGGCGTACATGTCGGCGAGCGAAAAGGAGGTGGCGATGCGCGCACGGGTGGAGGAGACGCAGGACTGGATCGACGCTTGGAGAACGAAGACGGGTACGTTCGACATAGTCAGCGTCGGCAAGTACGTCGGTGCAACGTGCGTGGAAGTCGGCGCCATTGGGTGCGTCATGGCGCTGGCGCAAAAGTATTTACTGGGATCGTTGCATGCGAGTAATTTGGGCGCGGCGAAAGCGATCGTGGCGGTGATGTTTTTTATGTTGGCGTTTCGCAGCCGGGTGTTTAGTCCGTTGAACGCGTCGAGGCCAAAAATCGCGAACGAGAGGCTGGCGAAGAAGCAAAAGAAGCGCCCGTCGTGGACGCCGCCGGCGGTGGTGTTTCCTTTGGTGTGGATTTCCATGGGATTCCTTCGCTCGCTGTCCACCATGCTCGTCTTCGCGACGACTGGTACGCTTCTTCACCCGGCTATTTTCGCGTTGGTTGCACACCTGTCCATTGGCGACACGTGGAACTCGATTAACAACGTCGAAAAGAAGCTCGGCGTGGCGAGCGTTGCCGTTTTATTTGTCGTTTCCTCGGCGTACAACGTCGTCGCGCAGTACTACAAGGTTTTACCGACTGCGGGCTACGTCATCGCGCCCTTGGCGTGCTGGTTGACCATCGCCACCGCTTTGGTTTGGTCCATCTGGGCCATCAACGGTAAAGAGCCTTTGTACCCGACCAAGCCTCGCAAGTTTGCTTGATTCTAAATCTATTACACAATTAATTACATACCACCACCGCTAGCATTCTTCTATGTTTAATCTATTCCAACTGTTCCTTTAAAGCGTAGCTTCCAGCTTGACGATGCACTCGGCGACCAAACGCCGGACGATGAGTTGCGTCGATCGCGTCTTCCATGCTCGCAATAAACGGCGAAGCCATTCTTTTCGCGCCGCAGCGAATCTTTCCTCTGTTGAAATCTGCGTCGCTTCGAGCCAAAGTTTCAACCAGACTGCGCTGCGATACTTGTCTAAAGCAGGCTTGACGTCGGCTAACATTTGCTCCTCCCACATCGTAGATCTCGCGCCAGAAGCTGCTACTTCTCTCCACGCTCGGAAACAGTTGGCGCGAAGCTCAGTCTCCCATCGTTTCACTTCGTCATCGACGTATGCGTACAGTCTCTTGATGTATTGCACCCCGGCTCGCCATTTGCGGAATGCAGCACTGCCAGAGATGTAAAAGTCGAGCTTCTGAGTGGCCGCTTCGATTGTCACTGCTTTCTCCCTCACGCCGACACTGCGCAAAACATAACGTCGCATGGCAATGAAGGCTTTTCTGACGAGCGTTCGATTTCTGTGCTGAATTGCTCGCAAATTCGACCCTGACGTTAGACTATCGTACGTGAAATCGACCCACGCATGAAACGCGTCAAACAAAACGCGTTGTTCGTCCGTCATGGCGACAGGCGGATCGAACTCTACGTCATGCGTTCCTTGAGAACTATGGCTCGTCACGCTTCTCGTTCTTCGACTCCGAGCTCTCGAACTGCGTGGCCCGAATGACTTGGAAGCTCGTATTAGAGACTCGGGTCGCCATGAGCGTGAATAAGTCGTAGAGTTTCCACGTGCTGGCGACCGAGTCGCGCCTTCCGCTCCGTCCTCATACGAATCTGGCAATTGCGCAACCTTCTCACTGAGTAGCCTCGCATTATTACGCCATCGTAGCCCAAATTCGACCACGAGCCTATTTGTAGCTTCACGATGATACGGCGCGTACTCTCGGAGAGTTGTGAAAGCCTTTGACATCAAGTTGTGTTCGTAGTGAACGAGCGCCATGAGTTCAGCTTTCGCGTCCGCGCGCCTAGCGTGCACAGTCCTACACCATCTCGAAAAGCTCACTTGAAGAGAAATCGCGCTTGCATTTCTACACGCTGTAGAATTTGATACCAGCGCCATTATGGCAATCGGTGCGAGAGATGGATCACTTCTCGCCGCGACTCGAACCAGGCGGAACCCAGTCGTGACCCACGCGTCGATGTTTTGTGGCGTAATTAAAGTTTTGTCCTCATTCGCCGTCAGAAACTTACGAACACCGACCATCTTGGCGAGTCTGCTGATTTTATGTAAACTAGCCAAATTACCGTCAAGGCTTGCGCGAAGAGCGTGCTCGAGACTACGACTAATTGTGCTCGTCTTAAGCAGAGTTACGCGTCGCAACGTCGCTCGGCATCTTCGTATCCAACGTATCGCAGACTGAATGGTGTCGTTGAACTCCTCCGAGTACGCACACATGGCATCGATTTGGTAATAGAACAAGTCCGACACGCTCGGTTCATCGATTGATGTGGATGACTCGAGATCAAAGTGCCTGCGAGTGGCGAACACCGCTTCGGAGTTCTTCTGCATCGCTTGTGAGCCCGCTCTCTCTGGCGAACTCGCCTCAGCCTTCGGCTGATCCTCTTCTTCGCGGAACGTTGATACTGAATGCGGCGAGTCATCTTCGTCTTTCATGTTGACATCACTACATTTCGCTTGCGCGAGGCTGTCGGCTTCGATTTTAGCGACGGCGTCGGCAAAGAGCCTCAGTTCGACGCGCGCCATTTTGCGCACCGCCAGGGCGCTCATGTACTTACCACCGGGACCAATCAACGTCTCCATAGGGATCTGCGCGGACGATAGGATCTTCTCCACCATCGACGGCCAAGAAGATCCGCACGCCCGTTCAAAATCCTTGACGCCACAGACGTCAACGACAGAAATCAAAAGTAACGCTGCTTGCAACGTTTCCTCCGTCTTCTCTGCAACGTCTTCAGCCGCGAGTACGAGCTTCATCGCAAACTTCACCGCCGAATCTAGCCTATGAACGATGCGTTTGGCGCGCTCCACTGCGAGCTGCGACCATCCCGGCGGCCGCACGTAAAATCTCAGCGCCTCAAACCCGAGACGCGTGTGTCGCTCCTCGTCCGCCGGCATCTTCGACGCGACTCGCTCGGCGCACGCTCCGACCGCTTCTTCCAACGCGCTCGACGTCTTCCAAGGTGTTCGCACGGACGAAACCGACATCAACACCCCGAACGCATCCACGCATCCCTCTTCACTCGCGAGGAGCCGCCGAATCGAATGCGCCGAGCGATCGACGTCTCTCGCTGAACCGAACGCTTCGCCGCGTGCGAGCGCCTCCCTCAACGCCGCGCTCGCCTCACGCCCCGACCCTGATCCCGGCGTCTTAGTCGCCTCGACGAGTTTCGCGACGATGGCATCCACTGACACCGCGTCCGTTCCGCCCTCACGCCGACGGCGTTCGCGCGCCGACGGCGTCATTCCTTACCGAAATCCAATCCAGTCCAACCCAGTCCAAACGAACAACAAACGACCCAGAGCCAGAATCGACGAAACTCGCGCGCGCGCCTCAATTTATCTATCCCACGGCCCGCATCGGCGACCTACGCATCGCGTCCTCCCGATCCTCTATCTCTCTCTCTCGCGCGCGCGCGCGCGCGAATCGTCGTCGTCCCCTGGTTTTTCCGCGACGCCGGCTGACGAACCGAACCGAACCGAACCGAACCAGAGGTTCGTCTCGCGCGGTCGTGGACGACGCGACCAAAATCTGAAACGGTTCGTACACGCGAGACACATCACGGTCAACGCAGATAAAGTAAAGTATCCATCTGGCTATAAAATCGTTACAATACGCTAACGGCTTTTAGGCGCTTTTCGACCACACAAATCGCGCGCGATCGTGATGACGTCGTGATGACGTCATCGATTCCAGCCCATATGTGCACTGTTTACACGTATGAAACACCCCCCCTCCGTTTCACGACGGCGTATAGGATAATCCCAAAACGCGTCGGCGCGAGCGGCACCGCGTCACTCACTCGCACGCGTCTGTACAGACACCGACCTCCCGAAGCGTTAAGACAAAAACACTCGAAAACAATGCCGGCTCTCGTCACCATGAGCGCCATCAAGCCGGTGGTTCGCGCCACCGTGTCTTCCTCCAAGCAAGATCCGTTCAAGAAGGGCACGAACTACTCCAGTGTCAAGGAGGCGATCGATGCGGGCTTGATTGGTGCCTCTGCGCCGTTCCCGGAAGGTCTCGACATCCTGGGCTTCTGCAACGGTATCGACGGTGGCTCCCTCCAACGCTACCGCGAGGCTGAAGTGACCCACGGCCGCGTGTGCATGCTCGCGTCCCTCGGTTTCCTCGTCGGCGAACAAGTCGAAGGTTCCTCCTTTTTGTTCGACGCGAACGTCACCGGCCCGGCGATCAACCACTTCCAACAAGTGCCGACGCCGTTCTGGTTCGCCATCGGTACCTTCATCGCGATTGTTGAATCCACCCGCGTGCAAAAGGGCTGGCAAGACCCGGGTCAATCCGACAAGTTGTTCTTGTTGAAGGATGGCTACGTCCCGGGCAACTTAGAGTTTGACCCGCTCGGCCTCGGCAACGGCAAGTCTGAAGAAGAGCTCGATGTCCTCCGCCTCAAGGAACTTAACAACGGCCGCATCGCCATGATTGCGATCTCCGGTATGGTTGCCCAAGAGCTCGTCGATGGCTTGAACATCCTCCCGGCTGACGTTGCCCTCGAACTCGGCAACGGCGACTTGGAAGCCATGGAAGCCGCGTGCGCCGGCAAGGTTGACGAAGCCGTCTGCGCCAAAGCGTTCGAAGCTTCCCTCGAAGCCGCCGCTCGCATGTAAATGGCATTCGTCGCCGTCGTCATCGCTGTTGGCGGACACAAGCGTGACACTCACGCTATCAGATTCAAGACGCGAATTCGCTCGCTTACAAAACATTTCTTTGTAAATACATGTTCTTCACCTTCGCTTTATTTCAATTTACATCGTTGCTAAAGACGTGCGCGCGCGCACGACGCAGTGTACAAACTTACTTGGTCGGCTTAGTCATCCGTCGTTGGCGCCGCAATTCGCTGTCGCTTGTTCCTTTGCGGGCGCTCAATTCGCGTCAGGTCCGTGACTTCTTGCGAGGTATTCTTCTCCGCACTTCGCCTCGTCCTCATCGTCAGTGGCGGAGCGTCCACGTTCGTCTTGCGAGATATCTGCCATACATCCTTCTTTCGCTTATGGGTCTTCTTTCTGGCTGCCGGCATGCGCTTCGGCGGCAAACCCGCCGCCTCCCTCTCGCGCTGCAGAAGAAGAGCTTTCAGTCTTCTCATGGCTGACTTGGGAGTTCGGCCCGGGGTGAGCTGCGCGAGTTTCCCCCACTCGTTGAATTTCAGCTCTGATGAGGCGTCTGGCGCGACGGCGCTGAGAAGAGCTTGGTCCTCCTCCACCGTCCATGGTCCAGTGACAATGTTTGGATCTAAACAGTGCATCCATCGCTCTCGACATTGAACGTCTGTCCGAGTTGGGATCTGATCTGCGATTAGAGTCCACTTGATGCGCTGACCGTTGGTGAACACGCTCACTGCGACTCGCAAAGCTTCATCTTCCTCCTCTGTCCACGAGCCAGTGCGTCTCTTCTTTGCGCCAATTTTTCTCCACCGGTGTAAGACTTGCTGTCCCGTGTGTCCAGGAATAGTGCGCGCGATTCGAGACCATTGACCCGGCCCGTGTTCGCGAACCCAGGCGAGGATCTTTTGGTCTTCTTCTGCCGTAAAGTACCGCTTGACAAGAGACGGATTGAATTCCATTTGGTATCTCACGACGCATTGGTGCGGCGTGCGAACGCCGTCAGGTGTGTGGCCAGACTGGTAAAGCGCGTCAGAAATGGCAAACCAATCACGATTACCCTTCTGGGCCTCGAAAAGCGTACAAAGTAGTTCATCTTCTTGTTCGTTCCAATCTGATTTGGCGATTCTCGGATCGCAAGTGTTCATCCATCGAATGCGGCAGTCGTCAACCGTGCGGCCCGGGACGTGCATGCGCACAACCTCCGCCCAATCGATCGCTTCGGCGTCTCGCAAGATAACATCCATATTCCCCTGCGCGAGCAACGTATCCAACGGCTGCAGAGACACACCAGCCAACTCTTCGAGGCTCATTCGCTGATCGGTGAGTAGTCTCGCTTGCTGCAGTTGAAAGTGAACACCTTTACTCAAGGCGGCGTCATCCTTCTTTGTCCATAGATGAGAATGGTTCGTGTACGTCAGCGGAATCTTCTCCACGAGGTTTGCCCATCCTAAACGCAACTGATCCGCGTTGGGAGTGATCTGCTTGTGAAGCTTGACCTGCGAAACGATACCGCTGCTTTCTCTTTCCTCCTCTGGGATTCGGTGTTTGTTGTTCTGCGCCCAAGCGGTGGGAATGCGGAAGTACAAGTCACTCGTCAAGCCCCAAACGTCAAAGAACGTCTGCTGCGAAGACCAGTGACGTCGTCGACCCTTTCGATTCTTAGACTTTGTCACTTCGCTAATCATTGCGGTGCCTTGAGCAATCTTCTCATCCAATGCCTCGAGCGCGGCTCTGATGTCTTCTTGAAATTTATGGTTCGCCTCGAGCGCGGCTTCAACGGACATCAAGTCTCCGGTAATCTCAATCTCGTCTCTTTTTGGCTGCGCCCACGCCGGAAGCTTTGGGGTGAAAGAACTCATCTTCATCTCGGTGCGAATCTTCGGCGCCAACGACTTGTGAATGGCTGAAAGGTACGTGCGTTCCGACGCGACGTTTTTCACTTGAGGATTGATCTTCAAAATTTGAAGCGCGCGCGAGCCCTGCGCGCGCGCATCCACGCCACTCACGACGAGCGCACGGCTTCGCCCTTCGTCCCCTTCGTCATCGTCGTGGCTCTCCTCATCGTCATCACCGGATCCATCGTCTTTTCCCAACGCCGACGCCTTCGCAATCAACGCCTCATCGCGCGCCCTCGCGGCGGCGCCCGACCCCATACGGTCCATCACTCGCAACAAATCGTCATCCTGCGTTCGCATCGACGAAACAGCCACGTCAGTCGATCGCTTCATTTCATAATCTCTCCGCGCGGGAATCCGTCGTCGTCGTCGTCGTCGCCCTCGTCACACGAAGAGCGAGGCACGTCTCCTCGCTAGCCTCGTCCTCGTTTTAAAAAGTTTCGCCCAATTCGCCCACGTCGCCCGCGCACCTCTTCCGTCCGTCCGTCTTCCGTCCCGACGGCGTACCGAAGCCCGTACCCCATCGCGGACGCCATCGCCAACCCTTCGTCGTGATCGTCGTCGTCGTCGTCCCCGCCCGCTGCGGTCGCCGCGGTCGGCGTCTTCGTCCTCGGCGGCATGCGTGTCCTCGCTTCAAACCGCCCAAACCGCGAGTGGGGCACTGCCGAACCAACGGGTGCACACGACGACGACGCGAAAGACCGACGACGCGAAAGACCGACGACGCGTCCTGACCCTCGGGTATCGGAGTCGTGCCTCCCTCTCGCGTTCTTCGAGTCCCGCGCGTTTTCGAGGTTCGAGATCGGCCCGCCCCGGTCCGTCGATTTTAGATTTTCGTCAATTTTCTTCGGGGTCCACACACCCGCGTGTGCCGAGGGCTTTTTTTGTGTGCGCGCGTCGAGGATTGATTGATTGGTTGGCTGACGTATTCGCGCGTCGTCGTCGCCGTCGGTCGGGAGAAGGACGCGCGCGTCGACGACGAGGAGCGACCGGACGATCGGGCGTGATTGTAAGGCGTCGACGCGATGGGTTTCGTGCGCCGGGCGACGCGGAGTGCGTTGCGATGGAACGGCGGACCGGGGACGTGGTTGGACGGTTACCGCGGTCGATTGGGCTCGACGCCGGTGACGACGAGCGTCGGGGAACTCGGGGCGTCGGGTAACGGATGCGGCGCGGTGCGGCGCGTGAGCGCGACGGGATTTAACGCGCGAGCGGCGAGTGGGAGCGACGAGGACGACCGGTCGGGGCTCAAGGCGTTGCTTCGGGAGAGGATTCCGGCGGCGAACGCCAGGTTGAGAGCCATCAAGCAGGCGCACGGGGAGAAGTCTTTGGGGGAGGTGACGGTGAACATGGCGATGGGTGGCATGCGAGGGATCACGGGGATGCTGTATGAGACGTCTCTGCTCGATGCGGAGGAGGGTATTCGGTTCAGAGGATACTCGATTCCAGAGTTGCAAAAGGCGTTGCCCAAGGCGCCGGGAGGAGGGGAGCCGCTTCCAGAGGGCATCATGTGGCTGATGCTCACCGGGGACGTACCAAGTGAAGCGCAGGTTAAGGTTTTGAGCGATGAGCTCGCGAGGCGCGCCGATGTGCCGCAGGCTGTCTACGATGTCCTCGACGCCTTGCCCGAGGGTACGCACCCGATGACGCAGTTGAGCTGTGCCCTCATGGCGATGCAGCCCGAGAGCAAGTTCGCCAGGGCGTACCAAAACGGCGTTCACAAGTCGACGTTTTGGGAGTACGCTTTCGAAGACTCGATGGACATCATCGCCAGATTACCGGCTGTGTGCGCCGCTATTTACAGAAGAACGTTCAAGGATGGCAAGCTCATCTCCGCGGACAGGAGCTTGGATTGGGCGGGTAACTTTGCGCACATGATGGGTCACGAAAAGGAAGCAGTCAAAGAACTTATGCGTCTTTACATGACGATTCACGTTGACCATGAAGGTGGCAACGTGTCGGCGCACACGACTCACTTGGTCGGCAGCGCGTTGAGTGACCCGTATCTTTCGCTCGTCGCCGGCTTGAACGGATTGGCCGGTCCACTTCACGGCTTGGCGAACCAAGAGGTGCTTAAGTGGCTCAACGAAACGCGAATCAAGGTTGGTGACGACGCCACCAAGGAGGAACTTATCGCGTTCGTGTGGGATACTCTGAAGAGCGGACGCGTCGTGCCCGGTTACGGCCACGGCGTGCTGCGCAAGACCGATCCGAGATACACCTGCCAACGTGAGTTTGCCTTGAAGCACTTGCCAGATGACCCGATGTTCAAACTCGTCGGTAAACTCTTCGAAGTTGTCCCGGGCGTTCTCACCGAAACTGGCAAGGTTAAGAATCCTTGGCCGAATGTCGACGCCCACTCTGGCGTGTTGTTGCAGTACTACGGTATCACCGAGGAAAACTTTTACACCGTCTTGTTCGGCGCATCGCGCGCAATCGGTGTATTGAGCCAGCTCATTTTATCGCGTGCGTCGGGATATCCCATCGAACGCCCGAAATCGGTCACTTCTCAGTGGATCGAAGAAAAGTTTGGCAAGGTGGACGTGCCGCCTTGAACGAGCGAGACCAAGTAGACAAGACCTGTTGACTTCTTTTAATCACATGAGTTTCCCCCGAGTAAAACGTACACCAATCAATGCCAATTTTGTTTTACAAGTATGCTATTTAAACGGGTTTACATCTGCGGCTTGCGCGCGCCTAATGTCTGCTTCTCGAGGAGAATTTCGTCGCACGTTGTCGCTGACCAACTCTTCGTGTACTGAATCATCCTTACGTCCGCCGCCCGGTCCTTCCAGCACATCCATTTCCGCGTACAAACGTGCGGCAACCTCTTCTTCTTGCATCATCACCATCTTTTGCGCCTCCCACTCGCGTTCCGCCTGTTCCTTCGTTAATTCCGCGCGCTCCTTACGGAACGCTTCGAACCCCTCCGCCCATTCTGGCTTCACCTTTGGCACCTTTTTCCTCCCGCACTGCGTTTTTTTACACGCACCAAACATGTCGACGCGCGCGTTCGTGCGTGCCCGTCGCTCCTTCTTCCGAATCCCACGCCCGGCGTCGACGCCGCGATCGGTCGAGGTGTGCCGTTGTTCGTTCGCATTTGTGGCGCAAGGCACTCTTTTTTTATTTTCGTGCCGCACTGGTTGGCGCCCAGTCACCTGGTCACGGACTAGATGCGCGCACACGTCACGCGCGGCGATCTCGCGCTGTCGACGTCGTCGTATCCGATGCCAAATGCACTCGTTCTCGCGCGCGGACGACGAGGCGCGCGACGGGGTACGCGTGGGCGTCCGCGCGCCGCGCCGAGCGAGAAACTCCAACTGTTTTGTCTGGATCGAGACGGCGTGATAAACCGCGACGTCGGCGCGCCCGGGGTGACGAACGTGGATGATTTCGAGTTGGTACACGGAGCTGCGCGCGCGATTCGTGCGCTGAACGAAGCGCGCATGCGCGTGTGCGTCGTGACGAATCAGACGGCGGTCGGGAAAGGTTTGTTGGACGAAGAGTACTTGGACTCTGTTATTCACGCGGAGATGCGTCGAAAGCTCATGGAAGAGGACGGTGCGCGCGTAGACGATATTTATTACGCGACGAAGATCAAGGCGGAACCGTGTGAACGGCGGAAACCATCACCGGGTATGATTTTGGAAGCACAGCGCGACCACGGCGCGACACCGTCGACTACCGTAATGGTCGGCGATACGGTGACGGATATGCAAGCCGCGGCGCGCGCGGGCTGTCGCAGGGCACTCGTGTGCACGGGGTACGGCGAGCTCATGGGCGCAAAGCTGCATCACTTGAATGTAACTTTGCCGACGACGCTGTGGATGAAAGCGGACGATCCGACGCTGAGCTTTCCCGAGGAGTGCTTCCCATTTGAAGTGTACAAAGATTTGGAGCACTGTGTGGACAGCATATTAAACGAGAACGAGTAGATTTGCGATTCATTTTAGACACGTATAGTTAGCTAGCTAAACTTAAGCCGCTGCGGAGCCAAGACTGTACATGTTTGAGTATAGATTCAAGAGTGAGCGAATGACAACCTGAGCGGCTCGTTTCTTCTCCCCGTCCTCTTGCATCAGAACGTCAAACATGTCGTTTTGCACGCGTGTAATGTCACGCAAGTGACACGTATGCGTGTTGTTCTCCGTGTTCACCTTGTACGCGGACTGCGCCGAGTAATATCTCAGAGTATTCCTCAGCACAAACAAGCCCTCTTCGCTTTCGTTGGCCAACTGGTCTGGAGATACTCGACGACGTATGCCGCTTTTGTGAATATCCATGTCGAGCACTTCTAGAGCCGTTCGCATCGCTTTTGCTTTCCTCACATTCTCGGCGAGGACGCCTTTCTCTCGAACGAATGCTACCGATGCACTCAGTATCTTCTCCCGCATCTTCGGATCGCACCCTGCGCGGCGTAGAGCGACTTCAAGTATCTCGAGCGCCAACGACCCAAATTCATTCCTTGGTCGTTTTCGAGTCGATGCTGCCCTCTCGCAAAACATGATCTGATACTTCACGCGACTGATTGCCGCATCAAGTATATCATGCCGTGCGTTACTTGCCTCTGGTGACCTCACGGGCGTCGTTCTCCCCAGCCGGGACGGTCTCGGTGTCTTGAACACAGAATCAGGCACCAGGCGCTGCCCGCACTGAACAGAGCTGAATGTGAGCCTTCTCGAATCCTGATCGTTCGGGGTGTCGTTCTCATCATCCGTGGGCGTCGAGCTCACCCCGTTGATACCGATATTCATACGCTTGAGCTGTGATCTGCTTTCTGTAGCTTTTTCTCGCTGCAGGCGAATCAGGTCAACTCTCTTCGAGTGCAGCACTCGAGCGCAGGAGGTCATCTCCATCGATATGCTCACCGCATCGATCGGATCGAACGATTCGATCGGTTTTAATGACATTTCAGTCCGTATGTGATCACGATCGACGCGAAGCGCGCCGCATCGCTTACAGCACGTCGCGGGCCGTCGAATCGACGAGTGTTGCAGAAGAGAGTCACTCTTTCTCTCGTCCCCTTCGTCACGACAGGATACGTCTGGAAACTCCATCAGCGCGTCGCACACGTCACAGGGCGCAACTTGTGCGTGGCATAGTGGACAACGAAGCTTAACGCGCGTTTGGCACAGCGTCGCGACCTCAACGACTGCTTTACGGACGCACGGGAGAGGTTCGTTAGTCGAAGTTGGCACCCACCTCGCGGACGCGATTAGAAAAACAATTCTTTCGCGTTGCGCACAGCGACAATAGACGTACGGGGATCCGAGGAGACGTGATCGCAGTGAAGAACATCCGCGGAACTAATGTTCGCGTTCTCGGGCATACGTTTTCGCGCGAGAGTCGGTGAGTGTCGTCGAAGGGAGTGACAAACGACAAACAAATCTCTGCTTGTATGACAACAATCACTATAACCAACCTAGTCAAAATTCAAAAAGATGGTAAAATATATTCAAAACTTCAAGAAAGTGCTCGAAACTGGAACTGAGGATGCGTTTACGCACCCTTCACGCCGGCGAGACCACGAGCGAGTTGCTTCACGTTCTTGACACCAGCACGCGTGTACTGGTCGTTCTCCCAGGCGGCACCGCCGGCGCGGCATCCACCTTCCCAAACGTGAACAAACTTGTCCATACCGTGGTAATGTTTTTCAAAAATACGTCTATAGTACATCTCCTCCTTACTTTGAGGAGGATTGATGGGATAGGTAGCTTCAGCCGTGGCGAAATCTTCGTCAGAGACTTGCTCCTCGCAGAACTTTTGGAGGTCTTCGACCCAGTTCAAGCCGACGCCTTCGCACTGCATCGCCTTGGTGCGCCAAAGCACTGGATCAGGGATTTCACCATCGAAAAGGGCGCGCAACGCGTGTTTCTCTGGCTTCTCTTCGCCTTCGATCGTCTTGTACGACGGATCAACTTCCATAACTGCGTCGATGACACGCGGATCCAAGAAGGGCACTCGAGCTTCCAAACCGTGCGCCATGGTCATGCGATCGGCACGCTGGCAGTTGACGTTGTGCAAGTGACCGAAAATACGGCGAAGTTCATTGTGCACGTGCTTGGAGCTCGGGGCATCGCGGAAATAGAGGTAACCAGCGAAAAGTTCATCGGAACCTTCACCCGTCAATACAACCTTGACGTGTTGAGAGGTGAGCTTCGCGAGGAAGTAGTTCGGGATTGCCGAACGGATCAGCTCTGGCTCATACGTTTCGAGGTGGTAAATCACGTTCTCGATGTTCGCGCACGCTTCTTCAGAAGTGAACAAGTACTCGTGGTGCTTCGTTCCGAGGAATTCAGACATCATACGAGCGGCGGTGACATCAGGAGAACCTTCTTGGCCAACGGTGAAAGATAAATATTCCTGACCGCTCTTCTCGAGCATCGGCTTGAGCACGGTCGAGACAACGGCAGAATCAAGGCCACCAGAGAGGAGAAGCCCGATCGGTACATCAGCCATGGTCTGGTCGATGATAGCCTCTTCAAGGATCGCGCGCACGTGGGATGTGTCCTTGGTGCCGACGGCGTCGTCATGATCCCAGGCTGGGTTGTACCACTTGACAAACCCATCCTTCGGCGTCCAGTAATGGCCCGCGGGGAACTCTTCGATTCTCTCGCAATCTTGGTCGCAGATAGCCTTGAGCTCGGAAGCAAACCACATGACGCCGTTCTTACCGTAGCCAATGTACAGCGGCTTGATACCGGCGTGATCACGAGCGGCAATCATGTGATCACCGTCGTCACCGACGACAACGAAACCGAAAATGCCATTGAGCTCTTTCACGAAGTCCACGCCGAGGTGTTTGTACAACTGCAACAAGACTTCAGAGTCGCTTCCAGTCTTGGCAGCCGTCAAGCCATACTTTTGTTGCAACTTGCGAAAGTTGTAGATTTCGCCGTTCGCGCAGACGGCATATGTTTTATCGCCGTCTTCATACACGATCGGTTGCTTACCGCCTTCAGGATCCATGATGGCCAGGCGCTCGTGAGCGAGGCCGTAGCGCTTGGCGCCGTAGTAGCCTGAACCATCCGGACCTCGGGTCACCATTCTCGCGCTAAGCTCGCGCATGAGCTCCTCGCGACCATCTTCCATGGCGGCGTTCGGGTCGTACATGGCGAGAACGGAGCACATCTGAGTGCCGTACGCGTTCGTAGCCTGTTATGTGCGTGATGAAGCATCGGTGCGTTTGTTGTTAGTCTCTCGAAAATTGGTGACACGAGGTTGTGCTCCAGATCTGGTACGAGGTTGTGCTCCAGATCCACTCAAAAGAGCGTTGGCGCGCGCGCAAGGTTCACACATACCTTAGGCGTCGGCTTCGCCACGTCTGCGATGAGCGCGGCGTTGGACACGCTGTTCCGAGACCCGCGAACGGTGAGTTTACGGCCCAGCAAGGCGCTCTTCAAGCCTGGGCGAGCGGGCGGCTGGGAACGAGCCGCCGAAACGCCGCGAGATTTCGGTTGTCCGACGTGAACGCGACGCGCCCCAACGGACGCAACGGAAGAACTGACGAAAGAAAACATCACGGTTGAGATGCCCAATGGGGAAAAGGCTCGCGCGCGTAAGCGCGACGGGCTCTGACGAGTCTGGCGAATTCGAGGGCTCTGCTCGGCACCGGCGTACGTATTATATGGGCATTTAGTATACATGCCTGCAATGGTGGGGCTCTACATAACAACTCCTAGAAATTCTTGACTCAGCGGTCCGCTCAAGACTGGTCTTGGAAGAAGCCCGCGTCTGCTGCAGGCTGCTCCGAGTTCGCTGGCGTGGGTGCGACGACTGAAGGTGGCGCCACCGGGGCTTCAGCGCCAATCAGCTTGAGAATATTCATCGCCCGCTTTTGAGCCTCGATGCGCTCCTGAGCCAACCGTTCAAGCTTTTCAAGCTGTGGCTTCCACTCATCCCCTCCTTCCTTCGCTCTCGCCATTTCGAGATCAAACGACATTTCCTGCACTTGCAAGTTTTTAATAAAGTCTCGCAGGCACTCGGCGATGTCGTAGCTATCGACGCCGTCGTTGTAAGCCTCTTCGACTCGATCGACGAGCTTTCGCTCTTCAGAAATCGGTATGGACATTAAATCATCCATACATCGCTGCGCTGGACTCGCCTTGAGCGTCAGCACAGCCTGGGTGATGACTTGAATGATGTTTTGCATCACTCCGAGCGTCGCCTCGTTTTCGCCGCGCTTTTTGCTCTCAGAAAACACCAAATACGCCGCCCCGAGCGTGCCGGTCCCGAGCTCCCCAGAGTTCGCGCTCGCCTTGACGTTCTCCACGATGCCTTCCCACGACGTCGCCTGGATTATTTTATTGAAAATCTGCACATCCTCATCCGTCGGTTCGGTGGAGATTCCGTACAACGACCCACCGTCGTCGTTCCCAGCGGCGGCTTCAGCCTGTACCCTCGTTCGCCCCGCCGCGTTCTTCGCTTTCATCGTTCGCTTCGCCTGGGCGCGCCTCGCCGATCGGTTCATCGCCGCGAGTGTCACTGGTGCTCTCGTTGTCGCCGTCGTCTTCACCGCTCTCACTTCCATCGGACGCACGCGTCGTCGGATAAAGTCAACCGGCACGAGTCGACTCGAGAGGGCAACGCCGACACGTGGACGCCGACAGACGCAGATACACAAACACGTGGAGCGACAACCAGATCTCCAAGATCTCTTCAATGAGTTGTAGAGATCAAAATAGATAGTATCAAAGCCACTACAGTACGTGTCTACGCGACGACACACGTGTCGATAAAGCGCTCTCGCGAACGACGCGACGCATCGTTCATCGACCGCGCTTTATCGACGCGCGATAGACGCCGGCGCCGCGTCGAACGGTACACCGAACCGAGCGAAACCGACGCGTGACGGACGCGTGACGGACCGCCGTCTCGTTACGCGCCGCGAGGACACCGCCGCGGCCGCGTGAGACGGACGGACGCGCGGGCGGTGACGAGGAACGAAACTAGCGGTTCTCGTCGCTCGAAAAGCGGTTAGGCGACATGCGCGGACGAAAACGCACGGCGGACGACGCGGACGTTGCCGGTGGGCGCCGGGAGGGTGGATGTGACCGGGATGCGCGCGTGCGACGAAGTGATGGGGCTGGTGGGTCGGAAGCGCGCGCGATGGATGCGGAAGAAGACGTGTTAAAGGTACGATTCGAAGAGGAAGCGGGTGCGAGGGCGGTTTTTAGCGCGTGCTTTTCGAGGTTTTGGTATTTTTTGGTCTGATACGGAGGTCTTTCGGGCGCGGATGGCGACCGGGATGGGGTGGATCAAAGGCATTATTTGTGGTTTTTGATTTCGGTGACTGACGGTGATTGCGTGATCGCGCGCGCGGTGCAGAGACTTCGGACTTTGCCGGTGGAAGAGCGTGAAAACGTCTTGAGTAAATTGTTTCTGCTTTACGGAGGGTCTCCTAGTAAATCGTCAAAGGAAGCGATCTCGCGCGGAAGCGCGGAGGATGGCGCGGTTGATGAGCGAGTTCTGGGTGATGAGGCGTCACGGTCTTGGGATTGGAGGCGAGACTCGACGGAGTGGCAGCTCAAGTCTTTGACGGCTGCGCTCGGGCTGTCGAGCACGGGTTCGCGGGAGGAGCTCGTGGCGACGGTTCAAAAGCAATTGTCAGACCTCGCTGAGCCGGCTGAGCAGCTGAGTGTGTCTTTAGAAAAGTTATCCCGTATCATAGCTGGATTGGATCGCACCCATCCGATCACATTAGCCAAGGGAGACTCGGTCAACGGCGTCAAGTCGAGTCTCGATTCTTTGCAACACCGCGCCAAGTTACAAGCAAAGAGAGTCTTAGAAGTCGATCCGTTTCAGGTCATGCAAAACAAAGATCAGGGTCCGTGCGTACTAGACTTGGCTTACTTGTACATGGACTTTGTTGCGGATGCCTTTGATTCTATGCTGCCTCTCCTTCGAGCAGAAGCTGAGGCGTACTTGCAGCCGGGCACTATCATCACACAGCAACTCAACCGCTGCATGTTTCTCATCTTCAAGGTTATCGGAACGTCGACAAATGAAGGGAACTTATACGACCCTAGACGTGCTGGTAGGTTTCTGATTGAGTTGGGCAAGCTCCGCCGCGCTTGGCGCGTCAATTGCGGTTCAGTAAAGAAGATGAACATGCACCTCGATGAAATGATTCGCAAGTTGGACAATTCCTACGAAGGATCTTCCGCGACTGAGGAAGAAGCGTTCGATCCCGCGAACATCATTCAATTGACGCCCTACGCGCTTACTGAGCTCCATGAATCGTACCACGGCCCCCCCAGTCACACGCCAACGGCGAATCGCGACGAGGCATCGAGTGATTCTCCGAAATCGTGGTCCGCTGTGTGGCAACCGGTAAGCGGCTCGGCTTCACCGCTCGCGTCAGGCGAGCGGCCGACGGTTGTAGCCAGCGTGCAAGAAGACCAGACGAGAGAGCCGTCTTCGTCCGATAACCCAAATGGAGGACACGTAGATCACGCCTTGCCTTTCGGGGATGCGATTGAAGGATTGCAGTTACCAAGTACAATCAGAGATCGCCGCCGCGACAATACTTCATCCAACTTTGCGGCACGGGCGATGCGTTTTGAGGCACCCGATCGACTGGGAGCCGCTATGGAGGCGACTCAGGAAAATGATCAAGTTGTCGATTTAAACGAGCTGCGCGGGGTGAATGGTCAGCCTGTCGCCCGTGGCGACGGCGAAGACGATCAGACCTTCTTGGATTGGGTTCAGGGCCACGCAAATGCGTTTCACCAACTTCGGACTGAAAACGCCCATAATGAATCGCCAGGTACGGCTGATCCTGAGGCTAGGTTGCACGCGACACGACTAGCGAGTAGTACGAGAGTACACGCCCGCCTAGCGTTTACCGAGCGTGGACAAGCCGTACGAGTACCGACACAGCAACCGGTGAGCCAGAGTCGAATGCGCGACGCGACGAGCATCACCAGGTTGGTCACAACCCTTTCGACGCGTCTTCGTGCCGTGTCAACGCCGCTCCTTGACACTGGGAAGAACAAGACAAGGTCGCCTAACACTGTTAAGCTTCTCGAGCACATTGCGCGGTGGGAGTTGCTCGGTTATAGCCGCCCCGATGAGCTGAAGTTTATCGGCTTGGGCAAGTCTGGTTTGATTACTGAGCGTCTCGCTGATTTGACAGCGAAAGACGGTCGATGGAGCGCAGTTCTTGGTCGAGCGTTGACGGTGCACTGTATGCCGATGCAAATTTGTATCATGAATGGGCTCATCAGCGAAGCTTCTGGTGAATTCGATGGCGTTGCGCCGGCATCGATGTTTTGCACCGCCGTAACCGTCGTCATCAGAATGATTTTCAAAGCCTACCTTGAAGCCGGAGAGGTTCCCAAAGTGCGGGTGGCGAGCTGGTGGAAGACGATCGCGCATTTATCAGATGTTTTGGTGTGTTGGAGCTGCGGGTCGAACGGTATTTCGACTACGTATCCAAACACTGGGCTTCCGGGACAAAGCGAGACGAGCGAGGTGACTGCGAGAGCGATTCTCATCGGTCTCTCGTGTGAGGGCGGAGACGAAAAGTACACGTGGGGGAAACTCTTCGTTATGGTTGCCCCAAAGCTTCTCTACGACTTGGCCGAAGCCGATGTTCCTGGAAGCGTTGTAGACTCGGTGAGTGGCCTGTGTTACCTCTTTGCGAGAATCATAGGTGACGCGGCTAAATCGGAACCAAAGTGGAACGATGCGTTGGAACTCGCAACGTTAACCATACCAGTACAGCTCCGTTCCTGCCTCGACTCAGCCGCTGCATGGGCTAAACAAGCCAAGACCACCGCGGAACTGGCAGGCCCTGCTTGTGAAAGATACCTGAACAAGGACAGTTTCACTATGAACGAGGAACCCAAAATCGATGGTTTCTCTTTCCATGATCGTTCCAACTCCCGAAAGGGCATCAAACTTGGTATCTTGTTAGGCTTGGCCGCTTCATTGTCGCATAGCTCTCGGTCGCGTATCAAAGCTCGATCGAGCGTCAGTATTCCACGCGATGATGATGCCGAACATCGCGATGAAGTTGCGGAAGCAAAGGAAGTGGCGAAACGCGGAACTCGATCGGATGTCACACTTGACCTCGATCCAGTTGTCGCTGCTTTGAACGACTGCGTCAGTGCTCTTGCGTGTATAGGAGCACCATTAGCGATGCTTGGATGGGCGCTAGACGGTGGACACAAGGGTATTCGCGGCGGTCTTTCGCTGCTCGGCAATTCTCGCTGGCTCGGAGATAATCAGGGTGAGTTCCCGGTGTACAGCCCCATACAGCAGATCGTGGACATGACTCAGTTGTTGCTACACACGTTTGCTGAACTGCGCCCGGCGGGCACGTCGGCGCCGAATGCGGTTAATGCGCTTCTCTCGGACTCGAAGTGGCACAAAACGTTTTCGATGCTTCAAGCCGTCTCGCCAAACATGTTTTACTTCGGAAGCTCGCTCGATTTGATTGGAGCGTCAGCTGATGTTTTCCCTCATTCGTTCAAGATATCGAGACTCCGAAAGGACTTGAAACGGCACGCAGCGGAGTTCCAGAACGGTACGTCCATTTCGCTCGTTCTCGATAGAGCGTCTCCATGCCATTCGGCATGGCGCGCGATCAATTCTTTGTGCAGACGAGCACTCGTCGGACGCTCGCTCAACGCGTCTTTCGAAGGAGAAGACGGTCTGGGCGATGGTGTCAACCGTGAAGCGATGCAAATCCTCGTCGATACTTTGGCACAAGGAACGGATAAACGGCCAGAAGAAGCTATTTTATGTCCTTTCGCTTCGGATAACACGACGAGTGCCGCTTATTTGACGCTGCGGCCTGACGCTCCGCACGCCGCTGCCGTGTTCTTTGGCAAGGTTCTCGGACTCATCATTTCAAGCAACGTGACCGTCAACCTACCCCTCGCTCCGTGGCTCTGGAGCTTCCTCTTGGGACGCAAAGGTACCTTGTCCCAACTCTCCGCCGTTGATGAAGAATTTGGACGGACACTGATGACTTTGCACACGCATCCGTTGTCTCACGAATCCAACGCCTGGGTTGAGATGTCTGATATGGCATTTTCTCGTTCTGTGGATCTTCCGAACGGCCAAGTGGCGGAGATTGAGCTCATTCCGGGAGGACGCGATGTGCTCGTCACAGATGCGAATCGGAAACGTTTCGTTCAGGCGTACGCGTGGCACTCGATGGAATTCGTCCGCGGAGGAAGCATCGCCGACGTTGCTCGCGCCGCTCGCAAGGGTCTCTGCGATGTCATTCCCGCTGAACTGTTGTCTTCTTTATCCGCTGTCGATCTGGAGCGTCTCGTGTGCGGACTTCCAAAGATTAGCGTCGAGGCTTGGCGCGAAGCCACCATTTACGAACCAAAGGCTTCGTCACCCGAAGAGGAACGACGAGTGGAATGGTTCTGGAATGCGGTGAACAGCTTTACGAGCGCCGATCAAGCGCTTTTACTCCACTTCTGGGCTGCGTATACCCACTTACCCCACAGTGGATTTGAGGGTTTACACTTTAAAATTCGTTTCGACGAAAAGCTTTCGACAGACCATCTTCCCATGGCTCAAACTTGTTTTCTCACTTTGCGCATTCCTCGATACATGAGCGCCGAACAGTGCACGACGAGACTTTTGCACGCCATTCGCACCGGCAACACTGGTTTCGGATTTGCGTAGAGATCAAAACAAAAGACACGGGAATTGAGCAATCTTTTCTGTATTTTGTATCAACAAGCGATAGTCATTTGAATCATTTTGTGATAACATTGTTTTTAAAATTCTCTTTCAACCCTTTGCTTCGGTTTGCAATGAACAGTTTGAAAAACGACAGCTGACAAACACTTCACACACCCGCGCGCGGTCGACGCGCCTCCTTCACCGCGCGGGCGGAGAACAAAGGATCACGCAATGACGGCGAGGACGACAACGACGACGACGGGTGCCCCATCCACGTCCGCGCCGGCGCCGGCGGTTGCGGAACGCTTCGAGCGCTATCTCATCGATGAGCACCGCGAAGAGCTCGTGCGCATCCTCACGGCGAACGACCCGCGCGCGCCTTATGTGATACACGTCGATGCCCTCCGATTGTGCTCGATGATCCCAGTGCTTGGAAACGCGATGCTTCACCGACCGTTGGCGCTGCTTCCAGCCATGGATGACGCGGTGCGGTCAGCACAAGGGGCGGTTTACAGCGAAACGAGGCGCGCACTCGAAGCGGGCGACGCCTCTGCGGGTGAGATGCTGAAAACCATGTCAGTCAAGGAGATCGTTCGCGCGCGACCGGATGTGCACAGATTGTGTGAGACGTATCCAGAGCTGTCGCCGGAGATTGGAGGGATACGGTCGATGCATGTGAATAGAATGTGGTGCGTCTCGGGCGTCGCCGTGCGCGTGGGCAGCGTTAAATCTTTAGAGGCGGAACACGTCTTTGAGTGCACAAAGTGTGGACATCAGTTCTTGCTGCCAGTGAATATCGAAGAAGGAAGCGATGGCGAGCCGCCGCCGGCTTGCCCGCGGACGAAGCCGTGCAAGGGGAAGTCATTTAGAGCCGTGCCGTCGTCGAAGCGTATGGTGCGAGATTACCAAGAGATAAGAATACAGGAGCCTGTCGGTGGGCATGCCGGAGGGAGCGCGCGGGCGGCGCCGAGAGCGCTTCTCGTCGTACTCGACGATGACTTGGTGGATAAGGTCCAAGCCGGTGACGACGTTCAGATGGCTGTGGTCGTGCGGCGGCGATGGTACAAGTGCGCAAAGGAGCAGAGGTGCGAAGTCGAGCTCGTCGGCCACTGCGTGAGTCTATGCGTCGCACAAAAGCAAAAGCGGGTGGAGAACGTCTCGAACTTGGAAGACAAGACGCAGTTCTCCGAGTTTTGGGGCGATAACGAGGCGTCGCCGTTCCGGGCGAGAGATATGCTTCTACGCGCAATGTGTCCGCAACTGTACGGAATGGCGGTGCCAAAACTCGCGCTCATGCTTGCGCTAATCGGCGGCGTCGCTCGACGTGACTCCACCGGCGGGCGCGTGAGAGGTGAGTCACATATCCTTCTCGTCGGGGATCCGGGGATGGGAAAGTCTCAGCTTCTCAAGTACGCGGCTGAGGTTGCCCCGAGGGCGGTGTCGACGACTGGCATGGGATCGAGCGCTGCTGGTCTCACCGTGGCGGCTACGAAAGAGTCTGGAGAGTGGGCGCTGGAAGCTGGGGCTCTCGTCTTGGCCGATGGAGGCGTTTGTTGCATTGATGAATTCGATTCCATCCGCGAAGCCGAACGCGCGACGATTCACGAAGCGATGGAGCAACAAACACTCAGCGTTGCGAAAGCAGGCATGGTGACAACTTTGCGCACCAGGACCACGGTGATCGGGGCAACAAATCCCAAAGGAGGGCAGTTTGATATGAGTTCTAGTCTTTCCGTGAACACGGGCCTCGCGCCTCCATTATTAAGCCGATTCGACTGCATCATCGTACTGAGAGACGATCGAAAGCCGTCATGGGATCGAGCGGTGAGCGCGCACATTCTAGAGACGCATGCCCGTTTAGGAGCCTTGGACGCAAACGATGAATCCACAACTCAATCACAAGCAATCAGGGGATCGTTATCGTCACTTTCCAACCCAGGAAGTTCTCAATTATCGGACGGCGCACGTTGGGGACGTGCCTTGGCTAGATGGACTGCCGAGCCCGAGGCAGTGGTGGACAAGGCGGCGCCTGAGAACGAGATGAACGTTTCCTCGACGGATTCTCAACGAGCGCTTCAGGAAGAGAGCGAGGCAATGTGGCCCTTCGAACGCCTCCGGCGTTACATCGCGCACGTAAAAGCGAACATCCATCCACATCTCACTGAAGACGCTGAGCGCCTACTCACAGCGTACTACCAAGCGCAAAGACGATTGGAAGGACGCAGCGTGGCGCGAACGACAATTCGCATGCTCGAATCACTCATCCGTTTGACTCAAGCGCACGCTCGATTAATGTTCCGCGAAGTCGCGGGACGACTGGACGCCACGGTCGCGATATGCCTAGTCGAGGCGTCCATATTGTCTCTCACTCCGTTCATCGCGTTGCCGCCGAGTAACGCAGGATTTGCTGAAGATCCAGACGTTGCTGTTCGCAAAGTCGAAGCGAATCTCATGAAACGTCTTGACGAAGAACTTGGAACAGATTGGCGCGTTGAAGTGAGCAAACGAGTTCGACGCGAAAATACTGACAGAGACTACGACGAGGAGGAGGAAGAAAATGATTTTAGAAGAGGAAACGTGCCGAGACGATGAAATATAGCAACAGTAGAGTCGCTCGGGACGACCTGTGTAATAGTGAACAATTAGTATTGTACCGAACTTGTAGTATTTCAAAAAGACCAACACCTCCACTCTACGTTTCAATACATTTCAGGCGACAACGAGGATCATCATCTCTTGTGCTTTGGGTTCTTCTTCGGGTCCTTCTTAGCCGTCGTCACCTTTGGCTGCGGCTTTTTCGTTTCCGGTGACATGGCTTCGGCGAGCGCGGCGAACGCGCTCTTTTGCTCCACCACTTCCCACGGACGCTTCAACGCCGCGTTCGTGCTCTCATCGCGACCAAACATGTGAACCTGGAACAAGTTACCCTCCACAAGGTTCAACGGCATCATAATGGACTGCAACAACAGCGGAGGTACAACCTTAAAGTACATGTGCAACATGGAAACCATCGCCGCCCCCATCAGGTTACTCTGCAAGAGCTTTTTGTACTCGCGCACGTCGTGCTCGTACAAGCTCACCTTTTCGTGCTTTGTCGCACCGGTCGCCAAATCCTTCACCTTCACCTCCACTTGGTCCTCCTCGAGCTTCTTCTTTTTCGACGCCAACCGCGTCCACAACGTCGCGAACGCCAACGCCAAGACAGTCATAGCGCACACAAAGCACAGACGAATCTTGTGAATGTGCTCTGGATCCTTGTAATCGATCCCGAGTCTCTTCCCACCCATGAGCAGAATCGGCGAGATGAACATCTTCGGCTTCAGTTGCGGTCCCTCCGGCTTTCCCACGTCGGCGTTCGTCGTCGTCGTCGCGTTCATCGTCGTCGTCGTCGTCGTCGTCGTCGTCGTCGTCGTTGTCGTTCCGTTCACATCAGCGGCATTCTTCCCCTTTCCCGCGTTGGTCGTCTTCCCACCCTCGTTCGACGTCGCCCCCGCGCCCTCATCCCTCGCCGTGATCTCTTCAATCTTTGCCATCGCTCCCTTCGTCCGTCCGCTCCGTCGCGGGTCCGCCGTCTATCCTCCGCCGTCTGTCGTCGTCGTCGTCGCCACTCGCGACTCGAAATCTCACTCATCACGAAGTCTTCTCTAAACCCGTTCGATCGACCCGGCGAGACCTGCGCGGGGGACGCGATTGGAAATCCCGAAATCCCGGGGGTGGTGCGTGCGTGGGCGCCGCGCTCGGGGTGTGTTTTCTCGCCTTTTTTTTCCGCGGGACGACGCGACGCGCACGTCACACACACTGAATGGTCATACCGGTAGAAAGAGAGAGAAAAAAGCGACGAAATATCCCAAGGATGTTTTCCCGCGAAAAGGAAAAAAATCGGACGGACGACCGCTTTATGATGGCGACGCCCCGCTCTGGACGATGGCGTACCCGATGGTGTGTGATACTGAATACACATATAAAAAAAGAACGCACGCGGGCGACTCGCTTTTTTTTTTGCTCGCGCGTGCGTGCGCTGGTCCCCCCGCTTTTCCCTCTCGTTTTTGAGACCCGAGAACGACGACGATGCCGACGCGGCACTGCGCGACGAAGAGAGCGAGCGAGAGCACGGACGACGGACGGACGACGGACGACGCGCGGAAGAAGCACAGACTCTGACTGAGAGAGAGAGCAAAAAAACATCAGTCGTATCGGTACCGACGACGCGCGGTGTGTAGCGAACGGAATCGCGATCGATCGTTCGTCTCGCGAAAAACACGCCGGTTCGTTCGGTAATCCGCGTCGGCATTCGCGTCGGCCGACCGAGGGGGAATTCGGACCGCGGACGCGCGCGGCGACGACGATCGAGGGGCGATCGCGCGGGAACTATCGCGACGAAAAAGTTTTCGTTTCGTTTCCGTGAAGTTTGCGCGTGAACCGCGGGGACGGGGCTCGAGCGCGGGGTGGAGGAATCGCGAGACGCGTCGGGAGTCTAGACGAACGCGGGGAGCGATGGCGCCGGGTGTTGGTGGCGAGGGAAAAGAAGGAGGAGGAGGAGGAGGAGTCGCGAGGGCGATGGAACCGCGACGCCCGTGGGATCGCGAGAATCGTGATGATGAGAATGAAATGGTGGATGCGCTCGTCGGTGCGAAGGGTGGCGGCGACGCGGATGTGCGACGACAAAGCAGAGATTCCGGCTCGGCGAGAGGGCCGCTTGAGCTGGGAGTGTTGGTAAGCGGAACGTCGAGCGGGGCGGGAGATGTGGACGCGAGCGTGGATATGATGCCGATGGAAAACGCGAGGGACCTATATCGTGGAAAGGTTGGAAACTTGCGTCGAGTGCGAACGGGATCGTCGTCTGAGATTTCAATCACTGACGGACGAAGGGAGGCGGACGCGGGCACGCGGGCGATTGAGATACAGCCGCCGATGCCGCCGATGCCATACATGGAGAGCGCGTACGCACAAATGGCATACGGTGCGCCGCAGCATTACATGCCAAATATGGATGTCATCGCTGCGACCATGACGCAGGGCGCACCGCATCTGATGCACTTTCCCGCGATTTGGACCAACGACGATCCGTCGAGAACGCTCTACCTCACGCTGAGCGATCCGATGATGAGTGATCACGCGATTTGGACCTCGCTGCAAGTGTTTGGTGACATTCGAACGTTATCAACAGAGATGAGACGTTCGTTGAACGCTGTTTTCGTGTCGTTCTTTGACGTGCGGTGCGCTGAGAATGCAAAGCGCACGCTGCAGACGACGAGCAACGTCTTTTCCAGCGTCGCTTACTCTGGTACTTGCGACTGGATTCCGGGGATGGAAAACCAAGGAAGGTTTTTGATCCTAGATATAGGTTCAACAGATGACGCTGAACTCGAAGTCGAATTGCGGGCGCATCTGGAGCAATTTGGTGAGTTGAAGCTACTCTCCGCGCCGCGAGGGCACGGCAACCACCGATTTGTCGAGTACTACGACGTACGACACGCCGAGTTCGCTGTCATAGAGCTACAAAGTGGAGGTTTCAGAGGGAAACCGTGCCACATAGACTTTTCGTGGGCGACTCCGCACATGCCGATGCAGCTCTCGCCACCGTCGCCCCCATCTATGCAACAGTTTATGATGCCGAGCATGTATTGGCCGTATGGCGCCGGCATGCCTGCGGCTCAACTTGGTAGCGAGAGCATGGCGGGATACGAATATCACCCGAACTGGTCCACTGACCAGTACGGTTTCTCCACTCAAAACAAAGGTTACTCGAACCAGCGATCGCCGAGAACGAGCGGCGAGTTTCAGCGATCGCCGAGAACGAGCGAAAACATGCCTCGTTCGCGATCGAGTCAAAACAGTACGGTCAATGATAGTTCCCGAGCTCTCAACCCAGAGGAGTTCATCTTTAATATGGAGGAGGCGGAGGCCGACGAAGGCGCGGCAGCTCCATCCGAACATGGTCGAACAACGCTCATGATTCGCAATATACCGAATAAATACAATCAGGCGATGATGCTGGATCTGCTCAACCGCTCTTACGCGGGGCAATACGACTTCTTCTACCTGCCGATAGACTTCAAAAATAAGTGCAATCTTGGATACGCGTTTGTGAATTTCAAGTGTACAAAGACCACGGCTGACTTTTATAAGGAATTTCACAGGCAGCGGTGGGAGGAGTTCAACTCGAGGAAGGTTTGTGAAGTTACATACGCCAGAGTTCAAGGTAAGGAAGCCATGATTGAACACTTTAAGAATAGTAGATTCCCATGCGAAAACGAGGAATACTTGCCTCTTGTTTTCGACACACACGGGAATAAGACACTGTGCCACACACTTGGGCATGCAGCTCCACGCGCATTACAGCACTATCGCGATTGAGTTTGTTAAGCCGCAAGCATAATACCGTAGAGAAGCACGCGTGTATCAATATCAATATTAACAGATGTCTAAATTAAAGCTGCTGCTACAGCACCAATTTCTTGTGAGAAATGTCGGTGCGCCTTAAATGCGGCGGAGCGTTCTCTTCCAAGAAGAGTGCTCTTCCTCCGCCTTTTTAAGCTGCTCACGCAAAATATTTCTAGTCACCTCCCAAGCCTTTACCTGAGCTTCAACCTCGACTCTTTCAATTTTTTGCGTCATTCGCTTCACTTCTCGCCCCTTCGAATCGGTGGCAAGAGCGGCAAACGGATCAGTTCTCGAGCGGCGTTTGAGTTCGTTGTACTTGTCGGTAAGCGTTTGTAGTTCTTCTATGTCCTCAGCCATTTCGCTCGCCATCTCAGGCGAAAACTGAGAATCGAGAACGTGCGGGAAAATCATATTGACGAGGTTGTTACTAATAGCCTCAATACCAATCGTCCCAGGCTCACCGAGCCAGTTTTCTGGGTCAATATCGGTCAATCTGATGCTAATGTCGTCGATTTTATCAGCGTCCCGAGGCGCTGCGGAGACGTCTCGGGCAGTTGAAGTCGCTCGCGGTTCATCCGTCTTTTCCATCTCGACCCGATCATCAACGGCTGATGCCGAGGCCTGTTGCACGTCAACCGCCTTCGCTTCAGCCTCTTTGACTCGCAATTCTTCGGCGGCGACACCGGCGACGGCGGCGGCTTCCTCTTCAATGACGTTTTGCGTCTCGCGATCCACAGACTCACTCTCGAGCAAGGTTGAGATTTCGCGGGCGCGAGAGTCGGCGAGTCTACCGATATGCTGAAACATCCCTCGCTGATCCCATCGCCTTTGCATGGCTGAAAGCGCAATTGAAATTTCAGATGCAGTGGGTCGCTCGGCGGGAATAGTCTTGAACATACCCCTGAGCAACGACTGAATGGGTTGGCTCGCCGTCGATTTCGGCTTTAGGCGAGATCCATTGTCGACAACCTCTTCGAGTACACGCGCCCGAGTTGGAGCGCCTTCGAAGGTCCAAGGGACACGCCACTCTAGGCATTCCCAGAGAACGACGCCCAACGCAAAGACGTCCGCCTTATCGCCCGTGAAGCCATCCAGTTCTTCGCCATCGATCGGGGGACGCAGCATCTCTGGTGCCATCCAAAGCATGGTACCTACGGGCTGCCACCCTTTACCGAGACCGAGAACTTTTTCAAGAGTTCCACGCTTGGGACGCCGAGGCATGAGCTTGACTGGCGCCGCGCTTCCAAAGTCACAGAGTTTGGCTTGTATGCGGTTAAGCTGTGACGACCACGTTAGCAATATATTGGACGTTTTAATGTCACGATGCGCGAAACCGACTGAGTGCAAGTACCCCAACGCATCGGCAACGTCTTTCATCAGCGTCGGTAAATCCAATAATGGCATATCATCGGGTATATCCACCGTAGAACCGTCATCGAATTTGTTTGCCTTGATATCCTCCGCTCGCAGCGCGTTCCACAAGTTCCCACTCGTACAAAACTCCGTAACCATGAATGGCTGAGGAGATTCATCGTAGTACGACACCTTGACGATACCTGGATGATCGACTCTCGTCAGCAGCGTGGCTTCTCGCTTGAAGTCCCTTCTAGAACTGACGGTTGATGCCGTGGCACTCAAAATCTTCACCGCGTGCACCGTCCCCGCCTCACCCTGCCACGACGACGAGCCGTACCCATTCAAACCCGTCGATTCCGCTTTATATACGACCGCGAACGAACCTTGATCGATTCTCTCCCCAAGAATAAGACCTTGTGCGTTCAACGCGCGTCGCAAACCGTCCTCGTCCACATCAACCGGCGCTTCCTTTGCTTTCCTCGCTCGCGTTGCCACCGACGCTTGGCATCGAACGCCCGCTCGGCTCACAGACTTTACGATATCTCTCCTCAGTCCACTGCTCGCGTCACATCTCACGGGGCGCGCGGCCGACGCGCGCGATACGGACATTTTCTTCCACGCCAACCGAACCAGATGTATTTCACGACCGGTTGGCTTTCAACGTAGCGAATTCCTCAACCGCTCGAGCCCCCGACGACGACGACGACGACGACAACGACAACGACGTTTGAATGCGGCGAAGACGAAGACGCTCGCGTAGTCTTGAAACACGCGTCCACGCGCGCGCGTCGCCGAATCGCGTCGTTACCTCGCGTCGTAATCAGATACGGTCTGTATTATACACACTCAAAACCCCATCGAATGCCCAAAGTGCCCATTTGACTGCTCAAGCCAAGACTACAGTACGACCGATCGTTCGATCGTTCGATCGGAAGATCTTCCTCGAACGAATCGACGCTTCGTGACCCGTCGGATTCGCCCCCGATGCGTCCGATGCGACGACTCTCCCCGACACGGCACTACGCGACTCTGTGACAGAGACACATGAGCGACATGTCCGGCGCCGCGGACGCGTCCGCGGGGTCGAAGATCTTTGTCGGTGGACTCGATCGCACCGTCGATGAGGGTATGTAATTTTTTATCCTTCGTCATCGCCTCCGCGTGCGGGGTTTGCGTTCGGAAACGCGCCGCACGAGGGGACGACGACGAAACGAGAGATCGCTCGATCGCCTCGGGATACGCCCGAGACGACGCGCATCGCGACGCGCGCGACGCGAAGAAGGAGAGTGACTGACGACGGAAACGCGCGGAATGGGTTTTTGTAAACTCAACAGGCGTCGTGCGCAACTTTTTCTCCCAGTTCGGACCCGTCGTGGAGGTACGTCGACCGCGACCGTCGTCGAGGCGCGGGACCCGCAACCTCGTAGGGTTTCGCCACTCTCGAATCTCGTGGCTTTCGATCTATCTCTTACTGTTCGGTCATATAAAACATGTGCGCGCGATGAGCCTGGCTTGGAACTGGAAGCCTCAAACGGAGCCAATGAATGACTGACGGTTATCCGCCCTCCCGTCCGTTTTATGAAACACCCGTAGGTCCTAGTGATGCGTGATCCGCACAACCATCAATCCCGCGGTTTCGGTTTCATCACTTTCCAGCGCGATGACAGCGCCAAGCAAGTGTTGCAAAACCGCTACCACGACATGCTCGGCAAGCGCGTTGAGGTCAAGTCAGCGGTGCCGCGGGGCCAAGCTCCGCCGCCGCAACGCGGTCCGCCGCGTAGCAGCCAAGGCTACGGCTACGGTCAACCGCGTGGAGGCCCGAGCGGCGCTGGCGGCCCGGGCTACGGCTACAGCGGCCAACAGTACGGCCAAGCTCAGTCGGGTGCGCAAGGCGCGTACGAAGGCACCAACCCGTGGGGCATGAACGCGCTCGGCGGCGACGTCAATGCCCAAAAGCCTGGCTACGGCTACGCCGACCAAAAGGCTGCGGGCGCCACCGGTGCCGAAGCACCGTCTCACGGCTGGACCGAACACACCGCCCCTGAGGGCTACGTGTACTATTACAACAGCAGGACTGGCGTCAGCCAGTGGGAGCGCCCGATGGAGCTCGACTTTCCGAAGTAGAGTTTCCGCCTGCGTTAGATCGACCGACGACCAAGGATGGGCTCGATTCAAGTCTGTCCTCGGTTCAACGTCGTAACCGTACCATACCATAAGATCTAGATAGATCTAGCGAGTAGTTGGGCGTCGCTCCCCGTGGCGAATCGAGGATATTCGACTTCGCGTCGAATACGCCTTGACGCGTCGTACCTGGGGCTCGGCTGGCGCCTTTTAGGCTAGCGCACATAGTACACGGACAGCGCACACGAGCGCGCCGCGCGCGAGGCGACGCGATCGGGTTTCCCCAGATCGTGTGCGCGTCTCCCGTCGCTCTTGTTTGAAGTATGTTTCTAGAACACAGATTTGAAATAGAAAGTTCGCAATTTGTTTGACCAGGTATCAAGAGCCCCCCCAGGCCTGCGCTGTGCCTTCCTGGGCACGCCCACAACATCTTGTTTTTGTATTCCAATTCGACGAGGCGCCGAAGCGACACTCATCCGCACGCGATACGCGCTCACGTCGGGCGTCGAAGCGAAAAAGCTACGACACCGAAATCGACGTTTGATTTCCCTCTGCGCACGCACGCACTCGCGCACCCGACGAACGAGCAAAGAAAGCATGCTGCTGACTGTACAAAAGGGTGCTTCCGTTGGACGACCGAAGACGCCGACGACGAACGCGCGACGATGTGCGATCGAACGAAGGATGGCGACGACGAGGGTGCGTCATCTTCGACGAACGGCGGTCTTCGTGCGTTCGTCTCTGATGGGTGACGCTCCGGATGAAAAGACGAAGGACGACGCGGCGCGAGGAGCCAGAAGAGCGACGCGCGCGCGGGCTTCGGCGGATTTCGAGGCGACGAGCGAAGAGGGCTCGGATGGAGGAGTCGAGGCGATGATGGCGAGCGTGAAACGTGTGTTCGCGAAGGCCTGGCCGACAATCGAGCTCGGGGGGCTTTTCGCCGGGTGGTATTACTTTTCCATCGCGTTCAACGTGTATCAAAAGGCGCTTTTAAAGGCGGCGCCCATACCCCTCACGGTGACATTTGCCGAGCTGGCGCTCGGGAGCGCCATGTGCGCCCTGGCGTGGGTTGGTGGGTTGAAGAAAGCGCCCGAGATGAAAAAGACCATGGTCAAGCCGTTGCTCACCTTGGGCGCGGCGCACATGCTCGGTAACGCGCTCACGAACGTGTCTCTGGGTAAGGTGGCAGTGTCCTTTACGCACACCATCAAGGCGCTCGAGCCCGTCTTTAGCGTTGGTCTCAGCGCCGTCTTTCTCGGAAGCATTCCGAGTTTGGCGATGGTGGCGAGCCTGCTGCCTATCATTGGTGGTGTCGCAATCGCTTCAGCGACGGAAGTCAGCTTCAACCTCGCTGGTTTCGTCTCCGCCATGGGATCCAATCTCGCGTTTCAGTCGAGAAACGTCTTGAGTAAGTTTGTCATGACGGGCGAAGACATGAAAAAGTTGGATTACATCAATCTCTTTAGTGGCATCACGATCGCGTCCGCCGCGCTCGCTTTGCCGCTCGCTTTGATGTTTGAGATTCCTAAGATGAATGTCGCATACATTGCCTCCAGCGGGGTTCCACTCGCCGTCACGGCAAAGAATTTGCTCTTCGCGTCGCTGTGCTTCCAACTGTACCAACAACTGAGCTTTATGGTTTTGAGCAAGGTGACACCGGTCACTCACTCTGTCGGCAACTCGTTAAAACGTGTCGTCGTCATTGCCGCGTCAGTCATCATCTTCCGCAACCCAGTCAGCGCTACGAACATTGCCGGAACGGCGATGGCCATTGCGGGCGTCATTCTGTACGGTCAGTGCAAAAAGACGAAGAGCGAGTAAATTTTGTTCAGAATTCTTTGCATCGCAGCCAGCTATACTTTTACCGCGGACGTGTTGTTACAATAGGGCGCCTTGCAAGGTGTTACATGTACTCTACATTTCGAGTAATTTTAATTTGCATTTTACATTACATTGTTCTCAACTCGGCCACCACACATTCTACAGTTAATCAAATAATTGTTCCGCTGTCGCGTAGCGAAGATACACCAACATGCCCCCGATGCATAAATACCCAGGCGCGCCGAAGGCTGCGACCCACGGATCGCGAGCTGTGTCTAATACTAGTCCCGTCAACCACGGTCCGATCATTCCGGCAAGTGCGCCGCAGCCGTTGCTCATGCCCATGAGAACGCCCGCGAGCCTTGGCGCAATGTCAATGTGATTCACGGAATACCCACCGCGCGCCACAGCGAGAGATCCCAAGGCGATAGAGCTCACGAATGCGGCGGAAACGACGCTATTGCAATGCGGGAGCATCCACAGCGCCAAGGTGGCGAGAGAAAATCCAGCCGTGTTCAACATTTTGCGCACTTGAGTCGGATGATAAACCCTCCCAGCCATGAGTTTGTCGGCTAAAACTCCACCAACGTTGGAACAAATGCCCATGACGAGGTAAGGAACCATCTTGAGCCAAGTGTACGAGCCTGGCTCGAGATCAAGCTTTTGCTCATAAAACGTCGGCATCCACGACATGAGAACGAAGAATGCGTAATGAAATGTAAAATTGTTGAGCATGATGGCCAATACTGGCGCAGACGTGAGTAGTTCACCCCAAGGCGTCCCGCGAGCTCGACGGGCGCCTACGCCTCCGGGAAGCGTGGAATTATCTGCTGTGGGTTTCACGAGAGCAATGTGATCGCTCGCAGACTTCCACACAAGCAACCACACGTATGCGCAACACCCCGTCAAAGTCGTCGCAAGCTTGGCGCCTCCGGCGCTCATAGCTGCGGGCACGGCTACGACCGCAAACGCGCTACCGAAGTACATACCACTAGTCATAAAGCTAACGGAGCGATTACGCTCTTCTAATGGTATAGCCTGCGCGAGCATCGAGTGCATGGAAGGGAAAACCGTTCCCATGGCTGCGCCAACAGCCACGCGACACCACCACAGAGACGAAGTTCTACTCCCATCGCTCGGCGTCACCACGCTCATCACGCCCCATATCGCGAACGCCCACTGCAACACTTTAGAACCGCCGTACTTCGTCGCCAAATACCCGCCAGGAACCTGAGTTGCGGTGTAGCCGTTGTAAAACGCGGAATGAACGGAACCTTGGATCGTTTTGGGAATCCACGCGTCTCGGGCCAAGACTGTGTAGACAATCGGAAAGCCGACGCGGTCCAAATAGCAGCAGAACGCAGCTGCAAACGTTAACGTCACGAGCACGAGGCGAGACTGCGACATCGCGAGCCTGCTGAGAGGTAGCCGGTGCGCGCGGCGCCTTCTGAGGATTACTTTCCTCGTCGTTTTGAAGAAGCGGCAAATGTCTCAATCGAGTACGGTTCTTAAACCAGACTAATACTTTCTATTCATTTCCTATAAACTATTAAGTCTATCTAAAAGCGGCTGGTGCCTTGAAATCTCACTCTGCAACGCTCTGTTCAACGCAATCTGGTCGCTCGTTGGACTCACTCGCCGGGCGATATCCGTCAGTCGCGACAAACCGCTCAATGTGGCTTCAGAAGCCGCGCTCTCTAGAGTTATTTTTAAGAACTCAAACTCGAACGCGAACGCCGCGAGTGAGGTTCGCAACGATGAATCGCCCGCGGTGCTATTGAGAAGCTGCGTGTAACGGTCTCGTAAATCATCAACGCAACGCTGTTGAACTGCCTCTGAAATCAGGCGGGTTTTAGATTGAGAAAACACTCCCGCAGCGCTGCGTCGGACGTTCGACAAAAGTCGGATCACTTCAATTACCCCATCCCGCGCAGTGAGAGTCGAAACGTTCGAAGCGCACTTCGTTGACATCCATGACTCCTGGAGTGACTTGACGCGAGCGACCTGGAAGTCAACGAAGCTTGTTGTCAACGTCTTCAATACATCGGCCTTCTTCTCTTGAAATAGCACGAGACCGGACTGCTCTTCTGTCAACAGGACGTCAAGGACGTGAAACTGGTCCGAGCATTGTCGCATGTTCGCCTCAATCTCGTTAACAAGACGAATGCAATCGAGATAGGTGGTTTCACCAGTAACGTCTGAACTCGCGTGTTCAACCAAGCGATGTGTGAACTCAACAGAGAGACGATGGTAGCACTGTAGCAGCGATGCAACATCGCGCGAGCACATGTTACGAGTACCCCGCCCGACGAGCGGGTTACACCAGTACTGTGTGGCGACTGCAAACACTCTTGGCATGGCAACTGCAAAAACAGTGTTGACCAACGCCATAGGAGACTGTCCGCTTAGACTAGTTTGGAACGAAAGTTTCGTAGCCTGTTCTAGGTGTACTCGTAAACTCACGCCACATCGCACATTCAGCTGCTGCAACGGTCCCAACTCAGACGATGAGAATTGTAACTTGTCCCGAAGAATGTCAAAAGTCACCAATGGCTCAATTCCGACGCGCATCATGCTGTCGCACTTCGCCATCACCGCATCGAGAGCCGGTGTGTTCACCGATACAGTCGAGCGGTGCAGTGTCTCGTCAAACTTTGCTTTCACCAGATCAGCATAATCGATCTGCAAACTCTTCAAATCGTCCTTGGCGTTGGACTCCCGACTGTCGCCCAACAATGTGATAAATCGCCAAGCTCGAACATAATGCGATCGGAATTCGCGACTCAACAACTGAACATCAGCGCCGTCACTCGACATGAATGCAAACATCCCATCGCGTGCATGCTGAACCAGTCTATCGATGTACAGTTTCACAGGATCGGGAAAATTCGCATCTGGCAAACCTTGGGCGCAACGTGCGAGAGTGCGCAACGCCAGAATAGTTTTCTCAGCCTCTGAATCGTCCAACTCCCCGACGTACAACTTTTCGTACAGTCTTTCTCGCGTCTTGTGAATGTCCATCCTGATTTCATCCAGCACGATGTCCCAGACTTGCGAGTGCTGGTCGCTCAACGATGCAAAGGCGTAATCGGACAACTTGGCGACGGCGTCGTAGTCGTTTTTCGAAAGGGCATCACGGATATTAGACGGCAGAGAGAACAAATCCTTGTGCTTCTCAAACAGATTTAACACGCGAACAAGTTTTGCTCGTTTATCCTCGAGGTCGAAGATCTCGCCAAGACTTTGATGTGCGCTCTCCGCCGTCTTTGTCATCCTCGTCTCGAGCTCGTACGTGACACCAAACTCTCCATTCTCCTCTCTCGCTTGCCTCAACAAACCCCGAGCGTCTTCCATCGCGTCTAAACACGCCAAATAATTCGGCAAATGTTCTGCCACGAAATCTTTCCTCGAACCTTCCTCGTCTTCTATCGACAAACGTACGTTGTCGGCGCCCACTCGCAATTCTTCCTCTGACCGCGTCCCGTGCGCTGCGCCTAGGTACGTCAGCGGATCGAAACCCTCGCTCGTGATCAAAACCTTATCCCGAACCCGTCGACGCGCGCGCAACGTCTCCAGCGAGACGTCCGAATCGCTCTCGGTACCCTTCTCACCGAGCACCCGCGCGACCAACTCCTCGACGTTGACGACTCCGTAGCCTAAAGGATCGACGAACCCGCTCGCCGCGCGCGATGCCGACGACGACGACGCCGACGACGCACCAGCCGCAGAACGATGTCTCGCCCGTCGCCTCGCGCTCAGTCTTAGCGCTGTCGACCCGACGCACGACGTGTCAACCTCGGCCCAAGTCGACGGTTCTGTTTCTGTTTCTGTTTCTGTCTCTGTCGTCGTAGAGAGACGCATCTCTCTCTCTTTTGAAACGACCGATGGATGATACCCGAGGGGGTGCCTCAAGTAAACCGAAGAGCGCGCGTGTCGCCGGTGGACTCGCGAGTCACCCCGCCCGCGCGCGCTCTTATGCCGTCGCGGCACATCCAAGATGAACCGCACACGTCTCGTGTAACATCCAAAATGCGCTACACCACGTCACTCGACGACGCCGACGACGGACGATGACGGTAGACGATGCGTCGACGCCGATTGCCGAAGTGAACTCCGCGCGACCGCTTAAGCACGATAGGACGCCGATGGGGGATGCGCTTGCGTCGGAAGCGTCGACAACAGCGGCATCGACGTCGCGCAGCTATGACTCTGGGCCGTTGTCGGTATCGTCGTCCTCGGCGGCGTTGGATGCGCCGAACGCGGAGGATGAGGATAAGGCGCGCGCGGTGCAACAATGTACGGAGGCGTACGAGAGGATTCAGAGCGCCTATGCGGCGCTTTGGGGACGGGTGCCGTCCCTTCAACCAGTGGATGGTGGGAAGAGAGAAGAGACGGGAAAGGAGTTGGATGGGTTTTATGCGAGAGCGTGTGAAGCGGCGCCGTATACTGATATGATTACGATGCCGGGAAACGCACTGGCATCGCCGGGATCGAAGTCGTCGGCTGGGAAACCTTCCAGCGGGGAAATGCTTCGGGAGAATTGGCAATATCTGAAGGCTCTGGATAGACAGCTGTGCAACTCGGTGGCTTCGTTCGCAGGTAAGGATGTTCCTTTTTCGTACAGCGGCGCTTACGAGGTTGCGAGAGAGTGGAACGGGGCCGTACTCGAACTTCGCGCGCCGAAACCGATCCTCAAGTCTCGGAAAGGGTTGACAAAGGAGCAATACGGGGCGTTGATTGGCGTGTCGCAGTGGATTCGCGGGGCAGTGGAAGGAGCGATGCGTGTACTTTTGCTCAGTTTGGAAGCGATGGAGATGCCGCACCTTTGGCAAAGCTCGTTAACGGGCACCGCCATGGAACAAATTGGGCTGTCGTTGTACAACGAGTTGAGCGTTGACGAAAAGTTCAACCCAGACGCGCTTGCGGATCGAGAATACTTCTTCGGAGCAGACTACGCCGACGAGAAAGTCAAGACAACCATGGAGGCTTCGGCGATGTTAGACCTTCTGGAAAAGGCCGAAGCAATCTGGAATGCGAAACTAAGGGATCAACAGGTTGTCGACTCGCTGCAGTCTGTTAAAGGTTGGGGTTACGGCGTACGCGCGAAAGCGTTAACGAAGCGCATTCGCAATTCAAGTTTGTATCGTCGCACAATCTACGCCCGTTACCCTGATGTCGAGCTCACTTCACTGCAACAAATGAAGATGAAGACAAACGCAGACCTGGCTTTGTCATCTTTGGCGTCTTACGCGAGCGCTTTGATCAAGGTTGCGTCTTCGTTGCGCAACCGAGCCATGGACGTCGTGGACTCGCACCATCGAATTCTGGATGAAGAAAACCCACTGCGAAAACGACCGAAATCGATCGGCTTCCTGGATTACATGCTTCAAGGGGCGAGTAAAACGCGGGAGTTCGCATACGAGTTTACCAAATCGCTTGAAAAATCTCTCGATGACTCGCTGTCGCTCGTCAGCTCCAGTGGCAACGTCAGAGGATGTCTCGTAGCTATGCCGAACCCGTCAGTCATCGCGAATCGCACACCAGCCGCCATTCATTACGTATCCGAGAGCGATAGCGACGATGATCCATGATTCTGTCATCTTTTCGTATTGAACCCGCGAGTGCTTGTAAATGTTGAAAATGTAAACTATCGCAGACGTCTGCCGAACGCCCGGCTTTTCTTTTCAAATGCACGTTTGCGCGCCAAGACCACAGAGGCCGTTGCGCGGCGGAGGCACCTCCTTTGATTCGTCTGGTCGCTATCCCACACCAAAGGGTTCGTATCACCGACTCGCGTGCGCGCTCACGAGCTCTGTTACGCGTGAGAGCGATCAGCATGACGACCGAGAACGGCGCAGAAGATGACGTTTTCGAAGAGTACCGACACGCAAACGGCGGCTTGGTGAGAGTCGTCGATGACAGCGAAGGAACGGCGCTCACGGCGTCAAAGCCTCTGAAGAGCATCATGTCGAGTCAATCGTCGCCGCCGTGGATGCAGAGAGGACCGTCGAAGACGAATGGTTCGAGGAAACGTTCGAGAGCGTTGCTCACGAGTCAGTCGGAGGGCGACTTCATAGCCGACGACGACGACGACGAAGCGGAGAGCGACGAGGAATCCGATGACGATGAAGATGAGCTGAATGATGAGGATTCGGATTCCGAGAGTTCTCTGGGAAGCGCGAGCGATGAGGGTGCGGGGAACGGATTTGGGGCGTACGGAGGAGGTGATTACGACTACTCGACCAACCCCAACATCGCGAGTGGTTTCCGAGCGCCGGTCGTTAAGTCGAATCCGTCTGGCGGAGCCAAGCCCGCCGCTAGGCCCACTTTTTGCATGAAGACGTCTACGAAACCGTCGACGACGAGACGAGAGTACGATAGTGAGGATGAAGATAGCGATAGTGGAAGCACGACAGATGACGATAGCGAAGACAACTTGCGGATTTCAAGCAAGAGTGAAACGCGCACAAAGTTGGAAGCTCTGGCGAAGCAAGCGCGACAAGGCCGTCAAGAGAGGGACACCGTCGGCTACCGACAGAGAGAAGATTACGTCATGCAGCGCGAGGATGACGAGTTCGATGACTATCGCCCCGACCATGACGATTGGAAAAAATCTGGCGGAGAGGAGTTGGACGAAGACAGAGCGTATGAAGAGTGTAAGAACATGTCCAAGAGGTTACGAAGCACGCTCAAGGAAGCACAAAGTGCTGCAAAAGGTAAACTCCCAGTGTTTTCCGTCGACAACGCTGTCGAGGCGATGGGTGGTATGAAGAGTGGTACGTTTGCTGTGAACTTGAAGCCGTACCAGATGGTCGGCGTCAACTTCCTCATGCTTTTGCAGCAAAATGGAATTCCAGGGGCCATTCTCGCAGATGAGATGGGCCTGGGGAAAACCGCCCAAGCGATTTCCTTTGTCGCGATGAGTAGGTATCACCCAGACACTGGCGTGGTTGCAGAAAACGGCGTTCGTTGGCCGCGGGTTGAATCCGCGTCCAATCCAGTGTTGGTTGTGTCTCCGGCGAGTCTTTTGGAAAACTGGAAGCGTGAACTCGGCATGTGGGCGCCGAGCATGACGGTTGGCGTCTTCCACGGTGATAGCCGCGAAGAAGTACGGAATACCGAGGAATATCACAGAGAGCGCACTGGAAAGTGCTGCTACGACGTCATCATTGTTTGTTATTCGCTCTTTGAGCGTGACTCTGTTGAATCGCAAGACAATCGAGCCTGGCTTCAAAAGATGGAGTTTTCGCATTTGATTCTGGATGAGGCGCATTTACTGAAAAACCGCGAAGCACAGAGAACTATTAGGTTGACTCGCACAGCGCGCAAAGCGCACTACCGCCTGTTGCTCACTGGTACGCCCTTGCAGAACAACTTGCGAGAGTTGGAAGCGCTCATCGAGTTCATTTTACCAGGTCTCCTTAAAGAGGGCGAATTGGGGGATGGAATCGACGACGAACAAGCTGAGCGTCGAGTTAGAAAGGTTCGACGTATCCTCGAACCGTTCGTGTTGCGACGCTTGAAGGAGACCGTAGCGACACAGCTCGCTCCGAAAACTCAAATTAAAGAGGTCATCGATATGAACGGACATCAAGCCCAGACTTACAAACTAGCCGTCGATCGCATTCGTGCCGAGGCCCAAGCAGGTAGGGAAAGAGCGAAGAATGGGACAGGTCTCGCCCAATCGAGGCTTAAGGCAATTTTCGTGCACCTCAGAAAAGTTGCAAACCATCCATTGCTCGTGCGCAACAAATACACCGACCAAGATCTCAATGAAATCGCCGACGTGTGCCACAAACGTAGAATATTTGGTCCAGATGCGCGACTCGAAAGAGTTCAAGAGCACATCAACGGGCTGAGTGACTTTGGTCTCCATCAACTGTGTGGCGATTACATGCTCCAGGGAGCTTTGCGACACAAATTACTCGACCCAGAGATGGGCATGGAAAGCGCAAAGGTTCAGCGTCTGAAGGAGCTTTTAATCGAGCTGAGGGCGAAAGGATCGAGACCTCTCATATTCTCACAATGGAAAATCATGCTTGACATTCTCGAATGGGTGCTGAGTCACCTCGGATGGAAGTACGCTCGGCTCGACGGAGACACGGCAGTCGAGGATCGACAAGACTTGGTTGACAGGTTCAATGCGAAGGATTCCGCCCTCGACACGTTCATATTATCCACTCGAGCGGGCGGACAAGGATTGAACTTGACCGGTGCCGATACCGTCATCCTGCACGATTGTGACTTCAATCCACAGATTGATCGACAAGCGGAAGATCGGTGTCATCGTCTAGGACAGGAGAAAAAAGTGACCGTGTACAGACTAGTGACGAAGGATTCTGTTGATGAGAAGATTGTCGCGATCGCCGAGCAAAAGATGAACCTCGGCTCCACCATTCTCGCTGAGGGTGACCAGGCCAAGCCTGACGCGAAAGAGGAGGGCCGCGCCATGCAAAAAATTATTGAAGAACTCGTCGCGTCCGCCTAACGTAGTTGTGTTGAACAAATTCAAAGCTTTGGTTTCACCTCACTCACTGTCGAGCGCGCACTCGCTTTCTGGATCACAGAGTCATCGAGTTCGACGGCATCCGCGAAAAGACTCATCGCACCGGCGTGATTGTTTCGCATCGTTTCCCGGCGACGCAGTGCGGCGAAGAAGATGCCAAACTTTTTTGAGCGAGCCAGCGCGGGGATCAACTCGCTCATAAACGATGCTGCGATTCGCGCCAGAGCGGCGAAATCGACGACGTCGGCACTCACGCGAGTCGGGGGAGAGTTTGGCGAACGCCTGTCGCGAGCTCTCGAAAGGGCGGCTGCTTTGCGTCGTAGTAAGGACGTCGAGACGGACGAACTGTGCGACCTCCAAGTTGGTCAAAACTGTTACGAAGACTCGCCGGGCTTTATGCGAACGCAGCTCTGGGAATCGTTGCTCGATCGGTCCGGGGAGTCGTCGATGATTAGCAAAGCTACTCAGGCGAGTAAGGAGACCACTGATGGTGGTTTGAGCGATGGTGAAGATATTTTAGACGACATGTGTGCCGTGCTCGCGGCGGATGGTTATTACGAAACGCTACAAGACGCATTTGGAATGACCGAGCGAACGAACGCCAGCAAAGACGTTGGATCCTCTTCTGACGCTTGGAATGAAAACATTGGGGCATCGATTGAACGAGATTTGGCTCGCACTTTTCCCAATCACGAGCACTTTGTCGCCGCGACTGAAAAGGGGGCAAATGGAAGAAAAGCGCTGGCTCGTATTCTCAAGGCTTACGCTGTGCACGACCCGAAAGTCGGCTACTGTCAAGGCATGGCTTTCGTTGCAGGTCTTCTTTTGATATACCTGCCCGAGAACCGCGCATTTGCGGCGTTTGTCACTTTGATGGAAAACGGTGACTTTAGAGGAATGTACGGCCACGGGATGGAAGGCTTGAAATCACGTCTTCGCCAACTCTCTGTAGTTCTTCGAGCTAAAAACCCGACGCTAGCGGCTCACTTGGAGGAGAAAGATGTGGCGCCCGTGTTGTACGCATCTGGATGGTTCATGAGTGCCTTCGCTTCCGATTTTTCAGTACGCTTCAGTGGTAGAGTGATGGATTGCCTCCTTGCTCAACGCACATCTTCTTTCATCATGAGAGTCTGCGTAGCATTAGTGAACGAGGCGTCGGCCGACTTGCTCAAATTACGCGATTTCGAAGCGCTGGTTGTTTACTTGAAGACTGAACCGCGTGTATGGCCACGAGAACGTCTGAACACAGTGATGGAACAAGCGCTCGCCATGTCTGACTTGACAGACGAAGAGATAGCCCGTTTAGATGCTGAGGCCTCCACCGACGAAGCTCTACCACGAGTGATGTCCCCTATACCTCGCGCGGCGAGAAATTTGAACTCTTCTACGACGCCTAACGAAGAGACGGCTGATCCATCCTCTGTCAATGACGAGTCTGAAATTCTTGATGTTCTTGCGATGCTCGATTTGGAGGATTGGACATCCTTAGAGTACGGTGAACACGGTACGAGCGACGGCAGTACTCAAACCGCTTCATCGACATAGTTGTTTGTGATCAATAGTAGCCACAATAGAGCGCGCAGAGTGGAAGCCCAGCCGAGCTAAAGTAAAAGTTGCTCACCTCTGGGAGGTGACCTCCCTCACTAGCTGTTTCAGGCACGCCGCCGTCGTGCGACTCCAAAACGCGACTCCCATGGTGGACGAAGACAGTGCGGGCGACGATTTGTGTTCGTCCATCAACCTCGCGCCAGCGCTCAAGCGCTTGCTGCGAGAGGAAGATGAAGCAGACATTGTGCGTCGACTCTCACGCGCGTGTACCACGAGTGGTTTCTTTCGAATAACGGTTTGCGAAGAATCTCCGTCGAGAGAGGGACTCGAGCGAGTCCTGAGCGCGCTTTCGCGTGGCCCAGTGCCTCTCGACAGAAACGGTCGTGTCACATCCGCCGGAACAGAGAGAGTGGTGGGGTACGACGACTGTCGCCGATGGTTCGCCCAGCCTCTGGAAGCAAAGGCCAGATATCCTTTGTGCAACGGCAAAGGCTACCAGTACGTTGGTCAGAACGTAACCGAGGGTAAGCCGGATGCGCACGAAGCGCTCGATTTCTATAGGCCGTTCGAGAAGAGCGAGCCCGGGACGTTGAAGGGGCCGCATCCGGATATCGGTGACGATGAACTTTTGCAGAGAGTGGACGACACTGCCCGTGCCTTTTTACGCCTAGGGAAGATAATCATGCGATTTGTCGCCATGGGGCTAGGCTTAGCGGATGACGCGTTCGAAGATGACATAGCGGGATGCTCGTTCTGGATTTTGCGTCTGATTTCATCGCCACCGATGAGCTCGGATGACGAAGGCGAATACAAGGTTTCGTGTGGAGCTCACACCGATTATGGACTTTTATCATTCCTAGACGCCAGCTGTGGAGGTTTACAGATAGAAGATTTGAACGGACAATGGGTTGACGTCCCTCACGTACCCGGTACTATCGTGTGCAACATTGGTCAAATGTTGCAGCTGTGTTCAGGAAATCGATATCGTGCCACGAAGCATCGCGTCATTCGTCATCGAGAGGAAACGCCAAAGGACAGAATCTCAATCGCGTTCTTTTACGAGCCAAACTACGACGCGGTGATCAAGCCGATGCTTGAGAGTATTGATCTCGACCCGAAATCACCGACGCTCATTCGATACGCCGATTTCCTTCGCCAAAAAGTAGCCACAAACTTTATCAACGCACAAGACTAATAAACACACCGCGCAGCAACACAAAACGCGTTAAACACTCGCGCTCGATGCGTATCTCGAGCGTTGACGCGTACGGAACGCGGCTCAAAGTTTCGACGAACGCGTGCTGTCGTGGTTCAACCCATCGTAGTGGCGTCCTGCGCGCGTACAGATGTGTAAACGCATACGCAACAGCGAGCGGCGCAACCGTTGCTGACGAGAGCTACGACGCAGTCGTCGTCGGGGCGGGCATCATAGGTCTAGCGACCGCCCGAGAACTGTCTCGACGGGGCATGCGCATTTTTCTGGTGGATAAATCAAAGCAGATAGGATCGCAGACGAGCTCTAGGAATAGCGAAGTCCTCCACGCGGGAATGCACTACGCACCAAACTCCAAGAAGGCGCTTTTTTGCGTTGAGGGCAGACAAAAGATAGTTTCATACTGCGAGAAGAAGAATGTCAACTACGAAAGAGTCGGGAAAATAATCGTCGCGCGAGATGAGAGTCAGATGCCAGACTTGGATGCGATGATTCAACGAGCTGAGCGGAATGGCGTAGACGACTTGGAACTCGTATCGTCGCAACAGCTCAAAGAGTGGGAGAAAAATGTTAGAGGCTTCGCGGGGATTTGGTCACCATCGACGAGCATAGTCGATTCCAAAGCGCTCATGGAGTCGTTCAAGCGCGACTGCCTTCGCGACGGGCGCACAGTTCTCGGTCTTGGCGAGGAAGTGGTGGAAATATCCATGGGATCGAAAAAGCAGTTTCGCGTCAAGACTAAGACGAGAACAGTTTTGACGAAGAGAGTCGTCAACGCCGCCGGTTTGTGGGCGCATCAGCTCGTCGATCGCATGTACGACGTGTACGACGTTCGGGGCGCTGCGCCGCCGCCTTTGTACTTTGCTCGAGGGATGTACTGTGGATTGAAGCGTGGAGTTTCAGCGCCGTTTCAGCACTTGGTGTATCCGTTGCCGCACGACGGAGGATTGGGTATCCATTTCACGAGAGACGTAGCCGGAGTGAGTAAATTCGGGCCAGACATAGAGTGGATCGAAGACATCGACTATACGTTGGACTCGTCTCGCGTACGAGCGTTTTACGAAGCCATAAGAGAATACTGGCCTGAACTCAGAGATGGGTTCCTCGTTCCGACGTACACCGGCATCAGGCCGAAGCTCATCAACAGGGATGGCGATACCGAAGAACCAGGCGCGACGAGCGATTTCGTGATGCAGACCGAGGAGACCCACCAAACGCCTGGACTCGTGAATCTTTTTGGCTTCGAGTCTCCGGGTCTGACTTCGTGCATGGCCATAGGGGTTGAGGTTGCGAATATTTTAGAATAGACACTGGTACTTGTATCAGCGTGTACTGTAAGCATTCATACGTGTACTGCGTACAACTCTAGCGTAGCTACGATATCGATGCGCGGCGGGATTATCAACCCCGTTCTCTTGAGTAAACTCAGTTTGTAGAACGTTGCGTCACGCGTCCACCGCGAGCATCTAGTACGTGCTCATTTCGCTTCTAAATCGAAAGAATCTTAAAGCGCCTTGACGATATCAGCTTCGATGGAAAGCGGGCTATCCGTCGGCGCGTATCTCTTGATCGTCTTACCCTCCTTGTCGAGCAAGAACTTGGCGAAATTCCACTTGATTTCGCTACCAGCCATGGCGAGCAATCCTGACTCTGGCGCGGATTCCTTCAAGTGCTTCCAGAGCGGCGAAGCGTTGGCACCGTTGACCAAGGTCTTCTCAAACAACGGAAACTTTGCGCCGTACTTGCCCGCGAAAGCCTTGATTTCAGCCGGGGATCCCGGCTCTTGTCCACCAAACTCGTTCGACGGAAACGCCAGAACGACGAGGTTCTCGTGCTTGTTATCCAACTGCACGAGCTCCTTGTAGTTCTGGTCAGTCAAGCCTCACTTGGACGCGACGTTCACCACCAAGCACACCTTACCGGCGTACTTGGACAGGCTCACGCTCTGTCCGTCGATATCCTTGACGGTGAAATCAAAGGCTGATTTGTTGGCAGCCGCGTTCGGCTTACTTGCACCGAAGAAGGCGCGAACGACGTTCATGTTTCTTCCCGCGCGTTTCGGGAGTGCGACGCGCGCCCGCGCGTGCAAAGCTACCACGGATGCCGGTAACGCCGGCATATGCTCGCGCCCGAGAGTGGCGGTGAGTGATTTCGTGGTTGACGTCACCAACTGTGTATTTTGGTGGATTGACGAGCGTTTCAGCGTACCGAGTGCTCTCCGAGCGTGAGGATGCGTGCGAGACGGAAACAAAACAAAGCGAAAGAACGTCTTTGATCGCGTCGTGCTTTGACAATCGCATTTACTTTACGTTACAACTGCGCTAATTTTAAGCTTGGCCTTGCAAGCCGTCGACGAATTTCCACAAGCCCTCCTCCTTGCGAAACGTCGACAACTCGGCGTGGTTCTCCTCTGGGAGCTCGTTAAACCCTTGCTGACCGACGACGCGGCATTTATATTTGAACCCGACGTAATGCTCCTCTTCCTTCTTCTTCCCAGCCTTGTCTCGAACAATTTCAAGGTCGTAAAATCGAACCTTTTTACACGTCGCTTCGACGTCGCGAGCGAGCGTGGATACAACCTTTCCCTCCTTTGTCTTGCTCCCTTCCTTCATGATTGGGTTATCGGAATGAGTTGTTTTAACGACATACAACCCTTTCCCTTTGGCGTACGCGCTGAATCGACTGCGCATGAGCGTCACCGGATCCGTCGGGTACGCGTCGCCGTCGTGATATGGCTTACAGCACGTCGAGTACGTCAACCCATCCTTCCCACCACCGCACGGACACCGCTCCTCCGCGTTTCGTGCCACTTTCCCGACAACACCCGCCGTCACGACGGCGCCTGACGAACCCACCGCGCCGCCACCGCCGTCCACATCGGCGCCATCCGAACCGTCAGCACCACCACCCAGAAGCTCTGCGAAACCTTTTCGTTTCCCTTTACCGAACGCGACGACGCCCGTCGCGCGTCCTCGTCCTCGTCCTCGAACCCCGTTCGTTCGTGACGACGTGACTGCACGCGTCGTCGCGGTTGTCGCTCCGGTGTGAGTCATCGGCGGCGTCCAAGAGTGAAGGCGGTTTCGGACCTCACTTTTCACTGCGTCGTTTCGTTCGTCGGGCGATGTCCAACTGGGCCGCGCTTCGAGCGACGCTCGGAGGGTCCAGGGATGATCGACGAACGATCGTACGAAACGACGCCGACGCTGACGACGCGCGACGAGGGGATTCGGCGACGACGAAAACGAAGAAGAAGAGGAAAAAGCGCAATGGTGACACTGTTGGGAAAAGTGAAGAAACTGTCACCGCCGAAGACGCACGCGGTGCGCCGCGGCGACGACCCGACGACGCCGTTCGCGGCGACAGGGTTGCCGTCATGCTCGATGTTGACTTTCGACCGGGGCTCTTGGATGACGGGGCGACGACTTTCGTCGGCGACGCAGACGCGGAGCGCGCGGCGCTCGCTAGGTTGGCTTCGACGTCTGAATCCGGCGGCGGCGGTATCGATGACGCCCTGTCCATCGCGCGCGTCGAGGCGGCGAGGTTACGATTCGTGACGCACATGTGTATGCACTTTGAACGCGCGTGTGGACAAAGAATCGGGAAGCGGTGGTGTTCGTCTTACGAGGAATGGATCGCGACGGCGTGCGAAACGGTTTTGATTCCCACGAGCGAACGCTCCAGAGCGGCGCTCGCGGAAAAGTTGGCGAAATACGGCGCGGATGCGGCGGAGATTGAAGAGGCGTGTGAGACGATGATGACCAAGTCTCGAGAGTTAGCGCGAAACTTGGTGCGGGAGCGATCGCATCGTCCAGCTGGGTCGTCCGAAAGGGTTCGATTGAAACGCGAAAACGACGCTTCGGTTGCGCTCACATTGGGCTCGACGAGCGTGCGAGTAAACGCCGAACATTTCCATAAATTACGACGATTGTACGAGCGATGTCACGGGGCTGAGACGGTAGACGAAGATGCATTTTTAACGGCGACGTTCGCCATGGTTTGTCGATATGACGCCGCGCAGGGTGGGCAAGTGAGATTCGCCGGCGGGCATCACACGGCTTTGCACGGCGAAGCGTTCGACGTCTTGCGAGACGGCTTGGGGTGCGGCATGGAGCTCTTCGCCTCGCCACTCAACTGTCGATGGCCAAAGTTTTGCAGCGCACACGGAGACGTCGACGCACCGTTCGGTTCGGTCGGAAGTTACGACGGTTTCGCCCCGAAGCGCGGGTGTTACGAGGTCAATCCACCGTTCGAGCCGGCGCTTGTGTTAGACGTCGCAAAGCATTTGGACTCGCGTCTCGCCGAAGCCGACGCGCTCAACGAATCGCTTACCTTTATCGTTGTCACCCCGAACTGGCCAAACAGACCGTGTTGGGAAGCCTTGAGGAACTCTCCTTTTTGCCGCCGAGTCGAAGTAATTCCGCTTCGAGAGCACGGGTATTACGAAGGTGCGCAGCATCGCAAAAAGTCCAAGTATAGATTATCGTCGTGCGACTCTTCGTTGATTTTTCTCCAATCCTCGCGCGCGACTCCGGTTACCGATGACGTCGTGGGGCGTTTACGAAGGGCGTTCGCACCGAAACAGGGCGCAAAGAAAAAGTAAAGAAATGGGTAGCGGAGCAAAGGAATGGATGGTAGCGTATTGCGTAAATCGTGTAGAATTGACAAGCCAAGACGCCCGCTGGCGGGCGCCGTGTAAACTAAACTACTTTAGTACTCATTCAAGGCGTAAAGAACGGACGCCCCGCTATGGACTCGCCCGCGAAGAGACAAATGAGCGTAATCATCGCCAATCGGCCGTTGAGAAGCTCGGTAAACGGCACCCAACCGACGCGTCCTAGGACGGTGTCCTTGCCCGGAAGCGTTCGCACGTCGAGGTTCAACGGATCGACGAGGTAGCCCCGTTCTGCGCGCGCCGTCGCGTCTCTCTTCCATTTACACACCCCAGACCCGTAGACTTCGACACCATCTGCCTGCGCGGTGATGCTCGGCAAACAACTCGCCGCGATGACGGCACCGACAATCAGCGCGCTCACCCCGTGCGTCAAGTTCCACGCCAGCTGTTCCGGATAACTCTTCCCGGTGAGCGCCTCGACGACGCCCCCGGTCACCACCCCGAGCATGGCCACCCGCGCGTTCACGAGCTCCGGAAGCACCCCATCACACCCAAACACCAACAACGAATCCACGCTCAGCGCTCGCTCGACCGCCCCGCGTTCGCCCTCGCGTTCCTTTTCCCGGTCCATCATCGCCCGAAACGCCGCCTCTCTCGCCCTCGCCGCCGCCGGCGCGTTTCGTTCGTTCGCCCGTTCAATCTCCTTCATCTCCTGCACGCTCACCCGTTCCAGCGTTCGCGCCGCGCTCGGCGACGACGCGTCGCCTCTGTCAAACACCCGCGCTTCCGTTTCATCGTACACCGGCGCCGTCGGTTTCGCCGTCGCACCCTTCCCTTCAACCCTCACGACGTTCGCGTCGACGTTCGCGTCGACATCGTCGTCACTCATCTCCCGCGGTCGCCGAGGCTCCGACTGCGACGATCGCCGTCTCCCGCGCGAAGACCCCCGTCTCGACGCTCGCGTTTTCGTCCTCGTCCTCGTCGTCGTCGGTTTCGTCGTCGGTTTCGTCATCATCAACGTCGTCATCGTCGTCGTCGTCATCATCAACGTCGTCGTCGAGTGTGGATGGAGTGTGAACGCGCGCGTCCTCGATCCAACGATCCGTACCCTCCGAACCAAACTGAACCAAACCAATCGACGAGTCATGACTCATTGAATCCGTAGGGTTTAGAGGCCTCTAAATCACGCAGAGGTGAGTACGAACGAACGGATGGACGGATGGACGCGGTGCTCGAGCGTTTTGGCGCGTTGTTCGTTGGACGGAGGACGGGAGAATCGACCGCGTCGTCGTCGTCATCGGTTCGTTCGTCGCCGGAATGGCGAAGAAACGAAGGGCGACGTCGACGAGACCGGCGGCGGCGATGGCGGCGAGGTTAGCGATGAAAGCTGCGGCGTCGACGAACGGGAACGGGAACGGGAATGACGAAGACGAATCAGCGGAAGAGGATGCGCGCGGAAGAGGCGCGGACGCGTCGACGTCTGCGGCGACGACGACGACGCGGGAACTCTTGCGGCGATTGGAGGAGAGCGAAAGAGTTCGGGATGGGTTGCGCGAGGCGCTGATGACGCTGAAATCGCGGTACGAGTCGCTGGAGCTCGCGTGCGGGGGCGCGGAGGCGTTGGGGCGACGCGGGCGCTCGGCGACGGCTTTGGCGGCGAATAAAGAGTCGGCGTTGGAGCGACGAACGGCGAGTGAGGAGCGATTGAGAAGGATGCGCGCCGAGGCAGAGGTGGAGAGGTTGAAGAGGGCGACGGCGGACGTGATGCGGGAGCGGGCAGAGCGTGAGGCCGAGGTGAGCGCGAGGTTGGCGTCGGGCGGTTTGCCGGGAACGTCGCGGGTAGCGGACGCGAACGAGAACGCGGCTTCGGCAAAGGAACTCAAGACGCTTCGAGCGACGTGTGAGCGGCAAAAGAGACAGATTAAAGAGTTGAGGGATGAAATTAAGGCGCTCAAAGTCGCGGGGAACGGGCGTAGCACCGACGATGTGGATGCTTTATTACCGAGTTCGCCTGCGCGGAAAACGAAAAAGGCGTCTTCGACAGCCGCGACGGCGAAAACAAGGACGATGCCCGTGACGACCGACCGTCGCGTCAAGACGAAGCATGCCACGACGGCCACCACGCCCACACCACCGTCTTCGCTTCCAGACGCTGGCGCGGAATCCGCCGAACCACCCCTTCCGGGCGCGGACGAACAGTGGACCCGTCGGCCGCCGACGCTTCTCGCCCCGCTCGCCCCGCCTCGTCCGCCTTCGTCCACCGTGCCCCCCACCACTGATCGCCCGACGCCTCCACCGACGACATCGCATAAGCGTCCCGCATCGACGCACAAGCGCACCGGGGCGCTACAAAAGCTTCAAAAGCAAACCGAACGCACCAAGCGCGCGTTTAGACTACCCAAGTGATGGTAAAAAGTGTACAAATAGCCGAGTCAGCTCGCAATCGTCGTCATAGTCTCACGCGTCGCAGACGCGTCGTCGATCTCGAACGCTTCGGAACGCGCGAACGTGCCTCGGAACGGCTCGAGCGAAATACTTTTCAATGATTTCGACCGTCTGCATCGGTCGGTGTGCGTCGCGTCCGGGCATGGTCGCGCGGCGACGTCATCGTAATCGGCACCTCTCGATTACGACGCGAACGACGAATGACGCTGGCGCGCATCGACGCGCGACGTTCGTGCCTCACGCGTCGTCGGCGAAGAACAAGGACGACGCGAGAAATACGCCGTTGGGATTGCCGATCACGTACCACGTGGACCCGCCGAGACCGGCGCGTGGGACGACGTTTAAGGAGTCGCGGTGCGAGCCCACAGAGCAAGAGGAACTTGACTCGTGTAGCATTCGCGACGCGACTGAGGTGTACGATTCGCGGTGTAAAGCCTGCGGTGGGAACAAGCTGGTGATATCGATGACGCGAAGGGGGGCGGGGAAGAGGTACAAGGAGACGATCTCGACGTGTCAGGTGTGCGGTGGCACTGGATACGTTCGGGTGGCGTCGAGTCGGGTGCCGGCAGACGCGAGCAAGGGCGACGTCGAAGCGGCGCACTTTGAGCACTTTCCAAAGCACGGAGCTGATGCCGAGAGTGATCAGAGATCGAGTGAATGGAACTTTAGATGCAACATGTTTGAGGAGTTCGAAGAAGAGGCGAAGAAGAAGAATGCGAGATGACTGAGTTCGCTTAATTACCACGTGTACGCTTCCTCTCGAGTGAAAATAGAGAACATCCAATAGTCGCCGACGTCGCCTTTGTTGTTGTTGTTGTGGATAATACTTGTAATGGTACTAGAAAAATCACATGTTTCGCTAATCATTGCGCTACGCATGGCTAAGGCTCTTGTATCGTGGTGTGCCACGATCGTGAGCATAAACTGTTTTTCTCACTGATTCGGTGAGCTTCGACCGGAATCCAACGCCAGCTGAGAGGCGCTCTGTGCTCTACGCTTCGCGCCCGCCCCCATCGCCTTGACCGCGGACGCGGCGAGTGCTGCCTTGTAGTCAGCGCGAGTGATGAAGAGTACTCGAGATCCTTTACACGCGAACGCTTTGAAATCTGGCGTGTAATTATCCTTTGTGAGGGCGGATTGACCGACGTACGACCAAGGCCCCAACTCGGACTCAAAGTCTTCAGAGCCGGCGAAAACCTTCAGCTGACCTTGAAGCACGAGCATGAAACGGTCGCTCGGTTCACCAGGTTTATACAGCATGTCTTCGTCGTCCGCGCTCTCTTGATGGACTCCTGGCGTACCCATGGTGCTGCCGGCTTCGCTGTCGCTACTATCTTCAATATCTTCAACCTTGCTCGACTCAATCAGACTTCTCATTACCTTATGGAAGGATCCAATCTTCTTGAATTCAGGCACGTTGGTAGATAAGAAGGCAACGATTGCGCTCACTTCATTCTCACCGAGTTTCTCTTCTTCGTGTATCTTGTGTTCAAATAAGCTCATGAATTTCGTCGGATCGGCGCCTCGAAACGAGACACGCTTCTCGACGATGGACGTCGGCTCGTTGACGTCAATCAAATTATCCGTTTCATCGACAATCTCATCCTTAATCAGCGCTTCAATGACGTCTTCGAGCGTGATGACACCAGTGACGACGGCACCGTTTCCATCTTTTCTAGGCGGACCATCGGCGCTGTGCGCGCACAAGAGGTGCATGCGGCCCGTCTTGAATTCTAAAAATACCTTGTCCAAAGTCGTCGTGTCGTTGACGTAACGAAGATATCCCCCATCCTTGCCTCCGTGGAAGGCTAATATGGCGCTTAATTCAATTTCATCATCCGGATCGATGAGAATGAGATCCTTCGTGAAGAGGATCCCGACGATGTTGGAGCGTCGGCCCTCGTACACAGGGATGCGCGTAAATCCACTCTTGTAAATTTCCATGAGCACGGCAAACGTCATCTTCGTCTCGAGATTGATCATGTACACCTTATCGAGATCCGTCATCACGTCCGCAACCGTCATGTGCTTGTACTCCAACACCCCGGTCAAAATGGTGGCGTCGTCGAAGTTCAATCCCGACTCTTCTTGACCTTGCGGCTTTTCGACGTGCACGCGCACGAGGTGCTTGAGCTCCTCAGTCGTGTGAAACGACCCAATATCCACCCCCAAGATTCGATCCAACACGAGGGATATCGGCCAAGCGACGACAAAGAGCAAAATGATGAAAAATTTCATGATCCATATCGTCTTGGCTCCGATATACAAGCCGTGTCTAGAGCACAACGCCTGCGGGGTGATTTCGCCAAAGCACACAATGGCCAGCGTCGACACCAACAAACCCATCAAACCACTCGTGACGCTCGCCATGAGAATAGAAATCAACGAGTTCACCGCCGTATTGCCGAGCAAGAGCGTACACAGCAACAAATTCCCATTCTTCCGCACGGGTATGATCACCTTTGCGTACTCGCGCTCATCCGCGTCGCCACCCTCGGCGATGATCTCCAATCCAACCGGGTCCAGCGACATCAACCCGAGGGTGAGCCCGGAAAACAGGGCGGAGAGCAAAATCAACCCACACCCGAGAATGATCGACGCCGTCTGCGGCAAGAACGGCTCTTGCGCTTGTTCCCATCCCGCAGACGTGAAGCAATCCGTCGCGCACGACGCGTCTGCGGTCGCTCCGCACGCCGCGATGCACGCGTCCAGCGTCGTCGACATGTTCACTCGCGAGAAGACGCGCGCGCTCGCGGGACGATGGAAACGTCACCGGCGGGCGGCGCTCGAAAGACGCGCGGTCGGGTGGGTCCTCGACGTTCGCGTCCGCGTCTGACGTCGACGGACGGGTTCTGAGTTTGGGAGGAAGAAAACGCGTGGCAACTTTTTTATGGTTCGTGAACCGTCAAAAGAGTGGGTGGGTGACTGACTGGTTTCTCACGACGCGCTCGGTGCCGATGCGTGGTTGTTTCGTTTTTTTTGTGTGTGTTACCAAAGTGGTGTTGATTAAACGGAAACGAATGGAGCGGGGGGCGAAAAGAAATCGAAAAAGAGCGTCAGCGCGACGATGAAATAAATTATTGCGAGTACACGGCGTCGACGTCGTCGAGGTCGAGAAGGGCCTCGATGATTTTATCGTTGACGTCGGCGTCTTCGTCGCTCGTTTCGATTTCGGTCACCGGAATACACTTGAGACCGGTGGATTCGTTGAGGGTGAACCCAGCGTCGGCGAGGGCGTCTTGAACACCGGCGAAATCGTCCAATTCACACACGACGTCCCAGCCTTCTTCACCGTCGCGACGCGGGACGATATCCTCGGCGCCGGCTTCCATGGCGGCTTCGAAGACGGCGTCCTCCGATCCTCCGTCCACGACGCACACGCCCCGTCTGTTGAAGTTAAACATGACGCTTCCCGGTTCCGCCATCTTGCCCCCCGCCTTTGTCGCCGCGCTCCGGGTCTCGCTCGCCGCTCGGTTCACGTTATCCGTGAGCACTTCGCACACGATACCCACGCCACCCGCGCCGTAGACTTCGTACGTGAGCTCAAAGTAGTCGCCCTGCTTGCCCTCTTGCGCCTTTTTCAGGTTGCGTTCAATCAGGTCCCGCGGCACGTTGGCGTTCTGCGCTTGCTTGAGGAGTTTCCCGAGCGCAACATTGGCGATCGGGTCCGCCGATCCACCCTGTTTCACCGTCTGTACGATCAATTTACCGTATCGTCCGTAGAGTTTCGTTCGCGCCGCGTCCGTCTTGCCCTCTGCGCTCAGTCGCGACAAAGTTTGCGCGTCAGTCGTCTCGTCTCGCGCCGTTTCGATCCGTTCCGCGCGTGCATCATCGCGCCCGCGAAGGGACGATCCGATCGATCCAATCCATCCGACGCGTCGCGCATCACGCACTCTTCGCCGCGATCTTTGCCGCTTTCCGTCCCGCGACCACTGTGGACGTGAACACGAACCGACCGCGCCCAGCGCTCGTCGTCGTCGTCGTCGTCGTCCCGGTCGAAGCCGTCGCGACGCGCGTCGCCCCGCGCACGGCGGCGCGGAATCCAATCGCCGCCCGCGCCGCCGCCGTCGTCGTCGTCGTCGTCGTCGCCGCAAACATCGCCGAGGCGAGAGTGACGCCACGATGTTTCCCACTCCACTCGAGGTGTCACTTTTTCTTACCCTCTCTCTCTGTCCCTCTGCCTCTGTCGGGTCGGGTGTCGGGTGTCGCACGCAATCGCTTCAGACGCCGACGCGTTGGAGCTCGACCGCGCCGACGCCGAGCGAAGGAAAGGGGTCCCCCGTCGTTCGGAAGCGAAGGAACCGGTCTCGTCTCGAGCGTCCGACGCGGAATCCTTGACGGGGCGACGACCGCCCGCGCATTCGCGTTCGCATTCGCGCGTCGAATCCTTCTTCGATTTTCATTCGTCGCGTTTCTGTTTCTGTTTCTGTGTCCGCGCGCGAACAAGGGTACCGGCGATGACGTTCGGACGCGCCGGTGCGCGATGCGCGGAGACGGTGCGACGGGCGGCGCGGGGGACGACGACGGCGGGGGCGGCGGCGGCGGGGGCGTACGCGCGCTCGGCGTCGGGAACCGCCGGGGCGTCTTCTTCGAGTCTCAGTCGCGCCGCGGCGTTTTCTTCGTCGTCGTGCGATGGTTTCGGACGACGCGAGCGAACGTTCGGGGCGGCGATGCGTGGTTTCGATGCGCGGTGGAGAGCTTCGGCGACGCGCGGTGGGTGGACGACGTCGGCGGCGGCGTTCAAAGGAGAGGCTCGCGCGAGAAGAGGCTTTCGGACGAGCGCGGGCGCCGGGCGGGCGGCAAAGGGTAAGAATTACTACGACGTGCTCGGCGTCGATCGAGGGGCGAGCGCGGGTGAGATAAAAAAGGCGTACTACGCGCTGGCGAAGAAGTACCACCCGGATACGAACAAGGGTGACGAGGAGACGGAGAAGCGTTTTCAAGAGGTGCAAAAGGCGTACGAGGTCCTGAGAGACGCCAAGACGCGCGGCACGTACGATCAGGTTGGCCACGAGAATTACGAGAGCATGGAGAGCGGTGGCGGTGGACCGGGCGCGGGAGGTGGGTTCAGCGGCTTCCAAGATTTTGGAGGCGCCGGTGGGTTCCAAGGCTTTTACCAGGCGGGCGGCGCCGGAGGCGGATTTGATCCGTTTGAGGAGGTGTTACAAGATTTCTTTGGCGGTGGACGAGGCGGCGCGAGAGACATCCAAGCGAACATTCAAATCACGCTCGATGACGTTCGTCGTGGGGTTAGCAGGGAGATCAACATTCCGGAGACGGTGACGAACATTCGGGGTAAGCGCGAGACGCAGGCGGCGCGAGATGTAAAAATTGACATTCCCAAGGGCGTGGAAGACGGTCAGCGATTACGCGTGCCCGGTGAAGGCATTCGCGGCGTCGGCGGTCGCGTAGGTAGCCTGTACATTAACGTCCAAGTTCTCATGGATCACCGGTTCAGAAGAGTTGGAAGCGATTTGGTGACGAGCGTTGAGATTCCGTTTGCCACGGCGGCGCTCGGCGGCACCGTCAAGGCGCCGACCATGGACGGCGACGTCGAAGTCAAGGTTCGCAAGGCGACCCAACACGGAGATCAGCTCCGACTCCGAGGTCGAGGATTACCCGTCATGGGTACGCCGCTCATAGGTGACCTGTTCATTCGTTTTGGCGTCTCCACGCCAACTAACCTGTCGCCGAGACAGGAGGAGCTCCTCAAAGAATTCGCCGAGGAGGAATCGAGAAAGCTCGCCCCGGTGTCGTCGGACGCCGACTCTAGCAACGAAAAAGATAGCGAAGAAAAACAAGCGTGATCACATTGATCCCGTCTAGCGATTCAATAAGCAATTAAGCGAGCATTATCGTATTCAAGTCACGCGCGCGCGTCAAAGCGGAGAGGCCGAAAACGTCTAAATTTACTTGATACCCTCGCCCGGGTTACGAATCACAAACTATCCCAAACTAAATTCGTCGATCTAAGACCAAAGCCGCGCTTACGCCTTGAGAGCGTACTTGCGCTGCGGGAAAGCCGCATCCTTCTTCGCCTGGCGCGCCGTCTTCGCGCTGCGCTCCTTCTTCGTCAACGCGCGGCGAATCGCGCGCGTCTTCTTTTGGCGAAGGTCGAGCGGCGTGTACTTCGCGCCGCGGTACGCTTCGCGAAGAGAGTTGAGCTGCTTTTGGCGGATAACGGTGAGCGTTTGAGCAATCGCCAATCGGACTTGCTTGATCTTGCTAAGCTTGCCCGGGGCACCGCCCGTCACCTTGGCCACGCGAAGCGCCGCGAGCTCTTGCTTGAGGTCGGAGAGCGACGCGACGAGGTCCGCCTTGGTCTGCGCGCGCAATTCGTGGCACTTGAGATGCACTGCGTGAGAGAACAAGGTTGCGCGGTCAGTCACCGAAAGATAAGGACGCGCCGTCGTTGTCGTCATCATCATCGTGCATATTTCCTTCGATCGTCATCCGTCCCGTCGCTTGCGCGCCGTCGTCGAAACGCCGAACGCAAGGATGCGTGTTCGCGGTTTAGGGCTTTTCAGAGGTCCCAGACCCTGAAACGCATCCAACGTCGACGCCCGCCGCGCGCCGCCGATCGACGACACGGACGCCGATCGACGACGCTCGAACGGGATCGATTCCGAACCATCCATCCCCCGGTCGTCGATCGTCACCCATCGTCAGCCTCGACGCGCCGCGAACGCGCACAGAACGGACACGGATCCCCACACACCGCGAACCCCTGGCGATCTTTCTCCAGTCCAGCCATCGACCCCCAGGCCACGCGCGCGCGCCTCGTCGACGACAGCGACGCTCCCTCGCGCGTCGGATCGAAATATGCGCGATACACCGCGCCGTCACGCGTCGGCGTCGTCATCGCGTCGCGTCGCGTCTTTCGCACGTACCCATTGTTCCTTCACTGCGTCGTTGAGAGGCGGTCCGAGCGCGAAGTCGAAGCGAGAAAGCGAAAAGTGAAACTTTTCAAACACGAGTCCACTCGGACATGTGGACACATCAGCTCATATAGTTGATCTTTAAACACGAACACTTTAAATGCCGTCCCTTTTTCTAGTTTTGGAAATCCATTTTACTACGTGATACTCTTATCAAATCTCTCAGTACTGTTAAAACCGCCATGGTCGAAATTCATAAAAAGACGCGGTGTCCGCGTGTCGCTCTTCGCGTTGGATGAGTGGAGCCCGCCGGCGGACTGAGCGGGGACGCCCGGTGGTTCGGAACGGGACACCGCATCGCGGAGGCGCCGGTGGTGGTGCTAGTGGTGGTGTGCGTGTGTGTCTGTGCGTGCGTGCGCGTCTCCATAGCCTTCGGCACTCCAGAGATCGACCTCGCGTGTGAGTTCATTCCATCAAATGGGCGCTCGACGCACCAGAGGTTCGGGAGCCGCCGCCGGCGTCGCCGCGGCGTCGCCAGCGAAACCGACGTCGCACTGGAGCGTCGAGATCGCGAACGGGGTGCGAGCGGTCGGTGGGAAGGATGGGTCGAAGTTTGCCGCGGCGTCGGCGTCGGCGACGTCGGCGAAAACGAGAAACGCGGTGGCGGAGGCGGCGAGGACGTTGTTCGCGCGCTTGACTGCTGCGTACGCCGAGCGAAGCGAGACGACGTCGGGCGGAACGCTGCCGTTGGAGGATGGAGAACTCACGACGGAGGGATTGGACGCCGAACAGGTATGGACACAGATGGAGGCGCAGACGACACCGGTTTTGGAGGCGTGTAAACGAGCAATCAAGGCGTTGGGGAAGAGAGTCAAGTCGTCTGGCGAGGACGTGGACATGGACGCGTTGTTTGATGTGGGCGCGGACGAACTGCAGAGCGATGAAGAAGACGACGACGAAGAGGACGAAGAGGACAAAAGCGGGAGCGAGGATGAATCGACTGACAATGAAGATTCAGAGGAGGCGAACGCGAGATCGAAGAGCGGCAAGAAATCGGGTGGGAGCGACCGGACGTCCAAGTATTTTAGAAATCCAGGAATGTTTAGTTTAGACGACATGGAAAACTTTCTCGACGAAGCCGAGGAGGAGGCCGAAGAGAGGCGCAAAGTTGAAGACGAGGAAGAGGATGGTGACAATGATAAGGAGCGTGGCTCGGATGAAGATGACGATTCAGACGATGAGGGTGATATCTATCGGGAGCTGAGTGAGAGTGACGACGACGGCGACGACGACGAGGAAGATTCCGAAGAAGCAGATGACCTTGACGACGCCTTGGCGTACACAGCCAAGCTGGCGGGCGTCAGCGCGAGCACTCGGCGTATAAAGGATAAAAAGCCAAAGGGTAAAAAGGCTCAAGATATGATGTTTGAAGATTTCTTCGGTAAACACAAGGGAAAACCTCTCGGTGGGACCAAGGGTGGAAAACTCGGCGCTTCGACGGATGCAGAGCTCAACGAACTCAGCGACGAAGAGGAGGACATGTTTAACGAGCTCGAAGGGGATGAAGATCTGGACGAAGAAGATGATGACCTCGACGGTGAGCTCGAAACTGGTATTGCTGGTAATCGAGGCTTGGAAAACCACGACGATGACAAGGATGAGTACATGGAAGAGGACGAAGAGGATGAAGAGGATGAAGAGTTGGACATTGGTGGCGACACCGAGATGGACGCACTAGACAAGCAGCTCGATGCGCAACTCGACGCCGAGATTGCGCGCGCGGAACAAGAAGGAGACTATGAAAAGGACGAAGAGGACGATATGCCTGCACAGCCAAATGCTAAATCCGCGTTTCAGCGTCAGCAAGACGCGTTGGCGCGCCAAATGGATAAGCTCGAATCCGCCGCTCTGGGAGAAAAGTCTTGGTTACTCAAGGGTGAAGCCGATGCGAAACAGCGTCCACTCAACAGCGCGCTCGAGACAGATTTGGAGTTTGAGCACGTCATGGCGCCTGCTCCCGTAATCAGCGCAGAGATTACCCAAAAGCTGGAGGACATTATCAAGCAGCGTATCATCGAAGGTCGCTTTGATGATGTTGAACGGATTGAACCCGTACAAGAGCGTGAACGCAAGGAGGCTCCGCAGCTCGACGACACGAAGTCTTCAAAGGGCCTTGGTGAAATCTACGCCGATGAGTACATGAAGCAAAAGGTTGGCGTCGCTCTGGGTGAGAAGGAGGATCCAATCGTCGCTGAAGTCAAAAAGTTGTGGGCGCTTTTGTCGTACCGTCTCGATGCGCTCTCCAGGACTGGATTTGTCGAAGAACCGAAAGACATCGAGGCGAGAATCGACAGAGAACTCGCACTTAGAGCGCAAGGCAACCTTGTGCCAGCCACGTTCAACGAGACGACTCATCAAGCCCCGGAGGAAATTTTCGCCGGCGGCGACGGCAAGGGTGGCCAACGCGGCTCGGCGGCGGGCAATGTCAAAGCGGACGACGAGCTCACAAAGGAAGAACGCAAGGCTGGCAGAGCGAAACGCAAGCGCAAGTCCAAGGCTGTTCGGGAGGAGAGAGATCGCGTCAAGTCTCAGCGCGATCGTCAACGCGAGGCGCAGCTCAAGGCGGAGGAGGAGGCTGGATTTACGAGAAAGGCGCCGAAGGTGGCGATGCTCGCTGCGGCGCCAGCCGGCGGAAAGTCGAAATCCGACTTTTCAAAGTCGAGCAAGGTGTTTGGGATGCTCCAAGAGGCCAAGGAAGCGGATGCCGCACGCGGTGGTCCTCTCAAGAAGAGCAAATCGGACTCCACGAAGAACAAATCGTCTCTCAAACTTTAGGAAATACAAAATGTCACATCATATTCGAGATAGAACAAAACACTTCACCCCACGCACTTTTCCTCACAGCTTGGCGACCCGAAACCCGTCGAACGCGGTAACAATGACGGACACGCTATCTACCTTGGAACGCGCGCTCTTGTCGGACGAGACCCGACTGCCGTGGGGCAACAGAGCTATTAACAATACCATGCGTCTCGTGAATACCATTCACCAAGATATGGACGACATGGACGAAGACACCGAGTCCACATTGATAAGAGAAGCGTCGAAACACGGGATTTTACTCGATCATAAAAAGTTTCAAGCGTACAGCTCGCTCGCCGAGCCTCGGGCACTCAAGCCACGATGGGTGATTTTGCCTTCGTCGCGGTTTTCTTGGATGTGGCACCTGCTGATTACGTTCATGACCATTGGCATCGCCACACTCGAACCGTTTTGTATCGCTTTTGATTACGAAATGACGTTGAGAAGACGTGTGAAACCCATTCCATTGATTGATTTCATATTCGGGTTTTTGCTTCTCATCGATACGTTAGTCATCAATCTGCTTTTGGAAGCCAAGGTGGTGACGTGTAAATCGACTGGAAGGCGGACATTAATCACGACGCCGCGCTTGTTTCGGCGGTTGTACATTCATGAAAGTGGACAATTTTACACTGATTTACTGATATCCGTTCCATTCGTTCTCCAACTCATCTCCTCTATGAGAGGTCGATCGAGCCAATATGAAAGACTGAGCCGAGTGCTCAGAATTCTACGCGTGTTTCGCATTCTAGGCTCGTCATCTCTGAGTTCACCAGAGGTGTTATTCATGAAGTTGATTCCGTCCACCCCACTACTGTGGTATCTCCTGCTGAATTTGTTCGTGAGTTTTCTGCTTTTGACTCACTCGCTAGCGTGCATATACATTTATCTGGCCGTCCAAAATCACGAAAGTTGGCTGTCTCACACAGGCCTAGACATCACCACGGCGTCTGAAGCAGATATTTACGTGGCAGCACTCTACTTTGCATCAACGTGTGTGACTACGGTCGGCTTTGGCGATATCACGCCGAAAACAACGCTGGAACGCGTATGGGCTGTAGCTGGCATGATTGTCGGCGCTTCATTCTTCGCTTACCTCATTGCTTCAATCGCTTCCACCATCGAATTCTTCACGTCGGTATCTCGAACAAGAAAGTACCGCGAGCGCATCAATCGCGTGCACGCGTTTTTGTCACGCATCGCGTCACCGAATACGCTCAGACGACATGCACTGTCTTTCATTGCTGAGGTGGAGCCACGCCATGACATACTACGCGAAAACGGAGATATTTTGAATTCTCTACCGACTGATCTCAAGAACGACATCGCGGTGCATGTGCTCGGACCGGTGTTTAATCGCACGTTTGGTGCGATGTCTGATCGTTTGTTGTATCGCGTTGTATCCATTTTTGATTGCCAAGTTGTCAAGCCAGGACGCGTCATCGAGAGTGGTTTCTTCTATGTCCTAACGCACGGCGTAGTCACTCTTTCCGTTCTGGGTCCTGACGCACATGTCGTCGCTGTCGTCTCAGGCGCGAGCCAGGCGTCTTACTTCGGTATCGCGAGCCTTCTATCTCCGTACAATCCAGCACTCGAATTCAAGGCGACATCGTTAACTGTATGCGAGGTTTGGCGCATCGCGGGCAGCACGTTGAATAAACTGTTCCTAGATCACGCACATTTTCCGAACTACATGCTGGAACGTATTTCAACCTGCGAAGACGAGGAGTTCGAGCGTGAGCTGCGAATACACCGAGCTGACGTCCTGCAAAGATTTATCGCTTCCATTGCGCCGACGAGTGGATAAAAAGCGAAAACTTCTGACGAGCAACCTCAGTCTCATGCGCACCGCATGCACGATCGATCCGTCTTCGAGGGCGACGTCACAGTCGTCCTCTTCTTCTGCGAATCGACGTCAAGCCATCTCGTATCCTCGTCGACCGGGCGTTCGAGCCGAGGGTACGAGAGGGAAGCGCGTGATGACTCCCACTGGACCGCGCACGTGGGACGGCTCTACGCCGCCTGTGATCACAAGTAACGTCCCGGGCACGTGGGCGTACGACACTGTCAGTCGACGTCTTCGCGAAGATATCCTCGGGCGGGTCTTCAAGGACAACGCGGAAGCTTTTGAGGGCGCCAAAGCCCAAGTTGAAAAACTGTTGCGACTCGACGAGGAGCTCTCCACGCCCACAACGAGCGTCATTAAGTACATTGAGCCCGACGGCGGTCCTGATATCGATACATGGCGCACCATCCTCGAGCCTTGGATCGGAGTGTCGTGGCTAGACGCACCTTGGTTGTTGATTGAGTTTTACTTTTATAGACGCATACTAGCGGCAATCGGGTATTTCGATGCAGCTTCACCGTTGTACAACTACGATCCTTTCGCGACGGACAAGATGAACGGACTAAGGGCGGGCGCCTCTGCCGCGTCTTCTCTCGCGAGAAAGACGAACCGTTTCGCGTCGCGCGCCTCGAAAGCATCGGATGGAGACGCATTATCTGAAGAACTCAGACTCTTCGTAATGGTCGCCTTGTGGGGCAATCGCATGGACTTGAGCATTTGGCCGGAAGCGGAGGATTCCAGCACGACCGATAATAACCGCGCCAACGAAGCTTTCGTTGAAGCGCTCTCTGCTGGGGAGGAGTGTTTGCTTTGGGACGACAGCGCCCGGGTCGCCGAGGCTCTGTCCTCTCGAACCATGTCTGACGTGTCCATCGTCGTTGACAACGCGGGCTTCGAGCTCACGTGCGACCTCGCTCTGGCGGACGCTTTGATAGTCAGTGGCGCGACGAAAAGGGTGGTACTGAGAGTGAAATCCCACCCAGTGTTTGTTTCAGACGCCATGGATAAGGACTGCCGCGACACGATCCGCGTGATGGTGGAAAGCGCCGACGCGGAAACTTCGACGATGGGTAAGCGCTGGGCAGCGCACCTGTCCTCGGGCGCGTGGGCCATAGTTCCAGACTTCGCCTGGTGTCAGCCGCAGCCGTTCTGGAACTTGCCGTCAAAGACACGGGAAGATATTAAAACATCTGATCTTGTCATCATCAAGGGTGACGCGAATTATCGCCGGCTTCTGAATGATTGTTTGTGGGAGCTCGACACGCCTTTCGAGGACGTTTCGGCGTATTTCCCAGCGCCAATTTTAGCGCTTCGCACGCTCAAGGCGGAGCTAGGTTGCGGCATTCCCGCCGAACGCAGAACCAAGGCGGAAGTCGAGCATAACTGGATGGTGACGGGTAAGTACGGTGTCGTGCAGTACAACGCAGAGCCGGCCAGACAGCACGCCGTCGCGGCGCAAGTGCGCAGCGCAAGCGCCTTTGCGGGTGGCGATTTATCCCCCGCCGAACGACTCGGATTGTCAAAAGTTCTCGCCGCCGTCGCCAACGCGAGTAAAGAACTCGCGAGCGCGCTCGCGACGGCACCTTTGCGCGCAAACGCGCTCTTAGGAACTGCCGTGAGTGGGGCGCAAAACGCGTCTGGCGACACTCAGCAGAAATTAGACGTCGTCGCCAACGACATCTTCAAGAAACACTTTGCGGCGTGCGGAGCGGTAAAGTACTTTGCAAGCGAAGAGGAAGACGAACCGGCGTTAATCAACGAAGACGGCACCTTTGTCATTTGCATAGACCCACTCGATGGTTCGCGCAACATTGCGTGTAATATTCCCGTCGGGACGCTCGTGGGAGTGTACAAAACCATCGACGGGGCATCGCCCGTGGAAAACGCCACGCAAGCCGCCGAAGCGCAAGTCGCCGCCGGGTACTCGCATTACAGCGGCGCCACCACGCTCGTCCTCGCCGTCGGCGAAGACGGCTCGGCGATGGAGTACACAATGGATAGAGACGGGGAGTTTTTACTCGCCAACGATAATATGAGCTGTCCGTCGCGAGGGCAAATCTATTCGCTCAACGACGCGCGTTTCGACGATTGGCCAAACGGTTTACGTTCTTACATTTCAGACGTGCGTAATGGCCGAGGCGAGAGCGGAAAGCAGTACAGCGCTAGATACGTGTGTTCGCTCGTTGGAGACTTCCATCGAACCCTCCATTACGGCGGATGGGCGGGAAATCCTCGCCCGCACCTACGTATCGTCTTTGAGGCTGCGCCACTCGCGTTTATTGCTCGCGCCGCGGGCGGTCGAGCGTCGGATGGTGTTCGCGACATTCTCACTAAGAAGCCGCAAACACTGCACGAGCGGACGCCGCTATTTTTAGGATCATCCGAGGACATCCGAGAACTCGTCGCTCGTGGTGACGTACAGCAGGATGCATCGAAAACATACGCGCTATGATTACTAGAATACAACAAACCAAGGCCGCCAACTAACTACTACGCCGCCAGTCGCCCACACGCAGCCGACAACACACATCCAAATCGTCATCCACGAACCCAATCCGTCGCGGCTCTTCGTACTCAAACCCACACTTTTCGACGTAAAAACCCACGAGTTTCGGTTCGCACCAAACCGTGACGACTCCGGCGCCCATTTCGTCAAACGCGAACCGCGCCGCTTCGCGCGTCAACGCCTCACCAAATCCACGCCCACGTCTCTCACGCGCGACGACGAGCGCATTCAGCGTCACGTTCGCCGTGTCTTCTGGTTCACCCACAACCGCGCAGGAATCCGCGATGACGACCGATCCCACGGCGACGTCGACGTCTTCGCGTTCGAGTAAGATGAGTCGTTCGGTGCGTCGATGCGTCGCTCGACGTTCCTCTGCCGATTTAATCCCGAGAAACCCGGCCGCGTGTCCGCGTTCGGGCCACTCGTCGGCGTTGAAATTCGCCGCGGCGATTCGACAGTGTTTCGGCGCGTCCGACGCGCGCGTCAGCGTTAAATTTTCGGCGTCGGCGTCCGTCGCATCGCGCATCGTCTTGTGAAGACTGATTTCGTTCACCGACTCGTCAAAAGCGCGCGCACACAGGCATAGAACCAACCAACCAATGACGACGAAACCGCGGCTAAACATCAACGTCGGGATTCTCGGACACATCGATAGCGGTAAAACCTCGCTCGCGCGTGCGGTGTCAACGGCGTTTAGCACGGCATCGCTGGATAAGAACCCACAGAGCGCGGCGAGAGGCATCACGCTGGACCTCGGGTTCTCATCGTTTTTAGCGGACTTCCCGCCGGGGACGGACGAAGCGATCGCGCGGTCGTACGATGGGGCGCAGTTTACCCTTGTGGATTGTCCCGGGCACGCGTCGCTGATTAAAACCGTTCTCGGGGGGTCGTCAATTATCGATTTGATGATTCTGGTGGTGGACGCGAACAAGGGGGTGCAGACGCAGACGGCGGAGTGTTTGGTCGTCGGTGAAATCACGACGGATAGACTCATCGTCGCGCTGAACAAGGTGGATACGTTTGATGAAAAGGTGCGGGATGAAAAAGTGGGGAAGATTCAGGCGAAACTGGCCAACACGTTTAATAAGACGAAGTTTAAAGGGTGCGACATGTTGCCGGTGAGCGCGAGACCGGGCGGCGCCGACTCGCAAGCGTTGGATGATGGAGGAGATCCACCCATCGGTATGGATGCGCTCAAGGCGAAATTGTTGGAGTTGATTCCAGAGGTGAGCAAGAAGAGAGAGGCGGGTGGGCCGTTTTTATTTGCCGTGGATCATTGCTTTCCAGTGAAGGGACAGGGCACCGTGCTCACGGGCACGACGCTCCGTGGATCAATCAAGGTTGGTGACTCGATTGAAATTCCTCATTTGAAGCTCGAAAAGAAGATTAAATCGATGCAAATGTTCAAAAAGTCGGTGGATTCGTGCGCAAGAGGCGATCGTTTGGGTATCTGTGTGGCTGGCCTCGACGCAAAGGTTCTTGAGCGTGGATTGGTTTCGGCGCCGGGCACCGTTCCGACATTCCACGCCGCCGTCGTCAGTGCGAGTAAGATTCGCTTCTTTAAGACACCCGTGCGAAGTGGCACGAAATTTCACGTGACGATTGGTCACACCACGGTCATGGCGACCGTTCACTTTTTTGGTGACGAACAGTCTGGCGGCGATGCACTCGCCCACGGCATTGCAAGCATGACGCTGGATGGCAGATTCGACAGCACAAAGGAATACGTGTCTTGCGACGAGCTCGCGACCGCAGCCGAAGTGCAAGCATCTTTGGAAGCTAACGATGTCGACGATGCGCCCGTCTTTGCTAAGTATGCGCTGCTCGAGTTTGATCAACCAATCACGGTGCCGACTGATGAACTTTACATCGCATCGCGCCTCGACACTGACATTCATCAAAATACGTGTCGACTGGCGTTTCACGGAAGAATGTTGCAGCACATAAATACGGAGCAAGAACCAGACGCGATCAAATCCCTTCGAGTTTACAAGATGAAGTCGCGTGAAGGTTCGATTGAACGTGTTCAAGACGAGCGCACCGTCATCGGCAAAGGAATGTTCAAAAAGGAATCAGATTTGACTGCGTTCGTCGGCATGAAGGTCTGGACGTCAAAGAACGACTGCGGCACGATTGAGGGCGGCTTTGGTAAAAGTGGCAAGTACAAGGTGTACTTTCCGAATGGTATCACCGGTGAAGGTGACGGAAAATTGACCCTTCGCTTCAAAAAGTACATCTTCGAGTACGGTTCCGGGCGCAAGATGAACCAGACAGGACTATAGGAGCCTAGCTAGATTGTAAGAATAGCTTAGCATATCTAGATAAAACGCGATTTACATACTTGCTACTGCGGAATGGTGAGTTTCTTCTCTATCGCCCCGACTAAGTTTCCGACGCGCGAGCTTATGCCCGTGCCGACTCGCACATCGCCATTCTCATTCTTCTTTGCAACTTTTCTGAGCAATGAATTGATACTTTTCCTGGTGTTGATCAAGTCGGAAAGTAGATCAGCGAAGGTCTGGCGAACCTCTCGCTCGGTATGCATCAGTGTCGTCTCTGCTTCTGCTCCCGCGGTGGTGGTGGACGCCGAGGGCGCCGTTTCATCCATGCCAACGATGAGTATCTGCGCCTCGGCCAGGAGAACAGCTAGGCGGTTATCACTCACTGATAGTAATTCATTCGGATCGCCGCCAGAGTCTTCCGAGATCAGTTTTTCATACGTGCACTCGTGCACTCGGCTACGCAAAACCGATACTTCGTGCATAATTTCGCCGAGCGCCGCCGTGCGCTCTTCTGCAGATATGATATTTGCTTGCTCGTTCGAGTCTATCTGTGCCGCTTCGAGTTGTTTGCGCAATGAACGAATTTCTTTGCTAAGAACTTTCTTTTCCTTGTGTGTCCGGGCTTCGAGCTCTTTAAACTTTGACTCTGCCGCGCAAGTCGTCGCTCTTGCGTCGTTCAAACACTCATGCGTCGTTTTGAGCTCATCTCGAAGCGCAGCCATTTCAGCGCGCAATTCTTCCAACATCGCATCATTTGACGACATTTCACGAGACACTTTCAAAGTTTCTTTCATCGATTCCCCGGCCTCTTTGATGGGATTCGGCACGGTTGCGTCCGCGGTTGCGGTTGCGCCGAGCTGGTCAGATGAAGCGTGCTCGACGCGTTTACCGTTTGATTCAGCCGAACGACTCGAATCGGGCGTGTCCACTGGCCTCATTGACGAAATAGGGCTCACCGCGCTCATCCCAGGCGACTCGACGGCGGACTTTCCGCTTCGAATCGACGAAGCGTCTCGCACTCTCCGCAGCGCTCTCTCGCACGCGCCCAGACGCACAAAGCGCGCCAACGCCTCTGACCTCGCGCAACCTTCGATGGCGAGCAACGCCCACAACCACCCCTCTAACTTGCGTCTCCGCTCCTCTACCTTTTCATCGCTCGCGTTCACGCGCTGAAACATCCTTCTCGGAGGGAGCTCTGGAACCAAATCTCTCCCGCACTCGACTTCGAGGTCATCTCGAAGCGCGACAAACTCGCGATACCGACGCTTCGTCACCCGCTCGATCGCGTTCATCGACGAAGACATCGGCAACGCATCGACATCCACCGCCGTCGACGCCGTCGCGGGCGAGATTTCGGCGGTTGACTCCGAACGACGCGTCCGCGCATTCTCCACGTGAAGCGCGCACGTCACCTCGTACACGACGCACTCAGCCCCGGCGCGCGTCGGGTCGGGGCGCCGCGACGCGCGCGGGATCGTCAACCAAAACTCGCTCGCGCTCATAGTCTTCTCCGCGCGGTCGCTCTATCTCGCGGTTTGAGCGGCGCGCGCGACAGAAACTGGCGCGCAGATTTGTCCTACCAAAGGTCGTTACGAACGACGCGTCAGTCGACGTCACGCGCGCGCGACGCAAATCAATCAATCTCGATCGGTGGGCGCTAGGATGGCGACGCGCGGGACGTGCGTCGTCGGCGTCTCGCCCGTTATTCGCGCGTCGACGCGTCAGTGCCGGCATCGAGCGTCGCGCGCCAACTCGGTGTCTGTGGATTACGGTGACTTTAAGGATGACGACAGACGAAGTTACGGCGAGTGGGGCGTCGATGGACTGCGACAAAACTCGTCTTCGATGGCAAACATGACGGCGGAGTGGGAAGACGAGGCAAGACGCGTGTGGATGTCGCGCGGGGCGTCTGAAACGAGAGTCGTTCGATTGCTGATTCTCGGCTCGAAGCACCGCAAGGACGGCGTTGGAGAGATTTTTAGAGACGTGGTGGCGATTGAAAGGATGTGTGCGACGTTGGAGAGACTTATCGATGGTGTGTGTTCGCCTGAGATTTTTCATAGAGTTCCAGAGGCGGCGCTGGTGTGCGTGGATGAGTCGGTGCTGACTCGCGCGATTGTACGAGTGAGGAGCGTGATACCAATAAAGGATCTCAATTTAAGCCGTGTCATCGAAAAGGCGCCGAAACTTCTCATGCTAGAAGATGCGAACGATATGGCGCGCGTTACAGATTCGTGTCACGCGTTGAGTAATGCATTGGAGGTGAAACTGGATGACAAAAGATTGCAACGCATTGTCGAAGAAACTCCAGATTGTCTTTTTCAGGATTCTGACGTGCTGAAATTGGCGGTGGAGGAGATGCGGCCACTCAACGAGCACTACCCATCATTAGCAGACTTTATTGCTGATCATAGTCAGGCTTTGGTGGTACCTCACATGCGTCAAACGCTAGCTCACACTCACGCCATGAGGCATCAAAATTTGTAAACTTGTAACAAAACTTGCTCACGCCGGAAGCGTCGTCATTCGCATTTCGTTCCGTCTCGTCAAACATGCCTGTTTCATCTGAGGATTGAGACAGTACTTGCAAAAGCCGCACTTATTTCCGCGCCCAATGGGTGGGAACAGTCTTCGTCGAACTCTCTTATCGTCACTCGGCGCGCCAGTGTACATGCGCTTGAAGCCGGGCATTTTCCTCTTTGCTTCTTTTCCTCTGAACATCTTGTGAAATTCCTGAAGAAGCGCGTGCTCAATCGATCCAGCCGGCGTTGCGGCTTCGATATCGGCAAGCTTTGGACTTTGCATCATCGACGCTGGAAGTACCGATACAGGAGACAGGGCTGGAGCGTTTGCGACAGCACCAAGCGGTCGACCATTTTTGGCGAGAGGCGTTGGTTCTGGCTCGAGCGGACGTTCAATGTGCTCGGGAAAGAAAGGGCACAACCATTTTGGAAGAGGTCCCGGCTTTTTTGTATTTCTGTTCCAGGATCGAACGCATATGCGCTGGCTCGCAAACGCTGCTGTGACCTGCGCTCTACCCATGCCACGAGCGATGCTCACTATAGACGTGCCCAATAGTATTCTAACCCGTTTGCATGTAGCAAAGTCAGATTTGGGACGAGTAATCGGCATCACAGATGAAATTTCATCCAGAAAAACCTCATTCACCTGGAAGTACGTGCCATGGAGTGGAAATTTTCTGTTCATCGCATTGTAGCATGGCACAAGGATGGCCACTTTAACCGAGTCGCCCTTAATGTCGTCGAGCGACGTGGCGTTTGACTCTGTCGGAATCATTATGCAACCCTCAGCGCGAGCGCGTTCGCCTAGCGCCTCGATGAGTTCTCCGGGCATCATCTCTGGTGTCACAGTCCAACCGACCGTTTCGCATCGGACTTTGCTGGCTCGAACCACGTGCTCGCTCAATTCCAGACCGGTGACCTCATCGATTGGATCTTCCGCATCTTCTTTAGACCATCGCAGCATTTCTTCAAGCTCGACTTCAATGTTCTGCGCGAGCACGTCGTCGTTGGTGATGTTCAGTGCAATCTGCCTCGCGGTTGTGATGTAATTGAATGCAGTTGCCGCATCGGGTGATGGATTTTTATCAGGATGCACAACGCGCGAGAGTCGCACGTAAGCCATCTGTACGTCTTCCCTCGACGTAGCGGCGCTCAGCAGTAACACATTTGTTGCGAGAGTGCCCATAGGACGACCGTTCCGATCCCACTCTTTCCCCGCCGAGATGATTGCATTGAGAACGGCCGAAGAGTTGCCTTTGGAAACGTTTGCGTGTACAGTGGACGTTTTAGCTTGAGGCTCAGCAATGTCTTCGATGTCGGTGATTGGTCGCGCGCAAGGCGCATTCTCGGGCTGCAGAGAAGCCAACCCAGAATGACCATCGGGGCGATCAACGCATTTACCACCTTGTTTTGCGTACTCGCAAATATCCCTCAGTGGGCAGGCACCGCAGTTTGGCATTCGTTTACCACAGAAAACTTTCCCTAGCGTAATCATGTGATAGTGCAGCTCGTAAAGCAGTTCGACAGAGAAGGAGTTCAAGCGCTCGCGTAGAAACGTGTAAACCGCAGGTTCTGGAGCGTACTGCGCCAATTCCTCCAGCGCAGTCTCGCTCTCGAGCGGAACCCAGCCGAGACGCGCCATGATGCGACCGACATTGACATCGACAGGAAAATCAGTTCTGTGCAAAGCTAAAAGAAGAACGCAAGACGTCGTCTTTACTCCCATTCCGTCGAGAGCGAGGAGATATTCCCTCGCCTCCTTCGTCGGCACGTTTCGAAGAAATTCAAGCGACAAACATCCTCGATGGCTCATGATGCGACGCAAAATTCCCTTAATCCTGCGAGCGAGCATCCAGTGCATACCTCTACAGCGAATGCATTTCACCACCTCCACGAGCGGCGCGTCCAGAACTGCGTACCAATCGACTTGATCCGCGGTGCGTTCGCACTCGGGTGGATCTCCGTACGCCAAAGCTTTGTCGATGTCGTTCTGTTTCTTCGCTTTGAGCGAATTACTTTTCGCCTTTTTCGTCTTTTTCAACTTCATCTTCGCTCCGGCTCCCGCTCGTTTCGGTCTAGATGCCATTTCTCCCGCTTGCGCGCGTTCAGATTCATCGTCACTTTTGCCCTCTTCGTGTTCAGCAACAATCCGATTGAACATCTCCGTCACGATTCTTCGAATGTAAAGACTAGAGTTGTGCTTTTTTGCCGTTTCAGCCTTGTACGGAAACCGAGCCGCGAGGTTCATGAAAGCCTGACTAGAAAGAACGTCGCTCACGTTCTGCGTAAGATTGGCGCCGATAAGACTATCAACGATGGAGCCACCCCACGCCGTGCGATCCAAAGAGCGGTTCCCTAAGGCCGAACGCGCGCGTTTGAGAAACGCCGCAATCTTATCCGCCCAAGTTTGCTTCTCGTCTGCGCCGTACACAATCATGGCGAGATTTTTCCCTCGCCAAACTTTCGCGCGTTGCTTCTTCTTTGGCGGCGCCGGCGTCGCGCTCAGCATGTCCACCCACGCGGGGCTCAACCAAGGAAGTGAAAACGAATCCGTCCGCTCGTTCGAGGTCGTCGCCTCGGCTGCGTCATTTTCCGTTTCTTCATCATTTCGTTTCTGTTGGTGTTGTTGCTCAGTCGCTTTCGTCCACAAACCGAGCACAAAGTGTTCAACCGGTAAAAGTTCCAGCGGCATGAGCGGAAACGGATCCAAACGAATCTCTTCGTGGTCGACGTCATCAACGCCGTGCACCACATCCGTGACGACTTCTCCCGACGCATCCGCCGTATCCATCGGTTCGGTCGAAGGTAAAAGTGGAACGTCTTCACCGAGCGATACCGCCGCCGGTACTCCCGCGACCCAACTATCGTCGACTCGTGCATTTGGATACGCCATTTTTAACGAGAGCACACTCGACTCCACGTACGCGTCAATCATTTCCATCGCGCGCGTAAAAGGACGCCCATCCGTCGAGAATTCGCGTTTAAAACGCAAATCCCTACTGAAAACCTCCGGCGCCAACGCCTGCGCCTCGAGCATCCACGTGATAAACGGATCTCGTTTCGTCGTCGCTGGCGTTTCCTCCTCCATCAGAGTATCGTCCCCGGACGTCTCAAACACCCCCACCGCGTCTCGATGATTCTCCACAAACTCCTCTTTCAGCCGCACCATCGCTTCCTGCCGTTTCTCAAACCCTTTCATCGTTACTTTACACCTCCTTCGGCTCCTCGCTCGCGTCACCATCGTCACGCCCGCGCCCATCAACCACGACGCTCTCAATGGTTTCGCTCGCCTCAGTCTGTCCGACGTCACCGCGCGAACCGATCGAGACGCTCCTCTTCCCTTGGCATCCCTCGATCGCAAACCCACCCGCCACCGCGTCGCGTTCGCCGACGCTCGCGCTTGTCTCGCCAACCGTCGCGTCAGCGCGCTGCTTCGTCGTCGGCGTCGTCGGGGGTTCCCGTCACCCGATGGTCCAACTGTCGCCGCCTCCCGCGTGCACTTTTTGGTCGCCTTTCCGACATCATCAGCAACCCGTGCGCGACGTTTACCGAACGCGCGCGCGATGTCCTCGGCGTCGTAGCGCGGATTGAAACTTTTGCGTGGTCTCGTCTTCATCGTCGGCGAGCGTGGCGTCGCGTCGGGAACGCGCGTCGCGAACGTACGTCGGTTTTTCCGACTCGTGTCGTTTTGTGTCGGATATTTTGATCGTAACGAACTCGTGCCCTCTTCTCGATCAAACCGCTCGTCGCATTGCGTCGCTTCGCGTCTAGACGAGCGTCACACTCGAGATCGGCTCGAACACGGTGCGTTTCGTTCGTCTCTGCGTCGTCGATTCATCGTCGTCGAACGTCGATTCATTACGGTTGGGTATCGGAAATACAACCCGAGGTTTTGCGAGACCAGAGGAAATAGCAAAGGTGCGCGTCGAGTCAGCGCACGTCCGGTTTGTCGCGTGGATCGGGGTAGGGGCGCGCGTGTAAGCAAACTGTCTGTGTTATCTGGTGTTTGATCAAAGAGAGTAGAGTGTGATGAGTGATGGAGTTTTCATTCTAGTTGCCGTTTTCGCGCACCCAGAAAAAGGTACCCGGTTGGCCAAGTTCGTCGTTGAAGACGGAACCGATGAAACGGGAAGAGGTCACCATCGGGCAAGTCTTGGCGAGATCATCCTGGAGCTTGGCGGGATCTTCCGGCACCTTTTCGAGATCGATGACGGTGTAAGCGACGTTGTCGCGAGAGGTGTTGATTTGCTGCAAAATGTTGCAGTTTTGGGTGCCAAGGAAGGTGGTAATCTCACCGAGCGCGCCAGATTCGTTCTTGTTGACGATGCAGAGGCGAGCACCGGAGGAGTTTTTGTGCGGCGGCAAGATGGTGGTCGGGAAGTTGACAGAGTTGCGGATGGTACCCGTTTCGAGGAAATCCATGAGCGTTTCCGCAGCCATGGCAGCGGAGTTCTCTTCCGCTTCTTCGGTGGACGCACCCAAGTGCGGGAGCACGATATGTCTCGGGTGGCCCATCAAATCCGGATCGGAGAAGTCGGACACGTACTTGCCGGTGAGCTTACCGGCGTCGTAGGCAGCCTTGACGGCGGCGCCGTCAATAATTTCACCACGGGCAAAGTTCAAAAAGTGGACACCCGGCTTGCACTTGGCCAAAGCTCTGGCGTCAATCAAGTGGTGCGTAACACCCTTGATGTACGGCACATGGATGGTGATGTAGTCGGATTGCTCGAAGAGCTCGTCCAAGTCATCCGCGCGGGACATCTTGTCGCCCGGCAAACGCCACGCGGCTTCGAGGGAAAGCACCGGGTCGTAGCCGACAACCTTCATACCGAGACCGAGAGCGGCGTTCACAACACTGTCATTGAAACGTGCGAAAAGAAGAAAAGTCGCACGATACGTCAGTCTTTCATGTGTTCGGAAGATGGAAGATTTCTTTCTCAGCGCGATGGACGTCGAGATTTTGCAAAAAAAGATGTGAGCCGTCTTTGCGCGCTCAAATGACTCCAGGATGCGAAACGAAACAAAAACAAAAAAAAAGCACGTACCGAGAGCCGATAGCGCCCAAACCGATGACACCGAGAGTCTTGCCCTCAATCTCCGTACCCCCGAACATGGCCTTGTCCTTTTCGATGCGGGTGCTAATCTTGGCGTAGTCACCGTTTTCTTCGACGTTGATGACGTCGTTGACGTGCTTGTTACCTTCGATAATACCACGGCTCGCCAAGAGCAAAGAGCACACGACGAGTTCCTTGACCGCATTCGCGTTCGCACCCGGGGTGTTAAACACAGGAATACCCATATCGCTCATCTCCTTGACTGGAATGTTGTTCGTACCCGCGCCGCAACGCACGATTCCTCGAACAGTCGGCGCCACTTCCGACACCTGAAGCTTGTGCGATCGCAACATCATCGCCATCGGCGCGCCCGGTAACGCGGCGTCATCACCGCTCACCGCGTACTTCCCTTTCGGGAACTTGTTCAGCCCAACCGGAGAGATGGCGTTGAACGTCTTCACGTTGAACGACGCGCCAGAGTACGCGCCAGCCGGACCGCTCGCCGGCGCCGCGCTCTTCGTCGCCTCGTTCTTTCTCGTCTTGGCCAGCTTGAGCGCTTTTTCCAACAAAGCCACCTCATCGTCTTCCGCCGCCGCCTGGACTCGCACGACCCGTCGAGCGCGCGTCGTCGTCGTCGTTCTTTTCGACGTCAAGCGCGCCCGTTCACCCGTTCGCAGTTGCGCCGTCGTTCTCACGCTCGCAGACATCATGATGACGAATCAAATCGATCCAACCTCGCCGCTCCGCGAATAAATAACGCGAGTCGAAGACGACGATACCGACGAGGAGCGTCTCGCTTCCCGTTCGCGCGCGTTCGTTCGCGTCGCCCACTCCCGACGACGACGACCCGCGCGCGCGTTCCGTTCCGTCCGCCGTCGCGATTCGTTTTTCGGGTCTTTTACTTGTACCTCACCCGATCGGCGAGTCATGAACCATCAAATCGAAAAACCCGCGGTCGGGCGATCGGCGATCGAAATTGAAAAAACCTCGCGCGCGCGGGTCTTCAGGAGAGATGCGTTTCGGGTCTTCTTGAAGAGATGCGTCTGAAGTGATCCGCGTCGGTTTGTTGACGGTTCGTGATTCGACCGCTGTGTGCGTGTTTTGTGTTTTTTGTGTTTTTTTGTGTGTGTTTTCTTTTCCAGGGTTGGTTGGTTGGTTGGTTGGTTGGTTTTGGTGAGTCGTGAACGGTGGTGGAGTGTGTCCAACGCCGCCGCGCGCGCGCCCGGTTCTCTGCCCGGTTCTCTGTCTGTCTGTCTGTCTGCCTGCCCGTGTTTGGTTTTGTTTCTTCAGAGGGGCTGGGCTTGGTTTTAGTGTCGTCGTCGTCGTCGTCGTCGTCGTCGTCTGGGCTCGTTCGCGACGACGCATCGCGTCGATTGTTTCGTGGTTGATGACTAGGAATGGGCGTGGACGTCTTATTGACAATCGAGCTTACCAGTCGCGAAGAATGGTGAAATCCTCGTCGCGAAGGTCGCGGAGGGAACCGCCGACGACGCGGTCGAGGCCGACGGCGCGCATGTGTTCGGCGCCTTGAGCGCGGAGATCAGCGGCGTAAGGGACGTAAGGGAGACGAAACACGGGCTTGGCGACGCCGAGCATGGCGGTGGCGGTGTTGATGCCCGTGGGGTTGGGTTCGGCAAAGAGCCAGTTCATGAGCGGCGCGAGCTCGTCGCGAAGCTTTGGGTTCGGGCCGTCGAAGAGCAACTCTCTCATGAGCTCCGGCACGAGGTTGGAGGTGACACTGATCACACCCACGGCACCGGCTTCGTAACGCGCGTCGTGGCACTCGTCGTCGTTACCGGTCCAGCACGTCACACCCTTATCGGTGTAACCCTTGATGCGCGCGTTTCCTTCGCACTCCTTGACCCCGGCGAAATTCGCGTGCTTTGCGAGTTCAAACATAATTTCTGGCGTAATATCCTGGCTCGTTCTCGCCGGAACGTTGTAAATAATCGCCGGTCCGAGATCCATCACCGCGTTAAAGTGTTCCAAAAGCCCTCTCTTCGACGTCTTGCCGTAATACGGATTGATTTGCAAGCTCGCGTCCATGCCCACGGCGAACCCCTGCTGCGTCGCGTGCACCGCCTCTCTCGTAGAGTTACTCCCCGTGTTCCCGATCACCTTGACCCGTCCACCGTATCTCGAGCACGTGTGCGCGATGAGCATAATGTGTTCGTCCCAAGACATCAACTGTCCTTCACCGGTCGTTCCACCGACGATGAGCCCTTCCACCCCGCCCGCGATCTGCGCCTCCACGAGCGCGTCGTACGCGTACAAGTCCACCTTTCCGCTCTCCAAGTACGGCGTCTTGATGGCTGTGATCAACCGCTTCGACTTGAGTTCATCGACGGGGCATCCAGACATCGGGCACGCCCAATCACCGCGGTCAGAGAGCCCTCGCGCCGACGAGGCGCTTCGCACCCTTCGCACTCCTGAAAACCTCTGCTGTCGCTGTCGATGCTGACGGTTCGCCGCCGTCGTCGTCGTCGTCGTCGTCGTCGTCGTCGCCATCGCCATCGCGCGCGCCACCGTCGTCGTCGCCATCGCGCGCGCGCGTCTTCGGTACCGCGTCTTCCGGTCGACGACGTGTGACGCCGGGCGTCGACTTCCATCACATCACATCAATCTTGTTTGTTAGGGCTAGAACGCCCTGGACGCCCTGGACGATTTCAAACATTTCAAAGAGGCAAAGTCGTTTTACAATTGTCATAAACTTACTTACTTGACGTGGAGTGTACACATTGGGGGGCGATGAGTAGTGATGAATTTCGTTCACTCGTCGGCGTCGAAGAGCCGACGCGGGGCGATGGATTCGAGGTCCACCGGATCCGAACGAAGGTCGAGCGCGATGCTTTCGGCGGACCCAGCCGCGCGACGGTTTCGGTGTCTAAACGGCGCGCCCGGGGCGGATGTCCGATGAAGACCGACCCCATCCTTGGCGTCGGGGGTTTTCTCCTCGACTGCGTCGCACCGCTCGAAATCGGCGGAGAGCTGTCGCGATTTCGGAGTGAGATTTCCCTCCGGTTCGGCGCGACGCGACGCCGAGGGAGACGGAGACGCTTCGTCTTCCTCATCCTTCGCCGAGTCGAACTCGAACGGGTTCGTCGGTGATATTCTCACCTTGTCGAACGCGGACTCGAGCGCGAACACCGCATCATTCGGTGTCGTCGCCGCGACTTCCGCGGCGGCGTTCGCGCGCGTCGTCGCCGGCGTCGTCGTCGTCAAACCGTCCCGGGCGTCGTCTCTCCCGAGTCGCGTCTCTCCCGGGCGTCGTCTCTCCCGGGCGTCTGCGCCCTTCGCCGACGGCGAAAAGGGGTCCACCGACGACGACGCGCACCCGTCGTCGTCGTCGTCTTTTCCATTCTCAACACCACCGCGACGTCTCACCTCGGCGCGTCGATCCACGCCGTCCGCGCGCTTCGCCGACGCCCGACCAACCTCCTCGAGCGCGCGTCGTCGTTCGCGCGTCGTCGTCGCGTTTTCCCCAACCACCAACAACCCCTCGATCGCTACGAGTCCGTCCCGCGCGCCGGCAGAGTTCGTCCCCGCCTCCGCGCTTCGACCCGCCGACGGATTCGCGCGCGTCGTCGTCACCGTCGTCGTCGATCCCGTCATCTTTCCCTCCGTCGGTTCGGTTCGGTTGAGTTCCCCAACCGTTCAAACGACCGACAGACGAACGAACGAACGAACGGGTGATTGATTGAGATGAGAGCGCGCGAGGACGAACGCGTCGATCTATCGAGCGATCTATCGAGCGTCGAATTCCGATCGACGACGAACGAAACGGTCCGTCCGTCCGTCGCGCGGTGAAGCGTCCGCGTCGTCGATCCGTCCGTCCGTCCGTTCGGTCGGTCGGTCCATCCATCCATCCATCCATCCGTCGCGACTCATCTTCCTCTTCTTCCTCCTGTGCACGACTAAAGTACTCATTTAGCTTAGTTGATGTACTAAGTATGAGTTATACATGTGTACTGTAATACAACAATAGAATATCACTAGTACTACTAGTATCAGATGTGTACTCGTCGAGGGATGACGGCGGGGAGAGTCGAGTGGATGTGCGTCGAGTGGAGTCGTCACACCGCGCGTCCGACGGGCGAGGGAGAGAGGCGTCGAGTCGAGTCGAGTCGGTCGGTCGTTCGTTCGGGCGTCGAGACGAGACGAACGTCGCGCGGGAAAAGGAAAGTCGACGACGTGGGTGGTGAAATCTGGGTGGTGAGCAGAGAGAGAGGATCGATCGGTTTTCTTCGGTTTTTACGTTTGAGATCGGGAAAAGGATGACGCCCGAAGCGGCGCGAATCGCGCGCGAACGGGCGAAACGCGCGCTGGAAACGATGCGGACGTCGAATAACGCGTCGCCCATGGGGAACGGGTCGAGGTCGTCGTCGTCGTCGGTGACGACGACGTACGACGGGGGATCGACGGAGCGGCGAGACGCGTGTTTCGACTGGTCGAGAGGGTCGTGCGCGCGCGGGGAGAGCTGTCGGTTTTCGCACGAGGGCGCGCCGGGGGGGAACCCGAACGCGGGGGCGCACGCGCGCGGCATGGGGAACGGGTCGAGCGGGTCGAGCGGGTCGTCGTCGTCGCCGCATCGGATGGCGGCCGGGGTGTGCTTCGACCACGCCAAGGGGACGTGTAAACGCGGGGATCAGTGTAGGTTCTCGCACGACGCCGCGGCGGTGGCGGCGTTTGCGAAAATTGCATCCGTCGGTGGGGGTGGTGCGAGCGGGAGCGCGAACGCGACGAGCGGGAACGGAAGCCCGACGAGCGGCGGGAGGTTGGCGGCGTCGAGCATTCCGAAACCGTTGCCCATTAGCGGGGCGTTGGCGGCGGCGGCCAAGGCGACGAGCGTGGTGGCGCCAAAGGTGGAGCCGGCGCCGATCGTGAGACGCACGGGGGCGGTGGACTACGCGGCGGCGGCCAAGGTGGGCGTGGCGATGGCGACGGAGGGGTCGTTCGCGGCGGCGTTGGTGGGTAAAAGAGCGGGCGGCGAAAACGGCGTCGCGGCGATGGCGGCGCAGCCACCCGTTCCGACGTCACCGGCGCCGCAGGAGAGCAAGGTGGTTCCAGCGTTGACCGCGAGTGGGGCTTCCGTGCCGGCGCCGAGGTTTCCTCCGACGCCGAACGTCATGGCGGCGCAAACGACAATGTCGGCGAGCTTGTCCAAGCCGACGTATCAGTTTGGCACCGGGTCCATGCTGAGCGCCCCGGTTGGTGAGCAGCCGGGCGTCGACGCGGTTCCGACGCTGAACGACGGCGGTGGTGGTATCAGTTCCGGTAACGGCGCACCGGCGGTGGCCAAGGCGTATCCAAAGCCCGACTTTGCCTTTGGTAGCGGAGCGTCGGCGTCGGCGCCCGCCGTCGCGGCGCCAGCCGGTTTCGTGCCGCCAGTGCCGAGCGGTCCGCCGCCAGTTCCCGCGGGTCCGCCGCCAGAGGCGAACCAACGCACACATCACGCCGTGGGTCCTGGGTTTGGGTTCTCTCAGCACGATCTCGGCGTGGCGACGGCGCCTGAAAAGACGGCGCCGCAACAGTCGGGGAGCGTGTGGGGCGCCGGCGCGACGACGACGACGACGACGACTGGAGTGAACGGGCTCGGGGCGGAATGGGACGTCAGCGGCATGGGAATGGAGGGCCTCGCCGTTGATTATAGCAGCACTGGAACGTACGACGCGCTCGGTGGAGCGTCGCCCTTTGGCGTTGGATTGGGCTACTCGCTCTTTTCCCCGAGCGCCGCCGTCCAGCAAGCGGATGGCGGCGCCGCGCAGCGGGCGCAACCGCAGAGCATGTGGGGCTCAAACTTTGGCGGTTACGGTGGGTTCTAAAAGTATAGCTCATCTGTGTGATAGGTTGACGGTTTAATTCGATCGTATCAAATGTTTAAATCCCAACGTCTTTAACATTCGACTCGAAACGCGCGCGCGCGGCGCTTTCAAGTCAAAATCAAAATCCTCTCCATTCATCGTCCTCACACGCGATCGCCGGCGCACGAAACCACACGGCCCGAGACGCGCGTGATCGTCAAGCATGGCGTCGTCCGCGTTCGCTGCGATGCGCATCGCGACCGTGGCGTCGATGACGACGTCGACGACGTCGCCGCGAAACGCCGCGCCGCCGCCTCAGAGCTGTCAGCCGATGCCGACGCCGATGCCGACGCCGATGCCGCGTCGCGCGTCGCGCATCGGTGTCGTCGCTCGCGCGAGCGCGGATAACGATGCGCCGAAGGCGTCTCCGTCTCGACGCGTCGCGCGTCGAGCACCAAAGACGAAGACGACGGAGGAGGGTGGAGCGACGGGCGGCGCCCCGCGGGCAAAGACGACCAAAACGACGACGACGACCCGAACGCGCAAGGTGCGCAAACTGTCGAGCGAAGTGAAGGAAGCCGCGGCGTCGTCTTCACGCCAGGTAATTAGCGTCGAGCGGCGAGAGCGGGAGGCGATTGCGTTGAAAAAGTTTACGGAAGCCAAGGCGCGCGTGTTGAAGGGCGCCGACACGCTGGAGGGACTCGTTCGAGGCGGGGGTGAATCGACGACGGCGAACGTGCAGAGCGGTGAAGCCGCTGGGGAGAGATTGAAGCGGTTGTTTGCAGAACGCCGTGCGCGAGGATTGGCGAGCGTGAAGAGCAAGTTTAACGATATGGCGTCGCCGGGCGCCGACGTCAATTTCGATTCGTCGGATAAAAGCGAAATGGTGGACAGCATGTTGGAAAGCGCGGCGGAGGTTGAGGAACAGAACCGTCGGGCGAGAGAGGGGTACTCTGAGAGCTCGCTGGGAGTGAATAACTCGATCGATCCGTTCAAGCTCGTTCCGGGGGAGTACGTCGTACATCGCAAGTATGGCATCGGGCAGTTTTTGGGTCACAAAGTGCTGCCGATTGAAAACGAAAATGGAGACGTCAAGAGCGTTCCATTTCTCTTCCTTAAATACGCCGACGCGACGGCTAGGATCACCCCAGAGTCGTCTAGGCGCTTACTTTACCGGTTTTGTTCACCAGGGGCGCTCGTCAAAGCGCCCAAGTTGAACAAGCTTCACGATAAGAAGTCCTGGGAGGAACGAGAACAAAAGACGGAGGCGACGATTCGCAGACTTGTCGTCAATCAAATGGTGGTGTACCTCCAGCGCTTGCAGTGCGTGAGAGAACCGTACGATCTTCCAGATCCAACGCTTTCAAAACAGTTTGCGGATTCGTTTCCATACACGCTCACCCCGGATCAAACGACTGCGATTGAGGACATTGGCAAGGATTTGCAGCAAGACTCGCCGATGGACCGACTCGTCATCGGCGACGTAGGATTCGGTAAGACGGAGGTGGCGATGCGGGCGATGTTCCACGTCGCTATCACTGGCGGAGGTGTGTTTATGCTTGCGCCGACTACTGTCTTGGCCAAGCAGCACGCGGCGAATCTTGCAGCCAGATTCCGGCCACTCGGATTGAACGTCGAATTAATCACCAGGCACATCACGGGATCAAAGCAGAACAAGATTTTGGACGACTTCAAGAGCGGACAAGTCAACATTGTGGTCGGTACGCATAAGCTCGTGAATCTTGACGAGTCGTACTACAACAACTTGAAGCTACTCGTCATTGATGAGGAGCAAAGGTTCGGCGTGAAGCACAAGGATCAAATTAGTGCGCTCAAAGCTGAAGTGGACGTTCTCACTCTGTCCGCCACCCCGATTCCTCGCACCCTTCACATGGCCATGTCTGGGTTCCGGGACGCTTCTTTAGTCCAAACCCCACCGCCTGAACGTCGACCAATCAACACAATCCTGGCGCCAATCAACGATGATGATATACGCAAGGCGATTGAGCACGAGCTCGCTAGAAACGGCCAGATATATTACATCGTGCCGCGCATCAACATGATTCGTGACGCTGTCGAGCGACTGAACCGCATGTTTCCCGACTTGCAAATCATGACTGCTCACGGACAAATGGGCGGAGACACTCTCGATGAGGCGATGGAATCATTTTCCAACGGAGAAGCGGATTGTTTGATTGCGACGACCATCGTCGAATCTGGTTTGGACATTCCAAACTGTAACACCATCATCATCGAGAATGTGCAGTTCTTCGGCCTGGCATCGCTTTATCAGCTTCGTGGCCGCGTCGGTAGAGCTGGCCGTCAAGCGTATGCCTACATGTTCCACACGTCCGACAGCGCTGAGCTTTCTCCAGGTGCGCAAGAGCGCCTCATCGCGCTTGAAGAGTGCTGCGGCTTGGGCGAAGGTTTCCGCTTATCTGAGCGAGACATGGGCATCCGTGGTGTTGGTACTATGTTTGGCGAGAAACAAAGCGGTGACGTCGATGGGATCGGCGCCGATTTGTACTTGGAGCTCTTGTACAAGCAACTCCAAAGAATCGATCACCTGAGAATCCAAACGATTCACGCCGATGACGTTCGCGTCGGTACTGGTGGATACGAGTTCGGCGTCACACCCTTCTACATCGCGACGACAGAAGCAAGCGACGAGGTAAAGTCCACGATTGACTCCATCGTCGGTCACGACGACATAGAGCAGTTGCTCGAGTTGATGCGCGACACTTTCGGAGACCCGGATGAGAGCACTAGAACGTGCCTTGCGGCGAGAGAGATGCAAATCTTAGCCGGTGACCTCGGAATTCAAGGCATTGTGTTGGATAATCCGTTGGAACCGGTGATAGATTTGATGACGGACGCGTCCATCATGGTGAAGGAGCTCCTCGTGGAGGGTATCGCGACCACCTACGATGTTGAGGTGATTGACAACGGTCTTCGTCTGCCGACGATGACAGACATGACGATTCACAGCAAAGTCATGTACACCGTCAAGGTTCTCCGAGGCATCACAAGAAGCATTCCTTCATTTGTCAAGTATCTGTAGATTGCAAAAATAGCGCGGTTGAAATTCATTCATTGTTTACATTGTTTACATCTCCTACGCGGTGGTTTGTCGTTTTGAGACGCGTTCACTTCTTTTTTTTCGCAGATCTCAATCTAGTACCGATACCGCTCTGTGGCTTTAGTGGACGTTTCTGACTCTTCGCTTTCGGTGCAACACTTCGGTGATAGCTCCCGTCTTCTTTGCAGAAAATGACTTTACGCGACTCGAGTCTCTCAAAGGCGGCTTGAATGGAACGAAATTGGTACCTACGCATTTTCTTGGCGCACGCAACGACATCAGTGAACGCACCCGCACGCTGCTCTGTTATCCATTTAAGGACGAGGTCGTCCATGACATCATTTTCAGCATCTTCATGATCTGCTATCGGGTTCATGGGCTGGGATAAGTTGACGTTTCCGAGTTCTTGCGACGGAGGTGTGTCGATGGGAGCCTTTTCAGGCTCGGGCGTCGATGGCGTACCCTCTAAAATTGAAGAAGTCTGCGAAGAAGAGTGATCACCTTTATCTCCACTGTCGGTGTCTTGCGCGGGATCGAGCGTTGAGCGAACGCGAAGCGAAAGTCCGTGGTGCTCGGTCTCGACGCGACCGACAGACATGCTAAAAGGATTCTTCTTGGACCAATCCGCCTCCTCGTCCCCATCCGCTGCCGCAAAGAAGGGTGGCTCGTAATCCATGGGCGTCCCATGCACGTAATTGACGTGAATAGAAAACTTGCACCCTTTCGGAACTTCTTCGAGCGTTTTCACGAGAGAAATCAAGCATCTCGTCATCGCGATTGCAGATTTCTTAATGTACTCGACGTCCCGAAACCGTCCCGACCGCGTCGATGTCCCCGTCGTCTCGCTTATCGTCGCATGTCCCTTCTCATCTATCCGCTGCGGCGCATCGACGCTCACCTCTCCGCGCGAACCGTAACGAACATTAAATCTATACTCCTCCACCGTGTTTCCTTTGTTTGTGAGCACGAAGGACAGCGACCGCAAGTACCCGAGAGACAACGCGTCGGCGACGCCCACTTCGAGCATATCCAACACTCTCTTCGCCCCCGTACTCGCCGGCTTCAACCTGTGCATGCGCATCCCCATATTCTTACACTCCTCAAAGTGTGTATCCGCGTCAAAAATCCCTACGGCGTCGTTCACCACGCGCGTCATCGCTCGTCAGTCGCTCCCGCGCGCGCGTTTCGAAACCACTCAAACTCCGAAACGCACCTCGACAGTGCGTCACCGTATACATCGCCACCCGAAGCATATTCATAACCATCGCGCTCGATTTCGCGCGCGTCAACGCCGCCGTCCCCACGCTCGTCGTCGTCGTCGTCGTCGCCATCTTTTTCCCGCGTCGGCGACTCGCGTCCGTCGTCCAACCACCCATCCATCCATCCATCGGCGTTTCCGAGACGAAACGAGAAGAGGAAACGTCGTTCGTCGCGAAAAGTGCCTCCAAATGTCCGATTGGCCCAGTTACAGTATATTAATTTACCATTATGCTATGTACTGATATGTGAGAATGATACTTTCAGGAATAGTATATACATAGGTTTGAACCATTTGGAGTATGAGTATGACCGACCGGGTCTCCACTGTGAAAAAAACCCGGAAAAACAAGGGTCTTTTTGGGCGAGGTTTTCCACGCCGGACCGACCGACGACGACGCCCGCACACGTCGACGGGCGACCGCCGCATGTTACGCGCGTCCGTTCGAGCGAGAGGTTTGATCGTGCGCGGAATCGCGAGAACCCGCGGTCTCGGTGGTTCTTCTTCGAAAGCCGCGGTTCTTCGCGCGCAGCAACAGCAACAGCAACAGCAGTGCAATCAACAACGCGGCGTGGCGACGACGACGAGAGCGATGAGCCGATTCGGAGACGTGCCCGAAGCGCCCAAGGTACGCGAACGAGGATGAGGAGGGTGTTGGGAGAGGTATCGCCTCGATGACGGTTGGTTTGGCGCGAGAGTGGGCGCATCCGACCGCGCGAGGATTCTTCACTCGCGCGCCGGAGAGGGCATTGGAGAGGCGCGCTTTTTGTATAAAGTGTGTGGACTGACGGAAACGCGCGGTCGTTCGCTATCGATTCGATTCGTAGGATCCGATCCTTGGGATTTCTGAAATGTTCAACGCGGACACGCATCCGGATAAGATGAACCTCGGTGTGGTACGTATTCGACGAGACGAGATTAGCCCCTTGATCAAGAGGGGTCCGACGACGCCTCAAAGGCGCTCTGCTCTGTACTGACCGTCTGTGGGTTTCCGTTTTTTTAATTCGCGCGTGATTAGGGGGCGTACCGTGATGACAACGGTAAGCCGATGGTGTTGCCGTGCGTGCGCGAGGCTGAAAAGCGCATCGCTGGTAACTTTAACATGGAATACCTTCCGACGAATGGTGACAAGGCATTCATCCAGCACTCGCTCAAGTTGGCCTTTGGTGAAAACTCTGAACACGTGAGCAACGGTAGCATTGCCGCGATTCAGTCCCTTTCTGGTACCGGTTCGTGCCGCTTGATGGCTGAGTTCCAGCGCCGGTTCATGCCGGGTTGCACCGTGTACATCACCGTACCGACGTGGAGTAACCACCACAACATTTGGCGCGACGCTGGCTGCGAGCAAGCCACCTTCCGATACTACAAAGAGGAGACTCGCGGTCTCGACTTTGAAGGTATGATGGAGGACATCAAGAATGCGCCGGACGGCAGCATGTTCCTCCTCCACGCGTGCGCGCACAACCCGACGGGCGTCGATCCGTCGGCGGAGCAATGGAAGGCCATTTCCAAGCTCATGAAGGAGAAGGGTCACTTTGCGTGCTTTGACATGGCGTACCAAGGTTTTGCGTCTGGTGACTGCGAGAGAGACGCTCAAGCGGTTCGCATCTTTGTTGAAGACGGCCACAAGATTGCGTTGGCGCAATCCTTCGCGAAGAACATGGGCTTGTACGGTCAACGCGTCGGCACCGTGAGCATTATGTGCCAAGACAAGGATGAAGCGACCCGTGTCGAATCTCAGCTCAAGGTGATTGCCCGCGCGATGTACTCCAATCCGCCGATGGCTGGATCCATGATTGCGTCCACCATTCTCGGCGATCCGGCGCTCAAGGCGCAGTGGTACGTCGAAGTCAAGGAGATGGCTGATCGTATCATCAACATGCGTACTTTGCTTCGTAAGCACCTCGAGGAGAGCGGTTCCACCATGTCTTGGCAACACGTCACCGACCAAATCGGTATGTTCTGCTTCAGTGGTATGACTGGCGAACAAGTTGACCGTTTACGCACCGAGTATAACATTTACATGACGCGCAACGGACGCATCTCCATGGCGGGCGTCACGAGCAAGAATGTTGAGCGCCTCGCCAAGGCTATCCACGAGGTTACCAAGTAATTTTAATATATCCGATTAGTATTCGAATACCTTACAACATCCGCTACTCTCTATTACGTTCAAGTCAAGTCCAAGCTTTCATCACTTACTTGTTCTTCTTGCTCTGCTTCTTTGATGAGCTTTGGCGCGCAAACGCAGTTCCCTCGAGCCAGTCCGAATCGGAAGCGCTGCTGGTACCGCGTTCAATCTTCGTGGCGGACACCTTCTTTTGAGCAGGCTTCTTCTTATCCGTTTCACCCATGAACGGAACCAAGTGTCCGAGTCCTGCCGCGTTCATCAAGAAGGCGATGACGAGAGCCGCGACACCCGCCAGGGTGACGTAGATAACCGCAAGTTCGCGATCGAACACCACCTTTGGATCTAAGACCGGAACGGAGGCGTTGTAAAACGTCGTCGCGTACGAGACGCCAGCCTCATCGTAAAACGCAGTCAAGGCCAACTGCAGGGAGTGCCCCGCAAACTGCGGGTCGATTGCGAACTGGTACTCAAACGTCGCCTCCTTTCTAGACTTGATGACGGCATCCCCGTACGCGTTCGTCGTAAAGTTGGAAACGTAAAAGTTAAAGTTAGACGGCACATTCAGCGAACCCGCAATGTGCGTCACGTTGACGTCGTCATTACCGGTGTTTCTCAACCCCACGAGTACCTTGACGTTTTCGCCGCCCGGAAACGCGTGCTCCTCGTACCCCGGGAACACCACCGCCGTCTCCACGTCCGGATTCGCCGCCGGAATATCCGTCAGGATGTATCTCGCATTCTTTTCGCTCGCGTGCGCGCCTGCGTTTTCGTTCCGTCGTCAGTCGTCATTCCAGTGTACTACTACAATCGTCGGATTAATTTGAGATCCTTCGTTCGCGATCGCATCCAAGCGTCGTCCGTGTCGACCCGTTCGAGGACGACGAGGAGGAGGACGACGACGACGACGACGGGAGGAAACGCGCGAACGAGGAGACGCTACGTACCGGTGGCGCCGATGAGAATTGCCAAAACGCCCGCCGCGGTGAACTTCATCGTCGAAAAGGAGCGCGTTTTGAGGGATTGTTTTTGCCCTCGCATCGTGTCGAGAAGGTCCTTGGGAATATATGTATCGGCAAACAGTTGAGAACTAGGGAGAAACGAAAGGCGAGCGTGTGATTTTACAAAGCCAACAAATCGATGGCTAATGATGGCATGATCTATGGTACGCGTAGAAGTTTACTCCTCCTCGACGGATTCGTCGTCGTCACCGCCGCCCTTGCGCTCGTATCGTCTGCGTTGCGCGTGAAACTTGTTCTTGATAGCGTTAGGCGAACGACCGGGCATGAGACGCGCGAGGACGGCCCACTGGTTGCCGATCACCTCTTGAATTTGAATGAGGTGCGTTTCTTCAAACTCAGCCCACGGACGAGTGGTTAAACCGGGTTGGAGGTAATCTCTCCAGCGAGCGTAGACTTGCTTTTGCGTCTTGCCCGTCAGTTGGTTGGCGATGAGCGCCCACTGCTTGGCGCCGTGCTTTTCGACGAGGCTCTTGACGAGCCTGTCTTCGACGTCGGTCCAGCTTCGACTCTTGGCGTGGATCTCCTCGTCGTTCGCCTTCTTCGAGCTGGGCCCTTCTTTACTCACGGCGAGCTCGTGGTCGTGGTTGAGCGCGATCGCTCGTTGGTTATGGCTGAGGCACAGCTTCTTCATCTCGTTTGATAGCGGCTCGCCATGAATGTCAACGAGCGTTTCGAGCAATTCCTCATCCTCGACGGTGCGCAAAGTACTGCCGCGCGTCGAGAAAGCTTTCATCTTCTTCATCGCTTCCTCCTCCTTGGACAACGGAGCTTCATCCTTTTGCGACGACCGTTGCTTTGTCTCGCTCTTCGGCTTCTTCGGCTTTGCCACGCTAGCGGGAGCGCTGGTCGACTTGCGCTTCTTGCTCGCGCTCGGTTCCACCGGTTTGAAGGCGTGAGCCTCGTTTTCCCAATCCTGAGTGGACGCCGCCGCCTTCATGTTGTTGACTTGAGCAAAAGTCGGAGTGTGCAACAACGCGATTCTCGTCGCGTCGTGCGGCGTATCAGCGTCAACCCCGTCGCCACCATTCTTCCCGTGCACAATATTCAACAAATCCGCGAGCTCATCGTTATTGAAGTACGCGTTTTCAGTCGTGTTCGGCGTCGACCCGAGCGCAGAGTACGCCCACCTCTTGACTGAGATTGGCCTCCCTCCGATTGCGTCATCCTTGAGCGTCAACGAGTCTCTAAAAAAGTTTGGTGTCCCGCTATCAATCGACCCGAGCATCTCTCCATCCCCAGCACTTCTCGGAGTGTTTCCATCCTTATCGAAATTCACTCCTTGACCTATCGCCCGTCCTCCATTCGCCCGATATCTCGCGCTTCCGCTTGCCGTAATCGCCGTCGTCGACGGTTCCGGTCTCGATTCCACCTTGGTCCGAATCGTCCTCAGGCTCGGTTGTCTCTCGAGCATCGCCGTGTACACATCCTTCTCCGCCTCCACAGACACATCTTCCGCTTTACTCGATCTCTATGAACACGATGACGACGACAACAAGAAATCACCCAGCGTCAGTCAATCAAAACAAATCAAATCAAAACAAAACAAATCAAATCAAACGCGCGAGAGAGCAGAGAGGAGAACGCGACTGCGCTAAATATCCATACGTACCAATCCAAGTTTACTCCTCGTCCCACCCGTCGCCCCTTTCCCCGCGGACGCCAACAACCCGTGCAACTCTGCGGCGTCTTCGCTCGAAAACTTCATGCCGTGCACCACGCGCTCGACTTCACCGTCATCACCCCTGTTCGCCGCGGACGCGGGTGGATTCGTCGCGTTCGCGTTCGTCGTCGCCTTCGTCGCCTTCGTCGCAGCACCGGGACCGGATCCACCGCGCGTCGATCGTCTCGACGGCGGCATCGCGCGTATCCGATCGTCTCACGACCTCCGATTCCTCCGCTTCGGTTTCGGTCGTTCGGACGCCTCGATTTCGACTCGGGTCGGTTGGATTCGGTTCACCCACTCGTCCGTTCGTTCGTCGTCCGCGCGCGTCCGCCGTCGGTCACCCTTCGTCCGGTCCGGTCGTCCGTCCGTCCGGTCGTTCGTTCGTCCGTTCGTTCGTCACGCCTCGTCCGCGTCCACGCCGCGCGATGACGAGTGAATCGTTCGGTCGGTCGATCGATCGTTGCCGTTGCCGTTGCCGTTGCGCGCACCACCCACCCACCGGGGTGGGACATGAAACCCTAAACCCTAGTCACTATTTAAGTACCTACTATCGGTATGATAGGCATAGGTACCGGTAGTACTACCTAAGTAAGTCATACTGTGTGAACGAATACCCCGTCAGACGTACTCGTTTGAATATTGGGGTGCACACACCGGTACCGGTACTTTTCTTTAAATTGTCCCATCTAGCGATGTTTGGCGCGCACTACGCGACGCAGCAGAGTGGGTCGTTCGTTCGCTCGACATCATGTCGACGCCGGGTGCGACGACGACGCCGGGTGCGACGACGACGACGACGACGACGACCTCGGGTGGTGGTGGTGGCGGTGGTGAAGACCGCGCCGACGATTCGCATCCGCCGTCTTCGTCGTCGCGGCGGAGACACCGACGACGCGGGGCGGGGTTGGGAACGCTGAACACGCACGCGTCGAGCGGGAGGAGGTTCGGGCGCGACGGCGAGGCGCGCGCGGCGGCGGCGCGCGGTGAGAAGACGGCGGATGACGACGGGGAGGGAGGAAAGACGGCGACGACGAAACGGTGGTGGACGGAATTGGACGACGAGGCGTGCGACCCGATCACGCTGGAACCGTTGCGGACGATGGAGTACGCGCCGTTTGCGTTGACGGAGGACGGCGAGGCGCGCGCGGCGACTTCGGCGGCGGCGGCCTCGACCGGACACATGTTTGATGGGGCGGTTTTGGCGGAATACGTGACGTCTTCGAAGTGTTTTGAGAACCCACTGACGCGGGAACCGCTGAGCGTGAAGCAGATACGGGCGTTGGATGGGTACTTGGCCAAGTGGAAGTTGAAGCGTTTCGGAGTGGAGAAGGCGTACAACGCGGCGCAAAAGGAAAAGGCTGAGGCGGATGCGAACGCGGCGAGACGAAGCGAGGAACAGGCGTCAAACATGCGGAGAGAACGAGAGGAGTTGCGGGCGACGTTGGCGCGGACGATGTTTACGTCGCTGAGGGAGAGGGCGTCGGCGGAGCGAGGCGGCGGAGGACGCGGCGGAGGCGCCGAGGGTCGACGGCGTCGGGAGGAACATCGAGCGGCGACGGAGCGACCGCCGCCCGTCAGATCGACGTCTGTGTCCGACGCGCTCGCCGAACTTCAGGCGGATGGTCGGTTCGCGTTCGTTGACGACGACATATCGATGCTGCGAGATGTGTCGTTGGCGGATGGACGAGGCGCGGACGCGCGAGGAGCGCCGAGACCGCGAGACGACATAAACGTCGCTTCATGGGGCGGGTGGAGTCGACCGAGTCACATAGAAAACAGAGGAAACGACTTTCCAGAGCTTCCAGGGGCGGCGGGGCGAGGCGCGGGAGGTCGAGGTGGGAACTGGGTCGCCCCGGTGCCCGTTCGAGATTCGTCAAACACGGAAGCTTTTCCATCCTTGGCGCCGGCGTCGCGGACGAACCCGACTTGGGGTACGTTTGCGCCGCGTCAAACGGCGGCTGAACGCATACAAGCGATTCCTCGAAGCTCTGCGGCGAACGCGTTTTCGAAAAAGGTGGCGAGCATGAACAAACCATCGAGCTCAACCCCTGCGAGCGCTGCGGCGGCGCCCGTCGACGAAGCGACGGCGCGCAGGAACAAGCTCGCCGAGGCTTTCGGCATTTCCAAGCCGGACGAGCGACCGAGTATGTTTGCCGAATCCAGTGCGAGCGCTTTTACTCGAGAGCAGCTTGTGCTCGCGCGCAAGCACCCGCAGCTAGTGACGAGATTGGAGTCGACCCTGGAGGACATTGTGACGGGTAAGAGTAAGCGTCGCGTATCCATGGAGCCGATGAACAGAGAGATGCGCGAGTTGTGTCACGTCGTCGCCGAGCTCTACGGCATCACTTCGGCGAGCTTTGGAGCCGAGCCGAACAGGCACATTGACTTTTTCGCGGGAGGCAATAAAGCGGGTTCGCTCCCTTCTCTCCGCCTGAGCGACGCCATGTTGGTTGATTTAAACACGGCTCCTGTCAAGGGATCGTTGGCGTCAAAGACGCGACCAGAGGAGGCGAGCGACTACTTTGAGGGATACACCAAGCACTTCTCCAAGGGTGAATACGAAACGCTCGCGCTGAGCTTTAGTGACATAGCCGTCGGAATCGCCGGCGTAAAGGCTTCGCTGAGAGAGTTTAGCGGAAACTACGTGTTGGAAGAGGTGGATGACGACCACGCGATTGCGCACTTTTGGAAGCACGGAACGCTGTTGCAGGCGAGCGGCAAACTCGGAGGTGGAATGCGAGGTAAATTCAAAGTGCGCATATTAGAGAAAAAAGCTAGCAAGGGTAAGGAACCCGTGGCTGAATCAAAGCCGGAAGAAGAGCGAAAACCCACGAGCACGAGCGCTCGTTTGTTCCGAGCGTCTACGTCCAGGTCTGGATCGGCGCCGGCGGCGCCCGTCGAGGGACAAGCAGCCATTGACGAAGCGCTCAATCTTTTCGGCTTTTAACATTTGTTTGCAAAATTAGATGCATTTTTAGAAACATTCATTTCAATTCTTTATCAATCATTCATCATTCAAACCGAGCTAAGTGCCTTCGTACTTAAACGCGCGTGAACCCGCGCCTATCGCGCTTGTCAAAGAGTTGCTTTACGTAGCAGAACTGATAATAACTCGCACCCACCATGATGACAGCCTCGAGAAGCGCCCATCGCAGGACGCGCCCGTTCACCGTGCGCGCCGTGTGCATGTGCCTCTTCGCCCGTCTCTCGTGATACCGAACCTCTTCCATCAAGTTACCCACGCGAGTCTCGACGTTGTTCAGACGCTCGTACGTCGGATCGATGTGCTGCGCCGTCGCCTTTTCGTGATCCCACTCCCGTCCGAGATGCGCGCTGTAGCTAATCACGCTATCATACTTTCCTTTGTTCTCAAAGCACGTCCTCAGCGTCCCCGCACTGCGCGTGACGTACTCGAACCGATCCTCCGACTTGCGCAACGCGTTGTACACCTCCTCCTCGCCCTCCGTCCCGTCCGCGCCTCTGCCCACCATCGCCCGCGCCTCAATCTTCCCTTCGTCCTCGTCCCAGTAGTGATAATCCTCGTACGACCCGTACCCGGGGTACTCCCCAACCCGTCCCGTCCCCGCGCTCGCCTTGGACGAAAACCACGACCCGCTCACTTTCGTTCCCGCCTCTCGCAAGATCTCCCGCACGCACTCCGTCTCGCCTCTCGCGACGCGAATCTTCAACCCGTCCACCGGGACCGCGACGAAGACGAGCGACGTCGACAGCGACAACAACACCAACGCCGCCGCGCTCACCGCTCCGGCGGTCCCTCGTCGTCTCGCCGCGCGAACCCCGACGTCTTCGCGCGTCATCGCGTTTCGGTTCGGTTCGCTTCGGTTCGTCGCTCGCCAACCGCCGCGAACTGCCGACGGACGCGACGGACGACGACGACGGGGTTCGCGCGTTAACCGAGTTTCGTTTTTAAACGACGAAACCTACCGATCGAATGTTTTCACCGATCGATCTTTTTCACCGATCGAAATCATCGTACCTTTTCGTCCCGGACGCGAATCTCGATATCCCGGTGATCTCGGTGATCTCGATATCTCGGTGATCTCGGTCTCTCGCCCATGGATGGATGCCGATGGATGCCGTGGATGGATGCCGATGGATGACTCTCGCGACGACACACGAAGACGCGCGCGTCGAGGAAGAAGCTCATCGTTCAGCGAACGTTAAGTAGAGCTCATCCGCACGCGACACGGACGGACGGACACGGAGAAGCTCGGGAACGCTTTCGCGACGACGACGACGAAACCGACGCCGGGATCGATTCGGGGATTTCGCGTGGATAGGGCAAAAGACGGAACACCGATAAAGGGATAGGATAAGACGATGTCGGCGATGATTTCGATGAAAGCGTCCGCGTTTGCGGGGGCGAAGACGATCAAGGCGAAGGTTCAGCGAGGACGCAGCGGTGCGGCGCGCGTGACCGCGAAGCGATCCGCGATGGTGGTGCGCGCGGCGGTTGATGAACCGATCGTGAAGATTGGTACCCGAGGGTCTCCGTTGGCGCTCGCGCAAGCGTACATGACGCGCGATTTGCTCAAGGAAAACTTCCCGGCGCTCGCGGAAGAGGGTGCGCTGGAAATTTGCATCATTAAGACGACGGGCGATAAGGTGCTCGACCAACCGTTGGCGGATATCGGGGGTAAGGGTTTGTTCACGCGCGAGCTCGACGACGCGTTGTTGGACGGACGCATCGACATCGCGGTGCACTCCATGAAGGATGTGCCGACGTACTTGCCGGAAGGGATGATTTTGCCGTGCATGTTGCCGAGAGAGGATGTGCGTGACGCGTTCTTGTGCCTCAAGTACGATTCCTTGGCGGATCTCCCGGAAGGTGCTGTGGTCGGTACCGCGTCTTTGCGCCGCCAATCCCAGCTCCTGTACAAGTACCCGACGCTCAAGTGCGTCAACTTCAGAGGTAACGTGCAATCTCGCATCCGTAAGCTCAAGGAAGAAGTCGTCGATTGCACCTTGCTCGCCATCGCCGGCTTGAAGCGCATGGACTTGGCCGAACACGCCAAGGTTATCATCCCGACGGATGAAATGTTGCCAGCCGTCGCGCAAGGCGCCATTGGTATTACTTGCCGCACCGGCGATGACAAGATGCTTGAATTCTTGGACAAGCTCAACCACGAAGACACTCGCATGGCTGTCGAAGGTGAGCGCTCCTTCTTGGCTGCTCTCGATGGCTCTTGCCGCACGCCGATTGCCGCTCACGCGCACTGCGTCGACGGCAAGATGCAATTCCGCGGTTTGATCGCCTCCCTCGACGGTAAGCAAGTTCTTGAAACCACCCGTGAGGGCGCTTGGGATGCCAAGTCCATCTTGGAAGCTGGCTCGGACGCCGGTGCGGAGCTCAAGGGTAAGGCTCCGGCTGACTTCTTTGCCAACTTGTTGGAGAACGGTGGCGGTTGGTAAACGCAACGTATTCACTGAACGACGATTCGGTGATCGCTTCACCGCGTCGCGCTCAGCAACAACAGCAGCCATTTTACTAGTTTCAACCACACCCTCTTTCATTCACGCGTGTTTAGTTATGAATTTGTCAATGGATATTCAATCATAAACGCAAAATTTACCGGTTTTGACGCAAAGCTTGCTCGCATGGGGAACACAGACCGTTGCTCGACGTTTTGCGAATCGTCGCGTCATTCTACCTCGCTTCGCCGCCGCGTTGGCGAGCGTGGATCGCGCGCGGGCAGAGACGACCGCGATGAAGATTGTACGTTCGCAGGAGAACCTTCACGCGGGAGGAGAGGCGTCCACGTCGCCGTCCGTGGAGGAAAATACTCGGCGAGCCGCGGGCAAGCCGAGCAAACCAAAGACGCAGCTCGAACGCGTCGTGACGATGGCGAACGCGATGCTGGAGAAGGAATCTAGCGGTGCAGAATCCGCGGCGAAAAAGTCTGCAAAGACTAATGAGCCGTACTCTAGGCTCGGGCCGCACCCGAGCGAGTGGAAGAGACGCGAAGGGGCGCCGCCGAGTTCGCACTTGGAACGTGTGACAAAGCGCGCCGTAGTGCTTCGTCCGAGCTCAGAGGATAGCGACGTGATTAAGACTTTGCAGACCTCGAGGGGTATGCGAGATATGACCGGTATACTCGCTCGACACTCGGCCAAGCAACTTGGAGAAGCTTTCGCGCTCACGGATGAGTTGGTGCAAGAGTTGCGAGACAAGAGCTGGGAACTGCGAGAAGTCGCTTACATGCCGGGGGATGATTTGGGTTTCATGCGTTTGTTGGACAGTGTTAGCGTTGTCATCGTCGCCATTCCACTTGCGTTACAAGGTGGTGACCTACTAGAACTGCTTAGGAAAGCGCGAGCTAAAGGTATCATCGTCATGCAGTCGAACAAAGTTGGTCACTTTTTGGCGCACGACAGGCACGTCGACATCTCTGAAACGGATTACCTGCCGCCGAAACGGTTGCCAGCGCGTCGAATTGGTTTAGAAGATCGCTGCGAAACGCGAGATGATGGGTACAGAGAGATTGTGATTCACGTGATTTCGATGCCTGGCACTAGCGAAGAGCGGACAACGCTGCGTGAACGAGTCATGCCGATTTTGCAGCGCAGATGTCGGTCGAGGCGTTTGCGTTTGAAGTATGTAGATTTGAAAGATACGTGCCCGGGCGCTGGACCGGGACAAGCAGTAAATGCACTGTCGTACGCGATGAAAATAGGAGGTTTGTTCGTCGTGCTGTTGTCTGCCAAACATGAAATAGATTGGTACGGGAGTGTGCGAATGCGTGAATATGTACACATTATGAGGGCGGAGGGCCAGCGGGAGGCGGAAACCGACGTGACGTGGATGCGCAACGCCCCTAATGACTATAGCCGCGTTGAGACACAGCTTGGTCAATTGCTTCGAGTGTTCGACGATTTAGACGAGTCGTTATTTGACGAAAGTGTGGACCTCATGCAACATCTCACGCTTGAGGAACGAAGGCAAGTGGCTCAAGCAAAGGTTCAACGCGACACTCTGCGTGTCCAACACGTCATGGCGTACCACCCAAGGAAGACGTTTTACGAAAGGTTGCGTGCGACTAAAGATCCAGACTATGTGAGTCATTTGGTGAGCGCAGACTTGGTACAAAAGGAGAGATTGGGATCTCTCCTTTCGACGCTGTACGCTCACGCGGGAACGTCCATTACCGAGTACAGCGCGCTTTTCGCGCCGCCTGTGAAGGAGCACGCCGAAGGAAACTTCACACGTGTAAAACGCCCACCTCGTTCTACGGGTTTGGCAGAGTTCGTGGATACTCTACTAGAGGATTTGTGGTCAAGGATTTCTATCGAGTTTCCGACAGAAGAACAATTGGACGAAACAATCAGACTCGTCAACGTCGAACCAGAACTTTCGTTGAGCGAAAAACTACCTTTTTACGCGCACCGCGCGATGGAAGAAAAGATTCTCCTCAAAGCGATTAAAACTGGACGTCCGGCTGTCACTGTGATTCAGGGACCCGCAGGTGCGGGCATCACGAGTATGTTGCAGTACTCAGCACGGCTTGCACGTTCACTTTTCCACCAATCGGGTCAAGACGGACCAGTGGAGAAAATTTCTATCGTTAGCGATTATGGCGCTTTAGAAGGCAGAATGGATCCCACGCCGGCGCAGGTTCTTCGAAACATCGTCAAACAACTCAAAATACATTTTGGTTTTGATGACTTTGTGCCCGCCACAACTGAATTGCTTCGCGGACTTTTATTGACCATGTTAAGACGAATCACGCGTGCGCATGGAAGAGCGCTCATTTTCATCGATGCACTACATCTTGTGCATAATCCCGCGGGCGCTGCATGGCTTCCACCAGAGGATGAAATACCCGTTGGCGTGCAGTTCTTTGTCGGTATCGAATGCGTCACGAAGCACCAAGTGCTTGAAGAGGAGAATCAAGATGATAGACGCATACCTGCTTTAGACTTCAACTTGATTGCATCTTTTCGTCGGCGTATGCTAGAACTTCAGCACGTGGCGTTGCGTTCATCTTGCCCTAAAGCGGCGAAGCAATCAATCATGTTGGAGGCACTGAGATACGAAGAGAGGAGAGCGTACGCGCAGCACCTTCTGCGTCCGTACGGCATACGCGTAACCAATCAGATGGTGATGCAAATGATGGATAAACCATGCACGGCAACGTTTCGAGGTCTCAGCTTGATGTGCGAACGGATCATGATGTCGGATCCGTACGGCGATCCTGCGGCAAAATATCTGACGAGTTTCCCAAAGACAGAACGCGAGCACTATCATCAGATTTTGAAAATGATGGAAAAGTTATTTTCTCTCGAAACCCTGGCGTGTGTTCTTCCAGTCATTGCGCTCGGTTGCAATTGTCTCACGCGAATCGATGTCGCACATGTTGTTAGACGCAACGTCATAAGGTCAGCGAATGTATACGAACTGCTGGACAATTTAATGACTCCGTTACTCTGGGCGGCTAGATTTTTCGTCAAAGGCGACGCATACGCCGGGAGCACAAGTTCAGCGTCTGGTAAACTTTACGTAGAAGGTCAGGTTGCGCGTGATGTCATACTGGAGAGGTATGTCCCAAAAGAACAGCAGAAGCGTAACGTGTATCAGATGATCGTTGGATATTTTGATCGGAACGTCAACGGAGCTGGTCTGTTGGCGACAATCCAGTCTACCGCTTCGTTGAAAGCCCAGGGACTAGATCCATTTGCGAGAGACGAAGACGGTCGAATGGCAAACGAAGTGATGTACCAAGAGCATGAAATGGCGGTGAACACGATACTTTATTTGCCGTATTTCTGCGCGCAAGCTCGCATGTTCGACAGACTTGCAGACTTGCTCAAGGATGTTGAGTTCTTGCAGGTGAAACTTGTCCTACAAGAGAGTCAAGCGCTGATCGAAGACTTTGACAGAATTCTTCCTCAGAGTGGCGGGCCGGAGAGGCCACTCTGGATCTCGCAGCATCTCGCTGTGAGCGAAGGTCTTGTCGACGTGCCTGGTATGCTCCCCGGTATTGACGGCAGAATACAGCAGCTCGCCATTTACAATTCCCACTGTCTGGGCTTCCACGTCGAAGCGTATCAGTTTTACGTCTCTCAGACGGGTGATCACGCCACGATGAAGACATTGGCTGCTCTACGTGACGTTTTGTGGCGCAATATTGAGCTGTTGCACCGGCGACCAGCACTCATCAGGCAAGTATTTTTCAACGATATCGGTGACGCAGCGCCCAGGTTGATTGCAAGCGGCGGACTTATTGAACCGAGCGAAAGCGCCATTCGCGATTCGAATGGGAGCGAGCGAATAATGTTAAAGTGGGAAAATAGGCCATCTTCGCAAGTTGTATCAAACTCCATGTCGAGTGGTTACGAACTTGAAGGATCGATCCGATGCGTGAGTTGGCTAAATGAAGTGACGTTTTGCGTCGGATATGCAAGCGGTGCGGTGGAAGTCTGGGATACGCTCCGAGGCGAAGTGGTCGCTCGGCTATTAGGTCACGAGCGCGCCATCACGACGCTCGCTTTGCTCAATCACGATGAGATCAAGAATGCGAGGAAATCAATCTTCATTGTGTCTGGGTCCAGAGACAAAACCGTCCGGGTCTGGCGCCTAGACGATTCGCTGGGCCACGACTGCGATACGCTTCATGGACATACCGAAGCGATCTCTTCTGTACTCGTCGCAACGGCCATCAACGAGCTGTTCAGTGCCGCGGGAAATGAAATCCGCTGCTGGTCGTGTTCTCCCGGCTATCCTCTTTTGTACTTGTTCGATACGGATTACAAAAGTCCGCTCTCGTCCATCGCGCTCTCTCCAGATTTGAGTTACATGGTTACTGCGTTTTTGGACGGAACCATGCGGGTTTGGGCATTTTCGTTGGCAGAAAGCGCTTCGACCGTGGTTATGGCTGACAGATCCATCTCGAACAGAGGTGGTCAGAGCGATGACCTATCGGGCGCAGTCTCTGTCCCTTCGAATTCGATGATTGGAGGCCGTCGTATGAAATTTTCGTCGACCCCACCAAACGTAAGTCTAGAACTTCGCGGTCATCTCGCTGAGGTGACGTGTACGGCGTGCGCGGTGGACGGTATGTTTGCGAGTGCGAGCATGGATAGTAGTATAATGCTGTGGGATCCAAAGACTGGGAAACACGTTGGCATGTTGAAGGGAAACGATGGACCGCTTACAGACATCAAGTTTAGCCGTGACGGCAAGCTGTTGGTGTCGTCGTCATTCGATCGAACGTGTAGGGTGTTTCATGTGCGGACTGGCAAGGTTATACACACTCTTCGCCACCTTCATCGTGTCTCTTGTTGCGACATCTCGACAGATTCGAGTTGCGTCGTCACTGGAGCGACGGACGGAAACATTCGAGTCTGGAGCTGGATGGGTCATCAAGAATCCGCGTCATCTGGCGCGCTTCCGAGAGGCTCGGGACTATTGCGGCGCGCTACAGAGACGAAAGTGAACGTTGGTAGAGACTCCGGCACCCACGCTTCCGAAATCACGGCGTGTTGCTCCATGACCATTCCTGGTGGAAAATCGTGCTTTGTGACGTCTGACAGCGAAGGCTGCGTACACATAACGGACGAATCCAACTGGGTTTGTATGTCTGACATCACGCCACTGAAAGCGAAAGGAATGGTAAACGAGGCTGCGTTCGAGCAATGTGGGATAATGACCATGGACGCTTTCGCGAATGACTCAATCGTCTACTTTGGCAGAATTGACGGATCGTTGACGGCTTGGGATTTTGGCGCAAACACGTGGGCTTGGCCAAAGTCTCACGTCGTAGAGGCGCACACTCGCGGCGTGTATTCCATGACGCATATGGATCGTTCCACCTTGATCACGGGTGGCGGAGGTGGGAACATCTCCGTGTGGGATGTCGGTGGGCGCAGCCCGACGCTGATGAAGACATTTGCCGGGCACGAATCGCGTGTGCGCGGAATGTGCACTGACTCCACGGGACTCTACTCCATCGGAGGCGATAAACACGTCAAATCCTGGGATATCGAGCGCGGCGCCGTCAGCGAATTCATCGCACACGACGCAATCATCGTAGACTGCGCCCTCTCACCTTCAGGACTCGTCACTCTCGGCGCCGAAGGTTTGGTGAAACTCTGGGATTCTCGCGTCGGCTCCGAAAGCGCGCGCGTTTCCCTCCCCGGTGGCATCCCAATCTCCTGCAACGTCATCGTTGATCAACCACATTGGCTCCCAGTCCTCATCGACACCGCTCTCTGCGTGTACGACGTTCGCAAACTGAACGAAATCGCCACGTTTACCAACGTCCGCGCGCAAACGCGTTCATCGCGCGAAGCGTCCCTCTCCGCCGTTGCCTTCAATCCATCCGGCACCCGCGCCGCGCTCTGCGACGCCCTCGGCCGTGTCTGCGGTCTTACCACCACTTTTATCTCGTCGCGGCCATCCTAGGCGGTTCGACATCCGCGCGTCGCGTTCGCTTAGCCTTGTAACAACAACAATGCGAAAAACGTTAGAATGTTTCATCGATGAAAGCCGTTGCGAAACAAGATGTCAAGTTGTCGATACACCTCGACGAGCGTTCCGTTCCGGACGATGCCGGCGATGGATGCGCGCGCGCGCGATTTGGATAACGGAAGGAAGAAACTCGAAGAGTTTCGCGCGAGGAAAGCGGCGCGGAAGAACGCACCAGCCGCCGTGGTAAAACAACCCGCGACAAAGGAAGATGCCGATGTCGATGCCGCGCAGCAGGGGGTGGATGAGGATGCGACGTACACGGCGCGACTTGAAGCGAAATTAGCGGCGTTGAACGACCGTGGAAACACTGTGGGGTCAATTGGAACGCCGACAAACATGGATACGAGTGTGAAGATGCGAGACGAGATGACAAAGGTGGTGGATGACGCGAGCGATGATTACTCAGCGTTGTTGAACCGAGCGGCGTCCGAGGAGGGCGAACGCGCGCGGAGCGAACGCGTACGAGCGACGGAGACGGCGTTGAGGGATGCAAATGATGATTTTATGATGGTTTCGGATGCGATTGAAGCGTTGGGGGCAGATAAGATTTCTGGAGAAGTGGCTGGGGAGTTGCAGAGAGAGCTCGAGAGGCTTACGGAGGAGTTTGGCGCCGAACGCGAGGCGGCGCGCGCCGAGATTGATGGTTTGCAAAACGAGCTCGAGAGGCTTCGAGCGCTCGATTCTGAGCTCGAGCGCGCGAGGGAGGAGTTGATGGAGCGTAAAGCGAATGAGGAGGCGATGACGAAGGATTTGGAGACGGCTCGGAGTGAGTTGATAGACAAGGTGGAATCGTTGCGACTGGCGCAACAGGAGATTGACTCAGCCAAGATAGATTTGGAAAAGATGAAGTCTGCGGTCGAAGAGGCGAAGAAGACGTCAAAAGAAAAGGTTAAGAAGGCGATCGCAAAGGGAAAGAGTATCGAAGCGGAAAAGAAGACGATACAAGCGGAGCTCGAAACGATGCGCGCCCAAGCAGAGGAACAATCGGGGCTCGCGCAAAAACTCGCCGACGCAGAGTCAAAGCTTGCCAACGCCAAGAACGAGCTGGATCAAGCAGAGTCAAAGCTTCTATCGTTTGAGGCTACCGACGATGCGTTGTCGGCTCTGAGACTGAAAAACCAAGAGATGCAAGTTCAACTCACTGCTTTGCACGGTTTGGAAGAGAAGGATCAGAAACGCGAGGAAGAGCTCGCCGAATCGCGCGCAACAATCGAACGACTGACGACTGACGTGCAAGAGCTCACAAGCGCTCGTGAACTGGTCGATAGTCTCAAGACTGAACTAGAAAAGACCAAAATTGAGTTGGAGGACGCGACGTCGCGAGCTGCGAGCGTACACGAAGAGATTACGACTCAAACTGAGCAGTTGAGAAAAGAAACGGCAACTGCTCAGGAGCGAATTCAGCAGTTGGAAACGGAGATGAAGGAGGAACAGACTAGCCACGAAAACGAGCGAACCAAGTTGATTTCACAAATCGAAGATATCAACGATAAGCTTGACGCATCCGAACGTTCGGTTTTCGAAAGAGATGCCGAAATCGAATCTCTTCGAGGCAAGATTGACGACGTGAAGCATGCATCGGCGGATGAGGTGGATCGTCTTCGTTTGGACCTCGAGAGCACGCAAAAGAATCACGAAGAGGAAGTGAAGAAACTTTCCGATACGCTCGAGGAGCTCAACGGGAAATTGGAGAATGCGAACAGCGAAGCGCAAGAGTGGAGAGATGAAAAATCCGCCCTAGAGGAAGAATTGAAGAGCAAAGACGCCGAGATCTCAACGTTGACGGCGCGCGCTGAGGATGCGAGCGCGTCTTTGGACGCCAATCTCGAAACGCTGCGCTCTCAGCTCGCTGATGTCCAGCTCGAAAAGACCGCACAGGGTCAAACGATTGCCGAGCTCACCGATGCTATTCGAATGGCGAATGAGGAAATCGAGATGCTCACATCAGCAAAGACAAAGCTTGAAGAAGAAATCAAGGTGAAAGAGGAAGCGATCGGTGCGGAAAAGTCAAAGTTGGATCAAGCTCAGGCGTCCGTTGAAGCAGAACTTCAAGACGCCCGCGCGCGTCTTGACGCGTCAGAGAATGAGAAGAATGTTCAACACGAGCAACTCATGGAAATCAACGCTCGTTTGCAGGAGCAAAGCGCAGAGATTTCCAATTTGACGGCCGCAAAGGCGCAAGCAGAGGAAATCATCGCAGCACGCGATGATGAGATTCAACAGCTTCAAGCTAAAATGGAGTCCACGGCGGTAGACGGTGTGAGAGAAAAGGAACTTGAGTCGAGAGTGACTATGCTTGAACAAGAGAAGGAATCACTCCAAGCGCGCATCAAGGAGGCTTCTTCTCAAGTCGAGAATGCCGCTCAGAAGATTGCGGCGTTATCCGAAGCCAAGGCGCTCGTGGACGCCGACTTAAAGGCGAAGGATGACGAGATTGCGCGTTTGAGCGACGCGGCTGATCAGGCACAGAAGGCATACCAAGACGAAGTCGCTGGCCTTCGAGCTCAACTCACCGCATCAGAAAAGGAGACGAGCGCAAATGTCCACCAGATGGAAAGTCAGTTTTACGAAGTTAACACGCGTTGCGAGCAGCTCGAGCAAGAAATTGCTTCTATGACTGACGCGAGATCGCGCTTAGAATCCGAGTTGGAGAGCAAGACGAATGAGATTGCAGAGTTGCGCTCCGCGACCGATGCGGTGAAGAGCTCGGCAACAAATGAGCTTTCGCAGACTCAAGCAAAGCTGGACGCAGTCGAGCAAGAAAAGTTTGTACAGGAAAACCAATTGAAAGAGTACGCCGAACGATTACAAAGCGCAGACGCCGAGCTGTCTTCCATGAAGACGGAGTACGAAAAACTGCGAATCTCTGTGACGGAGAAGAACCAAGAATTGAATCAACTGCGAGAGCAAATGAAGTCCATCGATGGCATCGCAAACGAAGAATTCGAGCGAGTGAATCGCGAATTTGGCGAACTACGGGCTTCCCACGCCAAGCTAGAACACGAGGTCACTGAACTGCGCTCGATGGAGGAACAAACTCTGATGGAAATGAACGAGCTCGCCGAGGAGAAGAATGCAGTGATTGACAAGCTTACTCAAGAGCTCGATGCGGTCAAGTCAAGCGGGGATGCAGCCGCACAAGGTCGAATCGGTGAACTCAACACTGCGCTGGGAGAGGCGCGCGCTGAAGCCACGTCATTGCGCACGGCTTTGGACGAAGCAAACGCATCCTTGGGTTCCATGCAGGAGCTGCAAACTCGCTTGCAACAGACTGAGATGAATCTCGCGACTTCAAATGAAGCTCAAAAGGATCTCAGCGAGCGACTCGCGGAAGCGAAAGCTGCTCTTACACAGCACCAGCAGGCTCTGCCATCGACGCCGCCTCCACCCACTTCGGCATCTAGGCGCTTACCGAGAACTCCCAGCGATTCCGCCTCGCTCGACATTGAATCTGGAGCGCGCGCCGAGTCGCCATCCAAGTCGATGCGAATTTGGCGCGATAGCAGAGTCACTGGTCGGGTACCAAAGCCATTCCAGCCCGTCATGGAGTTCTGTGATAACGCCTTTGTCAGGTTTTTCCGCGTCATGCGCACGCAGCCATCCCTGAGATTTGCCGCGTTGACGTACTGGGCAGTATTGCACGCCTGGCTGTTCTACTACATTTTTCTAAGCTACTGAGCGTTGCCGTGTAAGTATTCAATCTAAAAGTACATTCTTTATTGCATTCGAAATCGCCCGCGCCGGTCGCTTGTGCGCCACACCCACGACGCGCGCGACTTCAACCCCATTTTTATACAACAAAAACGTCGGAACGGTGTCCACTCCTCCCAACGCATCGCACGCTTCATCGTCCAACAAGTCAACATCAATCGTTGCGAACGCCACCTCCCCACCAAACTCTCTCGCCAACGCTTTAAATTTGGGCTCAAACCGAACGCACGGCTCGCACCAGTGCGCCGTGATCGCGACGACGCAGGGCTTGGAACCGCGAGTTCGCAGAGCTGCGCTCAAGTCAGCCACAGTCAACAAACTCCCGACGTCTCCTTCGCCCGTCGACGTGATTCGATGCGCTCGACGCCGCGCGGGCACGACACACCCGGTCTCACTTTCGTTCGTCAACCCCGGAGCGGCTCGTGGCGCCCCCACGGGCGCGTCCCACCAGGGCACGGGCATCTATCCGTCTAACCGCTGCGCGCGCGACTCGGAGTGACGTCAGTGTGCGCCTCAGTGGCGACGTCGCGGAAGAAGGTGCGCCGGAAGAACGCGAGACGCGACGATGAACGCTCTCGGAAGAACCTCGTGCGTCGTCTCGACGCACGACTGTCGATCGCGCGGCGTCGCAGCGCGTCGGGCGCACGCAACGGCGCCACTGTGTGTCAAGTGTACTCGCACGCGAGTCGTCACCGCGAGCGCTCGCGATGACGCCGACGAAGACGTGGGCGCGTCGGTCATGAGTCGACGGACTTTGTTTACGTCCACGGCGGTCGCGGCGGCGGCGATGTCGACCGTGTGGTTGCCTGGTGACCGAGCAGCGGCGGCTGCTTCGGCAACTGTTCCAAAGGCGGCCTCGCCTCTGCTCGGCTCCGACGTCACGCCGTCTCAGGTCATCAAGGGATGCTGGCAGCTCAGTGGCGGGCACTCTGGCGATAGAGACACAGACAGAACTTCCGGTAACGCGGCTGTGGATGATTTCGCAGCTTTCGTCGATGCGGGCATCACGACTTTCGACACCGGTCCGCCGGCGTGCGGATACGGTCCGAGCGAGTTGGTCATCGGAGAGTATCTGAAAACACCACACGGGAAGCGAAACGGCGATAATATTCAGATTTTCACGAAAATGTGCTGTGTCGGGAGAGAGCAGGCGAATATGACGCCCGAATGGGTAGTGGCGAACGTGGCGGAGCGCAGAAAGCGACTCGGAGTTGCAAAAGTGGACGCCATACAAATGTATTGGAACGAGTATTCGCTCAAGGGTTATGTCGACGCGGCGTTGTACCTGACCGATTTGAAACATAAAGGTTTGATTGGTGCCGTTTCTCTGACAAACTTTGACACCAAGAGGATGAAGGAGATGGTTGACGCAGGGGCAGAGATTTCGTCAAACCAAATTCAGTACAGTCTGCTGGATAGAAGACCTGAAAACATCATGGTAAAATACTGCAAGGAAAACGGCATCGGTTTGACACCGTACGGAGTCGTGGCGGGAGGCTTACTGTCAGATCGTTATTTGAGCGCCTCTCCCGAGGACGTGGTGATGAACACGTCTTCGTTGCGCAAGTACGCATCCGTCGTCGGACAGGTTGGGGGTTATAAATGGTATCAAAGCCTGCTTCAAACGCTTCGCGACGTCGGTGATAAACACGGTGGTGTGAGCATCGCCAATGTCGCGACGAAATGGGTTTTAGATTCCCCGGTCGTTCCCGCGGTGATTCTCGGAGCGAGAAATGCGTCGCACGTGCAAGACCACGTCAAGTTGTTTGATTTTCAACTGGACGTCGACGATCGCAGTCGGATCGCCAAGGTTCTCGCCGAGGGGAGAAGCGCGAGTGAAGACGCGTACGCGTGGGAACGCGGTGGGCGGTGGTAGACTCGCTGCAGCATTGTTGATTAAAACACGAAAATAATTTTTACATCTTAATGACTATCTTCCCCGCTACTGAGCCGTCTCGTAACAAATCAAAGGCGGTGTCGATCTCATCTAAACCTAAAACTTTACCAACCGGCACGCGCAACGCGCCATCGTCTACCAAGCGAGCGATATCGAGCATACCGTCCGGATCCAACCGCATCACAGCTTGTACATAGCCAACGTCGCGTTGGAATCGCGTCACGGCTTTCTTTCTTGTATACTCTTGAAAAGCCTTCATCACTCCAGCCAGCATGCCTTTTTCGTGCGAGATGAACTTGCCGAGATCACCATGCAAAGACACGTATCGCCCCGTTCCGTACTTGAGCCGATCGATCGCCTGAGTCTCTGTTTGCTTACTCCCGACGCAATTCAACGCCAAATCAAAAGGAGCCCAACCGTCGCTACCCGTCGTTCGTTTCAAAGCCGCTTTAACCTTGTAATCGATGACATCACTTACCCCCATATTTTTTAGTCTATCCATGTCGATCTCGCTCGAAGTCGCCGTCACATCGCATCCCAAATCCACCGCCAGCGCGCACGCCGAAGTGCCGACTGCAGAACCGCCGCCCATAATCAACACTCTCTCGTTCGCCCTCAGCCTCCCCTTATCGAACAATGCCCTGTACGCCGTCAACGCAGCGAACGGAATCGCCGCAGCGTCTTCGTGCGCCAAGGCATCGGGCTTGAGCGCGACGGCGTGCGCCGGCGTCGCGGTAAACTCTGCGAACGCACCGTCTCTCGAAGTCGGCGGCGTCGCCCCGTACACCTCGTCACCCACCTTCAGACCCCGCACGCCCGGTCCGACCTCAGCGATGATGCCCGAAAACTCTCTTCCCGGGACCCAAACTCCCTCGTAGGCGTCACCGCGTCCACTCGCGTACACGTTGGCTGCGTACCCGTCCCGCACCGCGTTGGCATCGATGTGATTCACACCCGCCGCTCGCACGTCCACGAGCACCTCACCCGCACGTGGCGTCGGTCTCGCGCGCGACGACACGATTGACATCGTTCGCGTCGCCGCAGACGCGATCGCGGCTCGCATCTCGTCGTCGGTGTGCGCCGTCGACGCGGCAGATAATGCGACCCGACTTGCACGACGCGCTTGGGCAACACGTCATTCACCGACGACGTGTCGGTGCACGGCTCGGCGCGCGCGAACCGAGAGGGTTAGAGTTGAACTGCGTGCGACATGCACGTGGTGTCTGTGCGCGTGTGCGCGCGCGCTGGGGCGGCGACCTCGATGCGGTGCGCGCGCGCGACCGGTGGACGAGTGGGCTCTTTTGGATTAGTAGTACGCGATGCGCGCGCGCTTCGCGCCGTCGCGACGCCACGCGGTGCGCGATCCGGCGCGGCGACGCGCAGACGTGAATGCAGTGTCGTCACGTTCGCCGCGCCCGAAGAAGCGGACGAGGGCGCGAGCGAAGACGTGGGTTCGGAGAGCGATCTCTCGAGCTCGTTTGCGGACGAGCTCGCCAAGCGCCGCGCGGATGCGTCCGCGGCGAGTTCCAACCCGTTCGATAGGCTCACCGGGGGCGGTAACAAGCCTACCGGTGCGCCACCGAAGTTTGTCCAAGGACGCGATGGAACTTCCGGCGGGACAACCGGGGGCAATGACGACCAGCTCGCGCGCTCTCGAGCGCTCCAAGGCGAAGGCTTGGAAGGCCTTCCCGGTCGAGCTTCCGAGCTCCTAAAGCTCGGTTTCACGAGCTTCATCGGCTTCTCACCCTTCATCACCGCCATTTCCATCCTCTTTTGCCTCACCTACTTTTTGTTCGGCAGCGATTTCATTCACAACGGCGACGGATACGGCTCGCCTGCATTTGTTCCAGCCGAAGCGCTCCTCGGCGAACCCACCGTCGATCCCATGGTTTCTTTCGGACCGCCGCCGTCAGCGGCGCCGTGAATCGATGCTTCCACTCCGCCATCGACGTTCGGGGTTTACTTCTGATCGACACGACGCGCTCTTCTTATCATTAATCAATTAGCCATTCGTTGTTGTAACGCGCCGCTGGCGTCTATGTGCAAAAACGCCCACCTGAAAGTACAGATACTGTTTACCAATACGACATCGTTTTCCCGCCTTTTTCATTGACATCTCGATGCAGTGCGAACAACCAGACTCGTGCGACACAGCGCGACGACGACGGAGGAACGCGAGACGTCAGACGTCAGACGAATCAGAACCGTCGCCAGGCCGAGATGTTTTCAATGCGTGCGTCCGAGACGCCCGCGACGCTGACGACGCCGACAAAGAAGCGCAAGATGATGATGATGTTTGCGAGCGCAGCCGATGCGATCGACGAAAACAGCCGCAGTCACGACGACGACGGTCGCGAGGATTCAGCACGCGAGGTGTCCCCGCCGATGACGCCGGTGAAAGGAACGCCCGTGCAGGTGGATCGAACGGTAAAGGTGCGGGATTTGATCGATTAGTGTGCGCGGCATTGGTGTGATCGAGAGCGGCGTTAGGATCGACGCGAAGACGCGAATTGATTATTGATCGAACGATCGACTGACACGTTTCGTTTACACGCACGTCTTTTTCTACGACGACGCAGGGAGTGTACCGATACATCGATAAGAAGACGTACCTCGATTGGGGTCTGACGAGCGATTGGTCCGTTGAGGGTCCACGAAAGCGTCGATCCATCGGTGCGGACGGTTCATCCGTGAAGCTCGAGCCGACGCCGACGAGCGTCAAAACGGAAGAGGAAGAGGACGAGAACGCCGCGAGCGAGGGATACGGGGAGATGACGGAGGGGTCGATCGAGAGATTACTATTGCTTTTACGCGATCTCTCGTCGGCCGAGTTGGATTCGCCGTTACCGATGAGAACGCCGGAGAAGGGTGCCAGAAACGTGGATGTGGCGTCATCCATCGATCTCACCGAAGAGAGCTCGTTTATCGACGTCGGCAGCGGATACGGTAAAGTTGTCTTTCACGCTGCGCTCTCGGCGCGCGTGGCGAAATCGGTCGGAATTGAATACGTTCCATCGCGTGCGAAAAAAGCGTCCGAGGTTCAAGAAGAGCTCTCTCGCGAGTCGGGACCGGCGTTCATGACGGAGGAGGCTCGAGCGCTCGTGACGCCTCCCAGATGCGTCCTCGAGCAAGGCGACGCGACGACCCGAGGCGCGTTTAGGTTTTCGCACATTTATATGTACGATCGGGTGTTCAACGAAAAGACGCTCGCTCTGCTTGCGAAACAGTTGAACCGGTCGAATTTCAAGGTTTTGGTGACGTATCAACGCGTAGAGTTGTGGCGTCGGTTGGGATTGCGCAACGTCGAACACGTGCACTCGTTTACTATGCGCACCACTGGTGGGCAAAATTTCAAGGCGTACATCTTAGTCAAGTAATAGGAGCAATATGTAGAATTTCTGTATTCAAACTAAAGTGACTAATGTAGTGAGTGTGCGTTTCATCCCTCCTTTGTGGCGGCTAAAGCTTCGCCATTCTTTTGCGATTCCGCTTGTTTGAGCTCGGCTTTGTACGCTCGCAAAGCCTCGAGCCCCCGCTCAAATACGGACGCGTCCTCCCCTCGAGCCTTGTAGTCCTTGATAATCGCTTTAAGTTCCGTTTCCGTGGCGAGTTTGCGCTCGCTGATTTCCTTTTTGCGCGGAATGCGCGAACGAATCTGTTGCTCCATCGCCTTAGCGTCCTCTTCGCTCATGCCAGACGCCATGGCGTTTTCGGCGGCGATTTCGCCGACGTTGGCCACCTGGTCCTCCTGCCACTTGGCCAACCACTCCTCGTCCCAAACGACGCTAGGGCCGTCGTACTTGTAATCCTCCGGAAGGATTTCTGTGCCTTCCGGAATGTACACGCATCCAAGCGGCACCTTGATGGCGACGTCTTCGGGAGCCTCAACGGTGGCGCGCGCGCCACCGTTGCGCAAAAACACTTGAATACCCGTCGTGAAGACGTTGTTCCAAAACCAGTACAGCGCGAGACCAGCCGGAACGGTGAGTGAAATATAACCGATAAAGAACGGCAGCAGCTTGAGCAATACAGATTGGTTCTTCATCTCGTCGGTGGATTCTTCCTCTGCCGGCTTGAGCACTTCCATGCTCACAAATTGCGAAATCGTCGTTAAAATCGGGAAAATCAAATACAATGAAGCGTCGTGCCAGCCAATCGGTGGGGCGTAGTCCGAATCAAGCGGAAGCAACCAGCTGAGATCGCGCGCGTCCGTCGGACCGGCCAGAGACGGAAGGAAGAACCACGCCTCGTCGAAGGCTCCGTCGCCATCGATGACGGCGTTGTTAAACGCGCGATACAAGCCCGCCAACACCGGAAACGTGAGAAGCAACGGTCCACAACCAGCGAGTGGGTTCACGTTGTTCTCTTCGTACACGCGATTAATCTCCGCATTCATGCGCTCTTGATCACCCTCGTATTTTTCCCGAATCGCCGCGATTTGTGGCTGCAAGTTTTTCATATTCAACGAGCTCACAACCTGATCCCGCGTCAGCGGAAACGTCACTGCCTTGACGAGAATCGTCACGATGATGATCGCGTTACCGGTCGCATACGGCACACCCATCGCCTGCAACTGCCCCTGAATCGAAAACAGCAGCTTCTCGAGCGCATCCGAAACCGGCGCGAGCCAACCCTCCATGCGTTGCGGCGCTTGGATTTCTCCGCTCGCTATCTTCGCCGCCCGTTCCTCCGCCATCACCGCGTCCATCGCATCCTTCAGCGCCCCTTGATCCATAACCGCCGCCAACCCATCGGCATCAACACCACTAACATCCACGGCGTTCACCGCATCCATCACTGCCGCCGCGTCCGCCGTCTGAAACAAGTACGCGTGGTGCGCGCTCAGCGTCGCCGCCGCGTCCGCCGCGTGCGCCCACTCAACCCCACCGAGACCAACGCGAGAGACGTGTCCATCCCCGCGTTGCCCTCCTCTGATCCTTCTTCGTCTCTCCCGCGTCGTCGTCGTCGTCTTCACCGCGACCACGGACGACGGCCTCGCGCATCCTCGCGTCATCATCTTTCGCTCAACCACGCTATCCACGCGCGAGCGATATCCACTTTGAAACCGCAGTCAAACTTCTGCTCACCCGCGTCGTCGGCGTCGTCGCGTCACGCACCCGTCTCGGTCGGTGCGTTCGCCGTGGCTCAGCCCGTGACTCGGTCCCGCGCGATGGGTCCCGTCGGCGGCGAAGGCGGTCGTCGCGTCGTCGGCGTCGGCGTGTGAGCGGGTCGCGCGCGAGTGGGTCGCGGGTCCGTGTGATTTGTGTTTTATACTTTTATGGGTTACTTTTTGCCACAATATGGTCATGACCGTCTTTCGGAAGGGATCCCGCGCGCGCGTGCGCGTCACAACACCGACGACGACGGTACCGACGACGATGCGGGCGATCACGGAAACGACGCGGCGATGCGCGTCGTCCACCACCGCCGGGATTTTGGGACGGCGACGCGCGTCGACGACGACGACGACGACGGCGCTCGCGGACGACCTGGAGGCTGCGTCAACCGCGTTTGGGTGCGCGAGGGGTCTCGACGCCGAACTCGCGGAAGCGATGGGAAACGCGCGCGCGCGGCCGTTCGGGACGACGACGGTAATGTCGATGTCGATGAAGACGCCGTCTCTGGGTGAACGGGTGATGGTGAAGGCACGGGAGGAGGAGGAGGAGAAGGAGGAGCTAGCGTCGCCGCTGCGCGCGGACGGCGGGTTGGAGTCGCAGATTTTGGAAATGTGGTTAATGGCGGTTCCGAAGCGAAAGGTGACACCGTCGAGACGGAAACGTCGGAATCAGTTTAAACGTCTACCGTTCATCGAGAGCGTGGTGAGGTGTAGGATGTGTGGAAAGGTGAATAGACCACACGTGCACTGCTGCGACGTTGAAGAGAGACACGATGGCGGTTCGTCGCGCGGAGGAGACGAAGGCGTTTCGTCGTGAGCGCGCGGGCTTCGCGGTAGGATTTTTAGAATTGTGATGATTTCAATGGAAATGTTTGTTTCGAATTGATTCCTTGATCGCTCTTTTACAAAGCGCGTGCTTAAAAAGTTGATTGCTTATTCTTCGAAGTTGTGTTCTTTCAACCACTTCTTGGCGTCGCCGAATCGGGACTCATCCGTAGGCCGGCCGTCGGCTCTCCACTTCTTGATCCACTCTTCCGCGGCAGTGCGTTGATCGGCAGTCAAGTTGTCGCTCTTCGTCGCCTTGGTCGCGGTGGTGGTGGTGGTTGTCGTCGCCGCCGTCGTCGTCGTCTTCACGCTGGAGGACCACTTGTCAATCCAAGCTTGCGCCTCCTGAGCGTTCTTCGCCGGATCGGACTTCGGAGCCTTCGGGGCTTCAGCCTTCGGGGCTTCAGCCTTAGCCTTCGGGGCTTCAGCCTTCGGGGTTTCAGCCTTAGCCTCCGGGGCTTCAGCCTTCGGAGCCGCGGGCCTGGAAGAGGACCACTTGTCGATCCACTTTTGAGCATCCTTGGACGGATCCGAGGAAGAAGTCAACCACTTATCAATCCACTGTTGGGCTTGCGTGGCGTTCTTTGCCGGCTCCGACTTTTGAGCCGCCGATGGGGTGGCTTTCTTGACGGTTGTCTTTGCACCATCCTTCACCAAGCTAGACAAGAAACCAGAGAACCATCCTTCAGTGGTGCTTTCACCACCAGAACCAACGGGCTTCGACGGGGTGCTCTTCGGAGCGTTCATCGCAGCCTTACGCTTCTCTTCGAACTTCTTGTTTTCCGTTTCGTAGACGAACGCAAGAGTGGCAGCAATACCGAAGCCGGCTTCCGGAGAAATGTTCAAGAAGTCGCCAGTCTCAACATTGGCCTTGGCGAGGGTCGCGTCGGCCTTGGCGTCCTGACTATCAATAATGGCATTGACGTCAACCTTTTGACCCGGAAGTGAGGTCTTTTCCGCAGCAACCGGTCGATACGCGCCGGCAAACGGCTTGAATTCAGTGCTGCCCTTAGACTTAGTGAAGCTGGGCTTGTTCTTGACGACCTCGCGCTTGGCTGGCTTGGCCGGCTTTGCGAAAGGCTTCTTGTCAGCCTTAGCGGCAGCGCGTTCAGCCTTCGCTTGCTCCGCGGCCGCCTTAGCGGCCGCCTTCTTGGTCTCCGCCTCCTTCTTGGCGGCTTCCTTCTTGGCGGCTTCAGCTTCCTTCTTAGCCTTAGCAGCAGCCTGGGCGGCAGCCTTGGATTCTTCCTTGTCTGTCTTCGGCTTCGGAGCAGACGGAGTAGATTCCATGTACTGAGAAAGAGAACTGAAATCAAAGCCGAGGTCGTTAGAGG